>MEHZ011408579.1_pt1 | contig 52091 bp, 47 predicted proteins | sample 897221 | NCBI WGS metagenome assembly MEHZ01 (sample SAMN05514161, study PRJNA337945) | marine metagenome | isolation source: marine surface water | place: Arctic Ocean | collected 2007-12-13 | reverse complement strand
GAGTGGGTGGGTCGGGCTTTACGCCCGACAGCGCGCTTGAAAATGCGGGTTGAAACCCGAGGTCAGCCAACTTCGCCAAGGCTTCGTCGCCCATTACGACCTCGGCTACAGCAGATCCAAAAACCCCGGAACAATTGTAGCTAGGGTCGCTGACCCCGGGTTCTGCGGAGCCCTTAATACTGTGACTCAATACTCACCGGGATGTCCCGGGAAGTAGCGGCGATTCACATCGATGTAATGCTGCAAATCGTGCGCCGGAGCTTCGACGCCTTCCGGTAGCGGTCGTTTCGAGAATTGCTGGAAATACAGTAGGCAGGCATCACGCCATTCGCGGGCATCTTTGGCCTGCACCACAAAACGTTGGCGGGTAGCTTCCCAGCGTTCGAGGTCGATCTCACGCTTCAACCCAACCCACCGCGCGAGCATCGCATCGGCTTCGTCCACGCCTTGTTGATAACGTAGCGCCAGTTCATCCCACAGCAGGCGGCCCGAATCCATTTCGTGATCCCAGGGCGCGTGGTGAAACCACAGTAAAAGGTTGTCCGGCACGGTTTCCAAATCGCCCCAAAGCGCCTGTAATTCCGGCGCATATTGCTCGATCGCGTTGGAACCACTCGCGACGCGATCTGCGCCCAAACCGGCTTCATCGGCTTGATGATAATAAGGCGCCGTCCAATCCGGTCGGCCGCCTTCCACCCAAGGTCCCGGGCCGTAGTGATGCCCGCGCTCCATGATATGGTGTAAGCCCAGTGGCATGGAATAATTCACCACCGTCTCGCGCGAACCCATCAGGATATCAACGATTCCCGCGTGTGCCGCGGTTTCCTTTTTGGAAGGCTCTTTCGTGCCAAACGTGAGCTGCGCCCATTCCTCCGCAATTTCCTCTGAACTCAGAGAGTGATCCCAAGCGAGCCGCCCAAACGCATACCAGTTCGACTGCGCCAGCGGGTGCCCGGTCCAGTTGCGATCCGAGCCGGTGTTGGCGACTCCCGCGATCACGGACAACTCATGTCCCTTCAGGGAACCATCCGTCACCCGAGCGATGGTGGAACCTTCGCCTTGGGCAAACGTATCCTGATCCAACGCCTCCTCAAACAAAGGCGCAAGATAGGCCAGTTGGTTTGATGCACCGAGATACTCCTGCGTGATCTGCAACTCCATCATCAATCGGGTCTGGGGCATGGCTCCAAACAACGGACTGAAGGCCTCTCGCGGCATGAAATCGAGCGGACCATTTTTGATCTGCAACAAGACATTGTCCGCGAATTTTCCGTCGAGGGGCACGAACTGATTATAGGCCTGTTTCACCCGATCAGTGTTGTTCTCAAAATCATAGACAAACGCTCGCCACATCACGATGCCGTCGCGGCCATTCTTGGACAGAGGTGCCGCCAACAGGTTGGCACCTTGCGCGTGATCTCGACCGTATTCGTGCGGGCCAGGTTGCCCTTCTGAATTCGCTTTCACCACAAAGCCGCCGAAATCCGGCACGTGCTCGTAAATCTCATCCACCTTGGCTGCCCACCAGGCCCGAACCTCGGGGTCGAGCGGGTCAGCCGTGTCCAGCCCACCGATTTCAATCGGTGCGCTAAAACGCGCAGTCAGGTAAACCCGCACTCCCCACGGTCGAAATTCATCTGCCAAGGCGGCTACCTTCTCGAGGTAATCCGGCGTCAAAACCAACGCGTTGGCATTCACGCTAGTGATCACGGAACCGTTAATTCCCAGCGACGCCAAAGCCCGGCCATAGTCCTGATAACGCGGACTGCGGATCTCGGGCAGATAGGGCCACTCCCACAAGGAAAACCCAGCGTAGCCCCGCTCTACGAACCGATTAAGATCATCCCAATGATTGAGCACCCGTCGCGCTATTTTCGGCGTCGACGCATAATCCAAGTCCGCCATCGATTCGCGCAACTGGAGTCGGCGCAAAATATCAAATACCCCATAGAGTACTCCCGCATCCGAGTTCGCCGTGATCCTTACCCCGACTCGCCCGTCCACTGTCACTTTATTCACCGCAAAGCCATCCACCCTCAAGTCCGCGGACGCTTCACCCGCCACCACATAGACTCGTGGCTCGTGATGGATCATCCCAGCCATGCCTCGGATCAACTCGGCCTCCGCAGCCGCCAACACCTCGGAATTCACCCCTGACGGCGTTTGCAGAACGACCGTTTGCAGGTGATCGCTAAAGGACTCACGCACCTTCTTCCAAAGGAAACGGTCGTAGCGCAGCCAGAGACGGTAACCATCCTCGGCCACAAGCTCGCCTGCCGCGAGTGTTCCGAGAAGTAAAACCAACAGCAGACGTTTCATGGTCGTGAGCAAACTAACCGGCAGCCGAGCGTCGAGCGGCGAGTTCGTCGCTCATCTTAGCGGCGACGTCTTTGGTGATCGGATAGATCAACATGAATATCACTCCGACGAAGAAACAGCCGCCCGAATGAAGACTCACCATCGTGCGCACGCCATCCAGCACCGCCGGATCGTTGGCTGTTTCGGCCGTGTAACCATACATCGAAAGTAATCCACCCGCGATCGCTCCGCCAAAACCGAGTCCGGCTTTGAGTGCGAAAACCACCCCGGCAAAAACGAAGCCCGTCGAGCGCCGATGATTCTTCCATTCGCTGTAGTCGGCCGTATCCGCGATCATCGCCCAAAGGAGCGGTATCGTGGGGCCGTAACTGAGGCTCGTCAGAATCGTGAGGATCACGACCCGGTTCACGTCTTCCGGTGCGACAAAGAAATGCAACGATTGGAACAACGCGGCTCCCGCCAATCCTACCGTGAACACGGTCTTCTTACCAAAACGATCCGCCAATGGTTTGGCCAAAAGAACGCCAATAATCGTCACAAACGTGCCCATCATACTCAACACACTGAAGCCCACCACCGAGGGGCTGGCTCCTGGCTTCACCACCATGCCAAACAGATCGAGCGCGCGTAGTCCGATGGAGGGATTCAGCAGGTCGGCAGCCGTCGCGGTCAGCCCCAGGCTCTCGACAAATCTCAGGAGTCCGTCGGAGCTCAAATATCGCGTGACGAACACGTAGTTCGCGTTGCCGCGCAGTGCCAACGTGATGAAGACGAACAATGTCATGCCAAACATCGCCAACCAAGGGCGATTATTGAGCACCTCTTTAAAGTCTTTTACGATATCCGCCTTTTGTCCCGCCGGAGGCTGCACGCGCTCCTTGACCGAGAAAAATGTAACCACAAAACACACAACGGAAATCAGCGCATAAATTCCTACCGTCGCGGACCAACCTTTGGAATCAGTCACACTGCCATCGCCAAACTTCGTGACTAGCGGCAGGGTAAATCCTTGCACGATGAAGGTGGCGATCATCGCCGCCACGAATCGATACGAGGAAAGCGCGGTGCGTTCGCTGCTGTTACTCGTCATCACGCCATTGAGTGAGGCGTAGGGAACATTGTTCACCGTATACACCATCATCAGCACGGTGTAGGTGATTATCACATACCAGAGTTTGGACGAATCACTGAACCCGGTGGGTACCGAAAATGCCGCCCAAAACATCAGTCCAAACGGAATCGCCGACCACACCAGCCACGGTCGGAACTTACCCCACCGATGCGTCGTGCGATCCGCGATTACGCCCATAATCGGGTCGGTGATTGCGTCACTCAGGCGCACCCATAACAGCATAGCGCCCATCGCCGCCGCGCTGATACCGATCGAGTCCACATAGAACGCCGTCGGGAAAAAGATGAACATCTGGAACACGAAGTTCGCCGACGCATCGCCGAAGCTATAACCCGCTTTTTCGCGGAAGGAGAGTTTTACGTTGGTGGGGTCACTCATGGGGTAGGAGTTAAAGCGGGGTGGCCGGAAGTGGGTCGGGCTTTAAGCCCGACTGGATCAAAACGTATAAAAAAGGGGCGTCCAGTGTGGACGCCCCCGGAAGTCTAACAAGAGCTCAACCGTGCAGGTAGGTGTTGAGCAGGTTCTCGAGATACTCTTGGTGCCCGGACTTAAGCTTGGGCTCACCCAGTTTGAAAGCGATCGCCTCGAGGTCTTTGAAACCAATTTTCTTCTTCTCAACCTCTTTACCGAAGCCGGTGTCGAAGCTGCTGTAGCGATTCTTCACGTGGTCGGTGAACTTGCCGTCAGCGAGGAGTTGGCGGGCGAGCTTGAAGGCGAGCGCGTAGGCGTCCATGCCACCGATGTGGGCGTAGAATAGATCCTTTGGATCCGTCGATGGACGACGGAGCTTGGCGTCGAAGTTGAAGCCGCCGCTGCCGAGACCACCGGCACGCAGGATCGAAACCATGGCGAGGGTGAGTTCTTTCACGTCGGTGTTGAACTGGTCGGTATCCCAACCGAGCAACATGTCACCGGAGTTCGCATCGATCGAGCCGAGCATCTTGTGCGCGGCGGCGACTTCAATCTCATGATTGAAGGTGTGGCCGGCGAGCGTCGCGTGGTTGGTCTCGATGTTGAACTTGAAGTGCTTGTCGAGTTTGTAGGTGCGCAGGAAGGCGACCCCCGATGCGACGTCGAAATCGTATTGGTGCTTGGTCGGCTCCTTCGGCTTGGGCTCGATGAGGAACTGCCCCGTAAAGCCAATCTCTTTGGCGTAATCCACCGCCATGTGCAGGAAGCGCGCAAGGTGATCCTGCTCCCGCTTCATGTCGGTATTGAGCAGGGTTTCGTAACCTTCGCGGCCACCCCAGAACACGTAGTTCTCTCCCCCGAGTTCGACGGTGGCTTCCATCGCCTTCTTCACCTGCGCCGCGGCGTAAGCAAATACATGGGAGTCAGGGTTAGTGGCGCCACCGCACATGTAGCGGGGGTTTGAGAATAGGTTAGCCGTGCCCCAGAGTAACTTGATGCCGGTCTCTTTCTGGTGGGCCTTGGCGTGCTTGACGATCGCGTCGAGGTTCTTGTGCGACTGCTTGAGGGTCTTGCCCTCGGGGGCAATGTCGCGATCGTGCCAGCACCAGTAAGGGGCATCGATCTTTTGAAAGAACTCGAAGGCCGCATCCATGCGCGTCTTGGCCACGGCGAGCTCGTTCTTACCTTTTTCCCATGGCCGGGTAATCGTGCCGGGGCCGAACGGATCGGCACCGGTGCCGCGGAAGGAATGCCAGTAAGCGATGCCGAAGCGCATGTGCGCCTTCATCGTCTTGCCGTCGATTACTTCGGCTGAGTTGTAGTGACGGAAGGCCAACGGATTATCCGTGCCTGGACCTTCGAATGGAATCGCGGGAATACCTGCGAAATGGCGTGTCTTCATGATCTGAATAGAGGGTGAGCTAGGAGGGGCCTCGAAAGCAATCGATCATAAACCAGCGCGCAAGATGGACTCTCAACGCACCGACTATACTAACAATTGACTTAAATTGACTTTCGAGAGAATTAAAGAGTGATTAGATCGTCCCCGTCTCGTCAATCCCCTGCCCCATTCTCTTCCCATGCCCGGAAACCGTCGCGTCACCCTTGCAGACATCGCTAAACGCGCAGAAGTCCATGTGACTACCGTTTCACTTGCCCTGCGCAACCACCCTCGCCTGCCCGAGAGGACCCGCAACCGGATCCAGAAACTGGCCAAGGAGATGGAGTATCGTCCCGATCCCGTGCTGCAAGCGCTCGTCGCCTATCGCGGTAAGGTGATGGAACGGCGCAACCCACCCACGTTGGCCTACCTCACCAACTGGGACACCAAACTCGGTTGGCAGCAAACCACCGCACAGCCCGAGTTTTATGAAGGAGCCAAAGCAAAGGCCGAAGAGCTCGGCTTCAAACTCGATCATTTCTGGATGGGTGAGCCGGGCCTTTCCCACAAGCGCATGAGCAAGATTCTCCAAGCGCGCGGCATCACCGGCATCGTCATTGCTTCGCACCGGCGCGCGTCCGACGTCGCGCTACACTTTGACTGGTCTGCCTTCAGTGCGGTGAAGATCGACTATTTCCCGCACCAGCCCGAGCTCCATCAAGTCAACAACGACCAATGTAGTATTATCCGACTCGGCATGGATCACGCCCGCAAACTGGGCTACCGCCGCATCGGCGCGGTGATGCATCGTGGCTGGGATCATGCCGTGGACCACGTGTGGAAGGCCGGCTTTCTCGTCGCTCAATCCATGCAACCGAGGTCCGAGCATGTGCCATTAATGCTGTTCCCCGGACCCGAACCGGTCGAAGCGTGGATGTCCGAAACCAAAAAAGACGAAGTCGCTCCGTTAGCCGAACTCAAGAAGTGGTATGAGAAGCACCGCCCCGAGGTCATCGTGAGTAAACGCTCCTTTATTCAACCCTGCCTCGACGAGATGGGGCTGCGGGTTCCTGAGGACGTGGCCTTGATTGAACTTTTCCTCGAAAACGAAGATGGTTCCGTCGCCGGCGTGCGGCAGAACCACCACGCGGTGGGGGGACTCGCAATCGAAATCCTCGCCGGCCAGCTCCACTATCACAAATTCGGCGTTCCGGAGATTCCCACCCGCACCCAAGTCGAAGGCACCTGGTTCGATGGTGCAACCTGCCCACCGCGCATTGAGATCCCGGAGAAGACGGCGGAACCCAAGGGGGTGAAAAAAGCCTGAGCGCTCGGCCAAAGGTCGGGTCTCTTACTCGTTCTCGTTCTTCGTTCTCGATTCATCTGCCCCTCCCTTCCACCGGCAACTCCACCAATTTCGAGAACGAGAACGATTATGAGAACGATGCTTCAGAGAAATGAGCACCCCGGCCGCGCCCACCACCCCTCTTTCTCTTTATTCCTTATCTTTCCTCCCCTAACACCCCGCCACCCCCTTGGAACTCCAGCATTGCCAAGCCCCGCCAAATAAACTTCACCTTTTTCGAAGTTATTTTGGTTCCGGCCCTTGATCCCCTCGATCACCCGACCGTATCCCCTCCAAACTCGTTATAGTTTTCACCCTCCCCCACCTAATCCGATGACCACCACCTTCCAAGCTTATGCAGCGTCCGCCCATGCGGCCAAGCTATGCTCGATGACCATGGTTAAATCTGTGGTGGGCCGTGTTGGTCTTATTCGACGCGACTGGCGAGTAGTTCTCGTTGGCGTCGATGCAACCAAGCACGGCCGTTCTAACCCGGGAAGTGGTGTATACTAAGTAAACGATTTTCATTTCGATTACGCCGCCCACTTCCCAACCGGAAGTGGGATTTTTTTGCCCGCGAAACCCACCTCCGGACGAGGTCCCCCTGGGACTGAGTAAATCTAACCCCCGGCGGGCGTTTCGCCATGATAGCACCAAACACCCTCTGCCCACCCTTCCCAGCGCCCAACCCCGTCGATCTCCTCGACTTGGTTGATCGGGCGCTTGCGGGAATCGCCCCCAGACTTCCGGCTCACGTTGACCGCGATGATCTCGCCTCGGCTGGTCGTGAAGCTCTGGTCAACGCGACCCTGCGATTCGACGGCCCCACCAACGACGCCCGTGCTTTCTGCTTCGTGCGGGTTCGGGGCGCTATGCTCGATGAACTCAGACGTATGGACCCACTCGCCCGTCGTAGGCGGGAACGGGTTCGGGCGGTCTCGAAGATCGAGCACGAGCTCACCCATGAGTTGGGCCGTTCCCCCTTAACCGTCGAGATTGCCGAAGCGCTTGATTATTCCACTGCCGAAGTTCGCGTCGCCCAGTCCGACCTCGCGGCCGAGGCAGCAGGCACTCCGGTCCTCGACGAAAATCTCGCGGATCCGTCCTCGCCCAATCCAGCTCGCCAAGCCGAACAAGGCGACTTGCTCGCCAAGTTGTTCGGCGCGCTCGATCGGCTGCCGGATCGGCAGGCTCACGCGGTGAAGCGTTACCACATCGAGGAAGCCACCCTCGACACCATCGGCGCCGAGCTCGGGGTTTCCCGGGAACGGGCCCGCCAGTTGCGCACCGCCGGTGAAAATCGTCTGCGCGACGACCTTGAGATGCTCTCCCTGTGGGATGCCCTAATCGCCTAAAAAACCCTCATCAAAATTGAACAAAATAAAACAGCATGAACTTCATCCGAAACCTTTGGTGCCGCCTCGACCGTTAGGTCGCGCGGGCGCTCGAACCTGAATTCGAAGCGACGCCAACGACCGCAGAGGTCAAGCCCAGCAATCCCCCGCATCACCCGCGGGTCAGTTAGGTTATCTAAAAGGAGAAAACGATCGGTCGGCATCCCCAAGGTGCCGGCCGATTTTTATTCGTCGTGCGTCCACCCCATTCACCACCGGCGCCAACGCGGTCCACAACTCACTCGTTTCGAGATTCAAATTCCATCGCCCAACCCCGCAGCTTTTCGACTCGGTCGGCAGGTGGCGGATGCGATTCCAGCACCGACAACCATCTGGGTTGATTGCTTTGTTCGGCCAACCATTCGAACAGCCGTTCGCTTCCTTCTGCGGTGCCATAGCTCTGCATAACCAACAAAAAACCCTCCCGATCGGCCCCACTTTCTTGTTCTCGGGAATGGCCCAGATCGAGCAACTGATTGGTCCGCTCGGAAATGAGGTCAATTCCTCCGCTTCCTCCAAAAATTAAAGCCCAAATCAGCCCCCGGCCAATCGAACGCCCCAACCCTCGCAAATGATCGCGCTGCATGAAGTGGCCCAGCTCATGCCCGAGCACAAAAGCCAAGGCGATTTCGTTGTCCTCTATTACCTCCAACAATCCCGTGGTGATCGCAATTCGCCCACCTGGGATCGCAAAGGCGTTAGGATCGGAATCCTCCAGCAATATCAACTGAAACGAAATTGGCGGAGCCTCTTCCACCGCTAACAGTTTATCCAAGACCCTCCGGGCATCTTCCAATCTCCCCCCGTTCTCCTCCACCACGATTCCCATATCATCGTTGGCATACATACCGCCAAACCACCGCTGCTCCCGCTCCACTGAGACCCACGGCAAGGTCCACTCGACCAAAAATCCGATCCCGAAATACACCACAATCAAGAGTGCCAACATCGCGCCCGACAGAGTCAGGATCTCGCGGGTCATCCCCTTTCCGCCACCACCCGAGCTCGCCTCCGCCGCTTCGCCCAAATCCCTCTGCACAAATTTCATCGCGTCGCTACCTTCGGCCCGATCACCCCAACGGTGGAGGCGTCGCCTCCATCGGCAGGTAACGCACCATCGTGCCGTAGGCCAATACCTCCACTCCGCCAGCGCCCTTCTTGCCTCTCGTGTTGGCGAGGGCCGAAGTCTCGATTCGGAAATTCATGATGATATCCGCTCCCAAGCACTGTTCCTTCAGTCGCAGCGTCGCCTCTCGTCGCGCCCGGTCCATCAACGTTTCGTAAGAGCGCACGCGCCCGCCGAAGATATTCCGCAATGACGCCAAAAACCGTTTGAAGTAGTCGAGGGAAACCACGACCGATCCCGTCACCAAACGGGACTCCGCTACGGCTCGATTCGGATCACACTTCCGCACCGCCACCATTGGAATCTGCGGCCCTGTTTGTTCGCGCAATCGAATCGAGGCAAAATGTCGGCGCTCTGCCATCCCCCCGATCGAGCCAAACACCACCAATGCCACCACCGGCAGGGCGTAAAGGATGAGCATAATAATTAGCTCAGTATTCTCTGATTGTGAAGGATCCATGGTGCGACCGATTACTCGGGGTTACTCCACTCGCACGGCTGAGCCGTAAACATAAAGTTCCGCCGCTCCTTGCGCCACCGATGAAGTCGAAAATCGCACGTTGATCACGGCATTGGCCCCTAACGCACGCGCTTGTTCGACCATCCGATCCGTCGCCTGTTGCCGCGCTTCGGAGAGCAACTCGGTGTAACCCTTCAGCTCGCCGCCCACCAAATTCTTAAAACTGGCTGCGATATCGCGGCCCACGTTTTTGGCTCGAACCGTATTCCCCGAGACCAGCCCATAGTGCTCAGCGATAAGGCGCCCGGGCACCGATTCCAAATTCGTCAGTAAGAGATCACTCATAGTAGCAAGGCGGGGTAAAAGGTTCTAAGCAGGACCGAGCCTTAACTTCGTCACCGATCAGATTCTAGGGCAAACTGTTTTCTACAGGGACTATACCCTACCTGGCAGACGGAGCATTGGGTGGCGGCGCCATCGGCGCGGTCTTCCAATTGAAAAGAATCGTTAACACCCGAAAGACACATGTCGCGCCGATCACGATCCGGGCCGACGTCATCGGAGCCAACCCTAGCTGCACCGTCAGCACGACAAACAGGGTCGCCGCCGTCAAAGCGACCAACACGTAAAACTGTCCCGGGCGAAACACCAGAGGCTCCTCATTCGTGATCACGTCACGCAACAAACCGCCACCCGCCGCATTGATGACACCCACGAGCATCGCTACAGGCACGGACAGCCCAGCGCCCAGTGACTTCTGCACGCCAAATACCGAGAAGGCCCCCAACGCCAACGCATCCACGCCGGCGATCATGCGTCGAAAGTAATGTATCCGATCACCCAACAATCCGCCGATAAGCGCACCCATTAGGGCAATCTGAATATAACGCGGATCCGTCGTCGCAGCCGGAGGGCCCTGCTGAATAAAAATGCCCTCCCGGATCAGGCTGCCACCCACACCCGTGATCAGAGACAAAGCGACTACGGCCACCACATCGTAACCGCGTTTCATGGCGACGATCGCACCCGACATCGATAGTAACCCAACCGCGCCCAGATCAAACCAGACCGGCAGGAAAAACGGATTAGTAGTCAAGGAAGAGCCGTCCATTCCTCTCCCGGCAGGCCAACTTCCCCCTTCAACCCAATCCTTCTCCCTTCGACTTCACCCCACTCGATCTTCGAAGTAAGTTTAACCATATTGGTTAAACTTCATTTTATAATATTTCAGAAAAATGGGTTATGAGTTTTATTCTATTCAACCTTGAGCCGCTCGCAGCACGAGAACTCGAGCGAGATCGTGCTTCTCAAATTCCGCCCAATACGTCTCCTCAATTTCCTTGAGGCGCACATCGGCATTGATGGGAGGGCCGGGCTTGCCAACCAATGCCGCAGTCGTTTGTTCGACGCCTAAGTCACGGTCGCCCAATCGCGCGACCAACTCGTGCCAGAACAAATCGTTATCGGCCTCACCCACCATCTTTCGCAGCTCCTTGTCCTCATCGGTTTTGGCTGAGGGAATAAGCTTCCCCGTTCCGCCCACATCGACCTTGTCGCTGCAGCCATACTTGCCGGCCATCGAGAGGATCTTCTGTTCGATCCCCGCATAACGCTCGAGGTAGGGTGATTCGCCGCCTTGGCGTGACATCACCGTGCGCATACCGAGATGCACCAACTCGAGGAGTCGGGCGAATTCTTGCGGTGAGAACGATTCCTTCATCATGCGATAAACACACGGCGGTTATCAAATACCCCACGTTGAGCTGCAACGGGAATCCACCTCACGGAGGCAAAGGTAGGGCGGGATCGTCGAGCCTGCCGGTTTCATCCTTTTCGTGCGGAGTAAGGTTTTCCGACAAGTTCGTGACGGCGCTTTCGGCGAAAGCGCCCTACCCTCAATTCCAAATCCGGTGCACTAGTCTTTACGGCCTTCGACAAAGCGCAGCCAACTGCCGCACGCGGCCACGAAGGCCACCAAGCACAGGATTACCAAGCGGTCACCGAGCGTGTTGGGCACGAGTAGAAATGCCGCGAGCAAGCCGGCGGTTATCAAGATAAGATTGCCCGTGATGCGCGCCTGCGCGCCATCGAGCGAACCTCCCACCTCTTTCTCAAAATCGATGGGCGTTTGGGTTCGTTTCCAGAGTTCAGTCTCGCGCTCGAGGTCTTCGTTACTGCGTTTGTGACGCCAGGGCCAGGCGATCATGAGAGCTACCAAGGCACCCAAGACGACCACGAAGCTGCGCTCCTGCAGGTTCCAGACATTGGCGTTTAATCTCTCATCTATCACCGTGTAAATCGACAGCGCCATACCGCCACCGAGCATCACAAAATAATACCAACCCGGCATCTTGCGGATGAAGATTCCGACCACCAGCGGCAGGGTTAGCGGAACGGCCAACACCGACGACAAAACCATATAGGAATCAAACATCGCGAACCGGCTCTGATTGGAGAGTCCGATGGACATCGCGATGATCAAGAATCCAAGCGCCACCGTGATCGAGCGGCAGAGGCGAAGCTGGAACAGATCAGAGAGCTTCGCTTTACCTCTCCAACGACGGATCGGCAGAATGAAGTTATTCACCAGAATGCCGGTCGTGGTATTCAGCCCCCAGTCCATACTACTCATCGTGGCGGAGAACATCGCGGCGATCATGACGCCGAGAAGGCCATTGGGCAGGACGTGTTTGGCGACCACCGCATAGGATGTCGTCGCTGGATCGCCCACCGCCATGGCCATGACTTCATCGGCGTAGAGGAAGCGCGCGACCATCGGCGGGATAAACCACACCGCCACGCCCAGTGCCATCAACCCCATGCAAAACCAACTGGCTTTGGACGCAGTGTTGCCGTCCTTGGCAGCGAGAAACTTGTTGGCTGCACCGAGATGGATTTGGGACAGGATCTGCATGATGAACGCCATGAGTATCCAGAGCCCGGTGTAGCGGTCGTTCGCGAACTGCCCTTCTTCTTTCACGAAAGTGAAACTGCCTTCGGCCACCATCTCTTGGTAATTCTCGATAAACGCGCCGACGCCGCCGACATCCATGATGCACAGCACGCCCATCACCATCGTCATGCCATACATGATCACACCTTGGATCACATCGGTCGCCATCACGCCCCACATGCCGCCGGTGGTTGAATAGGCCAGCGTGATCAGACCGATGACGATAATCATCCAGATCACCGGAATGCCGAATACGGCGCTCACAAAAACCGCGAGCGCCCACAACTGAATCGCCGCTTGCAACGGATTCAGGATGACGCCCGTGACCACAAAAGTTTGCTCCGCCCCGAGCCCGAAACGTGCCCGCACCAAATCGCCCGATGTGTGCGCCCGACTCTGCCGCCACCAGCGCCCGAGAAACGTGGCTCCCATGATGAAGCCTAAAATATTGGCACCGTAAATGATGATCGCCGAAGGTCCTGCCTCGTAAATCGCAGACGCGTTACCGGTGAACGTGAAGGCGCTGATGCCCGCCATAAGCATGCTCGTGCCCACCATCCACCACGTCGCACGAGCGCCGCCCCGCACGAAGTCGCTCAAGTTGTTGTTGAAGCGGGCAAAGACCGCGCCGATGACGATCAACAGGATGAAGTAGGCGCCGAGAGTGATGTATTCGAGATGCATGAGGCCAAAAGGATGCGGTCACCAAAACACGGCGACACAGGGGCGAGGGTAGGCCCTCCGTTCTGAAACCCACCCTCAAATCAGCAACGTAATAGTCCGAAAGTTCAGACAATTTTCCCGTGAAATTTCATTCCATAAACGCGGGGCCAAAAACAGCGCCCATCTGGCCCCACCAGCCTCTCAGTCCGTAAATCTTGTTACCTGATACCTGTTACTTGCTACTTCGCGGGCGTAGCCCACGCCCGCGTTTGATCCCTGAAACTTGATACTTGCGACTTGAGCGTAGTCCTCGGACTTCGCTAAAGTTGGACCTTATGTCCCAGACCGACGACTCAGCCAAACTCATGGAAGCCATCGTTTCACTCGCGAAACGCCGTGGCTTCGTCTTCCAGTCCTCCGAAATCTACGGTGGCTACAACGGCTTTTTCGACTACGGCCCTCTCGGAATCGATCTCAAGAAAAACATCCGCGACTGCTGGTGGGACGACATGGTGCGCCGCCGCGACGACGTCGTCGGCATCGAGACCTCGATCATCATGCACCCCAAGGTCTGGGAAGCATCCGGCCACGTCGGTGGGTTCACCGATCCTCTGGTCGACTGCAAAGCGTCGAAACAACGCTACCGCGCCGACCAACTCTTTTTCGCCGCCGTCGTCGTGGACGGCACCACCCACGGCTACGTCTCCGCCCTCGAAGCTGAGGACACCGCCGCCGACCTCCAAGCCGCCGCCGAAAAAGTAAAGCGTAAGCAAGCCCTCCAAGGAACCCTCGCTCCCGTCGTCGTCCAAGAGTTCACCGAAGCCACCCCCGAGCAGATTCCGCTCATCCCTTCGCCCGCCACGGGCGAGCCCGGCAGCCTCACGCCACCCCGCGACTTCAATATGATGTTCGACACCAACGTCGGCGCGCTGCGCGACGGTTCATCCAAATCCTACCTGCGCCCCGAAACCGCTCAGGGCATGTTCGTTGATTTCAAAAACGTCGTCGACACCGGCCGCGTGAAACTGCCCTTCGGCATCGCTCAGATCGGCAAATCGTTCCGCAACGAAATCACCCCCCGTAACTTCATCTTCCGCTCCCGCGAATTCGAGCAGATGGAGATGGAATATTTCATCCACGAAGACGCCGATTGGGAAACCGCCCACAAGGAGTGGATCCAATGGTGTTGGGACTGGCTCGTCTCGATCGGGCTACCCGTGTCGCACCTATCGCTCTTCGATCATGAAAAGGCCAAACTCGCGTTCTACTCACGCGGCACGACCGACATCATGTTCAAATACCCGTTCGGTGTCCAAGAGCTCTGGGGTATCGCCGCTCGCGGTAATTACGACCTCAACCAACACGCCAAAGCCTCCGGTAAACCGCAGGAAATCTTCGACGAAGAATCGAAAAAGAAGTTCGTGCCCCACGTCATCGAACCCGCCGTCGGGGTAGATCGCATCTTCTTGGCCGTGCTTGCCGCCGCCTACGCCGAAGAAGAAATCACCGACGACAAAGGCCGCACCGAGACCCGCACCGTGTTGCGCCTCTCGCCGAGAATCGCGCCGGTTAAAGTGGCCGTATTGCCTCTGCTCAAGAAGAAGGAAGAGCTCACCACCCGTGCCAAAGCACTCTACAAAAAGCTGCAACGCCGCTACGCCGTATTCTACGACGAAACCGGAGCCATCGGCCGCCGCTACCGCCGCCAGGATGAGATTGGCACGCCATGGTGTGTGACCATCGACTTCGAAACCATCGAAGGCGAAGGCGACACCTTCACCCTCCGCGAACGCGACTCCATGGAGCAACGTCGAGTAACGGAACGGGAGCTCTTGGACCTCTTGGACGAACACGTTTATTAAGCCGGCTCAGTGCACCGAAGGTGTGCCCAATCCTTTCGTTGAGCCGATTACACTCCGTAATCGGCTCATGTTTTTACCATATTGTGAGCCAATTAGCTGCTTTAAACGGTTCATGCCCTTTAACTGGCAGCAAACTGGTTGGCCAATCTTCCGCTACTATCTCACCTTGAAGTTTCACTGTTTCAGGACGCCAAAGAATCCGTGGTTAGAGAAACATTCTCGAGAGTCATCTCATCCCTGAAGCCATAAGCAGAGCTAGCTTCGCTAGTTGATAGGCCGCTAATAAGCGTAGTTTACCCGCAATGTCTTGCGGAGAGGGTCAATATCTGACAGGCGGGAGGATTGCACATTCGACAATCATCATTTCCGACCGACTTCAATGAAGTTGTCGCCCGAGTAGCCGTCTCAATATCGGCACCACAGGGCACCCTTTAACCTATGCCTCCTCGTTATCGTCCTACTGCTATGCGCGCCGTGCGCACTCCTGAAGCCATTAAGGCACTCATTGAACGATTAGGCGCGTTCGGCGAACGCGCCAAAGATCGAGGCCAGGATTATTTGAAAAGTGGCGCCGTCGCCTCCGTTTGGTCCGAGGCCGACCACTTGGTCAAAGCCGAAGTCATCGGCAACGCTCATTACAATCTCACTTGGTTCTTCACCCGCGGCAAATGGACTTTCCAGTGCTCATGCCCCGATAAACAGGACTGCAAACACGCCTACGCCTCCGGTTACGGCTGGATCACGGCAGTGGAAACTGGCGCGCCCGACGGCCGACGCGATCCGCGCACCATTCCACACCGCCTCGAGAGCAACTTCACCCAAGCCGTCAGCTCTGCCGACGAACACGCCCTCGAGAAGGAACTAGCCCGCTGGTTGCGGGTGCTGCCTTCGGCCGAGGAGACCGCCCAATCACAACAACATCCCCTCTTTGCCGACATCCAAGGTCTACGTCTGCGCCTCGACCACTCCGGCAACTGGCTGATCGAAATCCAACGAAAAGGTCAAAAACCTTGGCGCGCACCTGCCCAACGTTGGTTCAACGACTTGACCAAGTTACGTCCGGCCGATCTGGAAAAACTCCCGCCCGACCAAGCCAGCCTCGCCGCCGCTCTGGCCGCCGAAGCGCGCTTGCTGCCCACCGGCCTTACCGCAAAACGTCCCCTGCCCTCCGAAGCCGTAGCTGAACTGCTGCGCACCTCCTCGGCTCGACCCGCCCTGGCCATGCCAGACGGACGTCCCCTGATCATTGAATCAGATCCCTTGGTGCCCGAGGCGACGGTCGCAGCCGACACCAGCGATCGATTGGACCTGCAAGTGGTCACACCCGACGGCCGGCCCGCCGATGACGCCATCCTGGTCGCGTCGCGTCCTCAACCACTCTACCTTTTCGAGGATCAACTGTGGCGAGGACCACCTCCCTCCCCGGCACCTCAACTTCCGATCGCCGCCCTCAGTGATGCTCGCCTGCTCCCACGCCTCCGCGCGGTAGGACTGCGATTGCCAGATGGAATCGCCGCCGAACTGAAGATCGTTGCTCTGAAGCCACGCCTCAAATGCTGGCTCACAGCCGGATTCGACGGCGCAGAGCGCGAGATGCACGCCCAACTCACCGCGGTTTCAACTCACCCTGCTTGCGAGAAACAATGGACCGGCGATGCCGTAGGTTGGCAATGGACCAAAACCGGCGCGCCACCTCCCCGCGAGGTCGGTAAACCCGCGCTGGAGTTCGAATTCAGCAGCGCCCGCGAGGCAGGCGAAAGCTTCACGGGCTTCCGTCTGATGTGGGATGGCTGGGCTGACGCTTGGGTGCGACCCGTGGACGACGAGTTCGCCGACAGCTTTCTGCGCTGGCACGCCGGACTCTCCCCGCACATCCACACCGAGCTCTCGCCCGAAATTGCCAGCTTGTTGGACGAGCCACTGAGCGCCCGCGTGGAACTGCAACTCGACGATTCGGCCGACTCCGAAAAGGACTGGTTCGACCTCACCGTGGGATTGAAAGTCGAAGACACCAATCTCAACACCGAAGAGATCAAGCTGCTGCTCAAAGCGCGCGGCAAATGGGTGCACTTGCCCAAACACGGTTGGCGGCGGGTTGACGCCGAAGCGGCGGTCGACGAAGAAACCACCGAAGCACTGGATCGTCTCGGTCTCGGCGTAGCCGACGTGCTCGAGAGTGGCGACCCCGCCAAACACCGGTTCCACACCCTGCAACTCGCCCTCGAAGCCAATCGCTTGGCGGCGCGCGACGAGCGCATGGTCGAACGCCTGAAAAACCGGGCCTCCGAAATCGCCTCGATCGAGCCTCCCAAACTTCCGCCCAACCTGAAGGCGAACCTCCGTCCTTATCAAACGGACGGATACCATTTTCTGTCGCACCTCGCCCAACAAGGATTTGGCGGAATTTTGGCCGATGACATGGGTTTGGGTAAAACCGTCCAGGCGCTTGCTTGGATGCTCCAGTTGAGCGCGGATAAAGCGAAGGGCTCCACCAAAGGAAAACCCAAGGCCGAACCGTTTCGCGCCCTCGTCGTTTGCCCAAAAAGTGTGACCCACGGTTGGGTCACCGAGACCGCCCGATTCACCCCCGATCTCACCACCACCATCTTTTCGGCGGAAACCGGCCGGCTCGATTCCGATCGTAAGCACCCGGACATTCTGGTCGTCAACTACACCCAACTGCGCCGACACGCGGAGCGATTCCGCAGTATCACTTGGGATGTCGTTGTGCTCGATGAGGGTCAGTTCATCAAGAACCCCAAGAGCCAAGTCGCACTCGCCGCTCGCGCCCTTCCGGCACGTCATCGCGTGGTGCTCACCGGCACGCCGATCGAGAATCGACTCACCGATCTCTGGAGCCTGTTCGCTTTCGCTCAACCTGGTTTGTTGGGCGATCTAGCCAACTTTAAGCGTCAGTATGGCGACGCAACGCCCGAGGGGCTCCAGCGCCTCCACCGCCGCGTGAAACACTTCCTGCTGCGTCGCACCAAGGCACAGGCCGCGCCCGACCTGCCGAAGCGCAGTGAGGATGATGTTATCATCGATCTCGAAGGCGAACAACGGGAGCTCTACGATGCGGAACTCAAGCGCGCCCGAGCCGAACTGCTCGGTGTGGCCACCGCTAAGGAGCTGGGCAAAGTGCGTTTCCACGTGCTGGCCAGCCTACTTCGCCTCCGCCAAATCTGTTGTCACCCAGCGCTGATCGATCCAGCTCACGCTGATATTCCGAGCGCCAAACTCGAAGCCTTGCTAGAGCGCGTCGAAGAGCTCGCCGAAGAAGGCCATCAGGTTCTCGTGTTCAGCCAGTTCGTGAAGATGTTGAACATCATTCGCGATCGATTGGTGGAGAAGGAAATCGGCCACCTCATCCTCACGGGTTCGACCGAGAATCGCGCCGAGTTGGTGGACACGTTCCAAAAGGATCCGAGCAAGACGGTGTTCCTGCTATCGCTAAAAGCGGCCGGCTTCGGCCTCAATCTGACGGCAGCAAGTTACGCGATCCTCTACGATCCGTGGTGGAATCCTGCCGCCGAGGCGCAAGCTATCGACCGGATTCACCGCATCGGCCAAACTAAACCCGTCATCGCCTACCGCTTCATCACGGCAGGATCGGTGGAAGAAAAGATCCGCTCCCTTCAACACGAGAAAGCCGCCCTCGCCGCTTCTGTGGTGCAGGAAGAAAGCCTCAGCAAGGTAATGGATCTAGACAGCCTCCGCGACATCCTGAGCTAAAGCACCGGGGTCGCATTTCGGATTGCGACCCCACCTAAATTATATCCGCTTCCAACCATGGGCATCAAATATCACTTTGAAGTGAAGGACCACAAACTGGCCGATCGCTTCCAAAGACTCCACCCGGGCGAAGCACCGGCCAAACCCGGCGCGCGTGCGCCCAAGAAGCTCACCAAGAGAGAACTAGCTCGTTTGGCGAAGAAGTCCGAATCCCAAGACACGGCCACGGATTGATCCGCGAACGCGGGTCAATCGATCCGTTGTGACTTCGGCCACTCTTTTGCGACGACCTGCCGGCAGGCTTCGAGGACGTGTTCCACGAGCGGGGTAGGCTTTCCGTTGCTCAAGAGGGCGATCTCGATCGAATCGAAATCTTCGAGTGGAAGCACCCGCACATCTTTATGCTTAACCGCTTCTGAAGCCGCGACACTCACCCCGACACCATAACCATTGGCGACGTAACGCGTCACGAGTCCAACGGAACTCGCTTCGATCGTATGGGGCCAATCGATTTTGCGTTGCTGTAGGCCCTTCTGAAAAACTCGAGTGATCATTTCTGTCGCCGGCAGACAAATCAGCGGTTCTTCGATCACGTCTTTGCGCCAAAGATCTTCCGCCGACTTCAATTTCGACCGGCGAGGCACCGATGCGTAGGCTGGGCGATGATGTTTGTCGAAGACGCTCTGCCGTCGCATGCAGGTTTTCAAAAAACGGTCGGTCAAATTCGTAGAGTTCCTCGCCCGAAGTGGTCAGCTTGAACGGACTGCGTTCGAACAGCTTCGCGCCGAGGTCATCTTCCAACGATAGGATTTGGCCGCAAGCCGCAGCCACGAGTTACCGCGAATCTCGTCGCGTAAGCTGGCATTCTCAGCCCGGAGCCACTCCACCTGCACGTCCAACTGATCGACCGCTCGTCTTAAGTCTCGCGACGAAGCGTTCGGCGCCACCACCACCGCAGCTAGATCAGGAGCATCCTTTTCTGCGGAGAGGTTAAAGGCACCCGTTCGCACCAGCGGATTACCCGCCAACATAAATCCCGATAGGACGATCACCACGCCTCCCAGCCCAATCAAAGCCCAGCGAATGAGCTGCCACACTTTCGATCCACTCTCTCGCCGCGTCCCTAAAGTCGCCAACGTCGCGCCGGTAAGTAACCCTAGCAACGGACTAGCCAACAACGACAACGCGCCAATCGCCGCAAGATCGATGACCCTCGCCCCACCGCGCTGCCACCACTTAGCCAGGGGCGTGTCCAACAACGCCGGATCGATCCGCAAACGCTCCCGGTCGACCACACCCGTGCGGCATTGCGGCGAGGAAGCTTCCTCGGGCACTGATAGCTTCGATGGATGGTTCTTCGGACATAAGAAAGGAGCCCTCAATGAAACCATTCCGCCCGAGCACCGCAATCCCATCTCACTTCGATGCTCGTCGATTCCAAAACTCCTGAATAGGCTCCATCCCTCGGCCTCACGGTCAGGCTCTTTGCCCACTCCATCCTCTCCCCCACATTCGGACTCGTCCGAAGCCTCCTTCCACCCCCCAGCGTGTTTGTCGTGCGGAGCCTGTTGTTTTTCGCCGGCCAAAAATTACGTGGTCGTGACCGGCGACGACCATCAACGCCTCGGCGCCAATGCTGAGCACTGGGTGAGGTGGCAAAACAACCGCGCCTTCATGCGCATGTCCGAAGGGCACTGCGCTGCGTTGGAAATTAAGCCCAGCGCCAACGGCCTTCAATTCGTCTGCGCCATCTACGAGCAACGCCCCCAAACCTGCCGCGACCTCGCCCGCGGCTCACCCCAGTGCCACGCCGACTGGTCCACCAAAGCAGACCACGCGCAACCAAGTTAAACGGACAAATTCCGTGAACTCTAGGGGCTAATTATTAGACTCAAACCGCCGCGGGATCAGGATGCACCCACGGGCCGCGGTATTCACGGGCCAGCATCGCGGTTGCCTCAGCATCACCTCGAACGGTGCGCGTTGTCGGGTCGTAGCTGACCGGTCGACCCAGGTCCATCGCGAGATTCGCCAACTGGCAACACGCACTGGAGATGTGCGCTTCTTCGATGTCGGCCACGGGTCGACTGCGCGCGGCGCGCGCCGCCATGAAATTTGCCGCGTGGTTCGCTTCGGCCCTGGCTTCGAGCGATTTGGTGCCGCCGATGAAATCAGCATTCATCGGATTCCCATCCGGCGACAGCTCGTGAAACGTCTCCACTTCACCCGGACCATTTGGCGTGAAGGTATAGTGCAGCATCGTTACATCGAGGGTGCCCATCGAACCGGTGATTCGCACGCCCCAGCCGTCCGACCAATGGCGCAGATTCACGATCGGCGACTTACCCCAGGTGCGGTGCACCCAGGATAGCGTAAGATCTGGGTACTCAAACGTCGCATGTTGGTGATCCGCCGTGTTGGCGTCGGTCCCTTCCGGGAAGCGGATACCGCCGGTCGAATAGATTTTGGTCGGCCAACCGAGGTCGAGCAACCAACGCGCCACGTCGATCTTGTGCACGCCCATATCGCCGATGATGCCATTGCCGTATTCCTGGTATCGCCGCCATCCGCGGTCTTCCTTGCGGGCCGTAAAGGGGCGCATCGGCGCGGGTCCCGTCCAAGCATCATAATCGAGGTAGTTGGGCACGGGCACCACTTCCGAGATACCTTTTCGTCCCCCACCCACGTAACCATAAGTCTCGACCTGTCCGATTTCTCCGAGCCGGCCCGCTTGGATGAAATGCTTCTTAACGTGCCGAAAGATGGGATAGCTCCGACGCTGCGTATTGACCTGCACCACGCTGCCGTATTTGCGCGCCGCAGCGACGAGCGCTTCACCCTCCATGACGTCTACACCAATGGGCTTTTCCAAAAACACGTCTGCGCCCGCTTGCATGGCTGCGATGGCCGGCATGGCGTGCCAGTGATCCGGCGTGGCCACGATCACGATATCGGGCACGTCACTCGCCAACATCTCGTTGTAGTCCGAAAAAGTCGTCGGCACGTGCGCCTGCCGTTCCGCGACAAAATCCAAAGTTTTACTCAATTGTTTGGTGCTGACATCACACAACGCGGTCACGCGCGCCCCCGTATTCTTGACCAAGCTGTTGAGGTTCACGCCACCATACCAACCGCTGCCGATGAGGCCGAGGGTTGGCGGCTTCATCGCCGAAGAGGCACCTAACAAACGCGGGGATGTGGCTGCAACCGCACTGGCGGTCGCAAGGGCAGAAACAAAGGAACGACGATTCATGGGGAAGAAAGTATTAAGGGTCCCAGACACTTCAGTTGATCGACCCCAACAAGTCGATCCCCCGATTGGTCAACGTGAATAGTGTCGGGCATAAAGCCCGACCCACATCGCACCGCCTGTTGCCGGGTGGGTCGGGCTTTATGCCCGACATCGCGTTGCCCCAGCCCAAACGCTTCAGTGATTCCTGTTTGGCATGTTCTGCCTCCTTCGATCAGATTGGCGGGATGCTTACCTCTCGCCGTTGCTGGCTGCTTTTCACCCTCCTCTTCACCGCCGGTCTGCTCTCCGCAGCCGATGACCGTCGTCCGAACATTTTGTTCTGTATCGCGGACGACTGGGGCTGGCCCCACGCCGGTGCTTACGGATCGAAATTCGTCGAAACGCCCACCTTCGATCGTATCGCCCGCGAAGGCGTGCTCTTCACCAACGCCTTCACTTCCAACCCGAAATGCGCTCCGTGCCGCGCGAGTATCACGACGGGCCGCAACTCCTGGCAGCTCGAAGAGGGCATCAGCCACTGGAACCGCTGGCCGGAGCAATTCATCACCTATCCGGATCTTTTGGCTAAAGCAGGATACCATGTAGGCTTAACCGGCAAAGGATGGGGACCCGGCGAGTTCCAAGATTCCCGAGAGCACAACCCTGCCGGCCCGCTCTACGACAAATTTAAAACCGACCCTCCCGGGAAGTCGATGTCCACCCAGGACTACGCCCGCAACTTCATCGAAAACTTCCTGCCTCAACGCGACGAGGGCCAACCTTTCTGTTTTTGGCTCGGCGCGAAAGAACCGCATCGGGCTTACGAAGAGGGCAACGGTCTGCGCCGAGGTAAGTCTCTGGATACGGTCGATGTGCCCGGATTCTACCCAGACAACGAAATCATCCGCAGCGACATGTTGGACTACGCCATCGAGGTGGAGTGGTATGACTCCCACGTGGCGCGGGTGCTCGAACACCTCCGCGAAATCGGCGAGCTGGATAATACTATCATCGTCATGACGTCCGATCACGGCATGCCCTTCCCGCGGGTCAAAGGTCAGATCTACGAAATGGGATTCCATCTACCGTTGGCCGTCCGCTGGGGCGACCACGCTCCCGCCGGCCGGGTCGTGACGGATTTCATCAACGTGCGCGATTTCGCTCCAACATTCTTGGAGGCCGCTGGACTCACGCCTCATGCTCAATTTACGGGCAAAAGTTTCGCGAATGTCCTTCGCTCGCCCGATGAAGGCCGAGTCGATGCCAGCCGCGATATCATGCTCACCGGCAAGGAACGTCATGACGTGGGCCGACCCAACGACTGGGGCTACCCCGCCCGCGCTATCCGCACCGACGACTTCCTCTACGTCTACAATTTCCATTCCGAACGTTGGCCTGCCGGAAATCCCGAGACCGACTACCGCAACGTCGATGCATCGCCCACCAAGACTCACTTGCTGGAGCGCGACGACCACTACACGGCGGATAGTTTCGGCAAACGCCCGACCCGCCAACTCTTTGCTATCAACGAAGACCCCGATTGCCTGAACAACCTCGCCGACTCTGACGACCACACGGCCGTCATGGCTCACCTTCACACCCAACTGATGGCCATGCTCAAAGCCGAAGGCGACCCGCGCCTAAACGGCCGCGCCGACTTCTTCGACACCATCGAATACCTCGGCCGCCAAACCTACACTTGGGACGTGTTCATGGAGAACACGGGGCCGGAAAAGAACTGATCCGCCCGCGATCAAGGTAGGGCGGGATCGCCGAGCCCGCCGGTTTCAACCTCCATCGTATCTGTCGCACTTCGGCGCGCGCACCCTCCCCACCCACGCCAAAAAGGCAGCAGCGTTGCCATCATTTTCATGGACAGGATACCTGTTCAGGTTAGTTTTGAAGAATGACGAGAACATCCTACACCGAAGCACGCGATAAACTTGCCTCATTCTGGGATGAAACCGTGTCCACTCGCGAACCAGTCGTGATGGATAGACGAGGTCATGAGTCGGTGGTGATGCTACCTTTAAACGAATGGCGCAGTATGGAGGAGACCGCTCATCTGCTTCGCTCTCCGGCCAATGCACAGCGACTACTCGGAGCGTTGAAACGGCTGGAGTCCGGCCAAGGCAAATCGATGACTCAAACTAAATTGGCCGCTCAAGTGAAAGCATGAATGGGCTCCAGCGGGAACTGGTTTTTGACCGTGATTTTCTGGATGACCTGAAATACTGGATAAGCACCGACCGGAAGGTTGCGCATAAAATTCTGGAGTTGGTCGAAGCGATTCGACGTGATCCCATCAAAGGGATCGGAAAACCCGAACCGTTGCGCCACCTCGGTTCGGGTGTGTGGTCACGTCGAATCACTCAAGAACATCGCTTGGTATACATCGTAAAACAAGATCGACTCCTTTTCGCCCAAGCCCGCTACCACTATTCCTGAATTGGATGGCGGCAAAGAAGGCATGTCGTTCGGTGTAAGACCAAGAGGACACCGTAATGTAGCCGGTCTCGTCTTGTCGCGACGACGCGTCCGCCATAGCCTTGGCGAAGGAGGAAGCCTCAGCGAAGTCGGATGAGGCCGGAGCATGGGAGTGGCGAAAAAACGGACGGTTTCTCCGGGGTCGGCGACCCCGGCTACAACATAAACCCTATCGGGCACCCAATCGCCCGCCTCAGCCTTGCCCTTTCCGCGAGCCCGATAAAATTTAGGCTATGTCATACCAACCCGCTGCCGACCTGCTCGATAATTACGCCGATGTGCTGATCAACTTCGCCTTGAATAGCGGCGAAGGCGTCAAGCCCGGCGAGGTGGTGCAGCTGCGGGTCCCGGAGGTCGCCAAACCTCTGCTCGTAGCGCTGCGCCGAGCCGTGCTGAAAGCGGGTGCCCATCCACTCGTCTTTTTCACTCCCGACGATTTTAGCCGTGAGTTCTTTGAGCTCGCCAACGACGAGCAACTCGCGTTCTTCGCCGAGAAATACCACCAAGGCACGGTCGAGGAAATCGACCACACCGTCGTGATTATCGCCGAGACCAATAAGCAGGAGCTGAGCGGTATTCCTAGTGGCAAGATCATGGCCGCACAGAAGGCGATGAAACCCTATATGGACTGGCGCCGCGCGAAAGAAAGCGCGGGCAACTACACCTGGACCCTCGCCATGTATGGCACCCAAGCGATGGCCGATGAAGTCGGCATGTCGCTCGAGGAATACTGGGGCGAGATCATCAATGCCTGTTACCTTGAAGAGGCCAATCCGGCCGCCAAATGGCAGGCCCTCTACACCGATATCTACGCCACCAAAGACAAGCTCGACGCCCTGCCGATCGAGATGCTGCACGTCGAAGCGGCCGACACTGATCTGTGGGTGCAAGTCGGCGCCGATCGCAAATGGCTGGGTGGTTCCGGCCGTAACATTCCGAGCTTCGAGTTGTTCATCTCGCCCGACTGGCGGGGCACTTCCGGGCGCATCCAATTCACCGAACCGCTCTATCGCTACGGCTCTCTGATCAAGGATGCCTATTTAGAATTCGAATCGGGTCGCGTCACCAAGGCGACGGCCAGCGAAGGCGAGGAACTCTTGCGAGAAATGATCGCGGTCGAAAACGCTGACAAGGTAGGTGAATTTTCCCTCACCGATCGCCGTTTTTCCCGCATCACCAAGTTCATGGGGCTTACGCTCTACGACGAGAACGTCGGGGGCCAATACGGTAACACCCACATCGCCGTAGGTTCCGCCTACCGCGATTCCTACACCGGAGACCCCGCGACCATCACCGATGAGCAATGGGCTGAGATGGGTTACAACAACTCCGTCGTGCACACCGATATCGTCGCGACCTCCAACCGCGTCGTCACCGCCCACCTCACCGATGGCTCGACCCAAGTCATCTACCGCGACGGCGAATTTCAGCTGTGAGTGCGACCATCAAGGGTCCCGATAGCCAAGCTCGCTGCGCTTGGTGTGGCGACGTCCCAGAGTTCATTCCCTACCACGATACGGAATGGGGCTTTCCGGTGACAGATGATCGGCGTCTCTTTGAAAAGATTTGTCTCGAAGGTTTTCAAGCTGGCGCACGATTTTAAACAAACGGGAAACCTTTCGGGAGATGTTCCACGATTTCGATTTCCATAAAGTCGCCCGGTTTACCGAACGGGATGTGAAGCGACTACTCGGGAACGCCGGCATCATCCGCCACCGCGGCAAAATCGAAGCCACGATCAACAACGCCAAACGCGCCATTGAGTTGATCAAAGAGACCGGTTCGCTCGCCGCCTACTTTTGGCGCTTTGAACCGAACACGCCATCAGAGCCGCAAACGCTCACCACCTCGCCCGAATCAATCGCTCTTTCCAAAGATCTGAAAAAACGCGGCTGGAAGTTTGTCGGACCCACCACAGCATTTGCCTTCATGCAGGCCATGGGACTCATCAACGATCACGTGCCCGGCTGCGTCAGCCGGGAAAAGGTAGACCAAGCGCGCCGAGCCTTCCGCTCACCCGCCCTTTCGTAGCACGGTAAAAGGAGGGACCGGTTCCACCCGGTCCGCAGTGGAGTGGCCGCAATATAAGAGTGGTCACCCCACACAACCATCTATGGCGGACGAGACGGAGCTCGTCCCTCCCCTCCAACTGCTCGGCGCGCTCAGCGATCACGCCCTACCTCAATGCCCCAACAGACCGTGACCAAAATATCTAAACAGGTAGGGTCGGGCTCCCCGAGCCTACTGCAGGGGCCTACAGTAACGGCGCGATCACCAGCGCCACGATCGACATCACGTTGATGAGGATGTTCATCGATGGACCGGAGGTATCCTTGAGTGGATCACCCACCGTATCACCGACCACACAGGCGCGGTGAGCTTCAGAGTTTTTGCCGCCGTGGTGGCCTTGCTCGACATACTTCTTGGCGTTGTCCCAGGCACCGCCGGAGTTCGCCATGAAGAGCGCGAGCAACACGCAGCCTAACAACGCGCCGACCAACATGCCACCGAGCGTCGCCGCTCCAAAAATGAATCCCACCACCAACGGCGACAAAATCGCGATCAACGCCGGCGCAATCATCCGCTGCATCGCCGAGTCGGTCGCGATGCGCACACAGGTTTCGGAGTCAGGTTTACCGGTGCCTTCCAGCAGCCCGGGTATCTCGCGAAACTGACGTCGAATTTCCTCCACCATCGCCTGCGCTGCTTCGCCCACCGCTGTCATCGTCAGAGCACTTACGAGGAAGGGCACGAAGCCGCCGATGAACATGCCCGTGAGCACGCGCGGGTCGGATAAGAGAAGTTGAAACCCGGGGTTGTGGAGTTTCACCACATTGATGAACGCCGCGATAATCGCGAGGGAAGCCAATGCCGCCGCACCGATGGCAAACCCTTTGCCGATCGCCGCCGTCGTATTGCCGACTTCGTCGAGTGCATCAGTGATTGCCCGCGTCTTCTTGCCGAGTCCCGCCATCTCGGCGATACCACCGGCGTTATCTGCGATCGGGCCGTAAGCATCGATACTCATGGTGATCCCAATGGTCGCCAACATGCCCACCGCCGCAATACCCACCCCGTAAAGTCCCGCAAAGTGACTGGCTCCCAGGAGCACCGCCGCCACGACCGCAACCGGGATTACCACCGACATCATGCCGACGGCGAGACCGCGAATGATCACAGTCGCTACCCCCGTCTTAGCAGCGTCCGCAATCGAGCGCATCGGGCTGCCCCCGGTGTAATACTCCGTGGCCAATCCAATCGTGATCCCTCCTGCCGAACCCAACAGCACACACATCCAAACTTGCATGCTCACTTGCGCGTAAGAGATGACTCCCGCCGCGGCCGCCACGAACAGGAACGCGGCACTCATCGTACCTGTGCGCAGCGCCTTGGCCGGAGCGAGCCCAGAGAAAATCTTCACGATCGTGATGCCGATCAACGAACAAACCAAGCCCGTCGCTGCGAGGGCTAGCGGTAGAAACATGAGGTCGATTCGATTCATCGCAATGGCCTCCCATTTACCGACCGCCAACGTCGCGGCGATCGCCATCGAGGCGATCATGGCGTTGCAATACGACTCAAACAAATCCGAGCCCATGCCGGCCACATCGCCGACGTTATCGCCCACGTTATCGGCAATTACCCCGGGGTTACGGGGATCATCTTCCGGAATGCCGGCCTCGACTTTGCCGACCAAATCAGCGCCCACATCGGCCGCCTTGGTGAAGATACCACCGCCGACTCGGAAGAAGATCGCCACCAGCGATGCTCCCATCGCGAAGCCATGAATCACGTGCACATCTTCCGGCGATTCCCCGAAGAAAAGAAACAACCCACCCACGCCGATCAGTCCCGTCGAGGCCACCGTAAGACCCATGATCGATCCGCCAAAAAATGCCGTCGTCAGCGCGGCACCCGAACCTTGCTCATGCGCCGCTACCGTGGTGCGAACATTGATATGCGTGGCCGCATACATACCGATCCAACCCGCCATTGAAGAGGATAGTGCACCCAGAAAAAATGCCATCGATTCCCACGGATCTTTGAAAACGAGCGCCCCCCCCACCAAGATCGCGAAAAGCGCGATGAGCTTGAGCTCCCGGCGCATAAAGAGCATCGCGCCGGAATGAATCTGCGCGCCGATCTCCGCGACTTTGCCTTCCCCGCCGGACAGGCGACGGAGGCGAAAAAACAAGATTCCCGCGACGGCCAGCCCAATCAGGCCGAGAATGGGCACCAAAACATGGAGACTTTGCATAGTGTTCAGAGGACAGCCCGCTAACGGATGAGGGGCTTTACCTTATGTAGGGTTAGGGGAAATTGGACTAGTAGCCCTTCATCGCCTGCGCGGAGTGCCACCACAGGTAATGTTCGGACTCGAGTGTATCGGAATCAGGCAACGGGAAATATTTCATCTCTCCCCCACCGCCCACAAACAGCCCGCTGCGCACCAAATAAAACAACAAATCTGGCCGCAGGCCGCGGTTCACAATTTTGGTCGGGCGACCGACCTTGTTGGCCAGCGAACCGAAACACTCGCGAATGTGGTCGGAAACTGAATACAGGGTGCCTGGCACGTCGAGGCGCTCGGGGTTATAGGCCAGCCCCCCAATATTGAGATCGAGAAACGCAATGGCGGGCAGCGAAACGAAGGCCGACGTATCCGTGACGGCATCACAAAACGCCTTGGGCCGCAGCTGACTCGCCACCCGCGGGTAGACCGGACCAAGCTCCTGATAGAGGAAGTTGGCTTCGCTGTCTTCCCTAGCGGTCCAATCACCGGGAGGCAGCGCCAACGTCGCGCCGGCTGGCGTCGTCAAATAGGCGCAGGTCATCGCATCGTAGGGCACCCGACCGAGCACATTGTGGATCGCGACGTAAACCGAACGACGGGGGGAACCATCCGAATGCGGGACGCATCGCTCCAACGCTTCCTTCACGCGAAACACCTCCAGATCGGTATTCAAATCGATCTCGATAAATACCGCCGGCCCTTCGATCTGTCGCTTCGAGCCGGTAGCGATGTACCGACCGAATTCGGCGGGCGTAAGTTGCGAGAGGATGAGCGCCTCGGGGATGAGGCTGAGGTAGAGATGAGATTCCATGCGGTGGGGTAACCGACTGGTCCAAGCCCTAACCTGTTCGGCCCAGATCTCCAGCGATAAAACTAATTTTTTAGGGAATAATAAGCAGGTGGACATCAACGCCTCCCCTAAAGAAGCGCAAGTCATGCCCTGCCTCTTAAAAGCCATTTCTCCGTTTCTGTCCCTGCGACTCCGCCCGACCAGCCGCCGCATGCCCTCCAAAAAGAACGTCCCCGATACTGTGGGTCAGCACTGCAGGAGTGGGATCAGGTTTCACGCTTGATGCGGCGGCCATCGCAGTCGTTCCCGATTTCGCCTCGCGACCCTCCCCAGCTTCCCACTCAATCCCTCTCATCGTTCGCAGAATCACAGTCTACTCGGTTTTCGCGCTGGCCCTGACAGCGTTGATCGCTCCGCGCCTGGACGGCGCAGACGCTCCCGACTCTCCGCTTAATCCCCGACACACGGGAACACCTGCCCTCCGAATTTGGCACACCGAGGATATCACGGGCCACCGCTGCACTAGAAGTGGCCAACGCCGGGAACCCCAACTCAACCAGCACGCGTCCCGACGCCACATCCCACGGATTGGGCATCACAAATAATTCACCGGATTCATGAAGGGCCCGAAACCGCACCCGTTTTTCTGCTACTGTTGAAGAACTCATAAACAATCTTACGGATACCTCGGCGCCTCCGCCAATCCCTTCTACTTACGAATAGTCGATGGACTCCTCGCTTCAGCCGTGACCACACTCCGCAATGACCACCCCCGTCAAAGTAGCCCTCGTCACCGGAGCCGGATCCGGCATCGGACGTAAGACCGCCCTTACCCTAGCCGCTGCCGGATTCACCACCGTGCTCGCCGGCCGCCGGGCCGAGCCACTACGTGAGGTCGCGGCGGAGATCGAGGCCGCCGGAGGTCACGCCCTCGCGATCCCTACCGATGTCGCCGATCCCGCGTCGGTTGATGCGCTGTTTGCCCAAATTCGGTCCAAATTCGGGCGCCTTTATTTCCTCTTCAACAACGCCGGCATCGCCACACCAAAAGCCGCCTTCGAAGACCTCACCTTTGAACAATGGCAGACTCTGTTCGGCATCAACGTCACCGGGTCTTTCCTCTGCGCCCAAGCGGCAGTGCGATTGATGAAGTCCCAATCCCCTTCGGGCGGACGCATCCTCAACAACGGATCGGTTTCCGCGCACGCCCCACGACCGAATGCCGCTCCCTACGTTGCAGCCAAACACGCCATCACCGGACTCACCAAATCAATCGCCCTCGACCAACGCGCCTCCAACATCGCCTGCGGTCAGATCGACATCGGCAACGCCACCATTGATGTTTCTGAGAACATGAGTCGCGACATGTTGCAGGCCGATGGATCCCTCCGACCCGAGCCGCTATTCGACGCGCAGCATGTCGCCGACATGGTTCTCCACTTCGCTCAACTACCCCTCGAAGTGAACATCCCTTTCCTCACCATAACCGCCAACCAAATACCCTACGCGGGACGTGGCTGATTGAGGACTGGCTCGGAACCAGCAAGAATCGAACTCCCGGTATTTACCCGTCTCCAGGATTCGGCTTTATCCAACGCAGATAAATCGACCCTCGGAATGGAACCACTCGCCCAATTTTCGATCTAACTTGTTCGACCTAACACCCCTCGGCTGCAGACGGGGGCTGGTCGTGTTATTTCACCCGGCATTCGGTATTTCGATACCGGGTGCTGGGTGTTCATGTTTTACACTGAAAGCCAGCCCGCGAATATGTCGACCGGGCTATCCTCGAAGCCAGCACCGGCGAGTGGGTTAACCGCTTACCAGCGAAGTTGCCCGCAGGCGGTATCGGCGGGGGCTCAATCCGTGGGCGTGCCGAAACAGAGCATAAAAATGCGAGAGATTCGTCAGCCCACAATCGAAAGCTATTTCCACAATCGGTCGATTGGTGGTGATGAGCTGATGGGCACTGAACTCCATGCGAGCCGCATTAACGATGTCGCTGGGCGTGCGGCCCAACCAGCGTCGCGTGGCTCGAGCAAGGTGAGACGGAGTGCGGCCGGCTAAATCGGCGAACGCCGGAGTTCCTCGGCGAAAATTCTCAGGGCGCACGATCTCCCGACAGGCCTGTTCCAACCAGTCCGGCAAGCGGGTCGCGGCCGGCTCGAGCGGTTGAATCAATCGTGGCAGATCCATCAGAAATCCGTCCAACGCTACCCCGGGGCGCCCGGGACGATCCAATCGACGTGCCCAGAAATCCAGGGTGGATCGGCCAGATGGATCGAGCGCGATCCGACGGGCCGCAGGACTGGCCAGGAACGGATCAAATCCATCCTCAAAATATCGAGCCTGAATCGCACTCCAAGCAGCGCTCGGAAACGCTACATTGATAATGCCCAAAGCATCCGTTCCCTGGCTGCCCACGCCATGTCGGTCCTGCGGGTTTATTAAAAATAGTTGGTGCGGCTCAACCGCATCGGTGCGGCCGTTCCACCGATGTTGACCAGCACCGTGGGTGACCCAGAAGACCTCGTGGTAATCGTGATTGTGATAGCGCGCCTGATTACCCTCGGTCACTTCCACCCGAGCGAAGTGATACGCCTCTCCGGTTTGGATAAAATCGGTCAGTTGAAAGTGCGCGTGGGCAGGCTCCATCGTATCAATATACCACATAAAAATGCGCGATAAGGGCAAGATATTGCCCCTTGTAAGGTGATATAACATAAGAATGCCCCTTTCGAACCCCAGCCCAGCTCGACTCAATTCGACCCAGATTGACACCTTTAACCAAGAAGGTTGGGTCATTCCTACCGAACCCGTCTTCTCCGCCGCCAAGTTTGAGGGATTGAAGTCTTACTTTGAAAATCTGCTCGACGACTTGGAGACGGACGTGAGACCCGAGCTCATGGATGTGCCGCACTTCCAGCATCCTAAGTTGTTCGATTGGTTGTTGTCCGATGAAGTATTGGGTTTAGTGCAGCCGATTCTGGGTCCAGATATCGCACTCTTTTCCAGCCACTTCATCTGCAAGCCATCCGGTGATGGCAAGCGGGTGCCTTGGCATGAAGACTCCGCCTATTGGAGAGGTATGATCGAGCCGATGGAGGTGGCCACGGTGTGGCTGGCGATCGATCCTTCCCGCATCGAAAACGGCTGCATGTCCGTCGTGCCGCGCACCCACAATTCCGGCAAGCTGGGGTTTTCTGACTACGATGACATCGCGACGGAAGCCGCCGTGTTTCCCACCGAGATCACGCCGACCCAACGCAATGATGCCGCCGCCGTGCCGATCGAGTTGGAGGCCAATCACTGCAGCTTGCACGATGGGCGCCTGATTCACGGCAGCCCTCCCAACACCAGCTCGCTGCGACGCTGTGGCTACACCATGCGTTACATCAGCTCACACACCAAGCTGAACGAGAAAGACTTTCCGTGGCACCAACTCTATCTGGCCAGTGGCGAGGACCCCGGCGTCAACAAATTCGCCGACCCGAACAAGGCCTACCACGAACTCGCGCGCTACCGCAGCAAGCACGGCAAACGCGTGCATTGAGGGGCGGCGCAGATGACGCCCATTCGCATTTCTTCAAAACCGTGATAGGGTAGCTGTTCGCATGCAGATTCCTTTTGATAACAGCTACGCTCGTTTGCCCGAGCGTCTCTTCGCTCCTCAAACCCCCACTCGGGTAGCGTCTCCTCAACTGATCCGCGCTAACCCCGGGTTGGCAGCGGAACTCGGTATCGATTCCACCTGGTTAGAATCAGCCGAGGGCGTATCAACATGGGCAGGTAACCTCGTGCCGGAGGGGGCGCAACCGATCGCTCAGGCTTACGCCGGACATCAGTTCGCCAACTTCGTGCCGCAGCTCGGCGACGGTCGCGCTATCTTGCTCGGCGAGGTCATCGACACTCATGGTAATCGGCGCGATATCCAACTCAAAGGCGCCGGCCGCACGGCGTGGTCCCGCGGCGGCGATGGCCGCGCGGCTCTCGGCCCCGTGCTGCGCGAATACATCGTGAGCGAAGCAATGCACGCCCTCGGGGTGCCCACCACGCGCGCCCTTGCGGCGGTCACCACCGGCGAAGAGGTGCAACGCGAATCCCCGCTCGCCGGTGGCGTTTTCACCCGAGTGGCCGCCAGTCACATCCGGGTCGGCACATTCCAGTATTTTTCCGCCCAAGAAGACACCGAAGCGTTGCGCGCCCTGGTCGACCACGCGCTGGCTCGACACTACCCCGCGACAAACGACCCCGCCAATCCCGCCCTCGCCTTGCTCACCGCCGTGATCACGGCGCAATGTGATCTGATCATCCGCTGGTTGCCGCTCGGTTTCATCCACGGGGTCATGAACACCGACAATGTCGCCATCTCCGGCGAGACGATCGACTACGGCCCCTGCGCGTTCATGGACGGGTTTCATCCGCAGTGTGTCTACAGCTCCATCGACCGCGGGGCGCGTTACGCGTGGGGCAATCAACCCTCCATCGCCCAATGGAACCTGACTCGTCTGGCCGAAACGTTGTTACCGCTCATCGCGGAAGATCGCGATGACGCCATCAAACTCGCCGAGCAGGCCCTGGCAATTTTTCCCGACCGTTTTCAAGCCGGGTATTTGGCGGCATTCCGCGCCAAGCTGGGCCTCACCGAGGCCAACGACTCGAGCAAAGAATTCATCAAATCGACGCTCGAAATTCTCGCCAAAAACGAGGTCGATTTCACCTTGTTCTTTCGCCACCTCACGCGCGTCGCTGCCGGCGAAGACGCCGCCGAAGTGGTCGCGTTGTTCTCCGCCGAGACCGATGCAAACGCGTGGTTGGAAAGTTGGCGCGCAGTGGCATCGCCGGATACTGAGCTCACCAAAATGCAAGCGGCCAACCCGATCCTCATTCCCCGCAATCATCGCATCGAAGCCGCCATTCAAGCCGGCTACCGCGGTGACTTCGTGCCGTTTAATCGACTGGTCGATGCCCTCACTCTACCCTTCACGGCAGACGCACAATTCGCCGACCTCGAGCAAGCCCCTTCCTCCGATGAGCGCGTGACCGAAACCTTCTGCGGCACTTAACTCCGCGGTGAGGTCGAAGTCCGCTTGCCAGCACTTTTTCTAGAATTGAGGGTCTCACCCATCATGGTTTCTCGTCTCATCTGCATATTCCTCGCCAGTTGCTCTCTTTTGATAGGAGCGGGACTACTGGATCGTAAGGAGAAGAAGGTGATTCCCGAAGACGTAAAGGCCGACCGTGACCTCTATCGCGATACGATCGAAGTTGGCGGTGTCCACTATCCCGTTTATCTCATCGACGAAGAGGTAAAACCCAAACGGCGCGCCAAGGTTGCCATTCCAAAAAAAGCCAAACGCCAAGGCCGCGGCGGCGTGGTGCTTATCGGCACGATCATCGCAAAAACCGGCAGGGTGAAGGAAATGTCCATCGCCATGACCAATGCCGAGCAGGACATCCAGAACGCCGTGACCAAAGCCGTCGGCCAATGGCTCTTCCCCACCCTGCGCGACGACGAGGACAACGCATTCGAATACATCGTGATGATTCCTATCACGGTCGATGCCACGCCCCGCTTCGGGCCCGCCGACGGAGCCCGATAGACCCAGCTCTTCGCGAAGCCTAAAACGAAATCGTCACCCTGCTCCTGCGCCAACGGCCTCCGCCCGAACCACGCTCTGCCCTCGCCGTCGCATCGACCGCAGAAAAACGAAACACCTGAGCAAGGTATTAGAGAACATGGCGGGTGCAACGTGGATGGAATCGATCGAATCTGATCTGCGAATGGAGATGACAAATGGGTCGTTCGCGATTGCGATATTCTGACCCTTGCCGGTCATGCTCTTCAGACTATCAATCGCTGACTCAAATTCAATGACGCGAATTTCAATACTTCTCTATTCAACTCTAATTTTTGTATGGTCGGGCTGTTCGAGGATTGAGGCTCAGGATCGGCCAAATATTGTTATCATTCTAGCGGATGATTTCGGGATAGGCGATATCCAGGCTCATTTCCCGAAAAACAAAATCGCGACTCCGCATTTGGATACCTTTTCCGCGGAGTCGATGCGGTTCACCAATGCACATAGCGGCTCGGCCGTTTGCACGCCAACCCGCTACGGACTATTGACTGGGCGCTATGCCTGGCGCACGCGACTTCAGGAGTGGGTGTTGGCCTGCTACGAACCTCCTCTGATTGCGGTAGATCGCCTGACGCTTCCGTGGTTTCTAGAGGAAGACGGTTATGCCACCGCGTGTATCGGCAAATGGCACCTTGGCTGGAATTGGGTGGGGCCACAGCCAAACGCGATGGACGAAACGCCGAATATTCTTCGGACAAAACAATGGGACTACACGAAGCCTATCCTCAACGGGCCGACGACGCGCGGATTCGATTATTACTTTGGAACGCATGTCCCCAACTTTCCCCCGTTTACCTTTATCGAAAACGATCGCGTGGTGGAACAGCCGACGGCGAAATTCGAATACGTTCCCAACGATGGCAGAGCTTTACCTCAGATATTTGACGGGAATCCCATGGCGCCCGACTGGAAGTTCGACCAGATCCTGCCGGAAATTACCCAAAGAGCGGTTAAATATATTCACGAACAAGCGAAGCAGGAGGAGCCGTTTTTTTTGTATTTTCCCATGACGTCGCCGCATACCCCGATCGTGCCGACGGCGCAGTTTAAAGGGCAAAGTGGCATCTCGCTCGTCGCGGATTTCATCATGGAGACCGATTGGTCGGCGGGACAGGTAATCCAAGCTTTGGAAGATGCCGGAGTTGCAGATGATACTTTGGTGATCTTTACGTCCGACAACGGGCACCTGCCGACCGAATGGCAGACGCTCATAGAGGCGGGGCACTTCCCGAGCGGACCCTACCGGGGTCGAAAGGCCGATATATGGGAAGGCGGGCATCGCGTGCCCTTCATGATACGCTGGCCCGGGCGAATTGAGGCAGGGTCAGTGAGCGACGATATTCTCAGCTTGAACGATGTGTTCGCGACCTGCGCGGAACTGTTGGGCGTGGAATTACCTTCGAACGCGGGTGAGGACAGTATCAGCTTTTTACCTACGATTTTGGGCCAGACCAAACAAGCGCATCGGGATCATGTTGTGAGTCACTCCGTCGGAGGCGAATTCGCTTATTTGGAAGGCCCTTGGAAAGTCGTTTTTAAGAACGAAGACCCGAACTTTCGGGAATCACGCGGAAAGCCGCGAATCCTTGAACTCTACAATTTGGAGGAAGACATCGCCGAGGCTAATAATCGCGTAAAGCAAGAGCCGGAGATCGCCCAGCGCTTGAGCGAAAAACTCCGAGCGGTCGTGGCCAATGGTGCGAGTCGCAAAGATTCCGTCGGATCGAACGATACTGAGGTGAGTGTCGACACGACGCAGATGCTTCGCTGGGCCGATCCGTTGGAGTGAGCGCATCTTCACCATGAACCTATAATTCTGGTGATAGCCATCGCCACCATCTCGTTGTCGGCCGCGATCGCGATCCCCGCGAATCGCGCCGTGCGCATTAATCCCGTCGAAGCACTCAAATCGGAATAGGTCTTCCGGCAATGCCGGATTTACCCCCGCGAAGAGGTCTAGGTTTCTATATGGGATTAGCATATAAATTGAGTGATCTGTCAGATCATTCTTATTGGTAAAAACACCGATGCGATCAATGCCCATCCGACCGAGAGCAGGGACCAGTGCGCTTTCAAGATAATCACTGACAATTGCTTTATTCGTCGCAGTAGTCGTCTTATACGCACGCCATTCATAATACTCCTGCGTATTCTGATCGTGGAGGTCTTCAGCTTTTGAAAATGTCGGCGCAGCCAAAGCTACACCTAAGGCGACTGAGCCCTTAATAAAGTTTCTGCGATTATTCAGTTTAGTCATGGGGCGACCTATCTACCGGGTGGGTTTCTAAACAAAGTGATACGATCAGTTCAGTTCACGAATAGGGATGTTTCTAGAAAAAACATCAGTTCCGTGGGCCTGACGGCGGATGTAATCCTTTTAAGGACAAAACCGAGGAGGTGTTATAACTCACCACTCGCGAAAATTTTGCGCCAATTATCGTCTCAACGTATTGTTTTATGCTGATCGGAGATTGGTCTTCCGTGACTTGAAAGAGGTGGAGGTGGGGCATCGTCAAAACTACTCCAAATTCTCACGGACACTTACGGAAAAATGGATTACTTTGCCGTGTGGCCTCTTGCAAAAGAGGAGTTCTAGCCAGCTCGCGCCCGACCCGCGCATTTCGGGGAGTCCCTGCAACGCTTCACTTTCACCGGCCTTGTGCCGACAGGGTCCCGCGAGTATTGATGGAGCGATGAAACTTGTTCCATCGCAGAAATGGATCCGGCGGCTCGGGTTGGGTTTGGGACTATTGTCGATCAACGCGGCGGCGGAACCTGATCGTCCCAACTTCATCGTCATCTTTGCGAATGATCTGGGCTATGGTGACTTGGGTTGCTTCGGATCCGAGACCATCAAAACGCCTAACATTGACCGCATGGCCAGAGAGGGCCTGAAGCTCACGAGTTTTTATGCGCAAACGGTTTGTGGTCCGTCCCGCGCCGCGCTGTTGACCGGGAGTTATCCGCTCCGCGTCGCGACTTCGGATAACAAAGTCGCGGTTCACCCTCACCTCCACTCGAAGGAAATTACGGTCGCCGAAGTTCTCCACCAGGTGGGCTATAAATCGATCGCAATCGGTAAGTGGGATGTGGCCGGCCATTCTCAAAAACTTGGAGGCCGCGATCCAAAACTCTATCCTACCCAACAGGATTTTGATGAATTTTTTGGCACTCCCAGCAGCAATGACCGAATCGTGAATCTGGTGCGGGGAGATCAGGTTATCGAAACCGAAACGGACATGAGCCAACTCACCCGACGCTTCACCGATGAAGCGATTCAGTTTATCAAAACCAATACCTCTGCAGGAGAGAACGGACGAGATCCCTCCCCCTTCTTTGTTTATTTGGCCCACAGCATGCCTCATGTAGAATTGGCCGTTTCAAAAGCGTTTCGCGGCAAATCGGCCGGCGGTCTCTATGGCGACGTGGTTGAAGAGATCGACTTCAATGTCGGACGCATTTTGCAAACCCTCGAAGACGAAGGCTTGGATGAGAACACCACGGTTATTTTCACCAGCGACAACGACCCTTGGTTCTTCGGTCGCAGCGCCGGTCACAAGAAACGCTTCGGCGAAAACTGGGCTGAGCATGGGGGATCAGCGGCTCCGTTACGCGGAGCTAAAACATCGAGTTGGGAAGGCGGACTCCGCGTGCCGTTTGTGATCCGCGCTCCTGGCAGAATTCCCGCCGGAAGTGAGAGTGACATCGTCGCGGCGACAATTGATTTGATGCCAACCTTGGCCGCGTTGGCTGGAGGCGAGACACCGACCGATCGAATCATCGATGGCCGAAACATCTCTTCGTTACTGGAAACCAGTAACAGCCACCAAGTTGAATCGAAACCCTATTTTTATTACCTTAAAACCCGGCTCGCCGCGGTGCGCTTCGGTAAATGGAAACTTCACATTCCGAGACCGATTGATCCTCAATGGGAAAAATACAGCACGATGGCGGATGCCGCCGCGATCGCGCAGCCGGCACTTTTCAACCTGAATGAAGATATCGCCGAAACTGAAAACGTGGCGGCGCAGCATCCCAAGGTCGTGGCCGAACTCTTGAAGCATATCCATCACGCGCGAACCGACATCGCTGACCACGATCGTATCGGCAAAAACGCTCGGTTCTTCGACCCCGGCCCTCGCCGGACTGACATTCTAGCGGAGCTCTAGAACCCCTCTCGATCTTCGACCGCCGGAGCTATCGAGAGTCGGAGGAGGCGCGGTCCTTCATTCGAATCTCGCTGTAACGGAAAACTTTGAATGAGCTCTAACCCATGAGCTGGAGCTCAGTCATTCTATTGGCAGGGTCGACCATTGCGATCGGATTGCCGTTGCAGGCGCAGTCCGTCATCGATCGGACGCGAGATCGTTTTCCGATTTATGATCCGGAGTTTCAATCGCGCCAAACCGAACAGGCCGCCGTGCCAGCGTCCCATGCGAATCGCCCGCGCCTGCGTTCGATCCCACCACCCCAGCCAAAACCTGAGGCAGCAATCATTGAGGATCATCTCGAAACCCTAGAAACAGACCCCAATTCTGAAGTGGTCAAATTACCGGAGATGACCGTGGAAACTCAGGCTCTACCATCAGTGCAGCTCCCCCGTCTCGTGGCACCGGCTCCCTAAAAGGACGTGAAAGCCGAACCTTTTATAACCCCCGAAGCCAAAGCGGACCTCATGGTCGAAAAGCACCTCTCTGTCTTCGACCGTCTGTTTCTCAATCGCTTCGACATCTTCGGATCTAACAAAGCCCGCGCGAAACAGGCCGAGGATCGTGAACCGTTTGCCAACGCGATGAACTCACTCGCCGAAGGCATCGAACAAGCCGACGCCTGGGGCCTAACCGAAGAGGAGAAAAAGCAGCTGAAAAGAGAATACCAACAGCTGCTCATGTCCCGCCCCCAGTAGAGGGGGTCAGGTCGTGATAAGTTAATTTTTGTGATCAGGGACGATCGAAGTGCTCGGTAGGGTTTGAGTCTGGGCACAAAAAACGCCCCGGAGTGACCGGGGCGTTGAAAGCGTTGGGAAGCTTAATCGAAAGCCTTAACCGGCCGGGACGGGACGGACTTTGTCCTGCCACGCCTTGGGTTTCACGGCCATGTCGCTGTCGTCTTCGTAATGTTTTTCCAACCCCTTGAGTTGGTTCTTCATTCGTTTAATCAGCGCCTTGTATCCATCGTGATTATACAAGTTGTGAGATTCATCCGGATCGGACTTGAGGTCGTAGAATTCCCATTCATCGAATTCATAAAAGTGCATCAGCTTGTAACGATTGGTGCGGATACCGTTGTGGCGTGGCACCATGTGCACGCTGGGGTATTCGTAGTAGTGGTAGTAGACCGAATTGCGCCAATCTTCAGGGTTCTCGCCCTTCAGCAAGGGGACGACTGAAGCACCTTGCATGTCCTCGGGTTGGGCGGCTCCGGCGATGTCGAGGAAGGTCTGAGCGTAGTCGAGATTCTGCACCATCTTCATCGTTTTAGAACCCGGCTCGGTCACTCCCGGCCAGCTGACGATGAAGGGCATCTTCATCGACTCCTCATACATCCAACGTTTGTCATACCAGCCGTGGTCGCCGATATAGAACCCTTGGTCGGAAGAGTAGATCACGATGGTGTTTTCATCGAGTCCGAGCTCTTCGAGCGTGTTGCGAATCGTCTCCACACTCTCGTCCACACCTTTCACGCAACGCAGGTAGTTTTTTGCGTAACGTTGAAATTTCCAACGCACAAGATCTTTGCCCGTGAGGTTCGCGGCATGGAACGCTTCGTCCTTCGGACCGTAAGCGGCACGCCAGGTCTCAAGCTGTTCGGGTGTCATGCGCTGCATGTTACGCCAAGCCGATTTATCCTGCCGCTGCTGGCCAGTGTTCTCACCTTCGAAGTCCGGGGTTAAATCGACGAAGAGGTCGAAGTTCAGATCCATGTGCCGGTCAATCTCCAACTCCTGATGGCGGGCGGGTGGCGCGTTGTCGCGATATTCGTCAAAGAGCGTCGCGGGCTCGGGGATCTCAATGTCGTCGTAGAGATCGAGGTGACGCAGCGCCGGCATCCAATTCCGATGCGGGGCCTTGTGTTGCACCATGAGCATGAATGGCTTATCGGCATCGCGCTTCTCCTTGATGAATTCGACCGCCATATCGGTAACGATATCCGTGGAGTATCCCTCGACGGTGACCTTACCGTCTTCGGTGATCATGTCGGGATTGTAGTAAAGCCCCTGCCCCGGCAACACGGCCCAGCTGTCGAAACCTTGGGGCGTGCCCTTGAGGTGGGACTTGCCGTAAATTGCGGTTTGGTAGCCGGCATTCTGCAGCAACTTGGGAAACGTCTGCTGGTCCCAATCGAACGAGTTACCGTTGTTCATGAAACCGTTCTTGTGGCTATGTTTACCGGTCTGAATAACGGCGCGACTCGGGCCACAGATGGAGTTGGTGCAGAAGCTGTTGACGAACAGCATACCGTCACGAGCGAGCTTATCGATCTGGGGCGTCGGGTTGACCGATTTCAGCCAACCATCATACGCGCCGATTGCGTGGGGAGCGTGATCATCGGTGAAAATGAATACAATATTGGGCCGATCATCCGCGGCGTTGGCCACGAGACCCGACAGCAGGAGGGTTAGGGTAAGGGTAGAAAACAGTCGTCTCATCCCCGCGAATCTTCCTCGTCCCACTGCGGCCTGCAACGGTCAATTCCGTTGAAGATTTGAAACCATTACATCGGAAGCTCCCCCACTCCCGGAATCTTTTCCTCTTTCACGACTCTTCCCCTTGATCCTCAACTGTCTCGACGTGTCTTCCCTGCAATCCCAGTTCAATTCTCAGTTTCCAGCCGCACACTACCTCGATGCTGACCATCTTGATGCGCTCGAACCGCTGCCTAGCCCGCATCGATGACCTGAAGGCCACCGAGGGATTCCACCCGAAACCCTATGAGCAAAACCTCATGGAGATGGCCTGGCTGCAGGAGTGGGCGCTCGTTGACCCAAAACGATCTCCCCGCCTACGCGCAGGCACTTAGCAAGTTCTATGGCGGCGAGATGACCTGTGCGGGAATGCTCTATGCGCCCATGCTCGGTGCCGTTCACCCCGGTGACCCGATATCTGGATACGACCTCGCCTATGATCTCGGCATCTTCGATCTCGGTTACGCGCGCGACATGACGGGATTGGTCAGCTCTATGACGGCTGCCGCCTTCGCGACCGACGCGACGGGCGAGACGGTCACGCGGGTGAATCGCACCGTCGACCCCGAGGCCTTTTTTGAAAGCCGCCTCATTGGTCGCAGTGCCTACCGGTTCTATCAGCACGCCCGCCATCTCGTGGCCGACGCCCGCGCCTTCGAGCCGGATCCCGAACAACCACCCGTCGAGATTCCGACGGCTTACGCCCACCTTTCCGAACTCGAATACGCCAAGCTCAAAAACGCCTTCGATCGACTGGATGAAGCCAACGAAGACGTCGCATTTCATCCGGGAGAAATCTACCTCATCTTACTGACCGCGATGCTGTATTCGGATTTCGAATTCGAGCCGACGATGACCTTCATCACCAACTACGGTCGCGACAACGACACCACGGCTGCGATCGCCGGGGCGATCCTCGGCGCACTCCACGGCGCCGAAAACCTGCCGCCCGAGATGACGCGCCAAGTCCTCGAAGTGAATGAATCGCAACTCGGGATCAGTCTGGAATCTCTCGCCAAGCAAATGACCGACTGGGTCTACGGAGAGTAACGTCTCATCTCTACTGGAGCGCGCGCACCGGAGAAGCGCCCGTCGCGATCGTGGATAACGCCTGTCCAACTCAGCTCGCATTCAAATTAGCGTTGCCCGATTTCCCTGCATCCTCCGCCATGCGCACGTGCGCCTGCTTTTAACCAACGACGATGGCATCGACTGCCTTTTTCTGCATCGCCTCGGTGCCGCCCTCTCTGCGGCAGGACACGAACTGGCCGTCGCCGCGCCCCGACGGGAACAAAGCTGGATCGGCTCCGCCAAATCACGTCACCGATCCGTGCAGGCCACCGCCATTGACAAGGGCCTCGGCTTTCCCACGTGGTCGATCGACGGCACGCCCAGCGACTGCGTCGCCATTGCTCTCTCGCATCTGTTACCCGATTCCGGTTGGGGCCGACCCGACGCCGTCGTGAGTGGCATCAACGTCGGCTTTAACGTTTCACTCGGTTTCATCCTCGCCAGCGGCACCATCGGCGGCGCCTGGGAGGGTGCGGTGCACGGCCTGCCCGCCATCGCCTTTTCTCAGGAACTGCCCCAAGAAACATTCTCTGCGTGGCACGAATCCGGGCAAACACCCACGCCTGAATTAAGCGCCACGCTCGAACAATCCGCCGCCCACGCCGCGCGCCTGCTGCCCCTCTGCTTCGGCCCCCAAGCCTCCTCCGGCTGGATCGTGCACAACGTCAATTTTCCGTTCCCCTGCACTCCCGATACCAAGCTCCGTCGCACCGTTCCAGCCCGCGTCCAAGTGGCGGGGCTCTTCGGTCCCGCCGATGCCGGCGGCCATCATCACTTCGAATTCAACCGTGGCGAGGATCAATCCCCGCCCGGCACGCTCACCGATCGCGCCGCCGTCGCCGCCGGCCAAATCAGCCACACCATCTTAGACTACACTGCTCTGGGACAAATCGCCGAGTAGCGCTCCCGCCGTACGCCCGCCTACCGCAAATTTTTTTGCTTGGTCGAGGAATCCCCGGCGATCCAACCGGCCGTGAACGTAGTAATCATAAAGGTCCAAGAGCTATTGGTCGAAATCAGAGGCAGTTTTCCGTTCCATGGATCGAACCTGAATCTTCCTGCGGCCCGAGGCAAGGTTTCGAATCTTGTGTAACGGTCTCGCCTCCCGACCGTCTTCACCCCTCGTGTATAACTCTAACTTCTGTCGATTCGTCACCATGGGCCTGGTGCTTACGCTGTATACTTCTGCAGCACCTCCCCATATCGTGATGATGGTCGCGGATGATTTGGGCTGGGGGGATATTTCGTGGCGGGGCGGTGATGCCCGCACCCCAAACCTCGATCAATTGCGCACGGAGGGCATGGAGCTCAATCGCTACTACGGTCATCCGACCTGCGTGCCCACCAGAGTCGCCCTCTACACAGGCAGGAACCCGTATCGCTTCGGCATCACATCACCGGGCACCGGAAACCCTCCCCTCGCCGAACACTTCCTGCCGCAGACTCTAAAACAGTCCGGCTACACCACCCGACTCGTAGGCAAATGGCACGGCGGCGGACCCGAAGATGACCCTTTATCGCGACGGCATTACCATCGCAACCAATGACAATTGGAGCGCGGAACCATCGACCGAAGATGCGGCCACCGCATCAGGCGCGTTCGCCCTGACCGCCAACAGTCTCGACTCAGCCATATTAGTTTCGCTGGAGGAAGGCCTCTACACCGTCGCCGTCGAAGGCGCCAACGGCGAGACTGGCACGGCGTTGTTTGAGCTCTATCTGGCACCGAGTCCGTAGAGCCAATATTGCGCAGAGTTTCTAATGGCCGCAAAGAGGCACAAAAAAACAGTCCGAGAACCCGATAGGTTAGCGTGCGCCTATGGGCGCCTTTTGCCGTTCCTTAGTAGTTGATACTTTTGTGCCTTTTTGCGGCAAAGATTCCGTTCCTTTGTTCGTTTCCCATATTCAAGGTTCGCCCTGATTCCAAAGACCGCTTCAAGTGGACCCACTGTGTTTCGTCTACCCCTTGCTCTACTCGCGCTGATTTCCCTGCAGACCGTGGCCACCGCCGCGACGGTTTATCCTTTATGGGATGGCACCCCACCCAATCACCAAGCCTCCGACCTGAAGGAAGAGACCGTGGAGTCCAACATCATCCGCATTTCCAAGGTGCAGGACCCGAGCATTGAGGTTTACCTACCCGCCCAGCGTAACGCCAACGGGCAAGCGGTGGTGATCTGCCCCGGCGGTGGTTACGGGATCCTCGCCTATGATTGGGAGGGCAACGAGATCGCCAAGTGGTTCAACAGCCAAGGCATCGCTGGCATCGTATTAAAATATCGCCTGCCCGAAGACGCCAGTAACGTCGTGCCGCACCTGTCGCCCTTGATGGACGCCCAACGCGCCCTGCGCATGGTCCGTCATAACGCCGCGGAGTGGAACATCGACCCGGCCAAGATCGGCATCATGGGATTCTCCGCCGGTGGCCACCTCGCCTCCACGGCGGGCACCCATTTTGACGCCGGCAATCCAGCCTCGACCGATCCAATCGAGCACCTCAGTTCGCGCCCTGATTTCATGATTCTGATGTATCCCGTGGTTTCGTTTGAAACCGCCTCTACGCATCGTGGCTCACGCCGCAATCTGCTCGGTGAACAAGACTCGCCTGAGTTAGTTGCCAAATATTCCGCCGAGAAGAACGTGACGCCCGAAACGCCACCAACGTTTTTCATTCACGCCGCTGACGATAAGTCCGTGCCGGTGCAGAACAGCATCGATCTCTATACCGCACTGATCGCCCAAGGTATTCCCACCGAAATGCATCTCTATCCAACCGGCGGTCACGGCTTTGGTCTCGCGTTGGACAAGGGTCACCTCGCCGGCTGGACCGACCGTTGCATTGATTGGCTCGAGTCGCTCGACGTGGACTAGCGCACGAGACACGGACGCTTGGGATCGAACTCCCAATCGGGGATAAGATACTGCATGGCGATCGCGTCGTCCCGACCACCCAGCCCCATGGCAAGGTAACGTTGGTGCGCTTGCTCCAACGCGTCAGAGTCAATTTCGATACCCAGTCCCGGCCGCTCGGGCACGCGGAGCAAACCGTCCCGGATCAACAGAGGTTCTCGCGTCAGTCGCTGGCCATCCTGCCAAATCCAATGCGTATCGATAGCGGTCACCTTACCCGGCGCGGCAGCCGCAACCTGCGTGAACATGGCGAGTGAGATGTCGAAGTGATTGTTGGAGTGAGATCCCCAAGTCAGGCCGTGTTCCCGGCAAGTCTCCGCCACTTTTACCGAGCCCTGCATGGTCCAGAAATGTGGATCCGCCAGCGGAATATCCACCGCCTGCAGCCGCAATGCATCCTCCAACTGCGGCCAGTCGGTCGCCACCATGTTGGTCGCCGTGGGCAGTCCCGTTGCCTGACGAAAGGCCGCCATGATTTCGCGGCCGTTCTTACCGTTTTCGGCCCCACAAGGATCCTCGGCGTAGGCGAGCACATCACCCTGCCCTCGGCATAGCTGCACCGCTTCTTCGAGCGACCACGCGCCGTTCGGATCCAACGTAATCCGCGCGGAGGGAAAGCGTTCCTTCAAGGCCCGCACTGCCTCCATTTCTTCGCTGCCCGCTAACACGCCACCTTTCAGTTTGAAGTCATTAAATCCATAAAGCGCGTGGGTGGCCTCGGCCAACCGCACAATGGATTCTGGCGTCATAGCTTCCTCATCCCGCAATCGCATCCAATCATCGGCACCACCACAGGGTTCGCGGTAGGGCAGGTCTGTTTTAGTCCGATCACCCACGAAGAACAAGTATCCCAAAACTTCCACGGCATCGCGTTGGCGACCGGAACCCAACAGATCCGCCACGGGCACATTCATATGCTGACCGAGCAGATCTAGCATGGCAGACTCCACGGCCGTAATAGCGTGAATCGTCGTGCGCAAATCAAAGGTCTGGATCCCTCGCCCGCCCGCATCGCGATCACCGAAACCCTGCTGCATTTCGTCCATCACCGCTTGGTATTCCCCCACCGGACGATCAACGATCAGACTGCCCGCATCCTCGATGGTCCGGCGGATGTTCTCTCCACCAGGGACTTCACCGAGTCCGGTATTTCCGTCACTGTCTTTCAACAATACCACGTTACGCGTAAAGAAGGGTCCATGCGCACCACTGAGGTTGAGCAACATGCTATCGAGTCCGGCCACCGGAACGACGCGTAGGCTGGTGACGGTTGGAGTATCGGTTGGAATTTCCATGGGCAAAAACTAGGAGTCGGTCAGTTCGACCCGTTTGATTTCTCCCACCAAGAACAGATAGCTGACCACCGCCATCGCAGCGTGGGCGCTCACGTAGACCAGCGCCCAACTGAAGGAACCAGTGAGATGAATGATGTAACCGATCGCAATCGGAGTAACGATACCGGCGGTATTCCCAAATGTATTAAACAAACCACCGCAAAGTCCCGTCGCAGATTTCGGTGATGTATCGGAAACTACGGCCCACCCTAAGGCTCCGATGCCTTTACCGAAGAAGGCCAAACTCATGAAGAATATCACCGCGCCCTGGGAGCTCACATAGTTACAGGCGACCATGCTCACTGAGAGCAGGAGACCGACCACGATGGGGGTCTTGCGGGCGACAGTGAGACTGTGCCCTCGCCGCAACATGCGGTCGGAGAACCACCCGCCCAAAATGCCGCCACCAAACCCACACAAGGCCGGCAGCACCGCAACGAATCCCACCTGCAAAATGGTCATGCCTTTTTCCTTTATGAGGTAGATGGGAAACCAAGTCAGGAAGAACCACGTCAGGGTGGTGATGCAGTATTGAGCGAAATAGATCCCGATGAGCATACGATTGGCCAACAACTGGCCGATCACCGACCAACGCACCGGCGCCTTGCCCGCACCTTGCTGATCCATATCAACCAACCCTCCGCCATCCTCGATGTGAGAAACTTCCGCCGCGTTGGCCGCAGGGTGGTCTCGCGGGCCGTATATAAACCGGGGCCAAACCGCCGCCATCAACAGCCCAACGATGCCCATAAACCAGAAGACCGGCGGCCAGCCGTGGGCGTGAGTAATCCAGCCCATGATCGGGGCAAACAAGACGGTCGCAAAATACTGCGCCGAATTAAAAATCGCGCTAGCCATACCGCGCTCGGCGGTCGGAAACCACCACGCCACAATCCGGGCGTTGGCTGGAAAAGAGGGGGCCTCCGCCATGCCGAGAAGGAACCGTAGACCAAAAAGCACGATCACCGCTGTGGTCGCACTAAAGCCCCCGACAAATCCCTGAAAAAGGGTCAACAGCGACCAGATCGTAATGCTCCAAAAATAGACCCGCCTAGAGCCGAACCGATCGAGCAACCAGCCCCCGGGAATTTGGCAAATGACATAAGCCCAAGCAAACGCCGAAAAAATGTAGCCCATGCCAATCGTATCGATGCCCAACTCGTCCGACAGACTGGTGCCGACGATTGATAACGTCGCGCGGTCAGCGTAGTTCACCGCGGTCACGATGAACAGGAAGAAGAGAATCCCGTAACGTACCCGCGTCGGGCGCTCCACGGATGCAGGGACCGAAGTGGTCATAGACGGCACATTTACTGGGGACCTAACGCGGTAATAAGTTCGTTCAACTGTGATGACTCGTCGGCCGTAAGGTCTGTCAGCGGCGTCCGCACCGGACCCGCATCAAGGCCCACCAATCGTGCGCCCGCCTTCACGATGCTGACGGCATATCCCGGCACCCGATTGCGTATTTTCAGGTAAGGCAAAAAGAAGGTGTCGAGCAAATGCCCCACCGTAGCTTCATCATCAGCGGCTACCGCCTGATAGAAATTCATCGCCGTTTTGGGAATGAAGTTGAAAACCGCAGAGGAATAGACCGGAACCCCCAACGCTTTGTAAGCCGCGGCATAAACCTCCGCAGTGGGCAGGCCACCCAGATAGGCGAATCGATCGCCCATCCGGCGCCGAATACTCACCATCAATTCAATGTCGCCAATGCCATCCTTGAACCCGATCAGGTTGGGACAACGGTCGGCCAACTTCGCCAGCGTCTCCGCCTGCAGTCGACACACCCCTCGGTTGTAAATGATGACGCCAAATTTCACGGACCGACACACCGCCTCCACGTGCGCGGCCAATCCGTCTTGACCCGCTACGGTTAAATAATGCGGCAGCAAAAGAATCCCCTGCGCACCCCGCCGCTCCGCTTCCTGCGCACACGCAATAGCCTGTCGGGTAGATCCCCCGGCACCAGCCACGACGGGCACTCCCCCACGGCAAGTATCCACCGCCGTGCCAACCACGTTGCTGTATTCGGAATGGGTCAGAGAAAAGAACTCGCCCGTGCCTCCCGCCGCGAACAACACGGTGGCACCGTAAGGCATCAACCACTCCAATCGCTTGGTGTAAGGGCCGGGAGAGAAATCTCCCGACGCGTTAAAATCGGTGACGGGAAAGGACAACAGTCCGGCCGACATGGTTTGCTTCAATTCCTGGGGGCTCATGGAACACGCCAAGGCATGCCGCGCGGTGATCGTGTTAGCAAGCGTCGACCCCTGATGACTTCGAGGTGGCCTCTCGATCACCTGGCACCAAGGAAACAGGAACACGAAGTCGGAGAGGTATTCTCAGCGGGGATCTTTCCACCAAATTGGTCGAGGGCTACTTGTTCTCCACATAACTCATGTAGTCGTCGGCCGAAACGCTGGAACCTTCCGGCATCCGCCACATGTAGTTGGGATCAATATAGGGTAGGCGGTCACCATATTTCTCCATCAGCTCGATCTTCTGCTGTAACACCTCGCCAAAATTGACCCCGTATTCATGCATGGTTTCGGTGTAGGCATTCACCGGCATGAAATCCACCACGGAAGATTCCCAGAGCTTGAGCAGCGCTTTGGCGTTCGCCAATTCACTGGCGACCATCTCCTGGACCAGGGTCAATCGGGACTGTTTTTCCGCTTCATTATCGGCCTGTAAATAACCATGCACCCCGGCAATCCAGGCCGCGAGATTACGCATCGTCATGGCATAGCAGCGATAGGCCACCAGTCGGTCACGCAAGTCACCGAATACCTCGAGTGCCGCCGGCTCGCTCGCCGCTTGATCGACCGCCCGCTTCGCCAAGTCGATCGCCTTATCCAAAGGCCCCCACACCTCGGTATCAAAACAACGGAACTCGGCATCGCACTGCTCGGGAGACACAATCTGCCAAAGCATATCAGCGGCGAAATCCACGTTGTGGGCATTATTAAAGTGAGAAAGAAAATGCTTCTCGTAGTAGCGCCGATCTCCTTCGGGGATGGCCCCGATATCCGGCACCATGGGACGAGCCCAGAACCGATACCAAACAAACCCGTTCCCGGCATAAAGCCCTTCACACGGGGCGGCCTGCACCGCCTGATCGGCCAGCTGCCAGATGCCCTTTAACGTGTCGGCAAATTCGCGACCCACCTGGAGTCGAGCCGACTGTGCAATGATGTCATCGATATCACGGGAGGGAGCCACTTGGAAGGCCCGGATGACATCCCGGTTAACGCTGTGAGGAACCAAATAAGGAGGATCCAAATACACATCGACCCGGCTGAAACCTCCACTCCGGGTTTTACTCAGGATCTGGTGCACCTGCCACGGACTCGGCACCCCCAATACAAACTCGCTGGCCCGGGTGATCGCGTCGGCCACAAAATCGGAGTTCTTCTGACGGGCAGCCTCGAGTTGCTCTTTCCAACTGTCACCATCGACATCGGACCGCTGCGAAACCATCCGCAGGTCGATCCCGTTGTCGATCCCGGCGATAATGATCCCCGATTCTTCCGCAATATTTCGCAAGGAAGTGACGATCCGAAAGTCAGGATTGGTTTCATGAGCCACATCGCGCAGCAACCGGTAGTAACGAATGACATTCTTTGAGGCGGCTTGAGCGATCGCCGCATCGGTCTCCCACTCTTTGATAATATACGGACCTCCGTTGCGACCGGGATAGAGACTCGACGTAAACTCAAAACCGGAACCGCTATCGTTGATCAGCGTCGAGATGAAGCCCAGCTCTGGGACTTCCCGCAGCAGGGTGCGCATGAGTTCCGCGTAAAACCAACGGACCGCCGGGTGCGCCAGCGTGAGTGCGTAGCGGGGCTCAAAGCAGCGGAAAGGATGATCAACCCGGGCCCCGCGAAGAAACGGATAACGCTTCAAAAGCGATTCGGGAGCCGAGCGCGGATTAGCGATCTCCATTCCTGGAATCAGACCATATTTGTCGGCCAACCGGGCCAACCGTTTGAGGGAGTTTAAATTGGCCGAAAGATGCTCCGGCGGGTAGGTGCCTTGGTTGAACTTTGTTTCAACAAATTGATCCAAATCCGGAAGATAGTCGTAGAAGCGATAATAAACCTCCCCCTCCGGTCCCCGGTCATAGCCAAACGGCAAGGCCAGTTCGTTGACCACCACCTGGGCGGAACCTATCCGGGCCATCTCCTGAAAGGATACCTCGATATCGGAATGCTGCACCTGACGTTCTCGATTGATCAGAAAACTCGATCGCCCGGTTAAAAGGTCATCCCGGGCATTGATACCAGCCAGCGTGATCGGAATGAGTTTTCCGGCGACAAATTCCGCGGCCGCGACGTCCAAGTAATTATCCCGGATGTGGCAAAATAGAGTATAAATGAGATGGGGCCGGGAAGCGATCAGCTCGCCTCCACCCTTCTCGTCCAACTTAAAATACATCCATTCGCTACCGGCGGGCAATTCCGAGAGATCCACCTTGGTGGTATCATCCGCTAATGAAACGTGAAGAACTCCCGATGCCGCAGCCAAACCCTCGTCATCCTTAGCAATCTCGGCGTTTGAGCATAATCCTTTCGCCAGCGCATCTGCGACCGTTTGCTCGACCCGAGGCCCTGAAGCACTCGTGGCAATCACCCCCGAGAGGGATAAACAATTTCGAACAGTAAGAGAATGAGGAGTAGCGTCTGAGGACATAGGTATTGGAGGACCAAGCCTACGAACCTAGAGCCCGCGAGGACAACGCATTTGCTGGCAAATTTGATTCAACCCCGCCGGAATCAGGAGCCCCCCCCCCCCCCCCCCCCACCACACGGGGAGGGGGCCAGAAAAAAAGGTGTTGCAATGGCGGCCGGCGCCCGCCCACG
>MEHZ011463857.1_pt1 | contig 52985 bp, 48 predicted proteins | sample 897221 | NCBI WGS metagenome assembly MEHZ01 (sample SAMN05514161, study PRJNA337945) | marine metagenome | isolation source: marine surface water | place: Arctic Ocean | collected 2007-12-13 | reverse complement strand
GACCAGTTCCCCATGTTGGTCCCGGTATTGGGTGACCGTTTCGCTGAACTTCAACGTGCCCGCCCGCTTCGAGTATTTCTCCCAGTTGTCGCCAGGCTCGACCGTGGCACTCAAGACATCGCCAGGGCGCATATGGCGGTGGTACTCGAAGTGTTGCTCTGCGTGCAGCCCTCGGGCTCCCATGCCTACAGGAGCATCATCTGCGGCTCCTGCCGCTTTCGGCGCTACGCCTGTCGCCTCTTTGCCCGATCCCATCCATGCCTGGCCGGGCTTGGGCCGAAGCCGATAGTTCTCATCGAACTGCGCACTCGCTTGTGCGAACGTCGGCGGCGCAATAATGCCACCAGGCTCGGTGGTCGCAGCATGGTCTGCATCGGCGTAAATCGGATTTGAATCACCGACAGCCCGAGCAAACATCATGATGTGACTCGCCTCAACAGCAAACTTCTCAACAGCCATTCGACATCCCCCTGATGTGCTTATGCTTCGGTATTGTTTTAGCCGACCGATGCTCGGCGCTCCTAGCAGGGGGCCCAAAAACACACACGCCGGCGAAACGTCTCTTACCTTGCTAGTGCCAAACCTCTTACCTTGCTAGTGCCAAAGTTGCAGTGAGTTTGCACTTTGCTGGCGTGTCCGGCCGCCCATCGGTAGTGTCGTGCCATGAACCCCAGCGACGCAGTGGCGATCACCGCACAAGCATTAACCGACCTGGTGACCGAGATTTTTGAGCACACCAGTTGCTCTGACCAAGAGAGCCGTCGCATCGCCGACAATCTGGTCGACGCCAACCTCACGGGCCATGACAGTCATGGCGTGGTGCGAACCGGGCGTTACGTCGACTGGCTCGCCGATGGTGTTCAGCTCCCGGATCAGACGCTCGACGTGTTGATCGATGAACCCACGTTGATGCTCGTCGATGGCCAATACGGGATGGGCCAGACCGTTGGTCCGCTAGCGGTCGAACTTGGCATTGAACGCGCTGACAAACACGGACTTTCGATTGTCGCGTTGCGCAAGTCCGGGCACCTAGGTCGAATCGGTGCATTCGCAGAAAAGGCCGCAGCTGCCGGATTGGTCTCGATGCATATCGTCAATGTTGCGAGCAGTCAGCTGGTTGCACCGTTTGGCTCACGCGATCGGCGGATGGGCACCAATCCTTACGCCTTTGGCGTGCCCCGCCCCGACGGGCCGCCGGTTATTCACGATTTCGCTACGTCGATCGTGGCCGAAGGCAAAACTATGGTCGCCCTTCATGGTGGGCCGAGTGTTCCTGACAATGCTCTGGTCGGACCCGATGGCATCACTGGAGACCCTTCGGTGTTGTACGACATCCAACCAGGCCAGCGTCCGAACGCGAGCGGCGGTCCTGGCGCGCTGCGAGCCATGGGCGAACACAAAGGCTCGGGTCTGAGCGTCATGTGCGAACTCCTCGCTGGTGCGCTCACAGGAACGGGAACAGCAGGCCCGGGCGACGTTCGGTTCGCCAACGGCATGTTGTCGATCTATATCGACCCAGTCCGCATTGACCCCGACGACACCTTTGCCTCTGGCGTCACCGATTACATAGACTGGTTCCTCGCTGCGACACCGCTCGACGAAGCTGACCCAGTTCGGCTACCAGGCGACCGCGAACGGGAACGCCGCGTCGAGCGCGAATTAAACGGGCTGCATCTTCCTGTTGATCTTTGGGAGAGCATTGCGCAGGCCGCCCGTTCTGTCGGGGTGTCCAGCGAGCGCATCAATGCTGCGCCAACCAGCTAATCCCCTTACCTACTTTAGACGCCTAACGTTGCCCTGAGAATATGGCACTGCTCGGCGTTTCTCTTGCTATCAATTCATCACAAATGTTCGGCCAGGCAAAGGCACCCAATGCGATTCGAGCAGTGCTGCACTCGTGCAGCGGCGGTCACTCGGTTACTTTTCCGATCCTGCGAGGCATCGCCCAATCGTTCCGTGAGTTGGGCCTCGTTGGTATCGACGCGTATCTCGATGAACTGGTACCCAAGAGTCGGTTCTTCAAGAGTGAAGCCTTAGTACCGCCGCTGGGCCGCTACGAATATTTGCCGCCCTGTCTAGATCGTTGCACGGGATAGAACCAGGCCAGTGCAGCCATCTGGCACTCTTCGAAGCCTACGCTTGGCCCGACAACACAACAGCGGTAATGAATCGTCGAGTCGAGCATCGGCATGCGAAGATGGCGGTGCCTCATGACCAGCACTGAATCTCGCAAGGATAAGCTCGCCAAGCCTCAACCGGAGCGGTACGAGCACGTTGGTGTCGAGGCTCGCCATGAGCCGCCTCGGGCAACCATCGACCCCGATCGTGAACTTGGCTGGATGAGGCGACTCCTGCCGTTGATTCGCCAGCACCGGCGGCCATTGGTTATCGGCTCGATATCTGGCGTAATTGCCTTGGTCTTTCAAGTCGCTGTTCCCGCCACGGCTCGATCTGCAATCGACAGCACCATCGTCGGTGATCGAAGCGACTTGACCCAGTGGATCGTGGTTCTGCTTGGGCTGGGCGTCGGTCGGTTCCTGCTGGGCATGACATATCGCTACGCCCTGTTTCAATTGGCATGGAACGTCGAGACCGACGTCCGCGCACTGCTCTACGAGCATCTAACCACGCTGTCGTTCTCGTACTATGACCGCACCCAATCTGGCCAAGTGATTTCCCGGGCCAACAGCGACATCCGTTCGATTCAGCTCCTGCTGGCGTACGGACCATTGATCATGATGTCGGGTCTCGCGTTTGCACTGGCCCTTGGCTTCATGCTGACCATCCATGTAACGCTGACATTGGTTGCGATGACCACCCTTCCCATGGTCTATGTATCTGGACAGAAACTTCGCACAACTGTCTTTCCCTTAACCTGGGTGAGTCAGGCACGTATGGCCGAACTCGCAACGATCGTTGACGAGAACGTCAACGGCACCCGGGTAGTCAAGTCCTTCGCTGCAGAGGAACGACAGATCAATTTGCTGGCTCGCGCCGCAGACCACCTTCGTTGGGCCAATGTTCAGGCCATCAAGACACGGGCAAAGTACACACCGTTTATCGAGGCACTCCCCCGTTTAGGCATGGCCCTGGTACTGCTCTACGGCGGCTTGCTCGCCATAGATGGTCAGGTCAGTATCGGCACCCTGTTTGCATTCAACGCCTATGTAATCATGATGCAAGCTCCGTTCCGAATGTTTGGCTTCATACTTCTGCAGGCCCAGCGGGCAAGCGCATCCGCAACCCGGATCTATGAAGTACTTGATGAAACTGCCGACATAGCTGACGCTCCCGGTGCAAAGGACCTAACCCGGCCAGCAGGCGTTATCGAATTCAGTGACGTTCATTTCACCTACCCAAACGCCACCATGAGCTTTGAGGAAGGCGTAACCCCCCAACGCCTCCCAGTACTCAAGGGATTCGACCTGTCCATAGCCGCCGGGGAAACAATTGCCATTGTCGGCAGGACCGGCAGCGGCAAGTCAACAGTGGCCCGGCTTCTTGCCCGGTTCTACGATGCCGATAGCGGCACAATCACCATCGATGGCCACCAGATTGACTCCGTTACGCTCGCAAGCCTGCGCCACAATGTCGGGCTGGTGTTCGACGAGCCATTCCTGTTCTCATCGACGGTGCGCGACAACATTGCGTATGGGTTGCCAAACGCGCAACTGGACGAGATCCAGAGCGCCGCAACCGCTGCTCAGGCCCATGGATTCATCAGTGACCTCAAAAACGGCTACGGCACGGTTGTCGGTGAACGCGGCTACACCCTGTCCGGCGGCCAGCGACAGCGCATCGCAATTGCCCGCACCTTGCTAGAAAACCCACCAATCTTGGTGCTCGACGACGCGACAAGCGCCATCGATGTCACCGTCGAGGCCGAGATTCACCACGCCCTGCATGCATTGCTTGCCAGCCGCACCACAATCCTGATTGCACATCGTCTGTCGACGATCGCTCTGGCGAACCGAGTGGTGCTACTCGAAGCGGGCCAGATCGTGGCAAGCGGAACCCACAGCGAACTGCTCGCTACCGAACCTCGGTACGTCCAGATCCTGGCCGAAGCCGACAGCGAACCCGCACCACAGGAGGCGCCATGAGCTTCGGTCCTCCCGTCGGCTTTGGCGGAGCAAACTCGGTGACCGCTTCTCGAGATGCAGGGCTGCCCCACGCTGGGGTTCCTGGCCATCTTCAGGATCGCGTTGACGCCGTCCTTAACCGTGAGCCTGACCATCCTGAGCCGAATATAAGGTTCGCCCATCGACACCCCGCTGACGCTGCCTTTACTTTGCGCAGCTTTCTGTGGCCGCATCGCTGGCGAATTTCAGGGGGCCTGCTGCTCGTTGTCATCGAGAGTCTGGCCTTACAAGCCGGGCCCCTCCTTACGCAGATCGGCATCGACGACGGCATCACTCCTGGGAAGAAGTCCGTCCTCGTCTGGGTCGCCATCGCTTACACGTGCTCGATTCTCATTAGCGCCCTGAACAGCCGAGTCCGTATCCGCTACACCGGCACCTTGGGCGAAGACCTCACTCGATCGTTGCGCATCCGGGTATTCAGTCATCTGCAACGACAATCATTGGACTTCTATACCAACGAAAAAGCGGGCGTACTGATGACCCGCATGACCAGTGATATCGAGGCGTTATCCCAACTCTTCCAAGAGGGTCTGGTGAACTTCGCGGTGCAAGGGCTCACCCTGCTGGTCATCACCGTCGTCTTGTTCTTCCTGGATCCATATCTTGCGGCCCTCACCCTGGTCGTCGTCTTACCGGTCACTTTCGTACTCAGCAACTGGTTCCGACGTCGTTCCGACGCGGCATACGGGCTAGTCCGTGAGCACATCGGCCGCGTCCTCTCTGACCTGCAAGAGAGCCTCGCCGGTATCCGAGTCATCACCGCGCACAACCGCCGCCGCCATAACGTAATCAACCACACCAACATTGTTGGTGACCACAAAGACGCCAACCTCAATGCGATTAGAGCCGCATCGATCTACACACCTGGAACCGAAGGAATCGCTATCTTCGGGCAGGCTATCGTCCTTCTCATCGGCGGCCGCCGAGTTATAAACGGCGACCTTGAGATTGGCGAACTTACGGCCTTTCTGCTGTATCTAGCCGCCTTCTTTGCGCCGATCCAGTCCCTAACGCAGTTGTACAACGGCTATCAGCAAGGCCAGTCCGCTGTCGCCAAGCTACGTGACCTATTTGCACGGGCACCGTCGGTTCCCGAAGACGAAGCCGCCACCGAGCTCCCGCCCATCGACGGCCGAATCGAACTCGACCACGTCACATTTGGATACGACCCAGCGGTACCCATCTTACGTGACGTGAGCCTGTCGCTTGCTCAAGGCGAGTCCATCGCCGTCGTCGGCCCAACCGGCGCTGGCAAGTCCACCATTGCGAAGTTGATCACCCGGTTCTATGACCCGCAACAAGGCGCCGTCCGAATCGACGGTCACGACTTGCGCGACATCACGATTCAGTCCTTACGTAGCCAACTGGGTGTCGTGCCCCAGGAGCCGTTTTTGTTTGCAGGCACCGTCCGAGACAACGTGAGCTTTGCTCGGCCAGACGCGACCGACCACGACATCTGGCAAGCACTCACCGCCACCGGGATCGATGACCTAGTCGCTGGGCTCCCCCAGTCGCTCGACACACCCGTCCACGAGCGCGGTACGTCCCTGTCGGCAGGTGAGCGTCAGCTGCTGGCGCTAGCCCGAGCCTTCCTAGCTCGGCCTCGAGTGCTTGTTCTGGATGAAGCCACATCGAACCTAGATTTGCAATCTGAGGCCAAGGTCGAGCAGGCGCTTGATGCTCTGCTGGACGGTCGTACCGCAATCATCATCGCCCACCGCCTCGCCACCGCTATGAAAGCGGACCGGATCGCCGTTGTTGATGGTGGGTCAATCGTGGAGTTGGGCACCCATGCCGAGCTGGTGAAGCAGGGCGGTTACTACGCGTCCATGTACGCCACCTGGGTTAGTCACAGCAACTAGCTGTGCCGCCCCGACATTGTCCTAAAGTGGGCGCATGCTTTCACTTCGAAAAAAAGCCATCGACCTAGGCATCGTCATTAAGGACAGCGGCGCGTCTCTCGCTTTCTATCGCGACTTTCTCGGCATGGAACACACCGCCGACACGTCAATGTCAGGCTCAGCGCCAGCCACGATGCACCGGCTCATGTGCGGTGACACCATGATCAAGCTCGTCAGCTACGACGAAGGCCCTGATGCCCATGCCGCACCCGGCGGACCAACTGGTGCCACTGGGCTTCGCTATTTCACACTGCAAATCACGAATCTCGCCGAGGTCACCCAGGCGTGCCGCGAAGCCGGAGTTCCCGTCATTATCGATCAGCGCGAAATTCGTCCCGGTGTGACTATTTCGATGGTCGCCGACCCTGATGGGAATTGGGTCGAATTCGTCGACGACACGACCGGCTGACTCTGGGCCATACCTATCTTGGGTCCGCACACCGCTGATCCACATTCTTGTGCCGGGGGACTCGGAACCGGCTGTTGTGTGATCGAATGGGGTCCTATGACAGATACTCAGTCGACTGAGACGCCCACGCCGTTCGCTTCTGCCCTTGCGGGTCTCACCATGCGAAGCATCGGGCCAGCGTTTATGGGCGGCCGTATCGCCGATATCGCCATCCATCCCAGCAGGCCTTCAACCTGGTTTTTGGCCGTTGCATCCGGCGGAGTATGGAAGACAACAAATGCAGGAACCACGTGGACCCCGGTTTTCGACGGCCAAAAATCGTTCTCTATCGGCTGTGTCGCTATCGACCCCAACCAGCCCGACGTCGTCTGGGTAGGCACTGGCGAGGCCGTTAGCGGCCGACATGTTGGGTGGGGTGACGGCGTGTACCGCAGCCGTAATGGTGGTGCTACCTGGCAACACATGGGGCTGGCTCGCTCAGAGCACATTGCCGAGATCCTCGTCGATCCCCGTGACAGCAGCACCGTCTACGTAGCGGCTGAAGGGCCGCTGTGGTCCAGCGGTGGCGACCGCGGCGTCTACAAAACCGTCGATGGTGGCACTAGCTGGGCCCACGTATTACAGATCGACCCTGACACCGGTGTAACCAGCCTCGCCTTCGCTCCCGACGATCCTGACACTCTGTACGCCGCTGCATACCAGCGCCGTCGTCGCGTCTGGAGCTTCCTCGGAGGTGGCGCAGGTTCTGGAATTTATAAGACTTCGAACAGCGGTGACTCCTGGCGCGAAATCACTCAGGGTTTGCCTGAGTGCGACAAAGGAAAGATCGGTTTGGCCGTTACTGCAGCCGCGCCCGACACGGTCTACGCCACCATCGAAGCAGGCGAAGGAACACGCGGCTTTTACCGATCGACTGACCGAGGCGAGAGTTGGGTCAAACGAAACGACTACATCTCCGGAGGCACTGGCCCCCACTATTACCAAGAGTTATTCGCATCGCCGACGGACCCCGACCGGGTCTACCAGGTCGACGTGTTCGTCCATTGGACTCCTGACGGCGGAGCGACCGTCAAACGGCTTGAGACTGGTAAAACCAAGCACTCAGATAATCATCTCGTGTGGATTGATCCTCAGGATGGCGACCACCTGTTGGTCGGCTCCGACGCTGGCTTGTACGAAACCTTTGACCACGGCGAGTCGTTCCGACATGTACCCAATCTGCCAATTTCACAGTTCTACCGCGTGGCTGTAGACAACACCGAGCCGTTCTACAACATCTTGGGAGGAGCCCAGGATCTAGGAACCTTGTTTGGCCCGTCCCGCACCACGGGTGTCGAGGGCGTTCGCAGCCAGGATTGGAGCGTCACCCTGGGCGCCGATGGCTACCACGTAGCCTTCGATCCGGATAACTCCGCCATCTGTTACATGGAGTGGCAGAACGGCAACGTGATGCGGATGGACCGCCGCACTATGGAGCTGCAAGATATCCAGCCTCAAGGTGCCGACGACGACGATCCCGAACGATGGAACTGGGACTGTCCCATCCTGGTCAGTCCGCACAGCGCTGGCACTATCTATGTGGCCTCCCAGCGAGTGTGGCGTAGCGCAGACCGTGGCGACAGCTGGACCGCAATCAGTGGTGACCTGACTCGCAACATCAACCGCTATGAGTTGCCTGTGGATCTTGCCGACGAAGGTGGCTTAGTCCAGAGCGTCGATGCTCTATGGGACCACATGGCCATGTCCATGTACAGCACGGTCACACATCTCAGTGAGTCACCGATAACACCAGGGGTGCTCGTGGCCGGCAGCGATGACGGCCTGGTGCATGTAACCAACGACGGCGGAGCGTCGTGGCGCACTGCTGGGCCTGTACCTGAGTTCCCCACCGACGGTTTCATCAACAACGTGAAGGCATCCCAACACGACGATGCGGTGATATTCCTTGCTGCAGACGCCCACAAGAACGGCGATTATACCCCATACGTCTTTGTGAGCAGCGATCAAGGCGTGAGCTGGCAGTCAATCTCAGGCGATCTCCCTGAGGACACCATCGTCTGGGCAATCGAGCAGGACCACGTCGACCCTGAGCTACTCTTCATCGGCGCGGAATACGGCGTGCACGTCAGCGTCAACGGCGGACAGAACTGGCACAAGCTTGCCGGGGCCCCACCGATCTCATTCCGCGACATCGTGTTGCACCGGCCTTCTGGGGACTTGGTTGGGGCCACGTTCGGACGGGGCTTCTACGTCCTCGATGACTACACCGCTCTCCGGCATTTGCATAAGGACACCCTCACGGCCGATGCAGCCTTGTTGCCTGTCCGCGACGCTTGGTGGTACGTGCCGCATCAGACGGCTCAATCCGAGGGTCAACCTACCTTGGGCTCCACTGCGTTCGCCGCGAAGAATCCAGACGCTGGAGCCTGCTTCACCTATCACCTCAGCGCCGATGTTCTGTCGCTGAACAAGCAACGTCACCTGCTAGAAAAGGCCGCGGTTAACGACCAGTGCGACATTGCCTGGCCGGGCTGGGATGCTCTGGCGGACGAACGTACCACGACTGATCCACGGGTCTTCTTGGTTGTGCGTAATGCTCACGACCAGGTGGTCAGACGCCTGGCAGGCGCTACCACGTCGGGCCTACATCGCAGCACCTGGGATCTGCGATTGCCTGCGCCCAACCCGATCGAGCTTGAGGAGCCCGGCTTCAAAGAACCGTGGATGAGCGATCCCAAGGGCCCACTCGTCGCGCCTGGCACCTATTCAGTCCAGATCGTCCGCGTCGACACCACCGGATCCACGCTGTTGACCGAGCCCCAGCAGTTCTTCGTGAAGCCAACTCCTGCCGTTGCGGCCCGGCCAGACCTCGCCGAATCCAGTGTGTTCAACCACCAAGTGTGGCAACTCCTCCATGCGGTGCTGCACGCGGCCAAACAGCTTGGCGAGACTCGTAAACGAGTTAAGGAGCAACGTGTCGAGCTGGCTATATCGCCGACCTCGACGGCCGAACATCTGGCCGCGCTCGAGGCTCGCCATGTCGTCGTTGAAGAGCTCGCATTACTGCTACTGGGCGACCCCAACCGAGAAAGGCTCCACGAGGCCCAGTCGCTCTCCATTAAAGGACTTACCGAACGCATCGCTGCTCATCTTTGGGAAACCACTCAGGCGCCTACAACCGCGCAACGAGAAATGATGGCTCGAGCATCCGCCAAGTTCGAGGCCTACATCGTTGCCTTCGCAGCCCTTGATTTTGGCTAGGCACACCGCAGACATGTCAGTCGGCCAGGGAGTGGACCCGTTCGGCAGTTCCCCAGAGCATCTGGTCCCGCTCTTCAGCCGTGAATCGCTCCGCAACCTTCTTCAGAGCGTTCCACAACACGCGATACGACACCGACAGCCGATCGGCCGGGAAGTTACTTTCAAACATGCACCGTTGCGGGCCAAGACAATCAGCCGCATGCAGGTACCAACGTTCGTGAGCACGCACTAACTCGTCACTCTTGGCTTGAGTGCCCGAGTGTGCCATCCATAGCCGTTGTCGGCATCGCCAAACCACCGATCTTCGCCACGACATTCTCGTTCTTCGCTATCGCTGCGATGTCGTCCTTCCAGACGGGGTAGATCTCATCGAGTTGGCCGTGGCACGCGCGTACACGCAGCGGCGTTCCCAAGTGGTTTAGCACCATGGTCGTGCCCGGTGCTGCTGCTGCCAATGCCGCAACTTCACGATTCTGGAAGTGATAGTTCCACGAGTCGCAGGTCAGGCCTCGCTCGCCATGATCTCGGCGCAGCACGAACGACCGCTCTGTCTGCTCTGTAAGAAACTCAGTTTCGCCGACTGATCGTAGAAGTTTCGGGCCTCCGCTGCGATAGCCAGCGTGACATTCAACGAACCACGTGGAGTGGACGTCGTGCCCCGATCCGGTGTCGTCATGTAACTCATCAAGTCCATGCGGCCACGGACCTGCCGCAGGCCAAAGATGGTGGTGGGGATCAATGATCCGTTAATCAGGGTCGACGACGTCTTCGACCACCAGATCAAGCCATGCCTGAGATCCAGGTTCCATTACATTCCTTACGAACGGTCGCTGCTGTGCCAACCTCGTAAGTATGGCTCAGCTCAGGTCATCACGTTCTATGAAGATGCACTCGCCGGGGCAGATAAGAGCTGCGCGAACGACGGCCTTCTCGTGCTCTTCGGGCACCGCTGCCTGGCTTTCGGCCATCCCTGGATCATTCAGCACGACGCCCTGTTCGCACACGTACGCAATGCCATCTTCGAGCAGCATGAATACCTCGGGCACGACATCAACACACAAGCCATCGCCGGTGCAAAGATCCTGGTCGATCCAAACTCTGAACTCGGTCCCGGTCCCGGTCCCGGTCGCAACGTCGACAGCGTCGCGGTCTGGTCTGGTCTCCTGCAACGGCATCGTAAAACAGTGTCGCTGCTTGTCGGGCCAATCGACGCATCAAGGCTCTGAAATATCAAGAAACCTTCGGTTGGCAGCACGACAACGCTGTCTGCCGACGGCGTTGCAGGCCTCCTTCAAAATAAACGCCTGATCATTTGGCCGGTCTTGTCACCCCTGCTGTTGCATGAGACCACTGTCCAATGGCTCGACAGCCGGGGACGCTTTGGGGGCGACGCGCCAACCAACGGCCCACCGAGTCGCTAGCAGGTGTACTGGGTGGTCCAGATGTGCCATAACCCGCGACACCCCTCCTTGTGCGACACGTTCCCTCTTGTATGACGTCTCTTTGCTTAGCTAGGCACCCATTGTCCGTAGGTAGAGCTTTGCGAGTTCGGCTGGCAGCGACTCAACGTCATCGATCACTAGATACCGGCCGTCGGGGCACATGTCGCGCAGGTAGTCATGTCCGGCTGGGTCGATGGTCACGCAGAACGTCTCGATCCCAGCGTTGGTCGCATCAAGCAACGCTCGGGCGGTGTCGTGCATGCCGTAGTTTCGGTCGCTGCGGTCGCGGCCGTAGTCGGTGTCTTGTGGATAGCCGTCGGAGACCACGATGAGCAACTTGGTCTGCGCCGCCACTCCCCCAAGTTTCGCTGCGGCATGGCGCACTGCCGGACCCATCCGGGTGTAGCGAAGCGGTTTCATCGCTGCGATGGACGCCCAGGCAGCCGACGATCCTCGATCGCCAAAGTCCTTACCAACCTTGAACTCGACCTTGTCGCGACCTGTCCCAGAGAACCCGTACACCGCATAGGTGTCGCCCAGTTCCTGCAAAGCATCAGCCATAAGAGCCACCGCGTCTTTGGCGACATCGATAACCCGACGAACGGGTTCGATCGTCCGGCGCTCATCCCAGCTCGGCCCATACGACATCGGGTCATCCATCGGATCACCCATCGTCTCAAAGACTTCGGGTTCAGGCGGCACTGACGGGGAACTCGTGGATGCGCTCAGATCCACGAGGAAGGCCGTAGCGACATCTCGAGCCGCTCGATCTCGGCGAATTTGCACCCGGTCGTCGACGGGAGCCCCGCTACGTCTGTCAACAACGGCTTCGATGGCCGCGTCAAGATCGAGTTCGTCTCCATCGAGAGAACGATGCACGCGCACAAGATGCTGCGCTGGAAGCTCCAGCATCCGGCGCCGGATGTGCGCCCGAAGCGCCTGATGACGATGCCGAACCTCACCGATGAATTCATGGTCATCGCCCACGAGACGCTCTTCGATTACTCGACACCAAGCTGGTCGGTGCTGGCTGGTGTGATAGTCCCACTCGTCATAGATAAAGGTGCGGGTCTTCGCTGCCAGAGTGCCGGCGGCTTCAGTAGTCGGAAGTCGCAGACCCAGCGGAAGTCGTTCGGCGTCGCCGGTCTCGCTTGCAGCCTGTTCATAATCCCCCAGATCAGAGCTGAGCTGACCACCTCCGTGGCGATCGCCGTCAACGACCTCGTTTGGTGTCCCGCCATCAAGCGATACGCCGGTCGTTGCCTCCGAGGCCACGCCGTCAGCTTCTGGGTCGCTCTCTAGGTCCGGCACCGTCGCTGCCGGAAACTGGCCTTGGGCTTGCCGCTCCAAGAGTCGCATCAGCATGGCCGTGATCTGTTCGCTCGTCTCGCTTGTCGCTCCTGACTCTTGCACCTGCTCGATCAGCTGGACCGCAGCTGATCGCAGCTGATCGTCGGCTGGAACGGCCTGCGCCCCGAGTGTGTGCAATCTCAAGGCTCGCAGGATCCCCGCCACCGGTTCGAGAGCCGCTACCTGGGTGTACCCGGTCGGCAGCCCAGCAAAAGCATCGAGCAGTATCGCGCCCAAATCATCGCTAGCACCGGGAAAGCTACGTCGAATCTCGGCCGTTACTCGGTGGTTCTCCACAAGATCAAACAGTCGGTTGTATAGCGAGTTAGATGCCCGAACCAGTGCGTCGTCAAAGACAGGCTCCTTCAACAGTTGATGGAGAAGCACCGTGCGATACGCCGCCCGGTTGTGCAATGTTGTTGGCAGCACCACGGCGCCGTCTACCGGATCCTCAGCCCAAGGCCAGCAGCCTGATCGGTCATCGACCGTTGCGAAGGTGACGGGTTGTCCAATTAGCGCCTCCGCTAATAGCGATAGCGAGGCCTGCACCTCGCTTAGAGGAATCACGGAAAGATGATGTCGACGATGTCCGTCACAGCGGTCTGCATGTCGATGTCATCGCTGATTGCCTGCACCAGAGCCGCCTCGCACGCCCGGCGGGGGGCAACACCTTGCATGATGAGATGACCAGCGTAAACAAGCAATCGAGTGCTCACGCCATCCTCGAACCCTCGTTCGCGCAGGTTGCGAGTCTGCGCACCGCAGCGCGCCAGCCGTACCGCCGTGTCATGGTCCACACCAGTCTCGGTCTTTACAATGACAGCCTCAGATTCAACATCGGGGTAGTCGAATTCGATACTGACAAACCGTTGACGAGTGGAAGGTTTGAGATCCTTCAGCACGCTCTGATAACCCGGGTTGTAGGAGATCACCAGCAAGAAATCTTCGTGTGCCTGCAACATCTCGGCTGTCTTGTCGATCGGCAGGACACGTCGGTGGTCGGTCAGCGAGTGGATAATCACCGTCGTGTCTTTTCGGGCCTCGACGATCTCATCGAGATAACAGATGGCGCCAGATCGGACTGATCGCGTGAGAGGCCCGTCCATCCAGACCGTCTCGTCGCCCGACAGCAAATACCGCCCGACCAGATCGGTCGCGGTGAGATCCTCGTGACACGCAACTGTGGCCAGTTCACGGCCAAGGTGCCATGCCATGTATTCAACAAACCGGGTCTTGCCACAGCCTGTCGGTCCCTTAAGAAGTACCGGGAGCCGAGCAGCAGCCGCTGCCTCAAACACCGAGGCCTCGTCGGCCAGAGGAAGATAAAACGGCCCATGCACGGTACAGAACCTAGTGCTCGAATCGCTACGAGCAGCCATTGGCGGGCGAGGTGTTCTCAGATTACGGCCCTCCACCGAAACTTTTCCACTGTTCATTTTCCTCTTGACAACGAACCATGTGATCCGTTCGAGCAAGATCGCACACCCGGCGACTCGATGGGGCCACGGCTCGAACTCGGGTTGATCACCCTGGCATGCACCGATATAGCTCCCGCCGTGTTCACCTCAGGTATCGCTTTCGCGTATCGCCTAGACACACCAAGACCAGCCCCGCCGTACGTTCCACAGGCGGCTGGCGTGCGCGGTCTCGAACTGAAGCCCTTCGACACCCTAAGATTCAGCGGTGACCATCCTCGCGGACCCAAACGAAGCTCCACCAGGCTTTGGGAAAATGGTGGCACCTGCCCGGGCCCTACCCGACGTCTTGCCGACCGAGCGCCTACTCGCTGGGGGTAAAGCCGTCCCTGCCATTCGCGCTGATCTACGAAAGATCCCTAACCTGCGGAGCGCGCTTGCGGTCACGCTTGTCGTCACCGAACCAATAGCGATCATCTGGCTTGCGATCAAGCTCGGGCACCCCGTGTCGTGGGTTGCAGCGTTCCTTCTCATGGGCCGACAGTACGCACGGTTTGCATCACTTGGTCACGAGGCTGTGCATCGCACCCTTTTCAGCAACAAGAAGCTAAATGACCTCGTCGGGCGGTGGCTCTTGTCGTACCCATCGTGGGTCCCGTTCGAGCTCTACCGCCGATCCCACCTTGATCACCACCGAGATGAGATGGGCCCCAAAGAGCCAGACAAGGCGTTGTACCGAGCATACCCAATCACTTTGGACAGCTTCCGTCGTAAGCTCATCCGCGACGCAAGCGGCCAAACTGGGTTCAAACTCTTTCGGGGACTGGTGCGGGCCGCGCTGAAAGGCAAGCCAGTAGCCGTCAAGATCCTGCTCTGTCAGATCCCGCTCATCATGGCGTTCTCTCTCATTGGACGGCCCGAGCTTTACGTCCTGCTTTGGTGGCTGCCACACCTGACTGTGTGGAGAGTCATCAACCGACTCCGCTCGGTGGCCGAGCACGGCGGCCTCATGCAATCGGCGGATCGGCGCCAAACAACGCACGATGTGAACCAAGGCCCCATGGCCTCGTTCTGGCTCGTGCCATTCAACATCGGTTATCACTTGGCACACCACGTCGACATGGGAGTTCCGAACTGGAACCTGCCAAAGCTCCAGCACGAGCTCGTTTCCTCTGGATGGGTCACGCCCCAATACAGCTACCCAAATTATCGATCGTTGTGGCTTGCTCTCAGCACTGGCCCGGCTCAGGAACCAGCGGCCGAACTGACTGACTGATAACGACGAGACCGCCAGGAAACTCTGCAACATCCGCGTGCCCAAGTCGCTACCGAGTTCCAGCCGACCAGACCCATCAGCGATCCGGTACGGAAACGCACACGACTAACGAACTCGATCTTGCCCGAGGTCGACATCACGTGTTCCAAAAATCGCCACGTGCGTGTTGCAACTACTACGTAACTCCCGCTCTTCTAATAGGGCAACTCGCCATGAAACACGTCGGCATGAACCGACGATCAGTTGGCAAGCAAAACGGTGGCCGTGCCGGGAGTAGTGAGAGTTCCTGCTTCGTTAACGATGAACAAATCGAGCTGCACCAACCTGGTTCCGACATCGATCGCCACGACTGCACCCCCGCTGACCAGCGTTTCTCCGAGGTGCGCTGCGAGACGGTTTTGGTAGCTGAAACGAACCAACTCATCGTCTGGCCCAAGCCAGTTCAGAACAGTTTGAGTGATCCAGTCCCCCTGCAGCGGACCGTCGACAACGATGCCAGCATGACCTTCCTCCTCGGTTGTGTACGGAGCGTCATAGTGGATGCGGTGCGGATTCCACACAGCAGCGTTATAGAGAAACAGGCTGACATTGCTGGGTGTGTGGTTCCGCCGCGGAAGCAAATCCCCCACACTGATCTCATTAATCTCTGGTGAGCTAGTGAGCACTCGTTGGCCAGTTTCGTGAGCTTCGCTTGACTCTGGAGCGTGGCCTGCAGCGTCGTGTGACGAGCTCATCGAGCAATACCGGTTTGGTGTTCGGACATAACTACGCGCCCTTCGTCATCTACGACTTCGGTCTGATGCTCGACAAAAATTAACGGGCCGGACCTGCCCTCTTTTTCTGACAAGCCAACAAGTGTGCGTGTTGCTGTGAGAACGTCGCCGGGCCGAATTGGCCGGTGGACCTCCACGTTGGTCCCGCCCGCCATGATCCGCTTGAGCGGTAGCGATGGCCCTCGTTGAACGCTTCGAGCAAGGCCGTCGTTGCGAATAGCGTCCATTGCCGGAATCGCTGTAAAGAGGTTGAAAACGAACATCGGGGGTGCTTCGTCTCCAACCAGATACTTGTCCTGTCGTTGCTCGGTCGCCGTCGAGTACTTGACTATGTCGCGACGCGAGATCTCGACCGTCGCAGGCGGATCAGAGGTACCGACCCAGCTCAAATGTTCTTCCGTCAGTAGGGCCATGGAAGCCACGTTACTAGACGGTTCTTACCCAGGTGCTATGACGTCGACCGCTACAGCGAAATCGGTGTCAGACGTCGTGATCCCATCTACATCATGGGTCGTGATTGTGATGTCGACCTTGTTGTACACGTTGAACCACTCGGGATGATGATCAGCTTTGTCGGCCATGATCGCTACCCGCGTCATGAATCCGAACGCTTCGCTAAAGTTTGCGAACTGCAGTGAACGCTTGAGCGTACGCCCGTCGCGACGCCACAGCCAATGAGTGCTAAGCCACGTGTTTATCTCGTCATCGGTAAGCAGCTCGGGGCGAGCCATATTGTTATCCCAGCAGGTCGGCGAACGGATCGGCCGGTGCTGCCGCTTGGACTGTCATCAGCGAGCCCAGCGCTCCACCAAGCCCTACCGAAATTTCAGTTGCTGCCATGGCAATCCAGCGGTCATAGCCACTGGCTTCGATTTCGTTGGCCAACTCTGCGGGTCCGTAATCGACGATACGGCCGTTTACCAACACGTGTACCCAGTCGGCGTTCAATTCCGCGAGCAGTCGGTTGTAATGAGTAATAGCGATGACGCCCATATTGCGGTCATTAGTTTCTTGCTCGACGCGAGCCGACGCCAGCCGCATGGCGTCAACGTCTAGACCCGAGTCCAACTCGTCGAGGATCGCGAACTTAGGTGCCAATACGCCAAGTTGCAGCGTCTCGTTGCGCTTCTTCTCGCCTCCAGACATATCGACGTTGACCGGGCGATCTAACAACGCTGCAGGGATCTGCAGGCGGGCGGCCTCGCTGGCGATGGCGGCATCGACAGTGGTGGTGTCGCGACCTGCTGCTTCGAACGCTGCTCGCATCATTACCGGCACCCGCACTCCGGGTACCTCTGTTGGATACTGCATCACGAGAAACATGCCAGCTTGAGCACGTTCATAGGGCGACAGATTAAGAAGCTCAACCCCGTCGAGGCGCACTGAGCCCCCCGTAACGGTATAGCCAGGCCGGCCCATCATCACTGCAGCCAGGGTCGATTTACCAGCGCCATTCGGCCCCATGATCGCGTGGACTTCGCCACTCTTGACCGTTAGATCGAGACCTCGCAGGATCTGTTTGTCGCCGATTCGCGCGGCTAGGTCTTCAATAATCAATTCACTCATGTTGGAACTCCGGTATCGCCAGTATTCGGTGTCTGAATCGAGACAAGAACCTCGCCGTTCTCGACCACAACGGGGTAGACGGCCACCGCTCCAATTGCTGGCAGAGTCTCGGCTGCGCCAGTCCTCAATGAGAAGAATGATCCGTGCTTCCAGCACTCGATAGTGCAGTCCTCGAGATCGACATCACCTTCGGCCAACGAGAAGTCGGCATGACTGCACTCGTCGTTGATAGCGAACCAACAATCTTGGCCTCGCACGATAGCGAGGCGATGGTCGCCCACATCAAAACGGCGAGCTTCGCCTACTGCCAGGTCGCCTTCGTTGCAGACAACGATCGACATTGGAACGGCGCCGGTGTCAGCGCTCATACAGCAACCACTTCGCGAAGGGAGCCGCTGCCTAGCTTCTTTGCAATCGCAGCTCGAAGCGATGGCTCGGTAGTTGCAATTGGCAGGTCGGCGATTACCTCGTCGAAGAAACCAGCAACGATCAGTTGATCAGCCACCTCGGGCGGCACACCGCGGGTTTCGAGATAGAACCGCTGTTCTTCATCGATTGGCCCAACCGTAGATGCATGGCTGCACCGAACATCGTTGGTCTCAATTTCTAGATTCGGAACCGACTCGGCCCAACTGTCGGCACCCAGCTTGATATTGCTGTTGGTCTGGTAGGCAACCGTTCCCGGAGCATCTTCAGACACACGAATAAGACCGGTGTAAATCGCACGGGAAGCGTCATCGACCACACCCTTGAACAACAGGTTGCTGGTGGTGTTTGGCGCGTTGTGATCTTGGAACGTACGAAAGTCGAGTACCTGGTCGCTGTCACCAAAGTAGATCGCATCGAGATCGCCATGAGCACCTCGGCCCTGAAGACGACAGTCAGAACGCATACGGGCGTAGTGTCCGCCGAACGCAGCCAATGACGACCGGAAGGTTCCCTGCTGTCCGACCTCGCTAATCTGAGAGCCGACTTGCCATACCCGAGCACCGAGTTGTTGTTGACCGACATAGCCAACATTGGCCGATCCCCCGCACGAGATCTCGATCTGGGGAACAACCAACGCATCGACATCAGTAGATTCAAAAACTTCGAGAATCTTGACCACGCTGGAGTCACCTGCATCAACGATGAGCCGCGTGAACACTGCGGCCCCGTCCTGGTCGATGAGGTGCACCACGATGACATCATCTTCGAGCATGACGCCAGCTTTGACCGTGAGCCGTAGCGGAGCCGGGGCGAACAACTCGTTCATATCGCCGAACAAATCACCGTTGCTGTCAAGCCGAGGTGCGTCGTCGGCTGCATCTGTGTCCACGAGGCCTTCGGCGTGCACGACGATGCCATTACGAGTCACCACCAGATTCGGCGTTGAATACCGACTCTGAAGTGCTGACAGCTCGTCGGCGGTGAGCGGCGTTGCGCTCTCAGCGACGGAATAACGCTCGAGTTTGAGGTCTTCGATGGGGCTATAACGCCACTCTTCGAGTTCCCAACTTGGCAGCGTCGCACCATCCAGATGCTGCGACGCCTGCGCACGACGGTCATGGACACCCACGGAGTGAGTGGCCGAATTAAAGGGATCCACTAGTTCTCTTTCTTCTTGCGGCGGAAAAAGCGACCCAGACCTCGGTTTGCTTTTTCTTCGGCGATTCGTTCTTCTTCGATATCGGCAAATATTTCTGGACCAGCGCTTCGCACAATTTCTTCGGCTGAGTCGAGCAATGCGGCGATGGAGTCATCCTCGCCAAGTGACGTTGGTTCTTCAGGGGTTGGTGGTGTTACCAATGAACCGTGGCGCCAATTGACATCAGCAAGCCGCGGGGCGTAAGACCCGCAGTTCTCGGGGCATCGCCAAGGAGCCTCGGGCGCAAGATCGAGATCGCACTTACGCACTGTGTCACCACTTGGGTACGAGCGGCTTTCAAAAAATTTGCAGTCCTGCCGCATCGGCATGGTTATCCCCCCTGTCGAACGCGCATTAAAATTCAGCCTACAGAGCCCTCCATCTGGAGTTCGATCAGCCGGGACCATTCGACCGCATATTCCATTGGGAGGTCTCGTGTAACTGGCTCGATAAAGCCATTAACGATCATGCCCATTGCTTGTTCCTCGGACAGGCCTCGACTCATCAGATAAAAGAGAGCCTCGCCGTCGACCTTGGACACCGTGGCTTCGTGACCCACGACTGCATCAGGCGAACCAATCTCCATGTACGGATAGGTGTCGCTAACGCTCTCGTCATCCAGGATGAGCGCGTCGCATTGCACAAAGCTCTTGCAGCCATAGGCATCGGGTTCAACTCGCACAAGACCGCGATAGCTCGTTCGGCCGCCACCCTTGGAAATCGATTTGGAGATGATCTTCGATGTCGTCTCCGGCGCTGCGTGGGTCATCTTGGCGCCTGCATCCTGGTGCTGACCAGGGCCGGCATAGGCGGCGGACAGAACAGTTCCCGAGGCCTTAGGCCCAACCATGACGACCGCTGGGTACTTCATAGTCAGCCGGCTACCAATGTTGCCATCAACCCATTCCATATGGCCGCCCTCTTCAACACGGGCTCGCTTGGTCACCAGGTTGAACACATTGTTCGACCAGTTCTGGATGGTCGTATACGTCACACGGGCGTGGGGCTTGACGACGATCTCGACAACCGCCGAGTGCAAGGAGTCAGTCGTATAGACAGGAGCCGAGCAACCCTCGATGTAGTGGACCTTGGAACCTTCATCGGCGATGATGAGGGTCCGCTCGAACTGGCCCATGTTCTCTGTATTGATCCGGAAATACGCTTGCAGAGGGAGCTCAACTTCAGTGTTTGGTGGCACGTAAATAAAGCTGCCACCTGACCATACTGCGGAGTTGAGAGCCGAGAACTTGTTGTCATTCGGTGGGATGATCTTGCCGAAATACTGCTGGACCAGCTCGGGATATTCCCGCAATGCCGTGTCCATATCGGTGAAGATGACGCCCTGCTCTTCGAGGTCGACCCGGTTCTTGTGATAGACGACTTCGCTCTCGTACTGCGCGGTGACACCGGCGAAGTACTTTCGCTCGGCCTCAGGGATACCGAGCTTCTCGTAGGTGTCCTTGATCGAATCAGGAACGTCATCCCAGTCTTTGGCTTGACCCTGCATCGGCTTGACGTAATAGAAGATATTGTCAATGTCGATTCCGCCGGTGTCGCCGCCCCAGTTTGGCATCGGGCGCTTCTCGAACCGCGACAGTGACTTCATGCGGAAGTCGCGCATCCACATGGGTTCACCCTTCATCCACGACATCTCATTCACAATGTCGGTGGAAAGGCCCTTCTTTGGTTTGAACACGTAGTTCTCTTCGTCGCTCCAGCCGAGCTTGTAGCGGCCGAGACCAAGGTCTACGTCGGTGTTCGCCATGTGTTCATCCTTCGGTGAGCGCCTAGTGTGGGCGCAAAGTAGGGGTTACTGTGATTCTAGGGACTCCGCAGCCATCGTCAACGCATCAAACGCTACCTATGTTGCTGTTTAGGCTCAGCTGCGACGAAAGGCTTGCATTCTTTGTTGAGCTAAGACCGGTGACATGCAAGGTACAAAGCAACAAAAATGTCCACCCAGCGCTGATCTAATTTGGAACCAAACTTTTGAGCAATACCTGCAGGGTGCCACGACTCATCGGTCATCGAACCAGTTAGCGAGACAGCCATTCTGCTATGCAGCTGAACGACCAAACCGCTGTTCTGTGTGGTCCTAACACCGAGATGCTTGGTGAGAACCCGGTGACTTCGTCCACCATGACCGCCCCGGTCCGGTCGCCGACAGAGCGCTGCAGTTTGTGCCGCCCAGCAATTTCATCACCTGGTCGCCGGGCAATCGTCGATGCTCAAGCGGTCGGCGGAATTGCGCCCCGGCTGCAGCCGAGTTAGCCGACCCTGCGCAGATCCTTGGCGAAGCGGTGACCACGTTCGACGTAGCTGGCGGCGCCCATCGCTATCATTTTAGCGCTCGCCTTTCCTTCGCGAATCTTGGCGGGGATACCAGTAGCCATTGCGCCGTCAGGAATTTGCGTTCCGCCGAGTACCACCGCACTTGCAGCGACCAGGGCCCCGTTGCCCACCACAGCAGCGTGAAGCACGACTGAGTTGCTGCCAACAAGCGCATTGTTCAACACGGTGCAGCCCTCAAGATGGACAAGGTGCCCAATCACACAATCATCGCCGACACGCGTCCATAGGTCAGCGGTCGTGTGCAGAACAGATCCATCCTGGATAGAGGTGCGAGCCCCAATGATGATCTCACCATCGTCGCCTCGCAACACGGCGCAGGGCCAAACAGTCGACTCGCTGCCAATCGTGACGCTGCCGATGATGACAGCTTCAGGATGGATATACGCGTCGCTGGCAATGGTCGGCTCTTGCGAACCCAGTGCATAAATCGGCATTAATCAACCAGATCAGTAAGGGCGATTCGGACGCCTTCGCGTGCAGAGAACACTCGCGAGAGTCCCGCTTTTTCGCCAAGGTCTTGGGCGTACTGCTCGATGGCCACCAACTCATCGTCAGCATGCAGCGGATCATGTGAGAAAAGCGCCAACGATGACACGCCAGCCTGACGCGCTACCTCGACTGCATAGTCCGGAGTGCTGTGTCCCCAGTGAGGCCTTTTGTCAAACAGCTCTTGCGGGTACTGCCCATCGTGAATGAGTAGGTCGGCGCCATCACAGAGTTCGAGCACGGTGTCGGCGACTTTGGTTGGATCATCGATGGGTTGTTGATGGTCCGGGACGTAGACGACTGACTTACCACCTACCTCGACGCGGTACCCAGTCGTGGCGCTGGTGTGCGGCACAGGCCTAGCCCTGATCTTGGCCGAGCCGACCACCAGGTCGTCGCACCAAAGGTCATGAATGCGCAGGACACCGGCAAAGTCATCAATCGTGACCGGAAAAAACGGAGGCCGTATCAGTGCGCGAATCGCCTCTTCGAGGGTCATTCCTTCATCCGGCGGCCCATAAATATCGAGCACTCCACCTGGGCACAAAACCGGTGAAAAAAATGGCAATCCAGCAACGTGGTCCCAGTGCAGATGAGTCAGCAACACTGTTGCTTCTAGAGCGCAGTCGCCGAGAGAACGAGAATAGGCGAACAGGCCCGATCCCATGTCGAGAATGACTGGATTCTCATCTGGAATATCCATGACCGCACAGCATGTGTTTCCGCCGAAGCCCACATGTGTTGACGCGCTAAAGGGTGTAGAGCCCCGTACCCCATAGAACGTCACGCCCGCGCTGGCCACGGAGACGAGTGTAGGACCCATATCGCTCTCCATGAGAGTTAAAACCCTGTTCACCGGCTAGTGAATTCGGTCACTAGCGCAGCGGGTAACCCGGGCTTGATCAATCGGGCAGCATCAACCAGCCACCCCGACACACTGCCAAGCCATCAGAAATGAGCGACTCGGCAAGTCGTTTCACATCGCCTGCTGAGTCGGTCGGCCGGCCATAACAAACGAGTTTGTTCATGTCGATCGGCGATCGGCGGAGTGCATCGACGAGACGACCGCGGACCTGTCGATCCGAACCATCAAAGGGCGACTGCTTCGTTGACACCCCGGCGCTGTTTGTCGCCGGGTCTTCTCCCTCGCCCTTCCAATTGCATGACTCCTGGAGTGGACATTCGGCACAAGCCGGCTCGCGCTTGGTGCACACAGCAACAGCAAAATCGAACAAGCTCTGATTCCATACCCACCCATTCCCAGACGGCAGAAGTTCATCGGCCAAATATTGCGCATACTTCGGAGTAAGACGGTTTCCTGTCCAGCGTGCAAGGAGACGGCCGACATTCGTGTCGACGACTGCGACATCGTCTTCAAAAGCAAAAGCCTGGATGGCGCGCGCCGTATAAGGGCCGATGCCGGGCAGCGCAAGCAGCGCGTCGCGTTCTGTCGGTAGGCACCCATCGTGCTCTTCGACAACGCGTTTTGCTGCCCGCCACAGATTCACAGCCCGGCGGTTGTAGCCAAGACCAGCCCACAACGCAATGACTGCGGACGATGGCGCCTCGGCGCAACTCGCCACAGTCGGGAACCGCGTGAGGAACTCCTGATAGCGGCCGATCACTCGGCTGACTTGGGTCTGCTGCAGCATCACCTCGCTCACCAAGATGTGCCACGGATTGCGCGAACGCCGCCACGGAAGGTCACGAAGCTCGGTGCTGGCCCAGGCCTGTAACGGAGCAACAACCTGTTGGAGTACGACAAGGTCAGCCAACAACGCCTTCTGAAAATGGGTGTCCTTATCCAACAGCTCGTCCTTCAGCAACGGACACCACCCACCTTCAGAACAGTTCTGGGACGACGGGACAACCGCTGTTCTGCACGGCGTCGGCCGACGTAACCGCACCCGCCGTGGTAATTACCTGATCTACCAGGCTCAGCGGGACCTCTTCGAGTTCACGTAGGTAACGAGGGCCACCGACTTGTTCGTTCCAGCGTCGGACGAGTCCTCCGTACATGCGCTCGCCCAGAGCGACACCGATCGAAGCGACTCCCCACACCGGCACCTCGAGATGGCGGGCCACGGCCGCAGCCTGGAAGGTCCCCATTGGAGCCAAACCGCGGTTGGGCCCGAGTGCTTCAAAAGGCACGAGCAAGTGCGTCGCGTCCAACAACGCTTGCGCAGTTCCCTCGGCGTCGACCGTCACCAGAGTCTGGCCCTCGTCGGCAAAGCGGTCAATTTGGTACTCGGCGTTCCCATCGGTGTCCACAATGACGAACCCCAAGTCGCCGCGTTTGCGTGCCAGCACTGAAACGGCGTCGGTCCAACCAACGACCGCTACGACGGCGTCATCAGGCACCGAATAGGCAAGTGCTGCCGGAGTTCGATCGTCTTCGAGCAGTTCGACGACGTCCCACAATGCCTTGCGCTGGTTTGGCGCACCTAGCACCTGAGCGGCTAGCCATACCAGCGGCCCCGACGCGGCTTGACGATCAAGAATACGGCGACATGCGATGAGTAGCCCAGCGGCGTCACCCACAAAGTCCGCCAGTGCTATGGCTGTTTCGCGAGCCAACACATCGGCCGGAACATGAGTGGCCCGGGCCACGTAACGCAGTCGCTCAATCGGATGCACCGTCGAACCGTACTTGCCCAAAGGGCAAGATATTCGCCCCCACAGCTCCCGCACCTGGCATAAGAATGTCGAAGGAGCGCTGCGTACCCGCTGGCTTTCGATCTCCACAGGAACAAATCGTGCGTCGATCGTATTGCTCGAGCATCTACAGCGAACAACAGCCGACTAGCCTGGCACCATGGCTATTGCTCCCCCACCAGAGATCGAGCTCGACCCGCTACAAGGGGACCCTCGCCCCGTCGGCGACTGGGTTACGACCTTCCACCTGGCCGTCGTGGTTCTCGACCCGTACACCCACGAAAGCTCATGGATTATCGACACCGCAGCGCGAGTTTTGGCGTCGTACAGTGGCGCCGACGTGCGGACTGCATGGTTAGTGACCGGTACCGACGACGAAGCTCGCCGATTCCTCGGCCCGCTAGCCGACGAGTTCCTCACCTTCACTGACCCGAACCGAGCGTTCGTCAAGAGTCTCGAGCTACAGAGCTTGCCAGCGTTCGTTCACATAGACCACGCACTGAATGTGGTTGGCGCAGCCGAGGGCTGGAATCCAGCCGAGTGGCGTAGCGTCGCCGCTGAACTGTCGGCGCAGATGAGCTGGAGCCGGCCTGGTATCCCTGAGGCTGGCGACCCACCTCCGTACCCCGGCACGCCGGCGATCGGCTAGCACGCCGTCATCATGGACTTCAACTATCGAGATCTGCTGCCCCTCGACGGCCCAGACACCACCGAGTACCGGCTCGTCACAACCGAGGGTGTGAACACCGTCGACCTTGGCGGCCGACAATTCCTCGAGGTCAGCAATGAGGCAATTACCGCTCTCACCAGCGAGGCCATGCGCGACATTGCCCACCTGCTTCGGCCCTCACACCTGCAGCAGCTAGCCAACATCCTCGACGATGATGACGCATCCCCAAATGACCATTTCGTCGCATTGGAATTGCTCAAGAACGCCAACATCGCCGCCGGAGGCATCTTGCCCGGCTGCCAAGACACCGGCACAGCAATCGTCAAAGGCAAAAAAGGCCAGTTCGTTCTGACCCCTGGTGACGATAAGCCAGCTATCGCTCGAGGGATTTTCGACACATACCAGACGTCGAACCTTCGCTATTCCCAGCTTGCACCCCTCGACATGTTCACCGAGAAGAACACCGGAAACAATCTGCCTGCCGAGATCAAGATCGAAGCCATCCCGGGGGACGAGTACAAGTTTTTCTTCATGGCCAAAGGTGGCGGTTCTGCCAATAAGAGCTTCTTGTTTCAAGAAACCAAAGCCTTGTTGAATGAGACCAGCCTCATCAACTTCCTCGATGAGAAGCTGCGCAAGATCGGTACGTCGGCTTGCCCGCCGTACCACTTAGGCATTGTCATCGGCGGCACGTCAGCTGAGTACGCCGTCGAGATGGCCAAGATGGCCTCAACCCGTTATCTCGACTCACTCCCCACCGAAGGCAGCGAGGCTGGGCACGCCTATCGCGACCTAGAGTGGGAAGACCGCATTCTGAAGATGACTCAAGAGTTCGGGATCGGTGCTCAATTCGGTGGCAAGTACTTCTGTCATGACGTGCGAGTGATTCGTCTGCCACGTCATGGCGCATCATGCCCAGTGGGCATAGCCGTATCTTGTTCGGCCGACCGCCAGGTAATGGCCAAGATCAACAGCGAAGGTCTTTGGATCGAAGCCCTTGAGCAAGACCCTGCTCGCTTCCTACCCGAAACCGCCGACAGCCAACTGTCTCGCACGGTCGTCGAAGTCGACCTGAATCAGCCGATGGACGAGATCCGCGCTCAGCTCACGCAGCACCCGGTCAAGACTCGGCTTTCGCTGTCGGGGACGTTGGTCGTGGGTCGCGATATCGCCCATGCCAAGATCAAGGAACGTCTCGATGCCGGCGAAGAGATGCCCCAATATCTCCGGGACTGCCCGATCTACTATGCCGGCCCGGCCAAAACTCCCGAGGGTTATGCATCGGGTTCCTTTGGTCCAACCACGGCTAGCCGTATGGACCCGTACGTCGACCAGTTCCAGGCCGCTGGCGGCTCCATGATCATGTTGGCAAAAGGCAACCGCTCTCAACAGGTGACCGATGCATGCCGCACCTACGGCGGGTTCTACCTGGGTTCTATTGGAGGACCGGCTGCTCGCCTGGCTAAGGATTCGATTCGTAAGGTCGAAGTCCTGGAGTACCCCGAGCTTGGGATGGAAGCTATTTGGCGCATCGAAGTTGAAAACTTCCCAGCGTTCATCGTCGTCGACGACAAGGGCAACGACTTCTACGCTGAAGTCACCACCCCTGTCGCTATCCGTTCCTAAAACGCCCACGATGTAGCACGCCCGTTGGCGTCTTGCACTGCTGATCTGAACGGTGCAACGTCAACTGTCGATCCTCAGCAGCTTTTGTCGGGCCAACCGACGACAAGCAACCCGTCGCTAGTGAAGACAACAACTTCGGGACCCGGCTGTGGTCATGCGCCCAAATGGGGAAGGTCCTTGGGCCGCCATCACGTTCGGCGGACCTGAGAGCCCCCGGTTCTGGCCTACGGTTGGGTAAAAATAGGAGGCTTGGTCAACGCGTGCCCGCAGGCTTTGTGCCTGTGTGCCACAGACCTTCGATCGATGTTTGTGCCTTGATAATTCTTTCCCCGGCATCTCAACGCCTTAGATTGGTCAAAGAGAAACTCTCGACGCTCACGGGGTGATGATGCGCGGCATTGTTGGCTATGGCACGTATGTGCCCTATTACCGGCTTCAGCGGTCGGCGATTACTGCCGCGCTCGGCGCTGGTGGCGGTCGAGGCACGCGAGCAGTTGCATCCTATGACGAGGACGCTACCTCGATGTCTGTCGAGGCCGCTCGCAGCCTGGTGCGGTCGTTCACTACAACACCCCCACCTACACCTGCGGCCATTTACTTCGCATCGGCTACACCGCCTTACCTGGACAAGACGAATGCCAATGCCATCCATGCAGCGCTAAACATGCCATCCAGCGTGTTCGCTGCCGACATGGCTGGCTCCGCCCGTTCGACCACGGCTGCTCTCGGCGCTGCCCTGAATGACCAACGACCTGTACTGATGACATCAGCCGACGTTCGTTCGGGACGGCCTTCGTCAGCTGACGAAGCAAACATGGGTGACGCTGCGGTGGCGTTGATGATCGGTAGCGACGTCGACGCACCGGTGATCGCCGAATGGCTCGGCGGCGCATCTGCGACCGGCGAGTTTCTCGATCGGTGGCGCCAACCTGGCTGGGATTACTCGCGAGTTTGGGAAGAACGCTTTGGCGAGGCTGCCTACCTGCCGCTCGTGACCGAAGCGGCCACGGCGGCATTCAAGGACACCGAAATTTCCGCCGAGTCAGTAGACACCGCTGTCGTCACCGGCATGCACGCCCGCGCCGTTCGAGGTGCCGCCCGCGCTGCTGGCATCGGCGGCGACACGCCAATCGCCAACGACCTGGCTTCTGAAATTGGCAGCACCGGCAGCTCCCACGGGTTACTAGTCCTTGCCAGCGTGCTCGACAAGGCCACCCCAGGCCAACTGATCATGGTCGTCAACCTGGCCGATGGTTGCGATGTCGACTTCTTCCGCACTACCGACGCGATCACCAACTACAGGCCATATAAGACAGTCGAGTCACAGATCGCAACCGGCAATGAGTCGCTCGACTACCAAGCGTTCCTAACCTGGCGAGGGTTCCTCGATCGCGAGCCGCCACGCCGCCCTGACCCCGCAGCCCCAGCGGCACCACCATCGAGCCGGATGGTCCACTGGAAATATGGCTTTAACGGTTCGCGAGATCGCGAGTCTGGCGCTATCCATCTTCCGCCTCAGCGGGTTTCGGTCAAGGGCGGCAACGTCGACGACATGGAAATGGTGCCGATGGCCGACGTGGAAGCCAAGGTCACCACCTTCACTATCGATCGCCTCGCATACTCCCTTTCGCCCCCGACTGTTGGTGTCATCATTGACTTCGACGGTGGCGGTCGATTCAAGGCCGAGCTCACTGATGTCGATCCCGACGAAGTTGAGGTTGGCATGCGCGTACAGATGACTTTCCGCCGGTTGATGACAGCCGACGGTGTGCACAACTACTTTTGGAAAGCCACACCCGTCCGATAGGACGCTTACTCAAGCGTTCTAGGAACAGGACCTAGAAAAACAGGAGCCAATCATGGCATCACGAGGAATCAAGGACCAAGTCGCAATCATTGGTATGGGTTGCACCAACTTTGGCGAACATTGGGGCAAATCCGTCGACGACATGCTTATCGAGGCCGCGCACGCTGCCTACGAATCAGCTGGTATCGAGCAAGAGGACGTGGACGCGTATTGGTTCGGAACGCTCGGGTCTGCCGTGTCAGGCCTAGCTCTCAGCAGCGCGCTGAAAATCGACTATAAACCCGTCACGCGCGTCGAGAACATGTGCGCCACAGGATCCGAAGCATTCCGCAATGCTGCCTACGCCGTGGCATCTGGCGCCTACGACATGGCAATGGCGATTGGTGTCGAAAAGCTCAAGGACAACGGCATGTCCGGCCTTGTCGGCGCACCACTCCCCAGCGACGGCACGCAGTCCACGCTCACGGCGCCAGCGTCGTTCTCGTTGCTAGCTCCTGCCTATGCCGATAAGTACGGCGTAGACCGTAAGGAGATGAAAGAGGTCATGGCTCGCATCGCGTGGAAGAACCATTACAACGGGGCTCGTAATCCCCGTGCTCAATTCCAGAAGGAAGTGAGCATGGAAACAATCACAAACGCACCGCTGATCGCCGGCGACCTAGGAATCTATGATTGCTCAGGTGTTAGCGATGGTTCCGCCGCAGCGATCCTGTGCCGGGCCGAAGATGCACACAAGTACACCGACAATCCGCTGTACGTAAAGGCGCTCTCGTTCACCGCAGGCCCAGCTGCTGGCCCGATCGACTCCGACTACGACTACACCACCTTCCATGAGGTCTCTGCATGCGCCGCAGACGCGTACGCTCAAGCTGGCGTAACCGATCCTCGGGCTGAACTCGCTATGGCCGAGGTCCACGATTGTTTCACCCCTACCGAACTTGTACTCATGGAGGACCTTGGGTTTGCCGAACGCGGCATGGGCTGGAAAGAAGTCCTAGCCGGCACCTTCGACCTCGATGGTGAACTGCCTGTCAACCCCGATGGCGGACTGAAGAGCTTCGGACATCCGATCGGCGCATCCGGTCTGCGCATGTTGTTCGAGTGTTGGTTGCAACTGCGCAACGAGGCACCCGCTAACCGTCAGATCAAGACTGTTACTGAACAAGGCAAAACACTGGGCATGACCCACAATCTCGGCGGCGCACCCGGCGAGTGTGTGAGTTTCGCTTCGATCGTCGGTTCCGAACTGGGGTAACCGTCAGGCTTCGCTCGGCGAATTGCTCAACGGGACAAACCGACAAGACATTCGTGGCATTGAGTCCTCGCTGCAATGGGTCGCGGTGTCCTGAGAAGGCCAACGCCCCCGTAGGCAGACTCGTAAAGAATTGGTTGAGATCGTTCAGCGTCTCCACCGCGCCGCTGACCTCAGCGCCATGGTTGTGTCCGGCGATGGTCCTTTCTTTTCTGCTGGCGGCGACCTCAAAGAATTCTCGGCCACTGTTGACCTTGAAGCCCTCGTTTTCAACCTGGCCACGACGCTGCACCGGGCCATGGACCTCTTCGCTCGGCTCGACGAGTCCCCCATCGGCGCAGTCCAAGGAAACACCCCTGCGGCTAGCGTTTCCCCAGTCGCAGGATTCGACCTGGCTCTGGTGGCACACACGGCAACGTTCACCATGGGCTAGGGCGCTATCGGCCTAACCCCCGACGGGTCCTCCAGCTACCATCTGACCCGTTCCGTTGGCCTAAAGCGGGCCGTCGATCAGGTTGAGAGTTCGGACAGCAACAGATCAAGGGCTGCGCCCGTAAAGGCGTTCATGTTCGCGACGCGGTCGCTGCTGTCGGTAGTCACGTTGCGTGCGAACGTGGTGCCATCGGGGCGGCACACGGCAACCCAGGCGTGTCCAGCAGGATCGCCGTAAGGGTTGCCACGAGGACCCGTCGCACCAGTCTCTGCAAGTCCCCAGTCAGAGCGCATATGACCGGCGGCATTCCGAGCGAGCGCACACGCGAAATCCTCGGTAGCGCCGCGCGTGTCGGGCGGCAGTTCATCTCGCTCGAACAACAGACCCCGTGACCGCCCGGTGTAGACAATCGCTCCGCCCATATAGAAGGCCGAGGCTCCAGGAACCGACAGCAGCGAGGAAGAAATAAGACCGCCAGCTGATGATTCACCGACCGCAACTGATTCGCTTCGATCGGTGAGCGCTTGGCCAACTCGTGCAGCCAGATCTGCGTGCTCGAACATGGTTCGGACATTAGCGCTGCCCCGCTATGCGCGCCCCATTTTCTGGGCGACTTGCAGGCATTGGCCTCCAGGGAGCAACCGGGATCCATGGACTCGTGGCGATTCCTGTCGCGACCTATCTGCCCGTTGCCAACCGAGCAGACGAGATCACGGCTGCGATGTAACCAAACGCGTCGCGGGTGGCACTATCGCTGGCACGTTGACTGTTTCAAATGTCAGCCACGGCCTGCCGCCATGCTTCAGCTAACAACGCGTAAGCTGTTGCCATCGCTAACACGGCAGGGTTAAGTAACACCGCCGCGATCGTGTTCGGCACCCGTTCTGACTGGCAGTTGCGGCCACCGGCGCTTCGGGGCCCTCGACTGGGGATACACCTTGTAGGGCCAGCGGCTTTGCTGTCGTCTGTGGCAGGTGCATGGTTCGCGTTCGCAGGCGCCACGGGCGAGGACGGCAATGTCGCCTTTGGTTTGTTCATTGGTGCGGCGTCGATCATCTTGATGGCCTGGAGTTTCGTGCTCGCCGTGCGTGTGCGATTTCTCGAGCGTTTCTTTGGTGGGCTCGATTCGATGTACCGAGTGCACCGTTGGGCAGGAACCTTCGCTGTTATTGCGATGTTCCTCCACACCAGCATCGAACCAGAGATCGAGGATGGCATCCGGGGCGCAAGCCGCTCATTGGCCGAGACCGCCGAGGATCTTGCGGGAACGGGGCAGACCATGCTGTACGTCCTCATTGGCATCAGCCTGTTGCGGTGGTTTCCGTACCGCTGGTGGCGGTGGACACACAAGCTGCTCGGCATCCCCTTCGCTTTTGCGTGCTTCCATTTCTTCACTGCAGAGAAACCGTATGCAAATGGTTCGGTCTGGGGTTGGTACTTCGGCGCTGTCATGTTTGCTGGTTTGTTTGCCTATGTCGTGCGGGTAATCGGCAAGGACATCGTCACACCGGGTGTGCCGTACCGCGTGAAGCGAGCAAAGGTTTCAGGATCCACGCTGGACTTGGAGCTAGAACCGGTGAGTAAAGCAGTTGAACACCACGCCGGGCAATTCGTCGTTCTCAAGGTGCAAAAACCAGGTCTGCGTGAACCGCACATCTTCACGGTCGCTTCACAGCCTGATTCGTCCACGTTGCGGTTCTTCATCCGCGATCTTGGCGACTGGACCTCTCGTATGCACCAGGCCGAGTTGGTCGGCGCAGACGTCACAGTCGAAGGCCCCTATGGCCTATTTGCACCGACCGTCGCCAAGGCCACCAAGACTGTCTGGGTCGCTGGTGGTGTCGGCGTCACACCATTCCTCAGCGCCGCGGGAACCCTGCCGACGGACAGCGATATGCGTCCGACCCTCCATTACCTCGTGCGCTCCCGTGGCGATGCTATGGCACTCGAGGTGCTGGAGGCCCATCACGACGCCGGGCGGCTCGAGTTGATCCTGCACGCCTCCGCCGCCGGGCAACGCTTCGGACCTGACTCCCTCAGCGAGCACCACGTCGCTGGGCTCTCTGGCGCGCACGTTGCCGTCTGTGGTCCAGCTTCACTGGTGGCGTTGGTCGACACAGAGGCTCGCCGCCTCGGCGCCTCGTTTGTGGAACACGAAGACTTCGATATTCGCCAAGGTTTCGGCCCCGACCTATCGCGACTGATTCACGAGACCGCTTCGAAAAGCCTCACCCGTCCTGAGTAGTGCTGTTTGAGCACGCCATGACTCGCTACTCCGCGTTTGGATCATTGAGTACTTGGGTCCATCTACGAGCCGTAGGCTAGATTTGCTCCATGACTCGTTCATTTGACTGGATTGCTCATCACGCGAATACGCGTCCTAGCGGCATCGCTCAGATCGACCTCGCAACCGATCGCACATTTACATGGGCACAAATGGAAGACCGCACGAGTCGGCTAGCGGCTGCACTTGAGCATGACTTTGGTATTGGGCCCGAGGACCGGGTCGCTGTCTTGGCCCAGAACAACAGCAACTTCTTCGAAGTGCAATTTGCCTGCTGGAAGCTGGGCGCTATCTTTGTGCCGGTCAACTGGCGTCTGACACTTTCTGAGCTGACCTTCATTGCCGGCGACTGCACGCCCAAGGTGATCGTTCATGACCATGGCTTCAGCGCTATGGCCAAGGACCTCGCTGCGGCAACCAGCATTGCACACCGCATCAACTGGGACGGAGACGACGACGGCGCTGCGAACTACGAAGACGCCATTGCGTCAGCCGTTGCTGGTAATTACTCCGCTAACGACAACACGCTCGACACCGTATTGACCATCATGTACACCTCAGGTACTACTGGTACCCCCAAAGGCGCCATGATCACCCAGGGAATGACGTTATTCAACGCCATCAACTGCGTCGAATTCTTCGGGCTCAAACAAGCCATGGTGAACCTGGCGTTCCTGCCGCTCTTCCACACCGGTGGACTAAACGTCTTCGCCAACCCCTGCTTCCATTTCGGCGGCACCAACCTGATCATGCACACCTTTGACCCGTCACGATGCCTTGCTCTGTTGATGGATCCTGAACTTCGAGTCACCCATTTCCTGGGCGTGCCAGCGAACTTCCTGTTCATGAGCCAGGTACCTGAATTCGATGGTGCAACGTTTCCCAACATCGAAGCCGCTGGGGTCGGTGGCTCACCCACCCCTGTGCCCCTAATCGAGGCCTGGGCCGCCAAAGGTCTGCCGCTACAGCAAGCCTTTGGCATGACCGAGACCTCTCCCCTAGTCACCGCGCTCAAGCCCGAAGACTGCGAGGTCAAGATCGGTTCCGCCGGACTGCCTGCAATGCACTGCGAGGTCCGCATCGTCGGGGAAGACGGCGAAGAGATGCCCATTGGCGAAAAAGGCGAACTGTGGGTGCGTGGACCGAACGTGACGCCGGGTTACTGGAACCGCCCCGAAGCCACAGCCGAAGCCATCACCGACGGCTGGCTCCACACCGGAGATGCAGCTCAGTGTGACGAGGACGGCTTCATCTACATCGTCGACCGCTGGAAGGACATGTACATCTCGGGCGGCGAGAACGTCTACCCGGCCGAGATCGAGGGCATCATTTATCAGCTCCCCCAGATCGGTGAAGTCTCGGTCATCGGGATTCCTGACGAGAAATGGGTCGAGGTCGGACGAGCCATCGTTGTCGTCAAGGATGGCGAGACAATCGACGAGGCCACAGTTATCAACCATTGCCGTACGCACCTGGCCCGGTTCAAGGTGCCTCAGTCAGTCGTATTCATCGACGAGATCCCACACAATGCGACCGGCAAGGTCCTCAAGCGGGTGCTTCGAGAGACCCACGGAGCCTAAGTAGCATCGCTGCGGCTTCTCTCTCCCACCGGCTGCATCTGGCTCACGGCTGGGACCAAAGATCACAAGACCACCGGCGCTGTCAGGCATACGGCCGCTATAGCTAGCGGGCGTATGACGACCGCCCAAATTTCGCTGCGGTTCGACGCACGCCACTTTATGCGAGACACTGTGGTTATGGCGAACTTGACACCGGTTGGTGAAGACCTCCTCGAGGCGGCGCGAAGCTTGCAAGGCGAGACGATCGAGCTGCGACGTTCGATTCATGCCGAGCCCGAAATTGGGTTGCAGCTTCCCGTAACACAGAAGAAAATAGTCGAGTCTCTCACTGGGCTTGGGCTCAATATCACGCTCGGCGAGTCGACCACATCGGTTGTTGCCGATCTTGACACCGGTAAGCCCGGACCAACGGTGCTCCTGCGCGGCGACATGGACGCCCTGCCAATGCAGGAAGACTTCGTCAGCGACTTCCAATCGACTCGCGAGGGCGCCATGCATGCATGCGGCCATGACGCTCATGTCGCCATGTTGGCAAGCGCTGCCCGCCTGCTATCTGAGAACAAGAGTGAATTCACCGGCAAGATCCGCTTCATGTTTCAACCCGGCGAAGAGGGCTACCACGGCGCCAAATACATGATCGAAGAAGGCGTCCTCGACGGCGTCGACCGCGCCTTTGCCATCCATGTTGTCACGAACATGCCCAACGGCTTGATCGCTACCAAGGCCGGACCCTTGCTGGCTAGCGCCGACCATTTCGAAATCACAGTGCATGGCAGGGGCGGTCATGCGTCTGCCCCACAGCATTGCATCGATCCCATCCCACCTGCTGCAGCGATGGTGGGCGGCCTACACAACATCATAAGTCGCGACATCGATCCCACACAGTCAGCCGTGTTGACCATCGCCCACATCGAAGCAGGTACCACAACCAACATCATCCCACCGTCGGCCTTTCTCGAAGGCACCATTCGCGCATTCGACGAAGGAGTCCGTTCGAAGATCAAGGAGGCCGTTGAGCGAGTGGCAAGGGGAACATCGCAGGCACACGGCTGTACCTGTTCCTGCGAAGTCATCCCCGGGTACCCCGTGACAATCAACAACGACGAGCAGGCGCTGCTGACTGCTCGAGTCGCAACAGCACTGGTGGGTGCCGATGGCTTCCACATGACTGAGGACCCTGCGCTCGCCGCGGAGGACTTCAGCTATGTCCTGAACCAGGTGCCCGGGGCCATGGCAATGCTTGGCGTCTGTCCCGATGATGTCAGCCCAGCCGACGCAGAACCCAACCATTCGAACTTCATGCGAGTCAACGAGTCAGCGCTGTACAACGGCGTGGGTCTTTACGCCGCTATGGCCATGTGTGGATGAACAGTAGAACTCGAGGAAAATTCAATGATCAATCTTGCACCCATCGGCGACGACCTGCTGGAAGCAGCCCGCTCGCACCAAGACAGAACCGTCGAACTGCGTCGTTCTATCCATGCCGACCCTGAGCTCGGCCTACAGCTGCCCCAAACCCAGAAGAAGATCCTCGAATCTTTAACGGGCCTTGGGCTCGACATCACGCTCGGCGAGTCGACCACGTCAGTTGTTGCCGATCTTGATACCGGCAAGCCCGGACCAACAGTGCTGCTGCGCGGCGACATGGATGCCCTGCCGTTGCAAGAGGACTACGTCAGCGACTTCCAATCACAGCATCCGGGCAAGATGCACGCGTGCGGTCACGATGCGCACGTCGCCATGCTCGCTAGTGCCGCCCAACTCTTATCCGATAACAAAGATGAGCTCACCGGCAAGGTCCGCTTCATGTTCCAACCAGGCGAAGAGGGCTACCACGGCGCCAAATACATGATCGAAGAAGGCGTCCTTGACGGTGTCGACCGCGCCTTCGCTATCCATGTCACCACCAATCTACGAAATGGCTTGATCACCACTCGCGGCGGATCGATCATGGCTAGTGCCGACCGCTTCGAGATCACAGTCCAGGGCCGCGGGGGTCACGCATCTGCTCCTCAACATTGTGTGGATCCCATCCCAGCCGCTGCGGCCACAGTTACGGCACTGCACACAATGGTCGGACGCTCTATCGACCCTGTCCGTTCTGGTTTGGTGACCGTCGCACACATCCAGGCGGGAACAACCAACAACGTCATTCCGCCACACGCGTTCATGGAAGGAACTATTCGCACACTCGACGAAACAACTCGCGCTGCACTTCACGAGGGTGTTGGCCGGGTCGCCCAGGGAACAGCCGCTTCGCACGGTTGCAGCTGCACCCACGACATCATCGCTGGCTATCCGGTAACCATCAACGATCATGAACAAGCAGCGCTAACTCAAATCGTGACCAGCGAACTACTCGGCGCCGACAACTACGTCGAAATGCCGCGCGCTCGAATGGGTGCCGAAGACTTCAGCTACGTCTTACAACAGGTGCCAGGCGCAATGGCGTTTCTTGGCGTATGCCCTGACGACCAGGACCCCAACACCGCAGCACCAAACCATTCGAACCTGATGCGCGTCAACGAGTCCGGACTCACCAACGGCGTCGCTCTTTATGCGGCAATGGCTCTGGCTGGTTAAGCCGCTATGCAATCCGACGTCGGACGGCCAGAGGGTGAGTCATGCCGCCTCAAGCGGCCGACCGAATAACGATCGCAATTGCAACTTCGCCGTTCATCGCTCTGGTTGTCGTTGACTCATCTCAGTCCTTGAGCGACCCGTACTGGCTCCACCCGTTTGCCAACAGAACCCTAGGGTCACCGGTCCAGTCCATTGCCCGCACATGGGCACCACTGCGGCGGCCAGTCACTGCTCGCAAAAAGTCAAGCGACGAACATCGCAGCGTTAGCGTCAAACCGTCATCATTGGATGGGCCCGCACCTGCGTCGTTTCCAGGGTTCTCACCCCTAGACATGTCATCGAATAGGAGCGTCAGAGTGCAGTCCGCATCGGCGGCTCGCTGTTGCAACGACGTTCCGTAGCGACTGGCGACAAGCTGTACGGCTTCACTGTCAATGCTGATGGGCCGGTCGAGCGCCTCGCCGATGTCGATCGTATGGACGACAAGGTCAGAGGCAAGTGCGGCAACATAGGTCGGGTCCTCGTTGCCGAAACCTGTAAAGCTATGAGCGTTCCCAACCCACTCAGCACATATTTGGGCTAGGGATAGATTTGCTCGATCGTTCACCTGTCGAGCGGTTGCTTCGTCGCTTCCTCTCGGTAGTGCAACACCAGCCAAGGTCTCTGCGACGAGTCCACTGACGTGCGCCATTACGTCCTTGACCGACCATCCCGGGCATGCCTGGACAGCTATTTGAGACTCAAGATCGTTAAGGCCCAACAGCTGCGGGGCAATCGTTTGTTGCAGCCGAGCGTAAAGCAATGGTGCGTCGACTACGTCAAAGAACATGAGTGCGAAGCTACTCAAACGTTTGCTACATACAGCAATCTTCAATCCATGAGTGGCGCCCGGGCAGACTCCGCAGGCCAACTGGCAGCTCAGAAAAGCACCGCAAGTGCGACACCTGGTGCATCAGCCGCCCGGGTTATCGAATCGACAGCTCGGGCTCCAGCCATATCAGGATCATCTGGGGACAGCAGTGTCCGGTCGACCCGGCACTCTCGACCAGCCACAGAGGTCAGAGCGGTGATCCGTACCTTTATGCCACTGCTCGGGCGAATGGTTGCGACCACCGCCGCTGCCAGTTTGGTGGTGTTCCTGTTGCTTGAGATCTCTATTCCCGGCGGATTCAGCGCCGTCATCTCGCCGAATGGGGATTCCCGCTCGGCACGTACTTGTCAACTCGCCGATGACTTTCACCTGGACCTTCAACAAATTCAGGCGTCACGGTTATGAATATTTCCCTCCAGCGACTCTCCATCTCCCTCGATTCAATGCTCGCCGGTATCGCTCTCACCGTTCTTATTGGCCTACCCGCTGGCTCCCCCGGCAGTCACCCGCTATGGCCGTCGTTGCGGTACTGCGCTCAAAGTGCTTCTCGGCATGGCTCAATCGGCCCCGTGTTTCTGAGGCCGATTTTTCTCATCGCAACGTTCACTGCTCAGCTGCGTGGTTACCCGATCCGCCCACACAGATGGGCACCGGGTTCCGTGAGCCTTTGGGGTTACTCATTGGCTCGTTCAGTTGGCAATAGCGACCCTCGCATTTCGTTCGATCATTTGTAAGCAAACCAGGGACCACACCGAGTCCTTCTTCGAATCGGCCAAAGAGCAGGGTGATCGTGCCTAGAGCCAGCCGCTCGGCGGTCGTTACTTGTTCGTCCCAACCATCTCCAAGTCCCAGCTCGAGGCGCCAGTTGGACGTGATGTCTTCTGTGGCCGCCATGTCGGAGCGCACCGTTGGGTGTCGATACAGCATGCCAGCCACGCGAACGCCGCCCCGAAGTCATTCTGTCTCGGCCAGCTGAGTGGTGAGTGTGATCCGACCTTGGAGACAATCCTCTGTCGAGCCGCCCAAGAATGGATGGAGATGATCGAAGGTCCACGCCGACTCGAAAACCTCCAAGTCGTCGGCACGCTTCCGGCCTGCTCGTAGCCATGGCTAGGTGATCGGTTGGGGTGCGGTGCTTAGCAAAGCTCTCATGCGGTGATTCTGTGGCAGATCCCAGCCAAATGCGATCCAGGCAAAGCCAAGAATGTCGAGCCGACCTCACGTGCCTTCACGATCGGTATCTCTAGGGGCGTCCCTCGAAGTTCCCAGATTCGCCACTAGCCGCCAGCGACTTCAGCTCCACGCACAACGAAGCACGCGCTCTTAAACCACCGCAGCGCAGCGCCAGTATTGAACCCGACGCAGTCACACCGCCAAACAGAACATGCACAACCCGATAGTGGTCGGCCAGATGATTGCGAAAATACGCAGCGCCCATCAGTCTCCTGTCGACCTACTGGTTCTTTACTGTCGAGCGCGTATCGAGAAACATCTAGGGCAGCTCTCCATACCTAGCCCTCACGAGTGGCCCTCACGAGCAGCCCAACGACAGGTCGGCCACATAACGGTCGGCGAACCACCAGTGGGGATCTGCCGTCTAAATTGTGCATTCCCGCTCATCAACTAACATCAGCGTCATGCAGGGACAAGACGCTATCGCCAGCGCGCTGGCAGGCCAGAACATCGACACCATGTTTGGTGTACTCGGTGACGGGAACCTCTTCGTAGCCGAATCTATGATGCGAAATCACGGACTTCGTTACATTGCAGCCACCCATGAGGCCAACGCCGTCTGTATGGCCGAAGGCTGGGGGCGAGCCGTAGGCCGACTGGGCGTCGCGACCATTACTCATGGTCCAGGATTGACCAACACCTTGACGGCACTCGTCGAAGGATGCAGAAACCGCACACCGATGCTTGTCATTGCTGGCGACACACCGGTCGCAGCCCGCAATCACCTCCAGAAGATCGATCAACGAGCGATTGTTATGGCTTCGGGTGCTGGCTTCGAACCGGTACGTTCCGCCGCCACGATCGCCGACGATGTAGCCATGGCTGTTCGTCGAGCTCACGCAGAACAGCGCCCGATCGTGCTCAACGTACCGCTAAATATCCAATGGGAAGACGACGTCGCGCTCGGGCCGATCATTCCCTGGACGGCACTAGAAACAGCCGTGGCTCCGGATCCAGCGGCACTCGACGCCGCTGTTGGGATCCTGGCCAGTGCCAGCCGCCCGATTGTGCTCGCCGGACGTGGCGCCGTGTCCGCTGGTGCACACCACGCGCTCGTAGCACTGGCCGAGAAGCTCGGGGCGCCGCTTGCGACCACGGTGCTCGGCAGTGGCTACTTCAAAGACGACGCATGCAACCTCGGCATCTTCGGCACACTCACCCATCCGGCAGCGACCGAAACAATTGCGTCTGCTGATTGTGTGATTAGCTTCGGAGCCAGTCTCAATCGACATACGACCGACAACGGGCTACTCCTGCAAGGGAAACGAGTCATCCAATGTGATGTGGACCCCGCTCGAATTGGATCAACCGTGCCCATCGATGCTGGCATCGTCGGCGACGCGAAATACACGGCCGAGACGATAAGCAGCTGGTTAGATCAGGCTGAGCACCAACCATCGGGCTTCGCCTCATCAGCGCTTGCAGCAAGCCTGGCCGGCTTCGACCCACTGTCGGCTCACGAGGACCTGAGTCGTCAAGGAGCTATTGACCCGCGCACGTTCACGCATCGTATGGACCAGATACTCCCAACCGACCGCACCGTTGTGGTCGACGCCGGCCGGTTCATGCGACAGGCCCTGATGCTGCCAGTCCCTGATCCAGGTTCACTCATCACCAGCCACGGTTTCGCCGCTATTGGCCTAGGCATGAGTAATGCCATCGGTGCTGCTGTCGCCAGGCCGAGTCGCCCGACCGTCTTATGCGTCGGCGACGGCGGTTTCATGATGGGTGGCCTCAGCGAGTTCCACACCGCCGTCGAGAACAACCTCGACCTGATCGTGCTGCTGTTCAACGACAGCAGTTATGGCGCCGAACACATCCAACTATGGCGCAAAGAGATGGACACCAAAGCGTCGCTGCACCATTGGCCAACGTTCCCCAGTGTCCTGTCAGCGCTCGGCGCTCGTGTCGTGCAGGTCAATGACCTGAGCGACTTCGAGACAGCAGCCGAGGCGATTCGCTTACGTGTCCCCGGCCAGCCAGTTGTGATCGAAGCGATGCTCGACGCTGACATGGTCAGCAGCATCATGGGCCACTGACACACGCCCCCCTTTTAGGACATGACAAACCCGCGGTAGTCGTTCTCGGCGACCTCGTCACACGACTCGACATACGCAGGGAAGCCCCCGATCCAGGGCATGAACACTCGCGGCTTGCCTTCGATGTTGCTGCCGATATACCAGCTATCGCAGCTCGACCGGAGCGACGGCTCTGCAACTTGGGCGACACGCTCGCCCCAGGTGGTCTCAGCGTCGGCTGTCGTATCGATACGGGTGCACCCGCCGTCACTCATGTGAGTTATGCAGTCCGTGATCCAGTCACCCTGGTGCTCTATACCTGTAACCATCGTGGCGAAAACTGACGGACTGCCTGGTCCTTGCATATTGAATAAATTTGGAAAGCCTGCAACCCCAATACCGAGATAATTGTGGGGCCCATCGGCCCACTTGTCTGCGATCGTCATGCCATCGATTCCGGTGATGTCCATGCGCACGACACTCCCGGTCATGGCATCAAAGCCCGTCGCGCACACAACCACATCGAGGTCATACTCATGACCAGCCGCGATCAGACCAGTTTCGGTAAACCGCTCGATTCCCAACCCGCTTACATCGACGAGGCTGACGTTGTCACGGTTGTAGGTCTCGAAATAGTTGGTGCCAGCACAGAGTCGTTTACCGCCAAAAATATCGCCCTTAGGAATCAGCAAATCAGCGACTTCCGGGTCGTGCACAATCTCGCGAACCTTGCCTTTCCACCATTCGATCACCTCCTCGTTTGCCTCTTTGTTCGTGAGCAGGTCGCCGAAACTCCCAAAGAAAGGCAGGCCACCTATATCCCAAAATTTTTCGAAGTTCGCCGCTCGCTCGGCCTCATTCATGTCGAAGACAGAACCCGGATTCCGCTCGAATTCAAACGCACTCAAGCTCTTCCACGCTGCCGCACGCAGCTCGCTATACGTCGCTTTGACTCTCGCGGCTTCGTCAGGCTGGATCGGCCTGTTCTGAGCGGGTACGACATAGTTCGGTGTTCGTTGAAACACGCTCACATGCTCGGCCTGCTGCGCTATAAGCGGGATCGATTGGATGGCCGACGATCCGGTGCCGATCACGCCGACCCGCTTGCCGTCGAGTGCCACATCGGCTTGCGGCCACCGAGCCGTATGAATCAGCTCTCCCTGAAAAAGCTCAGCCTCGGGGAACTCGGGCATCTCGATGGTGGACAGGCAACCGACTCCCAGAATCAGGTGTCGAGCGGTCAACGTCTCTTGTACGCCGGGCCCTGTCGTCGTGATCGACCACTGATCCTTAGTCACATCAAACTGGGCAGCTTCGACGCGTGTTTTCAGCTGTATGTCCTTGCGAAGGTCGAACCGGTCGGCGACATGGCCGATGTAGGCCAGCAGTTCGGGTTGGCTAGCGTAACGTTCGGACCAGGTCCACTCTTGTTGCAGCTCTTCATCGAACTGAAACGAATACTGCACACTCTCTATGTCGCATCGGCAACCCGGGTAACTATTCCAATACCACGTGCCGCCAATCTCAGGCGCTGTGTCGAATACTCGTGCCTTAAAACCAGCTCTGCGCAATGCGTGCAACATATAGAGCCCGGCGAACCCGGCTCCAACAATCACCGCATCCAAGTCCGGCCGTTGACGCATCGCAATCCCCATAGGCCGATACTGGCACAAGCAGCTCTCGGGATTCATGCTGGGGCCATCCAGGAATTGGTTTATGGGGATTGTGGCCCGGCAGCCAGCGAACAACGCCACTCGTGGTTCTGGCCCTTGACGAGGGCCTCGCCAATCGACAGTCCGATGTCTGTCATGACACAAACTCTGGGTCCAATTCAGCGCTTAATCGAGTCAAGCTCCGCCTCGTGCCGGGCAGTCCAGGAATCATCGAAAGGCACTGGCCTCGACCTGTGCAAGTCGTTACGGCCTACTCGCTCCATGACCAAGACGGTCGGGTTTCTGTTGCAACGCCAGAAGTTTCTCTGACGGGCGTTTCCCTATTAGTGCGTCGTTAGGAACCCCGAACGCTCGCTGGCGGTCAGGAATGTGTGTCGGTTGCCCGGTTCCTAGCGGCGACATACTGTCAGCTTATGAACAGTGATGTGGAAGAACTGGAACGTAGGCGGGAAATGGGCCGACAGATGGGCGGCCAGGATTCGGTCGATTTTCATCATGGCCGAGGAAAGCTAACTGTCCGCGAACGACTCGCTCTGCTTGTCGATTCTGGTTCGTTGCGCGAGTTTGGGGCGCTGAGCGGGAAGGCCAGTTACGACGAAACCAACGAGTTGGTCGATTTCACGCCAAGGGGCGAGGTCAACGCCATCGCCGAGATCGATGGCCGCAAGGTTGTCATCAGCGGCGGTGATTTCACTGTTCGGGGAGGCTCAGCCAGCGGCATGGGCGGTCTCGGAGAGGAACTGCGCCCGGCGGAACGGGCCCGGGAATGGCAGCTTCCATTTGTCCGGTTGCTGGATGCAGCAGGTGGCAGCGTGCGCGGGTTCGAAGAGATGGGACGCACCTATTTGCCGGATGGCAACTCCTACACCCAGTCCGATGTGCTTTTACTCAACCAGGTTCCGGTGGTCTCGGCTGTGATGGGCTCGGTTGCTGGATTGCCGGCGGTGAACGCTTGTATGGCGCACTGGAATGTGATGGTGGACGGCACCAGCCAGATCTTCCCTGGTGGACCGCCAGTGGTTAAAGCAGCTCTGGGATATGAGGTAACCAAGGAAGAACTGGGCGGGCCGCAGATCCACACCAGGATCAGCGGCTGCATCGATAACTTGGCGACGTCGGAACAAGATGCCCTTGATCAGGTCCGACGGTTCCTGTCTTATCTGCCGTCCAGCGTCAACGAGATGGCTCCCTACGTGGCGACTGAGGACCCGATCGACCGGGCGGAGCCCGAGCTACGTGACCTGGTACCAAGTGACCCCCGACGCATTCACAACACCCGTAAACTGCTCGAGCTTGTACTCGACCGCGACTCATTCTTCGAGATCGCACCCGACTTCGGTAAGTCCAGGATCACCGGCCTCGCCCGCCTAGGGGGTTACCCAGTCGGGATCATGGCCAATAACCCCAAGTTCCATGGCGGAGCAACAAGTGTCGCTGCTGGAAGCAAGGCCATGCGGCTAATGCAACTGTGCGACACCTTCCATCTGCCGCTCATCTCTCTGGCCGACGAACCAGGGTTCCATGTCGGAATCGAATCAGAAAAAGAAGGCATCGAACGGGCCGGTGCTCGAATGGTCGCTATGACCTGCATGACAACTATGCCATGGCTGACTGTCGTACTACGACGCCTCTACGGGGTTGCCGGCCAATGCCATCACCGACCCACCGGCATGTTCCGACGCTACTGCTGGCCCACTGCTCGCTGGGGTTCAATGCACATCGCCGGAGGAACCTCGGCCGCATACCGTCGCGAGATCGCCGACGCCGACGACCCTCAGGCCAAGCAACAAGAAATCGAAGACCGACTCAACGCACTGGCATCACCGTTCAGGACCGCCGAGGCCACCGGCCAAGACATCATCGACCCCGCCGAAACACGGCTGATGCTGTGCGAGTTCGTAGCCGACGCCCAAAAAGTGTTAGCCACCCAACTCGGACCCCCAGCGCTGGCATACCTGCCCTAACCCCCGACTAGAGCCGAGACCGCCACGGACTACCTTCTTTCGGGTAGGGATATTGCAAATAATACTCCGACCGCATCTTCACAAACCCGTTGGCCACCTCGAAAGCCTCAACAACCGAAGGCGGCAGTGGGCCATTGCCCGATGCAGCCATAACCGGTTCTAGCTGTTCGCGTCGCGACACCCCAATCAGCACCGCGTCGCCAAGCGCACCATCGACCGCAGAATGGTGCTGAGTCCAGCGAACCGCAGCCTCCAAGGTTGTTAAACCGGCGGCCGCAGCAGCCCCAGAGATCGCGTCAAGCGCATCGAACATCTCGTCGCGATGCAAATAACGCTCTTGGTACTGCTGAACCCGTCGCGACTGAGCGAACCGATCGACACCTCTCACCGGATCAACACCCCGACGATACTTGCCAGTGAGAAAGCCACTGGCAAGCGACCCGTGGGTGTAGTACTTGATCCCGTAGTTTCGCAACACCGGCACCAACTCGTACTCAGCAGTTCGGTTCAGCGCGTTATAAACCCCCTGATAGACAGTTGGCAACACATAACCATGCGCTTGGCAGTACTGGGCAATCTCAACCACTTGCCAAGCAGGAAAATTGGAAAGACCGAACTCCTCAAACTGCCCAGCAACATGACACTGATTAATCTCAGCCAAAGTTTCTTCCAACGGAATCTCCGTCGATGGCATGTGGATGTAATAAATCGACACCGAGTCCCGCTGCAAAGCTTGCAACGACTGCCCCAATTGCCGAACCGGTCCACCCTCCAAAGACGGATGATATTTCGTTCCAACCCGGATCGCCGAGCCAGCCGAGATCCGCCCAATAACCTCTTCGCAATTCCCATTCTGATAAACCCGGGACGTATCGAGTTCACGTCCACCCGATATATGGAACGCCCCAAGCAGTTCGTTACACGACTCATCACTCGAAAGCGGATGCTCCCGCGTGGTCGGCTTCGGTTTACCGAACGCAACCGCCCCCAGCACAACCGGCGCGGCCGTAGCTCTCGCAACAACATCAGGCACTAAATCGGTTGATGAATTAGCCATATCGGCTCCCGGCTGTGGTGGTGACTCTGAAACTAGTGCCCATCCGGGCACCGTTCAGGTGTCAACGACGATGGTTGTAACTAGGACGAAGGCCCATGGCCTCATCAGCTTTCGCAATGCCTTTACTCAACGGAGTCGACCCCCTATCAACATGTCGGCATCAGAATTCACCACGTCAGCACCGGTACCCATAGCTATACCGCTGTGAGAACAGGTTCCATCGATGCGAACCGCCCACGCCGAACCAAACTGCGGACACCCGGCACAAACCCAATGGCGGCTGCAAAGACGACCGACCACAGCAGGCCAGGCACGATGAGCAACACTCGAACGTCAATCACTTCAGCAATACGTCCATAGCCCAGATTAAGAATGGCCATATGTCCAGCTGCAATCATGATGTAGACGGACATAACTCGGCCACGAAACTCGTCGGTGACAATGCTCTGGACGAGAGTGGCCGACATAGTCATATAACTCGCCTGCGTAAGTCCTGCCAGTGCGGCCGCACCGATCACAACAACCGGCGTCGCCGCAAACCCCATCAGGACCATTGCTAGTCCAGATCCAAGACCCATGAGAGCAAAAACCCTGCCACGTGCTTGTTCGGCATGAAGTTGCGAGACCCACAGCGTGCCGGCAATCGCCCCTGCACCGAGGCTCACGAGAATGGAACTGTAGAGGGTCGATCCCCCGCCGATCTTTTCCGCCATCGTTGGCATCAACGAGTCGAAAGCCATGGTGAAACTGCAGTGAGCCGCAACCAAGCCAATGACCGTGAGCAACCGTCGATCCCGGCGCACGTAACGAGTGGCCTGACCAAGATCGGCTGCCAGATTCCGTATGTCGTCGACCACACCAGTTGGCTGTCCGCTCTCGGCTTTGGCCGACGGGTCGACAACCGGCCGGTATTGGACCCGTATTGCCTCGACCAACCCCAATACGAGTAGAACCGCTGAAAAGACGAAGACCGAACCAGGGCCGAGTCTGGCGAGCAGCGCTGCGCCGAACAACGGACCCACGACGCGTGATCCGTGCCGCGATATCCCCCCAAGCGCAACGGCATTCAATAAATGCTCTCTTGGCACAACGTTCGCGATCAGGGCCTGTCGCGTCGGCACGGTCGCTGCCTGAGCAGCACCCGTGAAGAAGGCAAGTGCAATCACATGCCAAACCTCGACAACATCGGCAATCGTGATCGCCGCAAGGAAGATTGCTCCGATCAAACCGAACACCGTGCCGGCAATGAGCAGCCGTCGACGATCAAACCTGTCGGCGATAGCGCCAGCGATTGGTCCGACCACGACAAAGGGTATGAAGCTTGCGAAGGTGACCCAGCCGACAGCACCGGTGGAGCCATCGCTTAAATCATGCACAAGCCAGCCACGGGCTAACACTTGTGTCCACCGGGATCCTGTGGTGAAAAACCCATTCACGAACAACCGGCGGAAGTCCGGCGATGCCATAGCGGGGAACCGCTCGAAATATCTTGCAGTTTCTACGCCGTCAGTCGCCACCGATCCGACTGTAGCCCTGGAGCCGATCCTGGAACTGACTGGCGGCGCGCCGACTTGCGCTCTGTGTTCCTAAGAGCGTTACCGCTCGTCGATACATCGCTGAGTCATGGGCTAGCACCCAGCGTCAGTACGTCAGGTCGACTGGCTTCTCAACCACCGAGAAGGCGGCCAGACGGCGGCCCACCAAGTGCACCAAAGGTCGGGCGCGACCTCGTACCCAGCACGGGTGATTAAGCCCAAATACTGCGGGTCAGAACCGCTCAGATACTCAACCAGCCATTCAGCGGACTGGGGTGATCTTGAACGGACGTCAGATACCAATGTTTCGGAGTCTCAGTGACGTTTCTTTGTGTCCGTGACTTGTTTCGCCGAGGCTTGCCCGAGCGGCGTGCCAGGTCTGGTCCGGATCGCCAGTGCGAGTGCAGCGAGCGCGTAACCGGTCAACAGGAAGTGTGCCACTCTCCATCCATCGGTAAATGCAGTGTCGGCTCCGACAATGTCATCGATGTCCTTGAGCGGGATATCGAACCCTTGCGACACCATGACGGCGACAACCACCGTCGACGCAATTGCTTGGCCAAATACGTTGCCTAGTGTGCGGGTCAGGTTGGTGAAAGCGCCGATCACACCCAAGTCAGCAGGTGGTACCGACCCGAGAATCGTCGAGTTGTTCGGCACGTTCCACATGCCATTCGCCAGGCCCGAGATGAAGACAATCACCGCTAGGTACATCGTGTTTGTGGATGCGGTCATAAACCCCATGGCCAGCCCGGTAGCCGCTAAGAGGGCAAGGCCCACGATAGTGAACGGGCGGGTACCGACACGATCAGACAACCGCCCACATGACTGAGCGGAAATGCCCATCCCGAGCGAGATTAAAAATAGCAGACCTCCGGCAGCGCCTTCGTTCATCCCTCGAAGACTGATCAAGAAAATGGGCAATAAGAAACGAGTCGTCGTTGAACCCATGAACCCCAACAGGCGCGTTCCGACGGCCAACCTAAACGTTGGGATTTTGAACAGCCGTAGCTGCAACATGGGGTCGTCACGGTTCAACTCCCAGCGAATGAACGCTGTCAACAATCCGCCGACTAGAGCCATACCACCCAGGATGATCGGTGAGAACCACGACACAGCAAGAGGGTTGTTGATCGTCAACACAACGACGATCACCATCAGGCCTGACATGATCGCGCCGCCCCAATCGAACGGACCATCAATCTGGTCGCGACCTGCGCTAACCCGTTCCTCGTCGAGCAAGAAGTGTGCCGCTACGAAGGCAATGCTGACCGGAATGAGCAGCAGCAGGAACAATGCTTCCCACGGGAGCACTTCAAGTAGCAATCCAGCCACGATCGGCCCCGACGCCCCGCCGACCGAAACCGCTGTCGTCTGGCTGCCGATCGCTTTGCCTCGCTCGGCTGCGGGAAATATCGCTACGACCATAGCGGTGCCCACTGACTGGCTCATCGCGTTCCCCGTCGCCATCACGATACGAGCCAAAATCAACGCCCAGAACGTCGGGGCAAACGCCACCAGCACAGCGCCAACTGCAAAAATAGCTAGCCCGCTCATATGGATCTTCTTGCGCCCCACGATGTCGGCAAACCGACCCATCGGCAACAACAGCGCACTGATTACCAGAGCCTCGCTGATGACGACCCAGCTGGCCGAGCGAAGTGAGACGCCGAAGTCATCAGCGATCGCCGACAACGCAACGAAGACCATCGACATCGTCATCACCATGGTGAAGAACGAAAGCGCTATCGCACTGAACGCCCGCCATTTGTATCCGTCGTCGAGATGAACCTCGATGTGTTCGGTTGGGGCGGACATGCCTGGGCCACGCTAGTCGGCCAGGCTGACACCACCGGCCTTGGCCGTTCGACCTCGCAGCCGACGCCCGGCCAGTCAGCAGGGCCCCTAGCGAACATGGCCGCGGTGGACCAGGCTGGCTGCTGGGATAGCGATGAGGGTCACGACGATCGTCCAACTCAAGGCAAGCCGAATGTCGCCCAGCCTCTCACCTAATGCACCAACAATCGGCTGAGCAGCAGCTGACATCAGGCCTGACACCCCGAAAATTACGCCAACCGCTGCGCCCGTTTGACCGTCGTCGGCAAGCTGGCTAGCGACCGCAAGCCCTACAGGGAAGAGCGCAAAGCCAAAAAGTGAGATGAGCCCAATAGCAACCAAGGACAGTGTTCCGCTGGTCAAGCTGAACAGCACAATTGACAGGCTCGATCCGATACTTGCGCCGATTAAGACGACCCGTGCACCCACCCGGTCAAACACGCGACCGCCGATCGGCTGAGCGATCGCTCCGACGAGAAGCACCACTGTCAGCGCTGTACCTGCGCTGGTGTCTGCCCAGCCCTCGTCGACCAACATCTTGACAGTAAAGGTCAAGAAACTACGCAGCACCATGCCAAGCAGGCCGAACACGATCGCCACCAGGATCAGCTGCTGGCTTAGCGCTCCCCTAAGCGTCGCCTCCGGATTGGGCGTCGTCTCGTCAAGCCGCGAGCGAAGGATCAGCCCAGTCACAAACAGTGGGAGGGCTATGACGACCATCGCCGCCCGCCAATCGATCAGAGCGACTGCCAACGTCACTGCTGCTGGTGCAGCGAAATGGCCGATTGACCCTCCCCAACCATGGATTCCAAGAGTGCGGCCCCGTGCCGTTGGATAGGCCTGGACCAGAAACGCTGTGGCCTGCGGGTGATAGGTGCCAGCGCCAAGGCCCACCAGCAAGCTAACAATGACGACTACGTAGAACGTGGGCGCGAGCGCCATTGCTACGAAGCCGAGTCCAGCCAGTGCGAATCCCATCGACACAACGAACCTGCGCTTGCCGCCCCGGTCGGCATAATGACCCATCGATGGCTGCAGCACGCCACTCAACAACGTTGCGGTTAGCGACAAAAGGCCAAGTTCGGTGTAGTCGAGTCCGAACTCATCAGCGAGCGCTGGCAGAAATGCCGGCATGACCGTCGCGTAAAAATCATTCACGACATGTGCCGCCACAAACGTGGCCAAGACCGATTTTGCGCCCGTCCTCGGGTTACGAAGTAATGGCACTGGTACCAAGTTCACGTAGTAAGTCCCAGTCAGGGTGACTCCCACCAGCCGCATTCAGCGGAATTACAATGACCCGGCTCGCCCCGGCTTCGGACTGAGCCGTGAGCCGGTCTCGGATGGCGTCCATCGAGCCCCATGCAACGATCGAGTCGACGAGTCGGTCGCTGCCGCCATCGACAAAGTCAGCGTCATCAAAGCCGAGAGTCCGCCACGCCCGGTGGTAATAATCGAGCGTCAGGTAGTAGGCAATGGCCTTTCGAGCGACCAATCGAGCATCGGTAGCGTCCTGGCAAAGTAGGCACATCATCATGGGCGACACCGCTGTCGGTGTTGATGTATCAGCCACCGCCGCTGCAGTCCGAGCTGTGTGCGCAGGATTCATCAGATAAGTAAACACACCGTCGGCCCCAGCCGATGCCGCCGCCAGCATCTTCGGCCCGTGCGCCGCCACCACCACTGGGTACTCGTTAGAAGGCACGTCGATCTTGGCCGATTTCAATTGGCCTAGGTACCTAGTAAGCAGCGGTACCGGCGGCTCCCAATCGTGGCCACGCATGCCCACCAAACCCTTATTAGACACACCGACGCCTAGATGGAAGCGGTTCCCACTGAGCTCGGCCAGCGTGGCCGACGCCGCAGCGGTTGCGACCGCGTCCCGAACGTAAATATTCGCTATTGCGGTTCCGACAACGAGCGATTCAGTGTTTACCAAAAGCGCCGCTGCCGCAGCGAACGGCTCCCTGCCAAAAAGCTCAGCCAGCCAGACCGAGTGCAATCCGGCCGATTCAACCCGTTTGCCGAAGTCCACGAAGTCAGCACCGCTCATGCGGTCGGTACCAAACAACACACCAATCTCAAGATCCTTCATGGCACAACGTAGCCCAGAGCCGATGGCACCGTTGTCACTGGCTCGAGCTGTCCAATCAGATGCGACAAGAGAGCGCCACTAGGCAAACCACCACAAAATGAGTAATGGTGGTACATGTTCTTTGAGACCACACTGACCCGGGAACGGATCGCTGCGATGGATACAGCGAACGCCTGGCCAAACGACCACCTGATCGATCGATTCACTGAACACGCCGAAACGCGACCGGACAGCCCACTGGTCATTGATCGTCAGGGCACGATGACGTGGAACGAGGCGAAGATCAAGGTCGATCGACTCGCTCGTGGCCTGGTTGAAATTGGTGTACGACAAAACGACGTGGTCCAGATCCAGCTCCCCAACCAGCGAGAATTCCTTCTACTCGTGTTGGCGATCGAACGTATTGGTGCCGTCGTCAATCCCATCGCACCAATCTTTCGGACAAACGAAGTGGCTGTGATGTCCCAGTTGGCTAGGCCGACCGTTGTGGTCACCATCGACACCTTTCGTGGCTTCGCTTTGGCCGATATGCACGTGGCGTTAAGAGAACAAGCCCCATGGGTCCAAACAATCATTCGGGTTCCAACCGGTGACGCTGAAGCGTCGTCCGGCAGAGCAACATCACCGGACACCATGTCGTGGTCAGAGCTTCTTGTGGCTGGCACGGGTTCGTCACTGCATGACCAAGCGCTCGATCTCATGCGACCCGGCGTCAACGACGTATGCGAGGTCATCTTCACCTCGGGGACTACAGGCCAACCAAAGGGCGTCATGCACACGCAGAACACCCTGAACGCTACGTGTGATCTGTGGCTAGAGCGAGTCGCTCCCGATTGTTCTGTCTTCCATATGGCCTCCACGTTGGCACATCAAACCGGCTATCTCTATGGCGTGCGCGCACCTATTACCGCAGGCGGGTGCATCGTCTATCAAGAGGTTTGGGATCCTGTCGAATTTGCCCAACAGATCGAAACCCATCGCATCGAGGCGTCCATGGGCGCCACACCATTCCTGGCAGATCTCCTTGATGTCGAAGGCCTCGCCGATCGTGACCTATCAAGCTTCAAGGCATTCGTTTGCGCCGGTGCAGCTATTCCGCTGCCAGTACTCGAGCGAGCACGCGATGAACTTCCGTGCACCGTCCTGCCAGGCTGGGGCATGTCCGAAACAGGACTGTCCACCATTGGGCAACGACATGACACCTTCGACAAGCTTTCCACCGACGGGCTCATCCTCCCCGAGAACGAGGTACGAGTCGTGGACGAAGCCGGAACTCCTGTTCATGCAGGCATCGAAGGCGATCTCCAGTTTCGAGGATCCGAAGCATTCGTCGGTTACGTACAAGGACGCGAGTTGACCGAATCATGCTTCCGTGACGGCTGGTTCGACACCGGCGACCGGGCGATCCTCGACGATGACGGTTACCTGTCAATCAGCGGTCGCACAAAGGACATCATCATCCGCGGCGGTGAGAACATCCCCGTAAAGGAAGTCGAGGATGTGCTGCTGCGCCACCCCAATGTCACCAACGTGGCGATCATCGCGAAACCCCACGATCGCCTTGGCGAGGTGGGTTGTGTTGTCGTACTCCCCCACGGCGATGCGCCGACCCTTATCGAACTCACCAGATTCCTTGATGAACACCAAGTAACCAAGCAGTTCTGGCCCGAAGATTTAATAGTCGTTGACGAGTTCCCTATGACGCCCAGTGGCAAGATTCAGAAATTCCAACTTCGCTCTCTTGTGCTGTAGGTAACCACGAGTCACATGCGTCCTCACGAACTCGCATGAGCTACCTTCGGGCCAGTAAATT
>MEHZ011425867.1_pt1 | contig 53137 bp, 52 predicted proteins | sample 897221 | NCBI WGS metagenome assembly MEHZ01 (sample SAMN05514161, study PRJNA337945) | marine metagenome | isolation source: marine surface water | place: Arctic Ocean | collected 2007-12-13 | reverse complement strand
TTTTGATCCAAAAACTGCGATTTTGATGGATTTTAGAGTTTCCCAGGATGAGGGAATACACTTTATCTACCTGTTACCCTTTAGTGCCGAACATGCCTTGGTTGAATCTACGGTGTTCTCTCCGACCCCCAAGTCGTCGGAGTGGTATGATAGTCAAATCAAAGCTTACTTGTCCGAGCATTACTCAGGTGTACAAGCCACCATCGAGGGTCGCGAGGCCGGCGTCATCCCGCTTGCACCGCTAGTTTCTCCGAATTCTTTTGGCACCGCCATTGGGCTCCGCGCCGCAACGCATAGAGCCTCCAGCGGCTACGCTTTCTCACAAATTCAGATACAGGCGGCAGACTTAGCGTTAGACCTGATAGCGGATCGGCCTGCGTGTCCACGGCCCGGCTGTGACAGCTTCGAAGCTTGGATGGACAACGTCTTCCTCTCGGTCCTCCGCCGGTCCCCCGACCGTGCCCCGGAAATTTTCCTCCGCGCGGCGCGTGCCCTTACCGGGGACCAATTCGCTACTTTCATGCGTGGTCAAAGCGGCTGGCCCACTCGCCTCCGGCTAATGTCTGGCCTCCCCCTCGTATTATTCCTCAGCGCAGCTTTGGACAGAGGGTCGCGATGAGCTGGGAGGTATTAATTCCAATGTTGATGGTTTTATTAGTCGGGTTTCCCCATGGCGCTGCTGACGGAGTGTTAGCAGTCAATCTAGCACGTAGAGGTACCATCGGGCTCGGCGCATTTTTTGCACTTTACGGAGTAATCACTCTGTCCGCGGCGGCCTTTTGGTTGTGGCTGCCTGTGCTGAGTTTAATCAGTTTTCTGCTGCTGTCGGTGGTTCATTTTGGGACCCTCGATAGCAGGCACGACCGCCTTGTGGGCCGGCGCATATTACGTACCCTCGTCCATGGAAGTACCCTTATTTGTATAATTCCGTGGGCGCATGAGAGGGAAGTGACTGAAATCTTCGGGCTTTTAACAGGTTCGGAGGTCGTGTGGCTGGTCCAAATCTTGGCTGCCGCCGCTCTGGCATGGGCTATCGGGGTAGTGTGGCTCGGCCTGGCCTTTGGCCCGGCCGGTCAACGTGCTGCCGGAGAATTGATTGTAGTAGCAGCCGTTTTAATAATTTTGCCGCCACTCTGGGGGTTCGCTTTATATTTCTGCACCGTTCACTCTTGGCGCCATATGAACGCAATTGTGGCCACGCTGGCCCCCTTCGGCCCAGCAGCATTTCGTTTGGTGGCTTTGCTCACACTGGTCAGTTTTCTGCTAGTCATTGCCGGGGCGCTCGTCTTGCCGGCAGTAGATATCGACAGCGGGGTTATCCGGGCGACCTTTATTTCGCTGGCAGCCTTAACTGTGCCTCATTTTCTCCTGATTGATGTTTACCGCGTTTTGTCTCGTCTCAGTGCTACTAGTCGATAAGAGCCGTAATGGACCGCCACCATCCCCTCGCCGGGCAGCCGGTTCTGCGACTACGCGATTGTCTGATGTATCCACTGGCGTTGCCGATAGCACCCTACGGTGTCCGTGCGCTGTCAGTTCTAATGCGAACCAGTCTCCGAATGCCCCGCACATCACTTTCAGGCTGCAAGCTGGCTCCACTCGGCTAGCGCTACCGAGCGGCTTTGTTTGAAGGTTTACCAGCTTGATGGACGCCTTCGCTCGCGGCTGGCGCTCACGACCCAACGATATGTCGGAAACCGTCAAACTCACCCTGTTCATGGGTGAATACATGCATCGCTATTACCATGGGCGCTACTACGCCAAATCGCAGAACCTGAAACGCGTGCTGCGCCAATCCTACGATGACGTGTTGGCCGAACATGATGTGATCGTCATGCCGACGATCCCCTTCCGGGCAACGGAGATTCCGGCGGCCGATTGTTCGCGCGAAGAATATGTTGAAGCCGCGCTGAACATGCTGGGCAATACCGCGCCCTTCGATGTCAGCGGCCACTCGGCTATTTCGGTGCCCTGCGGCATGGTCGACGGTCTCCCCGTCGGGCTGATGATCGTCGGCAAACGCTACGACGAAGCCACCGTTTTGCGGGTTGCAGAGGCGTTCGAACAATCGGGCGATTGGCACAACATGTAACGATTTCGGCCTTTTTGAGTGTCGCGTATTACCGTGTGCGAAACTTTATTCCGTGAATTGATCTTCCGGTACATCGTCGAACGAAGCGTAGTTGAGGTCGTATAGGCGCGCGTAGAGCCCGCCTTGGGCGACCAGCGCTGCGTGGGGCCCGGTTTCGACGATGTGACCGTTCTGCAGGACGATAATTCGATCGGCGCCGCGTACGGTAGCCAGCCGGTGGGCGATGACGATGCCGGTGCGGCCCTCAAGCAAGCGTTTGAGGGCCGTTTGAATTTGGCGCTCGGTCTGGCTGTCGATATTAGCTGTCGCTTCGTCGAGTATCAGAATCTTGGCGTCCGCCACCAAGGCGCGAGCAAAACTAAGCAACTGACGCTGGCCGAGGGACAGGTTGCGGGCCTGCTCTTCGAGAATTGTGTCGTAGCCGTTGGCGAGTAGGGTGATGAAATCATGAGCACCGACCACGCGCGCAGCACGTTCGACATCCTCTCGGGTCGCCCCGACGGTCCGGTAGCGGATGTTCTCGAATATGGTTCCGGTGAACAGGAAAGGGTCCTGCAAGACCATGGCGATATGCTTGCCCAGTGATGCCTTGGCGTAGTCGCGCACGTCGTGACCGTCGATCAGCACCGCGCCTTCATTGACCTCGTAAAACCGATGCAGCAGTGACGTAATACTGGTTTTCCCCGAGCCGGTTGGGCCGACCAGGGCCACAGTTTCGCCCGGCGCTACCTCAAAATTTATATTCTGCAACACAGGCTGGTTCTCGACATAACGGAACGTGACGTCGCGAAACTCGACCGATCCCTCAATACTGTCGGGGTCGATGGCGTCGGGACCGTCGTCGATAGCCAGGGGGACGTCTAGAACTTCGAAGATTCGTTTGCCTGACGCCATGGCCCGTTGCATCACGGAGTACTGGATGGTGAGCGAGCGGATCGGATCGAAAAATCGTTGTACGTAGAACAGGAAGGCGACCATGACGCCGACATCAAGCGTACTATCGAGGACCTGGAGACCTCCGACCACGATCACGATCCCCATCGCGGCACCGGTCAGGGTGTCGACGATCGGCACCATTACCTGGGCCATTTGAGCTGACTTCAGGTGAGCGCTGAGATTGTCCTGAACTTTCTCGTCGTAGAGATCGAAATTGACCGCCTCGCGTCGCATGCTCTGCACGGTCCGCACGGCACGAATCCCTTCGGCCAGGGCGCCATTGGCGCTGGAGTTGGTTTCGCGCGCGCGGCGGAATGCCACCCGCGCGCGTGGCAACCAGATCATGCGGACAATGAACAAGGTCGGCACCACCGACAGGGTGAGGATGCCAAGTCCAAAATCCATCGTCAGCATGATGGCAACGATGCCAAACAGCAGTACCAGATCGCCGAACGCGGTGACCGAGTTTTCGAGAAACTCCTGCAGTGAGTTCACGTCACCGGTGAGCCGCGACATCATGCGGCCGGTCTCGGTCTTGTCCATGAACGAAAGCGATACATTCTGCAGATGGGCGTACATGGCCTGGCGAAGATCGAAGATGACATGCTCGCCGGTTATCCCGATCAGACGGTCTTGCAGCCAGTTGGCGCCATAATTGACCGTAATGACGGCCGCGAACACCAAGACCACCAGAAATAGACCGGCAGCATCGCCATCGTTGGCCAAAATGACATTGTCGATGCCGAACCGAATAATCAACGGTATGGCCAATTGGGCCGCGGTGACGACCAGGACGGCGGCGACCGCGAGCCAAACCTGTTTACGGTAGGGCTGCACATAGGTCATGAACCGGCGTACCACGCCCCCATCAAACAGCGCCCCGAACATCTCTTCGTCGAGACTGCTCTGCGAACCCACATAGGCCCGCGGCGGTCGTTCGCGCTCTGGTGGGTGCTTGGTGCCCTCGGTTTTCGTGGTCATTGCGCTGCCCCCTGAATGCTGGAGGGGGCGTCATCCAGTTCGTCGTCGAGACGGTTTTGTAAGGCATGGAGCTCGGCGTAGCGTCCGCCTTGAGCCACGAGGCTCTCATGTGTGCCCCGCTCAATGATTCGTCCGCCTTCGAGAAATATAATCTCGTCGGCATGGAGTAGGGTTCTCAGGCGGTGGGAAATAAAGATCGTTGCGCAGGATTGCATCGGCGCTTTCAGGAGTTCGCGGATCTGCTGCTCGGTACCAGCGTCGATCGCCGCAGTTGAATCATCGAGGATCAGCACCGCCGGATCGAGCATGGTGGTGCGGGCGATGGCGATGCGCTGCTTCTGCCCACCCGACAGGGACACGCCGCGTTCGCCGACCAGGGTGCTGTAGCCTTCCGGCAGGCTGCCGATGAACGTATCGATCTGCGCCAAAGAGGCCGCATTGGCGATGGACTCGTCTTCAGCCCATGGATCGCCATAGGCGATGTTGTTTTCTAGCGACGTCGTAAACAGGAACGGGTCCTGGGGGACCGTCAACACCTGGCGGCGGAGCGATTCCAAGGTGACATCGCGTACATCCTGACCATCCAGCGTAATGCGACCGTTCGTGCAATCGTAAAAGCGGGTTAGCAGATGGGCGATTGTCGATTTACCGCTGCCCGGCGGCCCAACAATCCCGAGCGACCGGCCACGGCGGACCTCGAACGAGACTCCATACAGTGTTGGGAGGGCGTCATCGCCGTCATAGCCAAACGAGACATTTTCATAACGAACCAGGGAGTCCTTGATCTCCAACGGCTTTGCGCCGGGCCGGTCGGCGATCGTGGGCTCCAGATCGAGGACCGCAAACAGCCGGCGCCCGGTGGTCGAGGCCCGGGCGAACGAGTTCACCAATAACCCCAGTTGGCGGACTGGCGCTTGCAGGATCGTCATGAAGGTGAGGAATTCGGTTAAGTCGCCCACGGTCAGACGCCCTTCGAGCACACGCAATCCGCCAACCCACAGAACAAGACCCATGGCGATGAAATAGGCGAAGGTCATGACCGTGGTCGACGCCACCCTGGTCTTGATGCGTCGGTCTGCAAGCGCCATCGCAGCGTCTGCCGCCTTCCCATACTTGGCGAGCTCATAGTTTTCGGCACCGAAAGCCCGTACCACCCGGATACCTGTGAGGTTCTCGTCCATGATCCGGCCGATGATCCCCATGCGCTCCTGTAAGGCCAGCCACAGAGACCGCAGTTTGAGTCGAGCCACGGCCGATTGCCAGGCGACGAACGGCACGAAGCTAAGACTCATGGCCCCGAGGAGCAGGTCGGCCGAGAGCAGTAGATAAGCGCCGGCACCGATCAGAATGCTCAACAGGACGAGGCGCACGAGGCCAGTACTGACGAACATCCGTACGCCTTCCAGGTCAAGCATGCCGCGGGTGATCAGCTCTCCGGTATGAACCCGGTCGTGGAATGAAAAACTCAAACTTTGCAGCTTGTTGTAAAAGGCGAGCCGAAGATCGTAGGCCATCATATGGCCGACGGCTTCGCCCATATAATTGTGTATGAGGGTGAACAAGCCGCGCATAATTGAGACGCCGAGCAGCAGCGCGGCAGTCTGAAACAATGCGGTACGGGCTGCCGCTGCTGTGGCGTTCCCGGTGTCGAGTAGGCCCAGCGCGCCATCAACTGCACTGCCGAGAAGCGGTGGCACCGTGAGTTGGAACAGCGCGGCGATCACGGTTGCACCGACGGCGATGGCAACGCGTCCACGATAGCGCAGGCACAGTCGGATGATGCGCCACAATATCTGCGCGTCGTTGCCTAACTGGCGATCGATATCGGAAGGCGAAGTCGTCAAGGGTTCATCCAGTTTAGAGTTTGGAAGCGACCTTAGTGGCACGCCACCGGCACCCGAAACGGCTGCTGTTGGAGCTTTGAATTTCGCCGCAGCGCTTAGCCCTATTCGCGATTATACAACTCTCGGGAGATTATGACTAAATCTTACATTGTTTGATATTCTCATCGGCCAACGATTAGTGGACAGTATGAAAATCCCTGTTCCAACCTGACGTGTCAGCCTCGACCAATGCAGGACCGGCTGCGCGAGAGGGTGCGGCCCTGCCGCAAGTTTTGCCAGAGGAAGAGGCCAATGTTTAAGGGTTCTGGCGCGTGCGAAGTCACGTTGAGTTCCTCTTCATTGATATGCGGGTACATTTTTTGTTGGGCCGTGCCGCATTCATCCCGTAGAGGAACAGGATGTCCCGCAAAGATAAAACATCAGGAACCAATGGACTGATCTGTGATTTCACAGGCGGCGCAGTTGCACACCGTTTTCGTTTTGGCGGGGGGCGCGGTCAGGCTTTGCCCAAGGCTGTCGGGATGAAGGGTGGGAAAACCCCAGGCGTGGTGGATGCGACGGCCGGTCTCGGCCGGGACGCCTTTTTGCTGGCTTCGCTGGGCGCCGAAGTGACCCTGATCGAACGGTCCCGCGAAATGCATCGGCTCTTGGCCGAAGGGCTGGAACGGGCCCTCAACGCTGGTGGTGATGTGGCAGAGGTCATCAGCCGCATGACACTGCTTTATGGTGATGCCAAGGATTTGTTGCCGAGCCTTTCGCCGGACGTGGTGCTGGTCGATCCGATGCACCCCGCGCGCAAAAAATCTGCCCTTGTGAAGAATGAAATGCGCCTGGTCCGCGAGATCGTCGGCACGGATGAGGATTCTGTAGAAGTTATGAAGGTCGCACTGGCCAACGCGCGCAAGCGGGTGGTCTTAAAGTGGCCCCTGCGGGCCGATCCGATGGAGGGTATCGGTGCTGCATCCCATCAGATCATAGGTAAATCCACGGCCTATGATGTGTTTATGGTGGGCTGACCCGCGTAAAAGCGCACTTTTCAACGCTCGACGCCTTCCCCTTCATGGGATGATATTTTGGCAACGAGCTCTTCGTGCAAGGGGACAGCGTTGCTCGTCGCCGCATCGACGTTGACCCAAAGAACTTCGCCCGTGGCGCGGATGTCGTCAGCGCCCTTGGGATGGATTTCAAGCAGGAAGGTCAGCGAGGATCGTCCGATCCGTGAGGTTCGCACATGGACCTCAATGTCCTCGTCGAAGAGGATCGAACGCTTAAATTCGACGAGCACACGAACGGTGTGGAAATCTTCACCGGTGCGGTCGACCTGCCCCATGTAGTCATAGGGCAGCGCGCGGAAATATTCCGTTACCGCGGTGTCGAAATACGTCAGGTAGTGCGCATTGAAAACGATTTTTTGCCCGTCCACTTCCGAGTAACGGACGCGGAACGGCCAGGCAAAACTGAAGTCGGACTTTGCCAATGCTCAGCTCTTCTTGCGCGCGTGGATGACCCGGGTCATACCGGGAACGACCTCATCCTCTTTGATACCCTTAAAGCCCGAAGCTGACATCCGGTCTTTCAGCCAGCCCGGGGTTACCGAGCGTGCTTCCGGCGTGAAGGCCATATGCTGCAACTGCCAGAGCGCGGCCAAATGCGGACCGGACCGGTCATCTTCGACCATAAAGTCGTGCAAAATGAGATGGCCATCGTCGGCGAGGCATTCAAAAGCGTATTCGATGACCCGTGTAATTTCGTCTTCAGGAATGCCGCTCAGCAGATAAGACATGAGTATGGCCCCTTGCTGCTTGGGCCATTCCGTCTTTAGGGCGTTCCCGGGAATGTAGCGGATACGGTCCGTCATGCCGGCTTCGCTGACAAACCGCCAACCAATTTCCGAAACATTTGGAAAGTCGATGATCGTCGAAACGAGGTCGGGGTTGGCTTCCAATAGCCGGATGCTCATGGCGCCAGTGCCGCCGCCAACATCGAGAAGTTGACGCGCATCGGACAGGTCAACGATGCGTGAGAGTGTTCGCCCCGGTCCGAGGGAGCCGGCATGCTGCGCGTTACTGTAAATGCTCGCCTGTTCCGGATCTGACATCCAGTGCTGATAGGAATCGACAGCCGCGGGGTCGAGCGTGCCGTCGATGACCTCATTCAGCTGGGTCATAAAGGGATACATCTGCTTGTCGATTTGATACCGGAGGTAGTCGCCAAACTCGTGTTTCGACTCCCGCGATAGAAACGTGCTTGCGGCGGGCGCGTTTGTATAGGCTTCGTCGTTCAAGTCGATCAGGCCGATGCTGCTGAGGGCGGTAAGCACGGTCATAATGCGATTCTGAGGGACCCCGGTTTCAGCCGCGATCTCGGCAGCGGTTCCCGGCTTCCGGTCCAATAAGGTGAAGATGTCTATGTGGAGGCCAGCAAAAAGCGCTTTCGAGGCCATGAAGCCGAATGCAATTTGTGAAACTTCTTCAGCTGTATTGGCTAACTCTACCGACATCGAAAATAAAACCCCCTGCGTGATAGGAATGCCCGCTTGGCGACTTGGTGCGGGTTCTAGGGGGGTATACTTATCGGGTTGGACCCCTCCAATCAAATGCACCCAAGCTGTCATTTCCCGTCGGGGAGCTCCACGCGTCGGGGCTTGCCCCCTCGATCCCACTGCCAAGCGTGTCGTCGTGTTTCAGGGCGATCGTAGTCCGGGAACCAGCGGCGACGGCCATGACTTCTTTCAATATTGGCATCGGTGCGGTGTCGTAGCCGCGACCCCAGGCAACCAATGTACCGGTGGGGCGGATCGCCAAAGAATGGGATGAACCGGCCGCAATGGCCTTGGCACCGGACATGATCACGCTCCACCGGATCGCCTTGTCCCCCAAACCATGTATGCCAACCGGGCCGTTGATGTTGCCGCCGGTGCCCAAAACGTCTCCGTTTTGCAGGAGCATAATGGGGTGTCCGTTATGGGCTGTGATGTGGGCAGCGTTGGAGGCTGTTTGTACAAACCAATCTGTCGATTTCAGCTGGCCATCACCGTATTGCCCGCGATGAGCGCGGCCTTTGACGAACAGGTCGCCCGAAGATGTAACCTAGTAGTTTGCCCCATCCCCAACGGCGGCAACCGCGACGTCGGTGGCCACATGTTGCCTGGTTTCGTCCGATAGCCACCAAAGCGCGGAATCATTGGTAATCGCCAGCACGCCGCTGTCGCCAGCCGAAAACCTCACTATACCCGCCATCAGTAGGGTTTTCTGGTTCGTATTCCCACTGAAGACCATGAGATCGTCGTTGTTTGTTAGCGCGTAATATTTGTCGCGCCCGACGCCGACCTGACGCGCTGTCACCGGCAGTATCGTGGGTGAGTTTTGTCCCTTCCACGCATAAACCTGCCCGGCCACAATCGCCATTTGCCGATCATAAAAAGCCGCAAGCTTTGGCGACGAGCTATCAGCCAAAGCCGTGCCGGACGTCAGCAGGATAATTAGAAATACTTGAACACTACGCATTCTCACGTCGCCACCTTGTTCGGTTGTGCGCTTGCGCATATGGGCCTGCGATAACAACACCTCGATCCGTGTCGCGTGTGACCCTGACAGGTGATCTGCTAAGGTTTGGCAAATTTTCGCAGCGTAGAAGGCCCCATATGGACCCCTTGAGCACAGACGTTCTGACATTTTGGTTCGGCGACACTGATCTCACCCAGGAAATGGAACGGCGCGACGTTTGGTTCCGCTCCACGCCCGCCTTCGATACCGAGCTCACCGCGCGTTTTATTGAGATTCAGGAGCGGGCGGGCGGCGGCGCATTTGACCATTTCGTCGACGACCCGGGGGATTGCCTCGCGCTGATCCTGATGCTCGATCAGTTTCCGCGCAATATGTATAGGGGGTCGCCGCGCGCGTTCGGCACCGATGCCAAGGCCCGCGAGATTGCCCGGATTGCCCTCGACCGGGGGTATGACCAGGGCATGGCCAGCTGGCACCGGATTTTTCTCTATCTTCCGTTTGAGCACAGCGAGGATCTGGCCGACCAGGACCGGGCCTGCGCGCTTTACGAAAACCTCGGGCAGGAACGCTCGTACCAATCGGCGCTGGACCATCGTGAGGCAATCCGGCGTTTCGGGCACTTCCCCCATCGGAACGACGTCCTCGGCCGGGTGAGCACTCTCGGAGAAGTGGCATATCTTGAAGACCCGCCGCTGTGGGGCAAAACCGAGGCTGAGGTTGCTGAGATAGAGCGAAGTAAGGCCGAAAAGGGCGCCTCCGGGTAGGCGCTACCCGGGCGGAAGCCCCCTCCAAGTCAGCCCGAATACTTAGTCGATAATTGCGGATATCTGCGCCAACTGCCCAAATCCCGCCAGCGCATCTTCGATGGAAACCTTGATGATATCTTCGGGTTTTTTTGACTTGCAGCCCGGAGTGGTAGGGCACTTCGAAAACCATCGCCTTGTAGTATTTCTGCACGCTTTGGGAATAGACATCCGACATGGGTCACAGGGCGGCAATGCGCTTGGCCCCCACGATTTTCAGCGCGGCAACTGCGGCATCTGTGGCCGTGACCAGGGGTATATCACCGATCCCCTCCTGCAGCCTTCCGCGATATTCCGCGTGCTGATCGGGGGTCCAGTTTCGCATCTCGACATTGTTTCCGATGATGACCTGGTCAGGCCAGCAGCCGAGCCCGTCCTCGACGACACGTACAATCGCGTCGGGCATTGGGTTGGGTTCCCTCGAGTGGCGTTCGCGAATGCCGGTTTTGCTCAGTATATTACGGCTGGGCAAGCATGGTCTGCGCCTGCTCTATCGGCAACTCGCTGGCGCCTGAAGCTCGCTTTGGGCGCCCCTGTATATGGCGCGCGTTTATGCAGCACCAAGAGAACCCGCATCCGGAGTAGCGTGTTGTGCAAGTCGGTCAGCACACTGGGCCTGGATGCTTCGCGGAACCGGCGCAAACGTTCGGTGAGAATGGACGCGGTGCCCCATCCGATTAACAGGGCCGCGCGCCCAATTTCTGCCTGGGCTGAATTCATCAGATCGGCAAGGTGCCCGATGACGCGTTGTCCAAGCGTCTCAAGCCGTTCGCAATTTACCGGGTGTTACGGAACGTCACGCCACGTTGACCATAGGCGTCGATCACATCCTGGCCAAAGCGGGATCGAATCAACTCCGTGACCTGCGGCGGCATCGAGATGTCGTTGTAGTCGTCGCGTGATGATCCGGTGATGACAACCAGCAGCCGCGCATCGGTATCGGAAATATTCTCGAACTGACGGTCGACCCCGGGCGGGACTGAAATCATGTCGAACGGCTTGAGGTCGATATGCTCGTGGCCGCCTTCACCCCATCGGATACGAAACTCACCGGTCAGGCACATAAAGTTCTCCACCGTGTGATGATGGGCGTGCAGCAGAGGTTTGTCGCCGGGGGGGCATTCGGCCACCAGGACGCTGATGTTTTCCGGTCCCGTGATCGCGGGCTTGTGCGCCATCGTGCCGCCCTGGTTTTCCGGGGCCATCAATAAGAACAGGTTCTTTGCGGCGACCAACTCGCGGGCTTCGCGCGGGACGCTGATGGAATCTCCCGAGGAGGCCGAAAGGGGCTCAAGATCGGCAATTCGGGCGATCCGGGAGGCCATTTCGGATTGGGTGATTTCGATTGGCGCGGGCACGGGCGGACCGTCGATGGTGCTGTCCGGGTTGCGGAACGCCACGCCGACCTTGTTGTAGGCGTCGATCACCGACTGGCCGAAGCGCTCACGAATCATCGAAGTTTCATCGGGTGGCATGGAAATGTCGGCGAACTCTTCATCTCCGGCGCCCGTGATGATCACCAGAAGTAGGGCTTCTTCGTCGCTGATATTTTCGAACTGGCGATCGACGCCCGGGGGTATGGCTATCATGTCGTGGGGATCGAGATCGATATGATGATCGGCCTGGCTGCCCCAGCGAATGCGAAACCGGCCAGTCAGGCACATGAAGGTTTCGATTGTGTAGTGATGGGCGTGCAGGAGTGGTTTGTCGCCGGGCGGGCAGCGCGCAATGATCACGCTCGCGCCGGGATCGCCGGGGATCGAGGGTTTTTGGGCCATAGGGCCGCCCTGTGATTCGGGCGCCATCATCAGATAGAGGGTCTTCGCGGCCATGATTTCGTAGGCTTCGCGGGGAATGCCGATCGTGTCGGCATAGTGGGCTGATTGAGATTCCTGATCGGCAAAGCGAGCGATGCGCGGGGCCATCTCCTCCTGGGAAATTTCGATCGTGTCCATGGGGCTCTCCTTTTGGCCAGTGAGCATAGTGTTGAACCTTGTTCGAGGCCAAGAGGGGGGAAACTCTCACCTCGATTTCCCGAAAGGAAAAATGCTAGCGTTCGAACAGCAATATTGCCGTTAAGAGGAGAATTCACATGGTGCGCCGCATCATCGATCTAAGTCTCGACATCGAAGACAACATGCCGTCCCACAAGCTTTTTCAGAGCCCGGTTTATCTGAAAGCCATGACGCACGAGAACACCAAGGCTCTCAATCTTGGCACGCCGGATGATCCGATCACGTTTCAGACCAATTTCATCAGCACGCTGGATCATGTGGGAACCCATGTGGATGCGCTGCGCCATTTTGATCCAAACGGCGCGTCGATCGACGAGATGCCGATCGATCGGTTTTTCGGCAAGGCGGTGTGTTTCGATATGCAGCATATTCCCGACCTCGGGGATATCGACGTTGCTGACATGGAGAAGGCCGAGGCGGAGTCCGGCGTGAAGCTCGATGGTCATATTGTTCTGCTCTGTTCGGGCCTGCACAAGCGTCATTATCCCGACCGTGAAGTGGTGCTGAGCAATCCCGGCATCACGGTGGCTGCGACGCAGTGGATGTACGATCGCGGTTCGCGCCTGCACGGGGTCGAGGGGCCGTCGACCGACAAGCCGTCTGACAGCTTGTTCGCCCAGCATCGGATCTGTCGTGAGCTCGGTATCAGCCATATGGAATGGTTGGTAAACTTGGAAGAGCTACTCGGTTTGGGTGAGTTCGAATTCTTCGGGGTTCCGTTGCGCTTCAAGGGCGGTTCCGGGTCGCCGATCCGCGCCTTTGCTATTGTCGGCGATTGATTGGCACGTCGATGGCTCACGATTTTGACTATATGAGCGCCACGGAAATGCGCCTACGCGTCGCGCGCAAGGACATTTCTCCGGTGGCGTTGACCGAACGGGCTTTGGCACGTGCAGATGAAGTTGAACCCAGACTCAACGCGTTTTTCGAGCTGTTGCCCGAAGAGGCGATGAAGGCTGCCCGCGCGGCTGAAGATTCGGTCATGAAGGGCGACACGCTGGGGGCGCTGCACGGCATTCCGCTTTCGGTGAAGGATCTGATCGCAGTCGGAGGAGCGCCGTTTTCTCTAGGATCCAAAACCATGGAGGGCAATATCGCCGCGGAAGATGCGCCGGCGGTTGAGCGTGTGCGAACTGCCGGCGGTGTCGTGATCGGTAAAACGACCACAAGCGAGTTCGGGTGCAAGCCGGTGGGGGATTCGCCCCTGACCGGGATCACCCGAAACCCTTGGGACACGGACAAGACGCCGGGCGGCTCCAGCGCCGGAGCTGCGGCCTCGGTGGCCGCCGGGGTGACACCGTTTGCGCTTGGCACCGATGGCGGCGGCTCGGTGCGTATTCCCAGTGCCTTTACGGGCTTGGCCGGGATCAAGGGGAGCTTTGCCCGGGTGCCAGTCTGGCCAACATCGGCGACACCGACGCTGGCGCATGTGGGTCCGTTGGCGCGAAATGTGCGTGACGCGGCGTTGCTGTTCTCCGCGATTGCTGGTTACGACGCCCGGGATCCGTTCAGCATCGCCGGCGATGTCCCCGATGTGATCGGCGCCTGTGATCAATCCGTCGAAGGTATGCGCGTGGCGTGGAGCCCGACACTTGGTTACGCTCGTCCCAACGCGGATGTGGTTGCCGTGGTCGAGGCAGCAGTCCGCAAATTCGAGGATGCCGGTGCCATCGTTGAGCAGGTTGATGATGTGTTCGAAGCCGACCCGGCAGATCTCTGGACGGCGGAATTTTACGCCGGGGTCGGTATCAAGTTGCGTGATTTTCTCGAGAACAAGCGCGACATGCTCGATCCGGCAGTCGCCGATATTCTTGAACCGGCTCTCGATCAGGAAATGCAGGATTATTACACCAAGGTCTTCACCCGCTACGCGTTGCGTGACCGGATGACGGCATTGTTCAGCAAATACGACGTGCTGCTCTCGCCGGTCTTGCCGGTGTCCTCGCTCGAGGTTGGGAAGAACATTCCCGACAGTCATGCAGACCGGAACCTGGTGTCCTGGGTCTATTATACTTACCCGTTCAACCTCACCGGCCAGCCGGCTGGCGCGGTCTGCGCCGGTCTGTCGCCTGACGGCATGCCGGTCGGGTTGCAGGCCGTCGGTCGCTATCTCGACGAGGCCTCGGTCGTGCGCGCCATGGCCTTTGTCGAGCGGATGCAGCCCACCGGCTACAACATTTGTAATTTCGAGTGAGCCGCGGTCACGTGCTGCCGGAAAGAGCCTTGATTTCCGCTGCGGTTTAGCGGGGCGTGATGTATTTGGGCAATTCCATTCTAGCGCCGCGATGTCGATCACGAACCCGCGCATTATCGGGGGCGCGTCACCGGGGGGCGCCAACCGGTCTGTGAGACCGGGGTCCTGTCGGGCACGCTGACCCTGTCGGCCTCGATGACGTTTGGCCGCTATGTGCTGGCCCTGGTCGTGGCTGGGTTTCTGGATGCGCATGCGCAGATCGGCGTGGCGATGCTGCAGGTGGAACGGATGGTCGACCTGATCGATGAAGGTGCAGATCTCGCTGTGCGCATCGGGCCGTTACCGGATTCCAAGCTGATGACGCGGCGGGTCGGTTTTGTTCGACGCATGCTCGTGGCCAGCCCGGATTATGTTACGTCACATAGTGCGCCAGGCACACCGTCAGGGTTGGCAGACCATCAGGTGATACGTTTACCGGTGTGATTCAAAAAGGTGTCTGGCGGTACCGGGACGGGGCGCGGGAGAAGACCCAGCTGGTAACGCCGCGTCTGGAAACCAATGATGCTGCGACCGCAATTCGGGCCGCTGAGGCCGGGCACGGGATCACCGGGATGTATTCCTACACGGTGGCAAAATCGATCCAAGCCGGGCGGCTGGTGCCAGTGCTCGACACGGTGAGCCTGCCGTCGGTTCCGATTCATCTGGTTTATCCGCAAGGGCGTTTTGTGGCCCCGAAAGTGCGCGCTTTCATCGCATTCGCCGCGCCGCTTCTAACGCAGGCACTCGAAGGGCTGACGCCCGCGGGCGCGGGTCAGTCGTCGTAAAAAGCGATCGTGCGGGTTTCGATGCTCTGGCGTCGCGCAGCGTTGGCGGGACTGGTCGGGTCTTCGAAGGCGGTATGCGCCGTCCAGCGGGCACGGCCGTCCAGCTCGGTGTCGTAGCATTTCAGCAGGATGAGTTCGTCGGGCTGCATCTGCGGGAAATAGACCCAGCGATGGTCCGGGCTGTAGCGGGTGCGGTGGATTTCGCCGACCCGGTCCTTGTATTTCAGGTCCATGAGAATCATGTCGTCGTCGACCAGAGACTGGGCGTCGCAGATGCCGAGCGGAATTTCTTCGACTGTGCCTTTGATCGAGCGCCAGACATTCACATAGACATAGCGTTTCTTCAGCGCCGCCGCGGCCTCGTCGGCGGGCAACAGATCTCGGATGCGCTGCGGCGCGGACAGGTCGGTGTAGTCGTTGTGGACCACATGTACCGGCTCGCGCAGCTTGTGGCTGGTGCGGGTGTCTTCGTCAGCCACCCGAAGCGTGTGGTCAAAGACGAGTACCCGCGACGCGCCGGTGGCCGCCGCCACGATCTTCTCGACTTCGGGGTTGTAAATGCTCTCGATCTGGCTTGAATCGAGGAAGTCCGTGACCGCAGTTTCCTGCCGTTGGAAGGCAAAGCCATTACTGTCGAGGGTCAGCTGATCGGCGACAGGGCGAGCGTCATAGATCGGGACCGTGCGGTGGTCAGGCACCTCGTCGCGCCGGTTGGATTCACCCATCTCGGCGATATAGGTCACGGGCCGAATGCCGTTATCGACCACATAATTCACGGTGGCCTCGACGAAGGGCAGGGTTTGGTTGTCGTAGGCGGACATGGTCATCGGACGGCTTCCTTCTGCGGGTCTGTCCCTATCAAAGAGATCAGATCGTCTGCTTGTCGAGCCTGAAATCATCAGGTCGGGACATTGCGAGGGTGAAACGGGCGCTTAGATGCGCTTTAGACCGCCGCGCTGGGGCGTGCCTTGACCGCGTCGTACCAGCGCCGGGCATGGGTGGCGTCCTCGGACAGGCCCAGCTTGAGCCAGCCAGCGAATTCAACCGTGACGAAAGCCATGATGTCAGCAGCGGAGAAGTCGTCCCCGGCGAAGAACGCCTGGTCCGCGAGAGTGCTGTCCAGCAGTTCGAAAAAATGTTCGACACGCTGCTTGCCGCGGGCGCCAAGTTCGGCGATCTGGGCATAGTTGTGGGGTCCGGTCAGGGCGCGATCAACCATGCCTTTGGCAGTGTTGCGTAACGCTTCCCCGACGGCCAGAAAGCCTTCTTGCTCGGCCCGCCACACGGCGTCGGCAATGCGGGCCTTTTCCGTGATGGTTGTGCCGAGAAGGGCCGGTTCAGGATGGGTTTCTTCCAGGTAACGCCAGCAGCCGTTACTGGTCAGAAACCGCATGCCATCGTCGGTTTCCAGCGTGGGAACGGTCAGGAACGGGTTGATGGCCTGAAAGGCTTCGCCCATCTGTTCCTTCTCGCGCAGATCGACCTCGACGGTTTCAATGGCCTCGGAAAGTCCTTTCTCGGCGATGAACATGCGCACCAGGCGGGGGCTTGGCGCGGGGGCACAGTCGTAGAACTTCATGGCGTAGCGGATCCTGATTCGGTTTGAACAGAGGTCTACATTAGCTGCTCGGCGTCAGGGTTCAACAGTTGGGACAGTCCTAATTCAGTTGATCCTGAACAATCTTGTCATAAGTGCTTAGGTCCTCCGCTTCGCCGGTTCCGGCCGACGCACAGCCTGAAAGAACGAGCAGTGCAATCACCAGGCCGGCAAATGCTCGGGGGGATCGATATGTGGCGATATTGGTCATCACCGTTAGATGGGTGCGGGGGAGCTGCTGACTAACCACGTTTTGTTGAATTGCCGTTGAACGGCTTGGTCCCAAAAGAAAACCGGCGCCCTTGGGGCGCCGGTCTCGCATTCGTCAGACAGGTGCGCGGAATATTATTCTGGGATCGGCAGCGGCTGGTCATTCTCGGGAATGTTCCAGGCCGCCTTGACGGCAGGACGGTCGAGCATGGTCATGTACCAGCGACGCACATTGGGATACTCGTTCAGATCGATTTCCTGCCAGTTGTGGCGGGCCGCCCAGGGCCAAACTGACATGTCGGCGATCGAGTAATCGTCGACGATGAATTCGCGGCCTTCGAGACGGGTGTTGAGTACGGTGTAAAGTCGGCGAGCTTCCGCCTCATAGCGCTCCTGCGCATAGGGTGCGATCCCCGGATTGTACTTGGTGAAGTGGTGGACCTGGCCGAGGATCGGGCCGTAGCCGCCCATCTGCCACATCAGCCATTCCATGGTGCGCCAGTAGGCGTCCCGGTCGGTGGTGTTGAGGAACTGACCGGTCTTCTCGGCCAGATAGAGCAGGATCGCGCCGGTTTCGAACAATGGGTAGTTGTTATTATCGGTGTCGACGATCGCCGGAATTTTGTTGTTCGGCGCAATCTTCAGGAAGGCCGGGTCAAACTGCTCGTCCTTGCCGATATTGACCGAATGAGTGGTGTACTCGATCCCGGTTTCCTCGAGCATGATCGCGACCTTGCGCCCGTTCGGAGTGAACCATGTGTAAAATTCGATCATCGAAGACCTCTTCCTCTGTATTTCTGTGTTTCGGATGTTGGAAGGAACCTATTGGCCCGTCCGGGCACGGTCAATTACCGCTTAATCACAAGATATGTGTGGGTTTCGGAACAGTCGTCTCAGGTGGCGCGCTTCCAGATGATGACTTGTTTGGTAACGCCATCCGGGCCAAATCCGGTGAACACCATGCGATTGACCTCATGGGTGATGTCACGGACAAGCGTCATCCCCACCATGTTGGGGTCGAGGGCATGGGTCAGTTGGTGGCTCACGGTGTCGCCGTCCAGTGACCAGCGGCCCGAATAGTTGAAGTAGCTCGCGAATGCTTCGGCCCGGTCTTCATCGCTGGGTCGGTCGGTGGGGAGGAAGCGGTCTGCCAGATGGACAATGGCCGACATGCGCCCATTAGCGGTGTACATAATGATGCCCTTGGCATCCCGACCCATGTGATGGGAGCGCGTCCCGTCTTCGGCTTCCGCGTACGTCTCTTCGAGTTCCCAGGCACCAATCAGACCGTCATTTGTGATCGCCATTGTCTTCCTCGTTTGGATTTTCGGCGGAGCTTAGTGCCTAAAGCGCGGGGTTTGAAGTACTTGGTGCCGGGTAATATTGCGGCGAAGTGACCACTGGGGCAAAGTCGGGACTTCGACCCAAGCTATTTGAGGATCTGCCCGTGGCCCACAATCTTTTGACCCGCGCCCGTAAGGACACTGTACCGATTGTGGTTGTCGCCGCTGACCGGCTTAACGCCTGGCGCAAGGGCCTGCCCAAGGCGCAGCGCGACTGGTTGTCCGGCGCCGGTTTTACAGGCACCCCAGGCTCAAGCGCGTTGCTTCCGGCCAAACAGGGCGGGGTCGACCGCGCGGTCTTTGTGACGGATGGTTCAACCGATATGTGGTCATGGAGCCTTTTGGCGACCCAATTGCCGCTGGGCAGTTACCGGGTTCTTGGCCGTTTGTCGAAATCCACCGCCAGCGATGCCGCCCTCGGCTGGGGTCTGGCGGCGTATGAATTTACCCATTATCGCAAATCCCGGGTGCAAACGCCGGATTTGGTCTGGCCTGCCAATGCGGATCGAAGCCGGGTTGCCGATGTACTTGACGCGACAACGCTGTTGCGTGACCTCATCAACATTCCTGCCGAAGATCTGGGGCCATCCGAACTCGCCGGTGAAGCGAGAAAGGTCGGACGCCGGTTCAAGGCAAATGTAAAAGTCACGACAGGCGACGCACTGCTCAAAGCCAACTACCCGATGATCCACATGGTTGGTCGCGCTTCTGATGATGCGCCGCGTCTGATCGATTTGCGGTGGGGCACGAAGGGGCCGCGCGTCACCCTCGTTGGCAAGGGTGTCTGTTTTGATACGGGTGGGCTCGATCTCAAACCGGCAGCAGGCATGCTGCGCATGAAAAAGGATATGGGGGGTGCGGCCCATGCGCTGGCCCTGGGGCAGCTGATCATGGCCGCGAAGCTGCCGGTACGGTTGCGGGTGCTGATCGGCGCGGTGGAGAACGCGGTGGCCGGGAATGCCTATCGCCCCTGGGATGTACTCAACACCCGCAAGGGGATCACGGTCGAAAATGCCAACACCGATGCCGAGGGACGGCTTGTGATCGGTGACTGCCTTGCAGAAGCCAGCTCGGAAAAGCCCGATTTGTTATTGGATTTTGCCACCCTGACCGGCGCGGCGCGGGTGGCTGTCGGGACCGATCTTGCAGCCGTGTTCGCCAATGATGATTCGCTTTACAGCGATCTTGAAAAGCACGCGGCTATCACGTCAGATCCGGTCTGGCGATTGCCACTACACAAACCTTACCGTGCGTTGCTCGACAGCAAGGTGGCCGATATTTCGAGTGCCAGTGACGGTCCGTTCGGTGGCGGGATTACCGCCGCGCTGTTCCTGCAGGAATTCGTCGATGACGACGTGCCCTGGGCCCATTTCGACATTATGGCCTGGAATTTAGGAACCCGTCCGGGGCGTCCGTCCGGGGGGGAGGCGCAGGGATTGCGCGCGACGTTCTCGATGATCGCAGATCGTTTCGGAGGTTAGTCGGAACGTCAGGCTTCCGCTTCGTAGAGGGCGATTTCTTCGGTGAGCGCAGCCGCTAGAGGTGCGAGTTCGCTGGAGTATTTCTCGTGGCGCGCTGAGGGCTCTTTCGAAAGTGGCCGTCGCACTTGCGCGTAGCTCAGCGTGTCGACAAACCGTTGGTTTTTGTCGAAGGTCAGACAGGCGTCGTCCCAGGCCAGATCGCAAAATTCGAGCAGAGTTTCGATCATTAGGCGTGGCTCTCTGACGAGGCTTTCATACCGCAGTTCGAGAATGGGCAGGTTGAGCGTTCCCTGCCAATGCTGCATGAGAGTGTTTTGGTGTCGATAGTAGTGAGCAAGGCCGTCGAGCGAGAATGCGAACTCATTCCCCGTTCGAAAATTCTGGAAGAAACATGACAGGCCGATAGCCAGGGGATGACGCCGGCAATGGATTACGCGCGCGTTCGGGAATAGCTGCCATATAAAACCAAGGTGTTCGGCATTGACGGGCATCTTGTCCGTGACAAATCGTGCCTTGGCAGAAATGTCTCGAAGTGTGGTCAAATATTTTCTGGCGATATTGTTCAGATCATCAGTGTTCAGGCCTTCGAGCGCATCGGGATAATCTGCCAGCGCGTGGGCGGCGCCGGGGATGCCGACGAGTTCGCCGCCGCCAGCGGCTTCGGGATGGCTGTCGAGAATTTGCTCGACCAGCGTCGTGCCCGACCGCGGCATGCCAACAATGAAGATCGGCGTTGAATCGGTGATCGTCGAACGGGATAGTTTTGGCAGGCGCGCGAGAGAAAAGGTGTTCCGGTAGCGGTCGAAGCGTTGATTGACCGTAGCCTTGTCATAGGTAACGCCGGCTTCGGCATTGGCGCGCACACACACCGCGAAGGCTTGAACGGTATCTTTCTGTTTTTGCAGCAGAGAAGCCTGCATGAACAAAAGACCCCGACGCTCGAAGCGATTGAGGGTTTGCGCGGAAAGTGCAGTTTCGATCAACATTGCTACTTGATCGGGGAGGAGCGCGTTCTGGTCTCCGTTGATGGCGATCTGCCCTACGGCGCGCGCGAGTGCGTGGGGCGCGGGATTTGTCTTAAGCAGCGGGTCAAGCAAAGCTGTGGCCGCCGCGTTATCTCCCATCCGGTCGAGAATTTCAGCCTTGTAAGCAATGAACTCGATGTTGTCAGGGGCCTGGGTCAGTAATCCATCGATGGATTTCAATGCTGTTTCGAGGTCGCCGGCTGCCCGCAGGGCGTTGGCATATGCGAGGGCAATATCAAGGCGATCCGGCGCGAGTTCCAATGCTTCCCGGATAACAGCAAGCGCTTGTGTGTGGTCACCTGCCCGAGAGAAGGCATTCGCCATATTAGCCTTGATGCGGGGGTCTTCTGGGGCCAGGGCGCTGGCCGACTGATAGACCCTGAGGGCCTCCCCCGTGGCACCTGAAAGAAAATGGGCATCACCAAGTGCAGACTGGACATCGGCTCGATCGGGAGCGTTGCCAGCCGCCCTGGCGAGATGCGTGATGGCTTCCTGATGTCTGTCCAATGCCAGACAGGCCCGCCCGAGACTAAAAAGGATGTCCGGATTGTCAGGTTGCTTGCGCAGACATACACGCAGGAGCTTGGCACCCTCGTTGAACCTTCCGCGCATGAGTTCTGTTACGGCGAGCCGGTAGCGTGCCTGATCGTTTCCGGGTTCCTTTCGCAGGAGGGTACTATAAGTCTTGAAAGCTTCATCCAGCCGCCCCTCCCGCGCAAATGCGGCGGCACGCTCAAAAAGCTCTTTGTGTGTCGTCATGAAAAGACGATAGACGCAAACGCGTGTGATCCGTCAAGAGCAGTGTGAGGGCCTTCTGTGGCGGTTGTGGTGGCTAAATATTCGTTGGTTATATTGATAATTTTTATACTATTCATTAATTATCATAATTAGTTATTACATAATTGAAACGAGTACTGTTACGGTCAACAGCCGTCTGTGCGGCGAACAAATTCTAGGGGAGACAAACTCGTGGTAAAACCAATTTTGCAGACCTACCCGGTCATCCATGCGGAGAACGAGGCCGAGCGCGAAGCGCTTCGTCCCATCGGCCGCAACAAGGAACGCTATCAGGAAACGGTTCAGGGCTGGCATGAAGTGATCATGGCCGCTGACGACCTGCATTTCTGGGGCGTGGCGACCATTGAGCATCACTTCTGGTCGGAAGGTTATGAGGTTGGTCCCGCACCGGCCATCATGGATGCCTACTGGGCGGCGATTACCAAGAATGTGCGCGTGGGCCAGCTTGGCTATGTGATGAGCATTCAGAATCCGATCCGCGTGGCTGAAGAAACCGCGATCATCGATCACCTGAGCCAGGGCCGGAGCTTTGTCGGCTTTGCGCGCGGGTATCAGAGCCGCTGGACCAATGTGTTCGGCCAGCATTACGGCACCACCTCGACTAAGTCGCCGACCGCGGCCAAGAACAACAAGACGGCCGTTGGCGCGGGCTTTGCCCAGAGCGGGTTCAACATTTCCGACAAGGATGTTGTGAACGATCAGCATAACCGCGATGTCTTCGAGGAAAATATTGAGATCGTCCTCAAGGCCTGGACCCAGGATTCGATGAATCACAAGGGCGATGCCTGGCAGATCCCGTATCCGGGAGACACCGGCGTTGATGATTGGCAGCTTGCCCAGGTCGGTGTGACCCAGCGCATGGGTGCTCTCGATGAAGTCGATGAGAATAATAATGTGGTCAATGTGTCGGTTTGCCCGGCGCCGTATCAGGACCCGCATCCTCCGGTCTTCGTGTCCGGCAGTGGTAGCCCCGAGACGATCGACTACAACGCGCGGATGGGTTTCATCCCGACCTACTTCACCGACATCAACACCGCTGCACCGCTCGGCCTCCAATATGCCGAGACGGCCAAGGAAAATGGTTTCAATTGGTTGCCGGGTCAGAACCAGAACATCGTGCGCTGGCTGCAGATTGCAGAGAGCCATGACGCCGCCGTCGACGCGGTGATGGCGCATGACTTTGACATTTGGAAGAACTTCTATGCCGCCATGGGTCGCCGGAAGCTCGACGAAGCTGATGTTATTGGTTCGATGCTCGATTCTGGTCTGTACTGCATCGGAACCGCCGAATCGGTTCGCGATCAGCTTGCCGCTCAGTGGGAGCAGATGCCTGCCGAGTTCATCACGCTGATCTATCACTATGCTCAGATGCCCAAGGACAAGGTCATTAAGAACATGATCGAGTTCAACGAAGTGGTGAAGCCGGTGCTCGACGAGATCACCGCCAAGGCCGGCCACGATATGGCCATTGCTGCGGAATAGTCGTTCCGGCGACCTCGCCGAACCGTTTATGATGAAGGGGCTGCGCTCGTCGCGGCCCTTTTTTCTTTGTGTAAACACCCGGTGGGGAGCCTGGTTATGTTGAAAATTCTAGGACGTGCTACGTCGACCAATGTGCAGAAGGTTCTCTGGTTCTGTGATGATCAGGGCCGGGACTACGATCATGATAACGATATTGGCGGGGCCTTTGGCCGTAACGATACCCCGGAATATCTGGCGATGAACCCCAATGGACGGGTGCCGGTGGTGATCGACGGGGCTCACGTCATGTGGGAATCCAACAGCATTATCCGGTATCTCGCCCGGCAATCGAAAAGCGAACTTTACCCTTCGGATTTCGCCGCTCGCCAGATTGTCGAACGCTGGATGGATTGGGAGTTGTCGTTGCTTGCCCCACGCCATGTGCCGATGTTCATCGGTATGGTGCGGACCAAGCCTGAGGACCGAAATCAGGCTGCGATGGATGCCGCGCTCGTCCAATGGAATGCCGCAATGCAGATCCTCGATGACCAGTTGGCAGAGAACGCTTATGTCGCGGGCGAGACGTTCACCCTTGCCGATATTCCGATTGCCCCGATTGCCCATCGTTGGTTCAACCTGGACATCGACCGGATCGAGGCTCCGAATATCAAGCGCTGGTATGCCTCGTTTTCCGGGAACGCTGCGTTCGAGAAATGGGTGGATATCGAACTGGCGTAAATCGTTCCCGTCATGTGTCGGGACTGCCGGTAACTAGTACCCCAACGTCAAATCTACTGAATTCGGCGGGAGGTCGCCGCGGTCAACAGCCGATATGCCCTCTACAATCTGCCGGGCGACACTGCGTGGATCGGTGATGGACGCGTTGTGAGGCGTCACGGTGATGTGCGGATGATCCCAGAATGGGTGGTCGTCGGGCAGGGGCTCGGTGCGAAACACGTCCAAGGTGGCGTGGGCGAGCTGTCCCGAATCCAAAGCCGGGATCAGGTCGTCTTCGACCAGATGGCCGCCGCGCGCAGCGTTGATCAGACAGGCTCCAGCCGGGAGCTGATCGAGTAATTCTGAATTGAGAATGCCTTCGGTCTGGGGTGTCAGGGGCAGCAGGCAAATGAGTATCTGCGTCGTGGCGATCAATTGCGCGAGACCGTCCTCGCCGTGAAAACAATCCACGCCCGGGATGCCCTTGAGGGATCGGCTCCAGCCGGCCACATCGAAATCGAGGGAGACCAGCGCCGTGGCGACGCTTCGCCCGAGTTCACCAAGTCCGAGAATACCAATGCGCCGTTCGTCAGCTTGCTTGAGCTCGTATGCGCTGTCGTCCCAGATATGGTCGCGCTGTTGGGCCTCGAGAGCGGGTTGGTTCTTGTGGTGGCGCAGCACATGCATCAGCACGTATTCGCGCATCCCGGCTGTGAGATAGGGGTCTACGATGCGGGATATCGCCGCCTGTTTCGGGAACGCCGGGTCCGTGACCAGATGGTCGACCCCGGCGCCGAGTGAAAACACGACCCGGAGGTTGGGAAAGGTCGCGAGCGCCCCTCCCGGGGGCTTCCAGGCCAGGGCGTAAAGGATATCGGCGGGGTTTCCGGCATCCGGCCAGATGCGGACATCGAGATCAGGATTTCTCTTTTGCAGTTCGCTCGCCCACCAATCGGACTTCAATCCGGGCGCAATGATCAGGACAGCCATGGCAGGCAGCTCAGGTTGAAACCGTATCGCCGCCGAAAGCAGCAAGATCGAAGGCAGCTGCCATCAGCGCCTTTGTGTAGTTCTCACCAGGGCGGTCGAAGATTTCGTCGGCAGGGCCTTGTTCGACGACCTTGCCGTCGCGCATGACAATCACGTGGTTGGAGATCGCGCGCACCACTTTCAGATCATGGCTGATGAACAGATAGGCGAGTTTGTATTTCTCCTGCAATCCGCGCAGCAGGTCGATGATTTGGGCTTGTACCGAACGGTCGAGGGCCGAGGTGGGCTCGTCGAGGACGATGAATTTCGGTCGCAATACCAGCGCCCGGGCAATCGCCACCCGTTGGCGCTGGCCCCCGGAGAATTCGTGGGGGTAGCGGTGCCGGACCTCCGGGTCGAGGCCGACTTCCTGCATCACCGTGACGATCTTCTCGTCCCGTTCGGCGGCATTGTCACCGAGCCCGTGTACTTTCAGGCCCTCCTCAATGATCTGGGCAATCGACATGCGTGGGGACAGGGACCCATACGGGTCCTGAAACACCACCTGCATTTCCCGGCGCAGCGGGCGCAACTCGTTGGTGCGCATATCCTCGATATTCTGGCCCTCGAACTCAATCGTCCCCTGGGATGAAATCAGCCGCAGCAAGGCCAGTCCCAGGGTGGTCTTGCCGGAACCAGATTCGCCGACCACCCCAACGGTCTGGCCTTCGCGAATCTCCAGCGTAATACCGTCGACCGCCCTCACGTGGTCAACCGTGCGTCGCATCAAACCGGCTTTGATCGGGAAATGCACTTTCAGATCGTTGGCCTGCATGATTTTTGGCGCTCCGTGATCCGGCGCCAGTGCTGTTCCCGAGGGTTCGGCGTCGAGCAAATGCCGGGTGTAGTCATGGGTTGGGTTTTTGAAGATGTCTTCGGTCGCGCCGTTCTCGACAATTTCGCCCTGGTTCATCACACAGACCCGGTCGGCCATCTTTCGCACGATGCCCAAATCATGGGTGATGAACAGCATCGACATGTCGAATTTCTGTTTCAGATCATCGAGCAGTTCGAGAATCTGAGCCTGGATGGTGACATCGAGGGCTGTGGTTGGCTCGTCGGCGATCAGTAGTTTGGGCTCATTGGCCAGTGCCATGGCGATCATCACGCGCTGACGCTGGCCGCCGGATAATTCATGGGGATAGGCGTTGAGGCGTTTTTCCGCGTCGGACAACCCGACCAGGTTCAGCAATTCCAGGGTCCGTTCCCGCGCGGCGCGGCGCGCGAGACCTTTGTGAACAAACAGCACTTCGTTGATTTGCTTCTCGATAGTGTGGAGCGGGTTGAGCGACGTCATGGGCTCCTGGAAGATCATCGCGATGTCATTGCCGCGAATGCCGCGCAGCGTGGCGTCCGGTGCCCCGATCATCTCCTGATCTTCGAAGCGGATTGAACCGTTTGGGTGGCGGGCAACCGGATAGGGCAGCAGTTGCAGGATCGACAGCGCACTGACCGATTTGCCAGAACCCGATTCCCCGACCAGGGCTAGGGTTTCACCTTTGCCAACCTCGAAGGACACCTGCTTCACAGCCTGAACGGCGCCACCGGGCGTCGAAAAGTCAACCGAGAGATTCTGCACTTTGAGCAGCGGTTCGGTCATCAGCCGGCATCTCCTGAAATCTGCTTGCGCGGGTCAAAGGCGTCACGGACGGCCTCGCCCACGAAGACGACGAGCATCAACATTATTGCGATCGAGAACACGGCTGCAAATGTAAGCCATTCGGCGGTGAAATTCTCTTTTGCCTGCTTCAGCATCTCGCCCAGTGACGGTGATCCCGGGGGGAGCCCCAAGCCGAGGAAGTCGAGGCCGGTCAGCGCGGTCAACCCGCCAACCAAGGTGAAGGGCAGGAACGTGATGGTCGCGACCATGGCGTTGGGCAGCACATGGCGGAACATGATCAGTCGATTGCCGAGCCCCAGCGCCCGGGCGGCGCGCACATAGTCGAAATTGCGGGCCCGTAGGAATTCTGCCCGTACCACCCCGACCAGCCCGGTCCAGCTGAACAACATCATGATGAACAGCAAGGTCCAGAACCCGGGCACAAACAGGCTGGCCACGATGAGCAGGACGAACAGGAAGGGCATGCCTTCCCAGATTTCGATAAACCGTTGGAAGCCGAGATCGATCCAGCCGCCGTAGTAACCCTGAACGGCGCCGGCGATTACCCCGATGATGCTGGCGAACACGGTCAGCGTCACACCGAACAGCACCGAGATTCGGAAGCCGTAGATCAGCCGCGCGATGACATCTCGGGCCTGATCATCGGTCCCGAGCCAGTTCTGGAAGGTGGGCGGGGACGGCGCCGGGGTTGGCAAATCGGTTACCGGCGTATCGAAGCTGTAGGGAATTAGCGGCATGAGCAGCCATCCCTTTTCCTCGATCAGTTCGATCACGAACGGGTCGGTGAAATCGGCCTCGGTTTCGAAATCACCCCCAAATGTGGTTTCGGGATAGGCGTTGAAGATCGGCGTGTAAAACCCGCCATCGAAACGCACGATCAGCGGCTTGTCGTTGGCGATGAACTCGGCGAACAGCGATAAAACGAACAGGGTCAGGAAAATCCACAGCGACCAGTAGCCCCGCCGGTTGGCTTTGAAGTTGGCCAGTCGTCGCGCCGTCAGCGGTGTGATGGTCAGGCCGAAAACGCGGTGGGCATCGCTGTCTTGCGGGGGCGGAGTTGTCGCCGTTGTGTCCATCTCAGACCTCCCGGCTCTCGAAATCGATGCGCGGATCCACCAAAACATAGGTCACATCGGTGACTAGCTTGATCATCAGCCCCATCAGGCCAAAGACATAGAGCGTGGCAAAGACGATCGGGTAATCCCGGTTCAGCACGGCTTCAAAACCCAGCAGGCCGAGCCCGTCGAGGGAGAAGATAATCTCGATCAGCAGGGCGCCGCCAAACAGGATCGAGAGAAACGCCGCCGGGAAGCCGGAAATCACGATCAGCATCGCGTTGCGGAACACGTGGCCGTACAGCACGCGCCCTTGATTGAGTCCCTTGGCCCGGGCGGTGGTCACATATTGCTGGGAAATCTGATCGAGAAACGAGTTTTTGGTTAGCATGGTCAGCGCAGCGTAACCGCCGATGACAAGCGCGCCGACCGGCAGCGCGATATGCAGGAAATAGTCGCCGATTTTCCCGAGTAGGCTGAGCTCGTCGAAATTTTCCGACACCAGCCCCCGTAACGGGAACCAGTCGACAAAGTTGCCGCTGGCAAACAGCTGGATGCCGAGAATTGCAATCATGAAGGACGGCAACGCGTTTCCCGCGATCACCACCACGCTGGTCCAGGCATCGAATCGCGTGCCGTCGCGCACCGCCTTTGCGATGCCCAGCGGGATCGAGATGCCGTAGAGGAAAATCGTGGTCCAGAACCCGATGGTGATCGAAACCGGAAGTTTTTCGAGCACCAGATCAACCACCGGACGGTCCTGAAAGAAGCTGTTGCCGAAATCGAAGGTGACGTAATTTTTCACCATCAGAATGAAGCGTTCATGAGGCGGTTTGTCGAAGCCTACCATCTTTTCCAACTCTTCGATGAATTCCGGCGGCAGGCCGCGCGCGCCACGATACTTGGATTCGAAATTCGCTGTGGCATCGCCACGCAGCTGGTCCGTGCCGGGAGCCCCCGCATCGCCAACGCCGCCCGAGACGCGTGCTGTGGCCTCGACCGCTGTGCCCTGGATACGCGCGATCATCTGCTCGACCGGCCCTCCGGGAGCGAACTGGACGATGGCAAAGTTCAGCAGGATGATCCCAAGCAAGGTCGGGATGATCAGCAACAGGCGCCGGACGATATATGCGAGCATGGGCCTAGATTATCGCGCCGCGCCGCGCCGGGGCTAGCGGCGGCCCCGATAGGCTTTGACGACAGCATCCTTGGCCGGATCGATCCACCAGGCGTCGGTTTGAACGCCACTGCGAGGGGTAATCTCTGGAATGCCGTAGCGATCCCAGTACACGACCCGATCTTTGGTGATGTGCCATTGGGGGATGACATAGTGGCCCCAGACCAGCGCGCGATCGAGCGCACGGGTGCGCTGGACAAGGCTTTCACGATCCGGAGCGGTGATCACCAGTTCGATCAATTCGTCGATTGCCGGATCCGAGATGCCGATCTGATTGCGTGAGCCATTGCGCGTGGCCGCCTGGGAACTCCAATAGTCCAGTTGTTCATTGCCGGGCGATTCCGATTGCCCCCAGCCGCCCGTTATCATGTCGTAGTCGAAACCATCTGTACGTTGGCGGTACTGGGATGCGTCGACGACCCTGACGTTTGCGGTGATTCCCAGCCGATCGAGATTGCGCGCAAAGGGTAAGGCCACCCGCTCGAACGTCTGGCTGCCCAGCAGAATTTCGAAATCGAACGAAGCGCCGGACTCGGCGTTGACCCGTCTGCCGTCCTTGATCACCCATCCGGCGTCCTCGAGGAGTTTGGCGGCCCGTCGCAAATTACCTCGTATGCCGCGCGGTCCTGAGCCGTCCGTGGCGGGAGGTGCATAAGCCGATGTGAACAGGGCTTCGGGAAGTTTGCCGCGAAACTGTTCAAGGATTTCACGCTCTCCGGCACCGGCATCCTTGAGCAGGCCGCGACTGCCGAGGTCTGAGTTGTCGAAGAAACTATCGGTGCGTGCATAGGCGCCATAGAACAGATTTTTGTTCGACCACTCGAAGTCGAAAGCTAGGCTCACCGCTTCGCGGACACGAGGGTCCTGAAAGATTGGTTTGCGCAGGTTGAACACAAACCCCTGGATTGGGGCGGTCCGCTGGTGGGGAAATTCCCGCTGGACCAGCATCTTGTCCCTGAGCGGCTTGGTGTCTGTGTACTCGGTGGCCCAGGCCTTGGAGGAGTTTTCACTTATGCGGTCGATATCGCCGGAAATCAGGGCGATACGCGAAACGCCAGGATCGCGGAAGTACTCAAACCGCAGCGTATCGATATTGTTGCGCCCGATTCTCACCGGATGGTTGCGACCCCAGTATTCGGGCACCCGCTCGACGCTGATGGAGCGTCCGGTTTTGACGTCGGCGATGCGGTAGGGGCCACTGCCGAGCGGGCTTTCCAGTGTCGGTTTCGAAATGTCGCGGGACGCCCAGTAATGTGCTGGAAGCACGGTGAGCTGTCCGAGAATCAGGGCCAGTTCCGGGTTCTGAGCTTCCCCGAAGGAGAATTTGACCTTGCGCGGCCCGGTCTGCTCGACCTTGGCCACGTCGCGATAATAGAAACGATAAAAGGGCGCGCCTTTCTCGCGAAGTGCGTTGAACGAGAAAATGACATCGGCCGGCGTGACCGGCATGCCGTCGTGCCAGAAGGCATCGTCGCGCAATTCATACTCCACCCAGGAGCGATTAGCAGGCACCTCGATGGTGAGGCAGAGCAAGCAGTACTGGGTGAAGGGCTCGTCCGCCGAAGACGTGGTCAGGGTATCGTAGATCAGCCCGACGCCGGCGGCGGGGTTGCCCTGGATGATGAAGGGATTGAGGCTGTCAAAAGTGCCGACCGTCCGTCGGATATCTTCTCCCCCCTTGGGGGCCCCGGGGTTCACATAGTCGAAATGGGTGAAGGCAGGCCCGTATTTCGTGTCCCCATGCATGGCCATGCCATGGGCCGGTCCGTCCGTGCCGGTCAGCGCCAGGGCAGGCGCGGACAGGGCCAGCCCCATACTGGTGATCGCGGTGAGAATATTGAAGCGAAGCATGCGCCCTCCCGGACTGAACCTGATTTCACTCTAGATGGGGTTATACGACCCTGCCGATCAAGCAAAACCGTTCCGCTGTCACAGGTTTGTTAGAAGCCGCCGTATCGACGCCACAATTCGTGCGTTTTTTCGCCGGAATTCCGCACGTCAGACCGGTTCGGCCGTGCAGGACAGGCCGAGGGACTGGGCGGTGTTGTCGACGGCTGCGAGGCAGGTTTCGGCTCGGGTCGCGGGCAGCCAGGCTTCAAAGCGCACCACATAGTCCTCGGCCGCCGTGCCTCGGACCCGTTCGCAGTCCATCCGGACGATATTTGCGCCGTAATCGGAGAATGCCTCGGTCAGGCGGGCGACCAGTCCGGGCCGATCGGTGCCGCGCACTTCGACCCGGTGGGTGACCTGGCCGTGTTCGGCATGGGTCGCGCCGAGCGCAAACGGGGCCACGGTGATCTCGGCCCCGGCCAGTTCGGGAATTGCGGTCAGCGCGGTGTGGATTTCGTCGGCGGTCAGGGCATCGGGCAGCCGCGCGACAGCAGCAAATTCCGCAGCTTCGCCGAGCACGGCAAAGCTGGTGTCGCCGATATCCGCGCCGAGATCGAACAGGCGTCCGGTTACCGCAGAGAGAAGGCCGGTTAGGTCCGGGCAGGAAAGGGCGATCCGCACGTCGTGGGTCATGATTGCGCTCCTGGCTTGGCGGGCTGCAAGGCCGTCAGGGCCGTGGCGTGGACGGCGGCATCACCGGAGGCGAGAACCGAACCGGGTGATTCCATTCCCAGCGGGTTGCCTTCCCAGTCGGTGATAGTACCCCCGGCGCCGGTAATGATGACCGCGTGGGATAGATAGTCATAGGGCTGCATGTTGCTTTCAGCGACGAGATCCGTGTGGCCGGAAGCGAGCATGGCATAGGCCCAGGCATCCGTGCCGAACCGGGTTTCCAGAACCGCTGATTTCAACCCTACGTAACGCGCGCTGTCTGGGGTATCGAACATGTCGGGGGAGGTGGTGCACATGCGTGCGGCTGCCAGCGAGGCGCAGGGGCGTACCCGGCTCTCGGTGACGGTTTGGCTGCTGTCTGTATGCTGGACCGGCTGTCCCACCTGTCCCAGCCAGCGTTCATTGAGGGCAGGGTATGCGTTGAGTCCCAGCACCGGGACGCCGTCGCGTACGAGGGCGATCAGGGTGGCGAAGAGGGGAATACCGTTGATGAACGCCCTGGTGCCATCGATCGGGTCGAGCACCCAGACGAATTCTGCGTCCGTGCGCTCGGCGCCAAATTCCTCACCAAGAATGCCGTGATCGGGGTAAGTCGCCGCGATAAGCGTACGCATGGCGGTTTCCGCCTCGCGATCCGCGCGGGTCACCGGGCTGTCGTCAGCCTTGGTCTCGATCCCGAGATCGGTTCGGAAATGCTGCATCGCCGCAACGCCGGCAGCGTCGGCCAGTCGGTGCGCGAGGGTCTCGAATGTGGGGTCGAGGTCTGCGGTCAAAGCGGGCTCTCCTCAAAGACAAAGCGGCGCTTGCGCGCCGCTTTGAAGATAGTCACTTTTCGCTATCCGTGACTACTGCGCCGAGATAGCAATCGGGCTGTCTGCTTGCTGGCGCAGGTAGGCGATGAGATTGGCGCGGTCCTGGACCTTGGACAATCCGTTAAAGTTCATCTTGGTCTTCGGGATCATGTCTTTGGGCTTGTTCAGGAAGTAGTTGAGCTTGTCGAAGCTCCAAACACCGCCCATGGCCTGAAGCGCAGGGGAATAAGTGAAGTCTGGCGTCGCGGCCATCTGCTTGCCAACAATATTGTAAAGGTTGGGACCAATTTTGTTGGGACCGCCCTTCTCGAAAGTGTGGCAGGCGGCGCAGCGCTTGAATGTTTTCTCACCGGCCGCAAGGTCAGCGGAAGCGAGCAACGGCAGAACCGGCGCGAGCACCTTTGCGACGGGTGCGGCTGCCGTCTGCGTTCTACCCTCGGGAACGTCGACCTTGTAGGCCATCTCGTCATGTCCCGAACTATGGGTCAGTTCATTGACTCCGATACCGATCGCCAATGCGACTGTCAGCGCGACCAGCGCTGCACCCCAAGCCTTGTGAAAGTCGCCACCCATAAGTCACTTACCTCGTGTCAACCGGACCGATCGCTGGACCGGATTGGCCTGCGCGCCGCGAATTTAGCGAGCGGTCCACCGCCTGTCCACGGGGGAGACGGTTCCGTTCGCTTGCGTCGAGATATATCTTTCGTGTAGCCCATCGACCAGCACCGATGACTATCTCGCGGCATTAGGTCGCAGCGCCTTCAGAGGGATGAAAAACCTGACCAATTCCACTCAAACCCGACCCGTGCCGTCGAACCCGGTGGTTCTGATTCCTACCCGAATGGCTTCGACCCGCTTGCCGGGCAAACCGCTGGCGGAAATCGCCGGGGTTCCAATGATTGTGCAATGCCTGCGTCGGGCCGAAGAAGCCGATGTTGGGCCGGTCGTGATTGCGTGTGCAGAATCCGAAATTGCGGACGCGGTGACGGCTGCAGGGGGGCGCGCTGTGCTTACCGATCCCGACCTGCCTTCGGGTTCCGACCGTATCTTCGCTGCGCTTGAGGGCTTTGATCCGGCGGGAGAGCACGATGCGATCGTTAATCTCCAGGGTGATCTACCGACCCTCGATCCGGCAATCGTGCGCGCCTGTGTAGATGTGTTGCGCGATCCCGAGGTCGATATCTCGACCGCCGTCTGCGCCATCACCGAGGAAAGTGAACGGGACAACCCGAATGTGGTGAAAGCGGTCCTGGCGCGATCTGGCGATGCGAACACAGCGCGGGCGCTCTATTTCAGCCGTGCCACGGTGCCGACTGGCCCGGGAGATCATTTCCACCATATCGGTCTGTACGCCTATCGCCGCGACGCGCTGGCCCGTTTCGTCTCGATGCCGGCCAGCCCGCTTGAGACACGGGAGAAGCTTGAACAATTGCGTGCCCTGGAAGCTGGGATGCGCATCGATGCGGCTCTCGTTGACACCGTTCCACTCGGTGTCGATACTCCCGCAGATCTTGAACGTGCGCGGACCATGCTGGCCTAGCTGGCGCGCCTTTTTCAGAAGAACCCTGCACGATGACCGAACCGAACGAACAGCCTGGCGATCCGGCCAACACGATCGCCTATCAGGGAGTCCCCGGCGCCAACTCGCATATTGCGTGTATGCAGGCGTTTCCGGAGATGACGCCGCTTGCCTGTGCCACGTTCGAGGACGCCTTCGCTGCGGTCGAGACGGAAAACCGCGCCGCGCTGGCGATGATTCCGATTGAGAACACGTTGGGCGGCCGTGTGGCCGACATCCACCATCTGTTGCCGGAATCCAAACTTTATATCGTGCGGGAGCATTATCTGGGGGTGCAGTATCAATTGCTCGCCACCCGGGATGCGACACTCGAAGGTCTGACCGAGGTGCGCAGTCACCCCCAGGCGTTGGCGCAATGTCGCGAACAGCTCGCCCAGCTGGGTGTGCGAACCCTGGCCCGCGCCGATACAGCAGGTTCCGCAATGGAAATCGCTGAGCTCGGTGATCCGACTATTGGTGCCCTGGCCCCGGCTCTGGCGGGAGAAATTTATGACCTGCAGGTTCTGCGGTCTCGCTTCGAGGACCGTATCGGGAATACGACGCGCTTTGTTGTGCTGTCACGCGCCCGGCGCGATCCCGACCCCAGTGAGGGTGCCAGCGGAACGTCGATCATCTTCGAGGTTCGCTCGGTTCCCGCGGCGCTTTACAAGTCGCTGGGCGGGTTTGCGACCAACGGGGTGAATATCACCAAGCTGGAAAGCTATATTTCGGGCGAAAAATTCTCGGTGGCGCGTTTCTACCTGGAAATCGAGGGGCATCCCGCTGATGGCAATGTCGCGCAGGCTTTCGAGGAACTGGACTATTTCTCGAAGAATGTCCGCATACTCGGGGTCTTCCCGCTGGACGCGTATCGCAAAAAGTAATCGCCAGGCGTCTAGCCCTCGGCGAGCCATTCCTCGATCAGACGGCGGGCGATCGAATCCGGCCGCGGCAATTGCACTTCGGATTCCGGCGTGATGGCCTTTAACTGATCGCGCGACATCCATTCGGCTGAAAGCAGCTCTTTTTCATCGATGGTAATCGCGGTGTCGAGCGCGCGTGCGCGAAACCCAACCATCAGCGAGGCCGGGAAGGGCCAGGGTTGGGAGTGCTGATATTCCACATCGGTGACATGAACACCGACTTCCTCGAAAACCTCACGGGCAACGCAGTCTTCCAGTGTCTCACCGGGTTCGAGGAACCCGGCCAGGACCGATTGCATCCGTCCCTTGAACCGCGGTGAGGCGCCCATAACGATGCGATCCTCGTCATGAACCAGCATGATGCAGGCGACATCGGTACGCGGAAAATGGGAGGCATTGCAGGCTTCGCTGGTGCATCGGCGCTGGTGTCCCGCCGATACGCTGAGAGTCAGGCTGCCGCAAACCCCGCAAAAGCGGTGGCGTTGGTGCCAGTAGTTGATCCCCCGCGCATAGGCCAACAGGTTGCCCTGCTGGTGCTGAATATAGGGCCCGACCTTGCGCAAATCCTCAAACAGGCCCGCCGCGCTCAGCACGTCATGGGTTAGCGGATCTTCAATATGGCTGACATCGAGCGTGAAATAGGCGTTGCCTTCGATAAGGCCCAGCAGGATCGGTTCGACCTCGTCACTGCGCAAGTTGTCGACATGGGTAATGTCGAGGATCGCCGCTTCGACGGTTTCGGTGCCCTTGACCAGATTGTTGTGCTGCCAGACCGGAAGCAGTCGGCTCGTGTTGCTGGAAAGCTGTTCGGAAAGCCAGGCCTCGTCATTGCGAAGATGAGAAACCCGGTCCAGATATTCACCGGAGTAGAAATTGGTGCGCGTCATGTCGATTAAGCCATCCAGGGCAGATGTTCGAATTGGCGGCAGGGTGTCATACGCACAAGCCTGTGGAAAGAAGGGGAGAGATTGCCGGGGGGATGTTTATTGCCGGGCTTGATCTGATATAGTGTTTCCGGGAGGCCGGGCGGACAGGCATCTCGCCAACTCGGTCAGGTCCGGAAGGAAGCAGCCGTAACGAGTTCCGCCTGGGTCGTATCAACCGGTCTCCCACTTCGAACACCGAATCAGATATTCGTGTTCCTGCTGTAACTCCGGGAAGCATTAGCCTTTCATGACCGTCGACAATGAAGACCCAACGGATGATCTGCTCGATGCAGCCCCGGACGAGTCTCAGGACGGCAGCCCCACCAGTGACGATCCGAACCAGGTGAGTTTTCTCGACGAGCCGGCTCCCGCGCCGGTTGCAGCTGGCCCTGAACCTGTTTCTGAACCTGCGACGCCAGCGCCGGACCCCGGACCTGTGCCCGCGACAGCCCCTGTTTCTTCCGCTGCACCGGCCCCTGCCAGCAGCGATGATGCCGACGTGGCCTATCAGGTTCTCGCGCGCAAATACCGTCCCCAGAGTTTCGGCGAGGTCATTGGCCAGGAGGCCCTGGTCCGGACCCTGACCAATGCGTTCGAACTGGATCGGGTGGCCCATGCCTTTATCCTAACCGGAGTGCGCGGGGTTGGTAAAACCACCACCGCACGGATCATCGCTAAATGCCTGAACGCCACTGACGGACCGACGATCGACCCGGACCCTAATGATGAGCAATGCGTTGCCATCACCGAGGATCGCCACGCTGACGTGATCGAGGTCGACGCCGCGAGCCGCACCGGGGTTGATGACATCCGCGAAATTCTCGACGGGGTCCGCTACCGGCCGGTATTCGGGCGTTACAAGGTGTACATCATCGATGAAGTGCACATGCTCTCACGCCACGCGTTCAATGCGTTGCTCAAGACCCTTGAGGAACCGCCCGAGCATGTGAAGTTTATTTTTGCGACCACGGAAATCCGCAAGGTACCGGTCACTGTCCTGTCGCGCTGTCAGCGGTTCGACCTGCGCCGAATCAAAGCCGATGATCTGATCGCTCATTTCAGCGGCATCGCCGAAGCCGAGAACGCCAAGCTCGAAGATGGCGCCCTGCGCCTGATCGCCCGGGCAGCAGACGGTTCGGTACGCGATGGCCTGTCGCTGCTGGATCAGACGATTTCAGCACATTGCTCAAATGGTAATGTCGCCACCGAGGAAGACGTGCGGGCCATGTTGGGCACCGCCGACAGCGCCGCGGTTTTCGATATCTTCGAGGCCCTGATGGGGGGACGGACCGCCGAGGCCCTGGAGGGACTGGGAACGCTTTATAATTCCGGGGCAGATCCGCTTTCGGTGTTGCAGGATTTGCTGGAGCTGAGCCACTGGATCACCCGGGTCAAGCTGGTGCCGAAAGCCGCCGATGATCCTTCCGTGTCAGAACTGGAACGGGTTCGCGGGCAGGAAATGGCCGGCAAGCTGGGGGTCGCGGCGCTGTCGCGGGCCTGGCAGATGCTGCTCAAGGGCGTGGGGGAAGTCCAACGCGCCCCGTCGGTGATGCCGGCCGCCGAAATGGTTCTTATTCGTCTGGCCCATGCCGCCGACATGCCGCCGCCTGGCGATATTATCAAGAAACTCGAGAGCGAAGCTGCTGCGGCGCCGACATCCGCGCCGCCGGCTGGAAACAGCGCACCCGACACCAGTGGCGGTGGTGGCGCACAGGCCGTGGCCGCAGGAAATGCCCAATCTGCAGCTGCCCCGAAGCCTGAATCCCAGGCCCCGGTGCCTGAGCAAGCCCTGGCGCCTGCTGCACCTGCGGATCCTGAGAGTTTTCGGGCGCTTGTGGATCTGTTCGCGGGCAAGCGGGAAATGACCCTGCGCAATCACCTCTATGCAAATGTGCATCTGGTTTCCTATGAACCCGGACGGCTGGAATTTCGGCCGGGCGAAAGTGCCCCTTCAGATTTGCCGGGCCAGGTCCTCAACCGATTGCGCGAATGGTTCGGAACACATTGGCAGGTCAGCGTTTCCCGGGAACCGGGTGAAGCCACACTCGCCGAGCAGGACAAGGTCGCCGAAACGGCGGCCTATGAGCAGGCTGCCGAACATCCGGTCGTCCGCGCGGCGCTGGAAGCCTTTCCGGGAGCCAAAATCGAGCGGGTCGTGACCCGTGACGTGGTCACGGAAGACCCTCCGGCGGAGGAAGAACTGCCGATCGAAACTGAGGATGACGAATGAAAAATTTGGGCAACCTGATGAAACAGGCGCAGGAAATGCAGGCCAAGATGGCCGAAATGCAGGAGCGCCTGGCGGACCTCACCATCGAGGGTGCGGCCGGCGGCGGCATGGTGACTGTGACCCTGAACGGTAAAAGCGAGATGAAGGGCATCTCGATCGACCCGTCCCTGATGAATGCTGACGAGGCCGAGATCGTCGAGGACTTGATCGTGGCCGCCCACGCGGATGCCAAGAGCAAGGCCGAACAGCGTCAGGACGAAGAGATGAAGGATTTGACCGGCGGTCTGAACTTGCCGCCAGGCTTCAACCTGCCGTTCGGCGGCTGATCGCGGCACCAGCGCGCGTATGTCTACCCCTGAAATTGAACGGCTGGCTGATCTGCTGGCGAAGCTGCCCGGGCTCGGGCCGCGTTCTGCGCGACGGGCCGTGTTGCATCTGATCAAGCGCCCCGGCGCCTTGATGCAGCCTCTAGCCGAAGCGCTGTCAGGTGCTGCCAATGCCATCCGTACCTGCTCGGCTTGCGCCAATGTCGATACGGTTGATCCGTGCCGCATCTGTGCAGATTACGAGCGCGACCGCAGCGTGATATGCGTGATTGAGGATGTGGCCGATCTCTGGGCCCTGGAGCGCACGGCCTCCTATGGTGGGCTGTATCATGTGTTGGGCGGGACCCTGTCGGCGCTTGATGGGGTCGGGCCCGGTGATCTGCGGATCGGCGTACTTGTGGACCGTGCCCGGTCGCCGGAGGTTAAAGAGGTCATCTTGGCGACCAATGCGACCGTTGCCGGACAAACCACGGCCCATTACATCACCGAACGGCTCGCCGATGCGGGCGTGCTGATATCCCGACTGGCCCATGGCGTGCCGGTAGGTGGAGAACTCGACTATCTCGATGATGGGACCCTGACCGCCGCAATCAAGAGCCGGCGCGAAGTCTGAGCGGGTCTACTCGACGCTGCGCAGCAGGGGGGCTTCGCCGAGCGTGTCTTCAACAGCACTTTCGATCGCGGCCGTTTCAACTTCGTCGAGCTGGATATCCTGAATTTTGTCGCCGCGCTTTTTCACCTTGTCGGCTGAGGTCCGGATATCCTTGATGTCCTTCTCGGCCAGCTGAAAGTGTTTCTCCAGATGATCGACCCGTTTGTCGAGCCGATCGACATCCTGAAGCATTGTCAGCACTTCGGTCTGAATGATGCCGGCGGCTTCCTTCATCCGCACATCTTTCATCACCGCCCGCATGGTGTTGAGCAGGGCCCATAATGTGGTCGGCGATACAATGAAGACCTTGGCCCGGTGGGCGGCGTCCACGGAATCACCAAAATTGGTGTGCAGTTCGGCGTAGACTGCTTCAGAGGGCAGGAACATCAGGGCCGTATCGGCGGTTTCGCCGGGGACGATGTATTTTTCCGAGATTGCCTTCACATGGACCGCGACATCCCGACGGAAGGCGCGCTCGGCCTCTTTGCGTTCTGTGTCGGTTTCTGCGCTTTGGAGGGCGCGCCAGGCTTCGAGGGGAAATTTGGCATCGACCACAATCGGACCCGGCGGGTTGGGCAGGTCAAGCAGGCAGTCCGCGCGTTTGCCGTTTCCCAAGGTGGCTTGGAATGTGTAGCTCCCCGGTGGCATTGCGGATTCGACGAGGCCCTGCAATTGGACTTCCCCGAACGCGCCGCGGGCCTGTTTGTTGGAGAGGATATCCTGCAGCCCCACCACCTGGGACGACAGCTCGGTCAGGCTTTTCTGGGCGGTGTCGATCCGGACCAGGCGCTCTTTTAGTTCATCCAGCGTGGTTTTCTGATTCTTGGTGGATTTCTCCAGGGTCGTGTCGATCTTTCCCGAGAGCAGCTGCAGGCGGTCATCAACGGATTTCGCGAGCGCGCGTTCCTGGGCTTGCAGGGTCTGCGCGAGCTGTGCCTGCTGGGCGGCCTGGGCTTCTGTCATTTGGGACAGGCGAATGGCCAGTTCGGCGGTTTCGGTGCCGCCGGTGTTCCGCCGGCTCGCCAGAAAAAGTGCGGCCAGCAAAGCGCCCACCCCGAGCACAGCGATCAGAATCGCAATAAGAAGAAAGGTATACATGGCTGATATTCTAGCAGTGAGGGCGGATTCGCTGTGCGCTTGACGAAGCCGGTCGGAAGCCATACCTATCGGCGCGAAACGCTCTGATTATCAATGGTTTGAAGGTTACCGCGATATGGCGAAGCTGCCGATCGTTCTGGCACCGGACCCGGTGCTGAAGCAAATATGCCAACCGGTCGATGTAATCGATGACGATGTGCGCGCGCGTCTCGACGATATGCTCGATACAATGTATGCCGCCCCGGGCATCGGGCTTTCGGCACCCCAGGTGGCCGATGGCCGCCGCCTGATCGTGTGTGATGTCGCGCGGGACGGGGAGGGGCCGCAGGCCTATCGCATGATCAATCCGGAGATCACCTGGCAGTCCGAAGAACAAGTGCAGGCCGAAGAAGGCTGCCTCTCGATCCCGGATCACTACGGAGAAGTTTCCCGATTCCGCGAGATCAAGGTCACTTATCTCGACCCGGAGGGGGAGTCCCAGGAGCTGGAAGCCAATGGGCTGCTTTCAGCCTGCCTCCAGCATGAGATTGATCACCTCGACGGGGTGCTGTTCATCGATTATCTGACGCCGCTCAAACGCAACATGATCCTGCGGAAGATGAAGAAGCTTAAACGGCAACAGAAGTAGAACAATGCGGATCGGCTTGCTGCTGGGCCGCGACGAAAGAGGCATTGGCTGCCATGCGTATCGCCTTCATGGGAACGCCGGACTTTTCGGTTCCGGCTTTTGACGCCCTGTTCGCGGCGGGGCACGAAGTCGTGTGCGTCTACACCCAACCCCCACGTCCGGCGGGCCGGGGGCAGAAGGAACGTAAATCAGCGGTCCATGTACGCGCCGAAGCCGAACATATCGATGTGCGCACGCCGATTTCGCTGAAGGATGAAAAGGCCCAGGCCGAATTTCGGGCGCTCGAGCTGGATGCGGCCGTGGTCGTGGCCTATGGCCTGATCCTGCCGACTCCGGTCCTCGAAGCACCGGTTCGCGGATGCATCAATATTCACGCGTCCTTATTGCCGCGCTGGCGTGGGGCCGCGCCGATCCAGCGGGCTTTGCTTGCCGGGGATTCCGAAACCGGCGTGACGATCATGGCAATGGATGAGGGGCTCGACACCGGGCCAGAGCTGCTGCGCGCCGCGATTCCTATCAACCCCGAGATGAATGCCGGTGAGCTACAGGACGCGCTTGGCGAATTGGGTGCGCGATTGATCGTCGAGGCACTCGCGGGCGTTGAGGCCGGCTTGATAGCCCCGACCCCGCAGACTGAAGCGGGCACAACCTATGCGCACAAGCTCGAACGTGGCGAAGAACGCATCGACTGGACGAATACTTCGGCAGAGATCGAACGCCATATACGTGGTTTTGCGCCATGGCCGGGGGCGTGGTTTGAATATGAAGGTGACCGGATCAAAGTGCTGGTTGCGCAAACCGCTGACGGTGATGGCCCTCCCGGAGAGGCCCTCGATGATGGGTTGATGGTGGCCTGCGGCGACGGCGCGGTGCGCCTGTTGCGGGTACAGCGCGCCGGACGGGGGGCGATGGACGCGGCGGAATATTTGCGCGGGCGGTCCGTGGCCAAAGGTACGCGCCTGGCATGACCCGTTTCAAACTCCTGCTCGAATATGACGGCGGGCCGTATGTTGGCTGGCAACGTCAGAAGAACGGACACTCGGTACAGGCCGCGTTGGAAACTGCAGCGCGTGCATTTTGCGGCAAAGACATCGCTGTGCATGGGGCCGGGCGAACCGATGCCGGGGTGCACGCGCTGGGACAGGTTGCGCATATCGATATTGCCCAGGACCGGGATTCTGAGACGGTGCTCGATGCGCTCAATCATTTCCTGATCGACGAGCCGATTGTCGTGCTGGCCGCCGAGGCGGTGAATGGAGAGTTCCATGCCCGGTTTTCCGCCACCGGTCGGCATTACCGCTATCGCATTCTCAATCGCCGGCCGCGTCCGGCAGTGAACCGTGGCCAGGTCTGGTGGGTGCCGACCGTGCTGGATGAGGAGGCCATGAATGATGCCGCTCAGGAGCTGATCGGCGAGCATGACTTCACGTCTTTTCGTGCCACGCTCTGCCAGGCGAAGTCGCCGGTGAAATCCATCGAGAAACTGACCGTGCGCCGGGACGGTGAGGAGATTCTCATCGAGGTTTCAGCCCGCTCCTTCCTGCACCATCAGGTTCGAAATATTGCCGGAACCCTGTCTCTCGTCGGGAAGGGGAAGTGGACTCGCAAGGATGTGGCCGACGCCCTTGCCGCGCGGGAACGTTCGGCGGGTGGGCCGACAGCGCCCGCCGGTGGGCTTTATCTCGTCCGCGTGGATTACTGAGATGCCGCGGGCCGGCAGCGATATAAAATCCCCCCTTATTGTCTTGTTGATCATGATCGCGGCCAGCGGAGCGTCGATTCTTTCGACGGATCTCTATGCCCCGACCCTGCCGCATCTGCCCGCCTATTTCGGGACCGATGCGGCAACCGTGCAGCTCACAATGGCGCTCAATCTTGGGGCCTATGCGTTGGCGCAGTTGATCTGGGGCCCGCTCGGTGATCGTTACGGGCGGCGTGGTATTTTCATCATTGGCATGGGCGCCTTCGCTCTGACCGCAGTGGCGGCCGCGATATCTCAAACCATTGGCCAACTCATCGTGGCCCGCATTCTGATGGGCGCGGCGGCCAGTGTGGAAGCAGTGCTGGTTCTCGCTGTGATTGGCGACCTCTATGAAGGTGAGGAATCGGCCAAGATTTTTGCCGTCTATGGGATGGTGATTTCGCTGGTGCCGGCGGCGGGCCCGATTATCGGCGGCTTTGTCTTTGAATGGTTTGGCTGGCGCGCCAATTTCTACCTGCTGGCGGGTATCGTGGTGCTGGTGTTTGCGCTGGGTCTGGTGCGATTGCCTGAAACCCTGCCAACCGTGGAGCGAACCGCGCTCCGCCTGTCCGCCATTCTGAGGGGCTATGGACGATTGTTGGCAAATGGCGGGTTTGTCACTGTGTCGGCGACCCTGGGCCTCGCGATCGGGGCGATCTTTGCCTATATCACCGAGGCGCCATTTATCCTGATCGACAAGCATGGGATCGAGACCCGGTATTTTGGTCTTTACCAGGCCGTGATTGTGCTCGCGTTCTTTATTGGTAGCCTGATGGCCAGTCGCATTGTCGACCGGATCGGCGTGCCGCGCCTGTTTGCCATCGGCGTCTGGAGCGGATCGCTGTCGGGTCTGTTTGTGATCCTCGCCGTTGGCCTCGGTGAAACCCCGACCACGCTGACGGCCGCGATGAGTGTTTTCGCCTTTGCGCTGGGGCCGTTATTTGCAACGGCTCCGGTGCTCGCATTTGAGCGGGTGCCCGATCACGGTCGCGGTATGAGCGCGGCGATGCTGTCGACCTTCGAAATGGGTGGTGGGGCATTAGGGGCGTTGTTTGTCAGCCTGGCGCCGGACGGAACGGCCTGGCCGCTGGCAATCTGTGTTTCTGGCGCGGCGGTTTTGCTGTTGGTCACGGGTTTGCTCGCCCTGTGGCTTGTCGCAACGGACTAGCCTGTCGCGGACTAACCCGCTCCAGCCTGGCCTATGAGATTTTGAGCACCGGCCCATATCAGGATGGCGAGCACGATTTCGATCACCACCACCATGGCCGCCGACAGGGGCGGCGCATCGAGAGCGCTCCGGGCCACGAACCAGCCATAGACGAAGGTCACTCCCAGCGCCACGATGTAGATCGCGGCGCCCCAGCTGGCGCTGTCGGTACCTTCATTTGCGAATATGGCGATAGCGGGCAGGACGATGGCCGCACGAATGATGCTCGACCAGTTCCACGCGATCACGAAAAGCACGAAGCGATCGCTGCGCTGAATCATCTCCGTATAACCCGCGATGACCAGGGGAAAAATCAGCCATTGGAGGGCATAGATCTCCAGATAGATCAGCGTCGTGTGCAACGTATCGGACGTCGTCGATGTGGCGGGGTCTCCGCTGAGCAGGAGCAGCGTTGCTATCGCGTCCGCAGGGAGAACGATCGCGGCAGCCCAGAAGGAATGCCAGAAAGCCGCAGGGCTTACCTGGAAATATTGCAGCCCGGTGCGGTCGAAATGCAGCAATCGCCACGCACCAAAAAACCCTCGTATGGCGTCCTGCAAGGTCATGTCGCGCGGGTGTGCTCTCGTAGGGTCAGGCGTTCAGTCCAAAATAGGTCTCGAGCACCGAGAGGTATATGGCTGTCAGCTTCACGATGTCGTCGGTGGCGACATGTTCGTCGACTCTGTGCATCGTCTGTCCTACCAGGCCAAACTCGGCCACCGGGCAGTATTCCTTAATAAACCGGGCGTCCGATGTGCCCCCCGTCGTGCTGAGTTCGGGCACCCGTCCGGTGGCCGTCTCGATCGCGGCAGAAATCGCGGCGCTCAGGTCACCCGGCGGGGTCAGGAAGGCTTCGCCGGTGACCCGAAAGCTCAACGAATAGTTTGCGCTACTGTCGCCCAGTGCGGCATCGAAGGTTTCGCGCGCCCAGACCGCGAGACTGTCCGAGCTGTGCAGATCATTGAAACGAATGTTGAAGGTCGCACGCACCGTCGCGGGGATAACGTTATTGGCCGGATTGCCCACATCGACGGTGGTGAGTTGCAAAGTTGAAGGCTGAAAATGCGCCGTGCCCTCGTCGAGTGGAGCCGCGGTTAGCGCGTTGAGCATGCACACTATGTGGTGGATCGGATTGTCGGCCAGATGGGGATAGGCGGTGTGCCCCTGGATGCCGTGGACGATGAGATCCCCGGTGGTGCTGCCCCGTCGCCCAATCTTGATCATGTCGCCGAGGGCGTCCGGGTTGGTGGGCTCACCAACGAGGCAGGCATCAAGGTTTTCCCCGCGTTCGGCAAGCCATTCGAGAACCTTGCGGGTGCCATTAACCGCCGGGCCTTCTTCGTCGCCGGTGATCAGCAGGCTTATCGATCCGGGTTCGGCCCAACTGTCCGGGTTTCCGTGGGCTTTGGTCAGCTGGTCGACAGCAGCCACAAAGGCGGCGATGGCGCTCTTCATGTCTGCCGCGCCGCGCCCGTGCAGCATGCCGTCGATCACCGCGCCCGAGAACGGGTCGCGTGACCAATCGTCCCCGTCTCCGACGGGGACGACATCGGTGTGGCCGGCAAAGCAGAAGTTGCGTCCTGCATTGCCGATTCGGGCGTAGAGGTTTTCGACATCCGGCGTGTCGATGTCTTCGAAACGCAGACGGTGACAGGCAAACCCCAGGCCGTCGAGCGCGGTGCCAAGCACGCCGAGGGCTCCCGCGTCTTCCGGGGTGACGCTGGGACAGCGGATCAGCGCCTGGGCCAGCGCGATGGGGTTGCCGGAATCACTCATGGGTCGCGCGTCAGTCCCGCAGTAATTCGTTGATGGAAGTCTTGGCGCGGGTTTGCTCGTCGACCCGCTTCACGATGACAGCGCAGTAGAGGCTCGGTCCCGGTGTGCCGTCCGGCAGGTCCTTGCCGGGCAGGGTGCCCGGAACGACGACCGAGTAAGAGGGGACGCGGCCGACGAAGATTTCGCCGGTGGCCCGGTCAACGACCTTGGTCGAGGCTCCGAGATAGACACCCATGGACAGCACGGCACCTTCCTCAACGATCACGCCTTCGGCGACTTCCGAACGCGCCCCGATGAAGCAATTATCTTCGATAATCACGGGGTTGGCCTGCAGGGGTTCCAGCACGCCGCCGATCCCCGCACCACCCGATAGATGAACATTCTTGCCGATCTGGGCGCAGCTGCCGACAGTGGCCCAGGTATCAACCATGGTGCCGCTGTCTACAAAGGCGCCGAGATTGACGAAGCTAGGCATCAGCACCACACCCGGTGCTATATGGGCTGAATGGCGCACGATTGCGTTGGGAACGGCCCGGAAACCGGCGTTTTCGAAGTCGCCAGCGTTCCAGCCAGCAAACTTGGATGGGACCTTGTCCCACCATGCCGTGCCGTCGCCAGGTCCGCCGGAGATCATGCTCATATCGTTGAGACGGAATGACAGCAGCACGGCCTTTTTGAGCCATTCGTTGACGACCCAGTTTCCGTCGCGCTTCTCGGCGACCCGGGCGGCGCCGCTGTCGAGTTCGGCAAGGGCAGTTACGACGGCTCCGCGGTCTGCGCCCGTAGTGGCGGGCGTCAGGGATTCACGGTTGTCCCAGGCGGCTTCAACGGCAGATTGGAGGTCACTGGTGCTCATGTCTTCTTCCTGTGTCTTTCAGTGTTGTCAGCGCGCGAAGATGGCGGTCCGCAGGCCCGGATGTCAACGTAATGTCAGCGGTTTCATGTGGCCGCGCCGAGGACGGATTCGAGCCAGGCCACTAGGTCGCCGGTTTCGTAGTGAATATAGTCACAATCCGCATCCGGTATGGCCCAATAGGGGTCAGCGGTGGTGTCGTAGCGCACCCAGACCGTCGTCATGCCCATATGTGCGGCGGGTTCGAGGTTGGGTCCAATGTCTTCGAGCATCACCGCATGGGCGGGATCGATCTCGTGGCGTTCGGCAAGTACCTCGTAGGGCTCGGGATTGGGCTTGGGGATGTAACCAGCCGCGGCTACATCGAAGATACCCTCGAACAGGTTGGCGATTCCCAGATTTTCGAGCACGGTTTGTGCATGCGCGGTCGAGGCGTTGGTGAAGATCACCTTGCGACCGGGCAAGCGCTCGAGTGCCGATTGCAGCCTCGGCATGGCGCCGACCACCGAGTAGTCGACAGCGTGCACATAGTCCATGAATTCGATCGGATCCACGTCGTGGTCGTTCATCAGGCCTCGTAACGTGGTGCCGTACTCGCGAAACATGCGCTTTTGCTCGATCAGGGCGTGGTCAGGGTCGAGTGAGAGCGCTGCCGCCACGAACCGGGTCATCCGTGCCGAGACTTCGGCCATCAGACCGCACGATGCCGGGTAGAGGGTGTTGTCGAGATCGAAAACCCAGGTTTTGGTCTGGTGCAACTGTTCGAGAGACTTCATGACATAAAAATCCGCAAAAATTCGGGGTTTCAGCCGGTTTGGCGCCGGCAAGAGGCTAAGACTTCATTAACTGCGCGCCCAGTAAACTCTGATGATCCGCGCGTCTACGTGCGGGGCGTCGTTCTGTGCTTGGGCACAACTAACCGGAAAACGGAGACAGTGGGTTGAGTCAATCTTCTGACAGATTGGTTTTATCACCCGAGGGCCAGCAGAGTCTCGATGATCTGCGCCAGGAGCGGGATCGTTTTGTCGCGCTGGCGTTTTGCAGCGCAGACCTTTTGCTCGAGCTTGATCCGACCGGTGAGGTCGTGTTTGCGGCCGGAGCGACCAAGGTCTTCACCGGACGAAGTGCGACCGAATTGCAGGGCGTAAGAATTTTCGATCTCATCCATCCCAGTGACACGGGAAAACTCGACCGATTGCTGCGCGATGCCCGTGCGGGCACACGCATTGACGACTCCCATATCACGTTGGTCTCGCTGACTGATGAACCTTCGGTTTTGACGATCAGCGGGTTTCACATGTCGGATTTCGGGGGGCATACCTATCTCTCTTTCCAGGTTCGTTCGACTGCTTCGGTGTTTGCCGATGGAAAGGTGGTGCGGGTTGAAGGGCTCGAAATCCACGACAAGGGTTCGTTTGCCGGAGCGGCAACGCGCGCTCTGAAGGACAGCGCCACCGGTGATGACGGTCATAAACTGACCATGATCGAGCTCGGGGCCTATGACGAGCTTCGAGAACGTCTGAACGACGATGCGCGTACCGAGCTGTCTGCCGCCATGGGATCTATGTTTCGTTCGAGTTCTCTGGGTGGCGACCTCGCGGGTCAAATCGACGACAACCGCTTCGGGCTGGTCCACGATATTAATCTCGACGTGACCGCATTGGCGGATCAGATCGCATCCTACGCGCGAGAGGTTGATCCGACCGGCGAAGGGGTTTCGGTCAAGAGTGCGACCGTAGATGTGGATTCCGGAGCGATGTCCGACAAAGACACCGCCAAAGCGCTGGTCTACACGATCAACCGGTTCTGCGAAGAAACCGCTGAAGGGTTCTCGGTACGAAACCACTCTGAAATTTTCTCATCTCTGGCATCTGAAACCGTTGACCGGCGAAACAAGTTCATCGAGATGGTCCGCCAGGGGGCGTTCGATATTGCATTTCAGCCGATCTGTGACATGCGGGACGGGCGGCCGCATCATTTCGAGGCGCTGGTCCGGTTTGATCGCAACAATGTTGAAACAGGCCCGTTTGAATTTATCACCTTCGCCGAAGGAGTTGGCATCATCTGTGACTTCGATCTGGCCATGTGCCGAAAAGTCCTTGTCTGGCTGGACTAAATGCAGGGGCAGGGCTTCCGGTATATGACGGCGGTCAATCTTTCGGGGTTTTCCCTGAGCACGCCGAAATTTATCGACGATCTGATGGCGTTGCTGAGCGAGTTCTCCGAAGCCAGGGAGCATATCCTTTTTGAGGTGACGGAATCCGCCAAATTGAAGGATCTCGAAGAAGTGAATCGAATCATTTAATCCTTGCGCCAGTCCTCGGCCGGTCATATGCGTCAAGTCGGCTGAGTCGGCAGGCGTTTATGCTGCCCAGATGGCGGTGCCAAGCCCGTGTTCGGTGAAGATTTCGATCAGCAGCGAATGGGCCGAGCGGCCGTCCATGATCACAGCTGCGTCGACGTCATTCTCCACCGCATCGATGCAGGTCTCGACCTTTGGGATCATTCCACCTGAAATAGTTCCATCCTCGATCAGGAATCGTGCCTGTTCGACCCCGATATCCGAAATCAGCTCACCGGCATTGTCCAGCACGCCGACAACGTCGGTCAGCATGAGCAGTCGTGCCGCCCCAACAGCCGAAGCTATCGCACCCGCGGCAGTGTCGGCGTTCACGTTATAAGTCGCACCGTCCTCGCCGATGCCGATCGGTGCAATCACCGGAATGATATCCGCACTGGTCAGGCTGTCGAGCAAATCCGGATCAACATGGGAGGGGTCGCCGACAAACCCAAGATCGAGGATTTTTTCGATATTGGAATCGGTCTCACGATGGGTGCGGCGTAGTTTTCGCACGGACATCAAATTACCGTCCTTGCCCGAAAGACCGACCGCCCGTCCGCCTGCAGCGTTGATGGCAGAGACGATCTGTTTGTTGATCGATCCTGAAAGGACCATTTCGACGATCTCGACGGTTTCCGCGTCGGTGACGCGCAGCCCATCGATGAATTCGCTTTTTATTTTCAAACGTTCGAGCATGGCGCCGATTTGTGGTCCGCCCCCATGCACAATGATGGGCTCGATGCCAACCTGTTTGAGCAGCACGATATCGCGTGCAAACGCACTCGCGAGTGTCTTGTCGCCCATCGCGTGCCCGCCATACTTAATGACGAAACGCTTGCCGTTGAACTGGCGCATATAGGGAAGGGCTTCGGCCAGGACGCCGGCCTTGGCGAGAAGTTCTTCAGGCGGCGGTGCGCTGTCTGGACCCATTTTACGTTCCGTTCTTCGTGCCCGAGGCATGTTTGCGCCCGAACTTAACCCAACTCAGCGGGGGTTCGCCAGCGTCGCCAGATCTGCCCGTAATTCTGCCAGCCCGATGTTCTTGCGCGCGCTGGTAAAAATGAGGTCTGGCAGAGCGGCGGGGTGTTTCTTGAGGGAGGCCGCGACCTTGTCCGTTATCGAGGCCAGTTCGGCGGCTTTCGGCTTGTCACATTTGGTGAGAACGACCCGGTAAACAACGGCGGAAGAATCGAGCATCTCCATCATTTCTTCGTCGCCCGCTTTTAAGCCATGCCGGGAGTCAATCAACAAGCAGAGCCTTTGCAAGTTGGGGCGTCCCCGTAGATAGTCCCGCAGGGTCTGGTTCCAACGTGAGATGTCAGTCTTGGACGCGCGGGCATACCCGTATCCGGGCAAATCAACGAGCATCAGGCGCCCGGCGAGATTGAAGAAGTTCAGCTCTCGGGTGCGACCGGGCGTGTTGCTGGTGCGGGCCAGGGCTTTGCGGCTCGTGAGCGCATTTAAAAGGCTCGATTTACCGACATTCGACCGTCCCGCAAAGGCGAGTTCCGGCAAGGTTGGTTCGGGCAATCCGGAGAGTTCGGCCACACCCATCACAAAGGTGCATTCCTGCGCAAAAAGGCGCCGCGCACTTTCCAGTGTGGCTTCGTCGATTTCGCCTGGGCTCGGTTCCATGGCGTTAGGTATCTGTTTTCCCGCCACCGATGGCTACGCCCATGCGGCGCATGATGATGTACTGCTGAGTGATGGAAAGCAGGTTGTTCCAGGTCCAGTAGATCACCAGGCCGACCGGGAAGTTGGCCAGGAAGAAGGTGAAGATCAGGGGCATGAGCAGGAAGATCTTCGCCTGGACCGGGTCTGCAGGTGCCGGATTCAACTTCTGCTGTGCGAACATGGTCAGGCCCATCAACACGGGCCAGATACCCAGCGCGAGGAAACTGGGTGGATCCCACGGAATAGCCCCGAAGAGGGTAAAGAAATTAAGGGGGTCGGGGGCCGACAAATCCCGGACCCACCCGAAAAAGGGTGCGTGACGCATCTCGATGGAGATGAAAAGCACCTTGTAGAGCGCAAAGAAAACGGGGATTTGCAGCACAATCGGCAGGCAACCGGATACCGGATTGACCTTCTCTTTCCGGTACATGCCCATCAACTCACGCTGCATTGTCTGCTTGTCGTCGGCGTATTTCTCACGCAACTCCGCCATTTTCGGCTGCAACGCCTTCATGGAACTCATGGCGCGGTAGGACTTGTTCGCCAGCGGGAAGAAGAACAGCTTGATCAAAACGGTCACGGCCAGAATTGCGAGGCCGAAATTGCCCAGCCAGTTCGCCGCGAAAATGATTACATTGAGCAACGGTTTGGTCAGGAAGAAGAACCAGCCGAAATCGATCGACAGTTCGAACCGGTCGATGCCCAGGTCGTCGCGATAGGCTTCAAGCGTCTTGAAGACTTTGGCACCGGCAAAGAGTCGGTTGGTTTTCTCCAGGCTTTCGCCCGGGGCCAGCGACGTGGCCGTGCTTCGATAATCGGTCTGGTAGAGATCGGCACCCGTTCCGGTCGTATCGTACAGGAAGCGTGCATCGAGCTGCTGATCCTGATCCGGTACGAGTGCAGTCAGCCAATAAATATCCGTGAACCCGAGCCAGCCCCCCTTGGACGCAAATGTCTGGGGCACCTCCGGCTCATCTTCGAGATCGTCATAGCTGATCTCATGCAGATCCTCGTTAAGCACCCCAATGGGGCCCTCGTGAAGGATAAAGAACCCGCGCGTATCAGGGGTGTTGACGCGCGTGACACGGCCAAAAGAACTGACATTAACCGACGCGTTGCTACCGTTCTTGATGCTGTCCGTCACTGTGAACATGTACTTCGCATCGACGGCGATGGTTCGGGTCAAGATCAAACCGTCATCCGTCCGTGCTGTCAGGACGAGGGGTTTTTCCGTGGTAAGCTTGTTCTGCCGGGTTGACCAGAGGGTCTTGCCGCCGCCGGTTACCGTGCCGTTGCCGGTGAGCCAGCCGAATTCTGCAAAATACGGATTCGCGGTTCCCCGGGGGGAAAGCAGGGTGATGTTCTCACTGCCGGCCTCGACCGTTTGGCGGTAATTCCGCAGCGTCAGATCGTCGAAGCGCCCACCGGTCAAGTTGATCGAGCCGCGATATGAGGCGGTTTCGATGGCGATCCGGCGGCTTTCCACGAGCACGTCATCGCGCTTGCGCGGCTGCGCCGGCGCGGCGGATAGTGCGGTCTGACCGGGCGCGGGAACCGCGGGGATACCAATCGTGTTGGGGTCGCGTCCTGCGGCCTCTTCAATGCGCTGGAGTTCGGCTTCGGCCTGTTCCTGACGCGGCTGTTCGACCAGCATCTGCCATCCGAGAAGGATGGCTAGGGACAATGCGATTGCGAAAATAAGGTTCTTTTGGTCCATTGCCGATCAGGCCCCTGGATGCGACACGGATGCACCGTGTTCGTTGTCGAGATGATTGTCTGTTTCGTGAGTGCAAACCGGAGGCACAGGGTTGTACCCCGCCCCGCCCCAGGGGTTGCACGAAATAATTCGGCGCAATGCGAGCCAGCTGCCCTTGAGCGGGCCGTGTGCCGACAAGGCTTGCGCAGCATAATGCGAGCAGCTTGGCTCATACCGGCAATTGCTCCCCAGCACAGGCGAAATGCCCCACTGCCAGATCCAGATTGGCAGTTTAAGAAGCAGGATTGTTGTTTGAGCTACGAATTGCATCAAGACGCGTTTTCCGGTGTGTGCGCCAATGCGTCGCATTTCTTCAGGGCGACCTCAAGGTCGGAAATCAGTTTATCGTATGAGCGGCGCGCCGTCCCCGCCCGTACGATCACAACATAGTCGCAATCATTGCGTGCGGATTGGGGAATTACCTGACCCACCGCAGCCCGGAGGCGCCTCCGGGAGCGATTACGAGTTACCGCCCCGCCGACCTTCTTGGTGGCCGTAAAGCCCACCCGTATCTGTCCATCGCGGATGAGTGCGTCTTCGGGACGGGGGGCGACCTGAAGCACGAGCCCGGGTGCCGCCCAGCGACGTCTTAGCCCTGCAACCCTCAGAAAATCAGCTCTTTTGGGTAAACGCGCCACTGACGAGACAGCACAATATCCCGCCGTCGGCGTCGTTTCCACCGCCGTCGTTGTCATAGCTCATCAATCCTGGTGATCGTGTTGGCACGGCACAGCCGCACACAACAACACTTAGGCGCTGAGTTTTTTGCGCCCTCGTGCACGTCGGCGCGCCAATACTCGACGTCCACCCACGGTCTTCATGCGGGAACGAAATCCATGGCGGCGCTTGCGCACCAGATTGCTCGGTTGAAATGTCCGCTTCACGCGAATTCTCCATTGCCTTCAAGGGCTTTGCAATTCGGCGCGCTGTATACGAACTCACGGGATGGAAGTCAACGCGTGTCGGCGGTGTTTACGTCGCAATATTCCTCACGCATCGGTGAATGGTTTCCCCATTCGCGATGCACCAAGTACGGTCGCAACAACAAGGCACGGTTTTAAAATGAGTAATCCCGATCTCCCGGCGTCACGCAAGTCTGCTTTCATCAAGAAAATCATACCCTTGTCGGTCCTCGTTGGAGGGCTGGTGGCATTCTTTGTGCTTGATCTTGATCGCTATGCTTCCCTCGATGCGCTGAAACAGAACCGAGAAACCCTGCAAGCTTTCGTGACCGATAATGGTTTGCTTGCAGTCCTCGGATTTGGTGCCATTTACGCGATCGTGGTGGCGTTCTCGCTTCCCGGCGGGGCCATCATGACTCTGACCGCCGGTTTTTTGTTTGGCACGGTCGGCGGCGGATTGATC
>MEHZ011556023.1_pt1 | contig 53632 bp, 39 predicted proteins | sample 897221 | NCBI WGS metagenome assembly MEHZ01 (sample SAMN05514161, study PRJNA337945) | marine metagenome | isolation source: marine surface water | place: Arctic Ocean | collected 2007-12-13 | reverse complement strand
GGACTTTCGAGAACGAGAACGATCCGCCTTCGCCAAGGCATCCTCCTTTGCCGAGGCTTCGGCGAACATGTCGGCGGACAGGGAACGAATAAGAGTAAGATTCAGAGTCCTGAGGCGCCCTATCGGGGCGCTCGCTGACCAGTCGTCTTGTTACTTGCATGTCCGCCGGAGCCTTGTCGGCGGAGGAATACTTGGAACTTTGAACTTCCGCACCAGCGGCTTGTTACTTCCGCGCCAGCGGCGTGGTAGTGATACCTATCCGCAAATCCGGTTTGCCAGCAGTGGGGTAGGCGGACCATGTTTCTCGTTCCATGGCTGAAACCGGTGAAAATTCCTCTGCTACCTTAGATCGTATGTCGCTACCTGATGATGGTGGTCATTTCGGACGCTACGGCGGTGTCTTCGTCCCGGAGACGCTCATGACCGCTCTCAAGAAGCTGGGGGAAGTTTACGCGGAAGCCCGGGCGGATGAGAACTATATCACCGAATTGCGGGGCCATTTGAAGGAGTTTGCCGGCCGTCCGACGGAATTGTATCACGCCAGCCGCCTGACCGAACACTGCGGCGGAGCGAAGATTTATCTTAAACGTGAGGATTTGCTCCACACCGGAGCGCACAAGATCAACAACGCCATTGGCCAAGCACTCCTCGCCAAACGCATGGGCAAGAAACGCATCATTGCTGAGACCGGTGCCGGTCAACACGGCGTCGCCACGGCGGCGGTCTGCGCCAAATTTGGCCTCGAATGTCGCGTCTATATGGGTGCGGTGGATATGGAGCGTCAGTCGCTCAACGTTTTCCGGATGCGTCTCATGGGCGCCGAAGTGATCGGCGTCGAAGCCGGTCAAAAGACCCTCAAGGAAGCGATCAACGAAGCCATGCGCGATTGGGTGACCAATGTGCGCGAGACCCACTACATATTGGGTTCGGCGTTAGGATCGCATCCGTATCCCATGATGGTCCGCGATTTTCACCGCGTGATTGGTCAAGAAACCAAAGCTCAAGTTTTGGAACGCGAAGGTCGTCTCCCGGACGAGATGATCGCCTGCGTCGGCGGAGGCTCCAATGCGATTGGTTTTTTCTTTGATTTCCTCGAAGAGGAATCAGTCCGCCTCGTGGGCGTTGAAGCAGGCGGTCGGGGGATCACTCGGGGTGATCACGCTGCTCGATTTGAGGGCGGCAAACTCGGCGTGCTGCAAGGCTGCAAAACCTTTATTCTACAAGACTCCGACGGACAGATCGAACTGACTCACTCCGTTAGTGCTGGTTTGGATTACGCTGGAATCGGCCCGGAACACGCGTATTACCGCGACCGGGGTCGCATCGATTATGCGCATGCGAGTGACGATGAAGTCCTGGAAGTCTTCCAGCTTTTCTCCCGCCTCGAAGGCATTCTGCCCGCATTGGAATCGACTCATGCCTTGGTGCACGGTATCAAGCGCGCCAAGGAAATGGGCAAGGACGAGATCCTGATCATTAATTTGAGTGGCCGAGGAGACAAGGACGTGGCCCAAGTCCAGCAGCTGCTGGACTTGGAAGTATCAAGTTCCAAGTAACAAGTTCCAAGAGACTGAGAAGAACCAAGTCCTGCGGCCTTTTGGGCCGAATTTACAAACTTCAATTAACAAGATGACTGCACCTGGCGGAGAACTAAGCGAACGCACTTTTGGATTTGCTCGCGATGTGAGAAAGGCGGTCAACCAACTGCCTAAAACTCTCTCTGCTCGGGAAGATTCCAAACAGTTGATTCGCTCGTCGGGTTCGGTGGCGGCAAATTACCTCGAGGCTCAGGAAGGACTCAGTCGCAAAGATTTCTTCTACCGCCTGAAGGTCTGTCGGAAAGAAGCCCGAGAGTCGCAGCTTTGGCTCGAATTACTCGCTGAAGATGGCGGTGAGACCGTGAGCGAAGAGTTGGATCGCCTTATCGACGAAGCCAATCAGCTCACTCGAATTTTCTCATCGATTGTTAAAAAGCAGGACGAGTCCGAGGATTAGGTTTCTTGGAATTTGATACTTGTCACTTGGAACATCGCGCCAACGGCGCGCACAGGACTTCTTCTTTCAGATCAAAAATTGCCGAAAAGAGGTACGGGAATCCCAGCTTTGGCTCGAGCTTTTGGCCGAGCTGGCAAAGGACATTCCACTCGAAGAGCTGGACCGTTTGATCGACGAAGCTAATCAATTGACTCGTGTTTTTTCGTCCATTTCCAAGAAGCAGGAAGACTCCGAGTAGTCTTAGTGCCATTGGGACGTCGTCGCGAAGCGGCGACCGCTAAATAGTCTTCTTGAAACTTGTCACTTGGAACTTGGAACTTCTTCTCATGTGACGAGATACTCGTCCCATGAGAAGTATGACCGGATTTGGCCGAGCCTCGGCATCAGTGGCTGACGCGTTAATCGTAGTTCAGGTGAATTCGGTTAACCGGAAGTCATTGGATCTTTCGATGCGGATTCCCGACGCGTGGTCGCCCTTGGAAACTAAAGTCACCGAGAAGGTTCGAGCCGTTGCTCGACGCGGGAAGATCCATCTGGTCGTAAGCATGGAGGCGCAGGGCGGGGCGGAAGGTCAGACGGCGGCTCACCTCAAGCGGCTGGCGAAGTTGTCTGCGGAAAACAACGTAGCGTTTGCGCCGGACACGCGGCTGTTGTGGGACTTGGCCAACGATCGGCGGACTCTCTCCGAACCCGACCTTACGGAGGTCTTGGAGGTCGCGATTCTCGATGCAGCCGAACAGGCGCTACAGTCTTTTGCTGGGATGCGAGCCACGGAAGGGGAGGCTTTGCTGACCGATTTCCTTAAGCGCATTGAAACTATCAAACATCACGTGGCGGCGGTGGCTAAGCGCTCGCCGCAAGTCGTGACTGATTACCGGGAGAATTTGATCAAACGCCTACGCGATGCGGACCTCGAATTAGATGTAGAGGACGATCGGGTGTTAAAAGAAGTGTGTCTCTTCGCCGACCGTTGCGATATCACCGAAGAGATCACCCGACTCGATAGTCATTTGGATCAGTTCGAAGGACACCTCAAAGGCGACGGGGAGATCGGTCGCAAGGCGGAGTTTATTCTCCAAGAGATCGGCCGCGAAATTCACACCATCGGCAGCAAGGCCAATGACCTCCAGCTCTCGAAGCATGTCATTGAATTGAAGAACGAGCTCGAGCGGATTCGCGAGCAGATCGCAAATGTGGAGTAGGACGCGCGGTGGCGTGGAGACACCGCTGATCGAATCTCATCCGTTTTGAGGCGATGTTTTTTGTAACCTCGGCAGAGTAAAGGCGTCCTTCTGGTTAATGACTGCCCCTAGATTCGTCACACAATTACTTCGATTTCGTGATAGTTGGTAACGCGGGCTCATTGTTGGGCTCCTTTTTAGTGTTTCCGAGTCGGTAGCACCGGCCCAAGAGGTAGGGGTGCTCTCCAATCTGTCCACCCGAGGAGAAATCGTGGAAGACGGTGAGCATCTTATCGGTGGATTTGTATTGGCTGGTGAGGGGGCACGCCGATTACTCATCCGGGGGTTGGGGCCGGGATTGGCTGAATTTATTCCAATCGAGGAACTCGTGACGGATCCCGCCTTGGCGGTATTTTACGGGCGGGAAAAAATTGCAGAGAACGACGATTGGTCTTTCGGCACGGCGTCGGTGGAGATAGCGGAATTGGGTAACAGCCTCGGAGCGTTTCCCCTTTCCTCTGGTTCGTTGGACGCCGACTCGCTATTTCTTGGAACTTGATACCTGATACTTGCTACTTCGCGCCGTCTGGCGCGCTCGGGTTCTTCATCGAATAGATGAAGTAGATCACAACGCCGATCACGATGCCGCTGTCGGCTACATTGAAGGTGGGGTAGATGTAGCTGCCGAAGTGAAAGTCCAGGAAGTCGACGACATGGCCGTAGGCGAGTCGGTCGATGAGATTGCCGACGATGCCGCCGCACAATAATCCGAAGCTGAGCTGCATCCAGCATTCGCGCAGATTCAGGGAGCGGCGCCAGAAGTAAATGGCGACCAAGGTGATCAGCGCCAGTATCGCCAGCATGGTGCTACGACCGGTGAAGAGACTCCAGGCAGCGCCAGTATTGCCCACGTGCACGAGATGGAAAAAACCGTCGATGACGGGGATCCAGCGTCCGGGGCCGTAGGAAGGAAACGGGAGGCGATCGACGATCCAAAGTTTGGTGAGCTGGTCCAGCACCAGCACGGTTACACTCAGAATCCAAAGCAACCGATACGCCTTGAGGCGTTCCCAACGGTCCGGCGCGGGTGGGGCCGAATCGGACTCGGGGGGGAGGGCTTCCATGGGATGGATGAGCGAGACCTCAGTCTCGCGCGCTTAGTCGTCGTAGCTGGTATCAGCCATGGCTGCCGCCGCTTCACCCATCTCGCCGCCGAGACCGGCCTGCGTGCGCACCCGGTGGCGGTTGCGCTCGAGGTCTTTCTGCGTGGCTAAGGAGTAGCGGGTGAATGGCACAACCGCGAGGCGGTCCTTGTCGATCGGGATACCCGTAACTTCATCGAGACCGTAGGTGCCGTTCTTGATGCGAGTGATGGCCGCTTCGATTTCGGAGAGGGCTTCTTGCTCATTCGCGACCATCGAAAGGGCGAAATCACGGTCAAAGGTGTCGGTGCCTGCGTCGGCCATGTGTTGACCGTAGGAAGAGAGATCACCGGCGTCATCCTTGGCGGAACGCTTGAGCGTGTCTTCGGAGTGTTGGTCAATTTGGCCGGTGAGGTGAGCGCGGAGTTCGAGCAGCAATTTGAAATACTTGCGATACTTGGCGGGGATATCAGCGGGGTCGTCGTAGGTTGGTTTCTTCGTGGAAGCAGCGGGGTTGAACCCGAGGATATCCGCGAGGGAGGCCGCAGCGACATTCATGGGTTTGACCGCAGCTAACGTCGCTTCGATCGCGGCGGTTTGGTCCGCAACCTTGGCGGCCTTCTTCTTGGCGGAGGCCTTTTCCTTGGTCTTGGTGGTCTTAGCGATCTCCTTCACCTCATCGAGACTGAACGCGATCGATTTGGAAGCCTTGGCTGGCTTCTTAGTCTTGCTGAGAATGCGACTCTTGAGGATCGCGCGAGCGTCGATCTTCTTGACCGGAGCAGCGGTGGGCTCAGCCACCGCTTTGGCGGGAGCTTTTTTGGCGGCGACCTTCTTGGTTGCGGGAGCCTTCTTGGCTGCAGCCGTCTTAGCGGGGGCCTTTTTAACGGCGGCCGGCTTCTTGGTCGGAGATTTTTTAGTGGTGGTTTTCTTCACAGATTTGATGGGTGCAGGTTTTTTGCCTGCGGATTTGGTGGCCTTTGATTTGGCCGGCGCTTTTTTTACCGCGGTCTTTTTAACGGCGGGTTTCTTGGCGGATGTTTTTTTAACGGTATTCTTGGCGGCGATCTTTTTGGCGGTCGTTTTCTTCGGCGCAACTTTCTTTTGTGGCGCTTTTTTAATGATCTTCTTGGTCGTTGGTTTTTTAGCGGCGGTCTTTTTTACGGGAGCTTTATCAGCGATCGTTTTCTTCGGTGCGGCTTTCTTAGCGGGAGCTTTTTTTACGGGTTTCTTAGCGGCTGGTTTTTTGACTGTAGCCTTCTTGGTTGGCGCTTTCTTTTTGGCGGCGGCTTTTTTGACCGGGGCTTTTTTAGCAGCGACTTTCTTGGCAGGTTTTTTAGCGGAGGCTTTGGTTTTGGCGGAGTGGGGTGGGGTTTTCTTAGCCATGATCTGTGGGGGTAGGATGGAGGTTAAGTGAGTGCTTCAGCGCAACGTGGGCATACGTCGCCATGGGCGGTGGAGTTGAGGGCCGGGACCCAACGCCAGCAGCGTGGGCACCGGGTGTAGCCGAGTTCCTCGCAGTGTTGGACGTTGATGGAGGTATCGCCCGCAGCGGTGGTGATGGCCACGTGAGAAACGATAAAGATTTCGGGTAGAGATTCGCGGTGTTTTTCCAGCACGGCGAGGGTGTCGCTGCCGGCGGGGAAGTTGAGCGTGACGGCGGCGTCGAGTGACTTACCGATCTTACCGGCCTGGCGGGCAGGTTCGATGGCTTCGGTCACTTGGCTGCGAACCTGAAGGAGGGTGGCGATATCGGCATCGATCGCGGTATCGGTCCAGTCGGCGGGAATGGTGGGCCAATCCTGCAGGTGGATCGGGTCATCGCTGAAATCACTCCCGTTGGTCGCGTGGGCCCAGGCTTCGTCGGTGGTGAAACTCAGGATCGGGGCGAGCAGCCGCACCAACGTTTGGAAGATGTGGTGAATCGCAGTCTGCGACGAGCGACGCAGAGGGTGATCTGCGGCGAGGGTGTAGAGTCGATCCTTGAGGATGTCGTGATAGATCGATGACAGGGTGACTGAACAGAAGTTGTTACACAGTTGGTAGACGCGATGGAGCTCGTAGGCGTCGTAGGCGGTGGTGCAGGCCTCGGTTAAAACCGCAGTTTGGTGCAAGGCCCAGCGGTCGAGGGTATCGAGGTCCGCGATGGCGACGCCGTTCTTTTCGAAGTCGAAATCGAACTGGGTCGAGAGCTGGTAGCGGAAGGTATTACGGAAGAGTCGATACGCTTCGCTGGCGTTGCCGAGAATCGTGTCGGACAGGGTGATGTCCTGAGTGAAGTCTTGGGAAGCGATCCACAGGCGAATGACATCGGCGCCGTAATCGTTGATGTAGCGATCCGAGGTGGGGGGGGTCTCGTATTCGCCGCTCTTGGAGATCTTTTTGCCGTCTCCACCGACGATGAAGCCGTGGGTGAGGACCGCTTTATAAGGGGCGGCGCCTCGGCTGATGATGCTCGTCCAGAGGGAGGATTGGAACCAACCGCGATGTTGGTCGCTGCCTTCGAGGTAGAGGTCGGCGGGCCAGATGGTGTCGCCTTGGCTGTTGCGCAGGACGGCGTTGTGGCTGGAGCCAGAATCAATCCAAACGTCGAGCGTGTCGCGGCCTTGAACGAGTTGGTCGGCGGCGGGCCAACCTTCGGGCAGGGTCACGCCGTCGAGCAATTCGATCGGGGTGGCGTCATACCAGGTGTTAGTGCCTTTAGTCGCGATCTTATCGGCGACTTGGCGAATGACGTCGGCGTCGATGTAAGGTGTTTTGTCCGCCCCAAAGAAGGCGATGATGGGCACGCCCCAGGAGCGTTGGCGACTGATGCACCAATCGGGACGCGCTTCGACGGCGCCGCGGATGCGGGTCTCGCCGTGGGTGGGCACCCATTGCACTTGGTCGATGGCGTCGAGGGCTTGTTTCCGGTGATCGGCCTTGTCGAGCGAGACGAACCACTGGTCCACCGCGCGGAAAATGATCGGAGTCTTGGAGCGCCAGCAATGCGGGTAGCTGTGAAGATACTTCTTCTTGGCGAGCAATGCGCCGGCCGCGGCCAACATCCTCAATACGCCGATATTGGCGGTGGAGGGTTTTTTGGCCTTCAGATCCTCCACGGTTTCGAGGGTGGTCAGTCCGACCAGATCAGCCGGCACTTGGCCGTCGTCGAGGTATTTGCCGTCGTCACCAACCGGACAATAGATGTCCAATTTGTAGTTGAGGCCGGTGATGTAATCATCGGCACCGTGACCGGGAGCCGTATGCACGCAACCAGTGCCGCTGTCGGTGGTCACGTATTCGGCGAGGACGATCGGGGAGGCGCGGTCGACAATAGGATGACGCGTCTGGAGGTGTTCGAGGTCGGCACCGACGATCGTCTTAACCACCGGGGCATCACCCTCGTGTTTGATCGATTCGAGCACTGCGGGGAGCAATTGCTCCGCGACCACGATACGTTCTTCGCCGAGATCGGCGACGACGTAGTCCACGCGGGGATGCAGGGCGATCGCCATGTTGGCCGGAATGGTCCACGGGGTCGTGGTCCAGATGACCACGGAAAGGGGGTTGTCGGTGGGGAGACCAAATTTCTCCGCTTGGTCCGCTGGCACGGTGAACTTCACCCAGATGGCGAGGGAGGTGTGGTCGCGGTATTCGATCTCAGCTTCGGCCAGAGCCGTTTCAAAGGGGATGGACCAATAAACCGGCTTCTTACTGCGGTAAACGATGTCCTGTTCGACGAAGGCCGCGAAGGTGCGGATGATGTCGGCTTCGTAGGCCGGATCCTTGGTCTTGTATTGGTTGGTCCAGTCGGCCTGAACGCCGAGGCGCTTGAATTGGGCGGTTTGGGTCGTGATCCAGCCCTCGGAGAACGCGTCGCAGCGGGCGCGGCGCTCGGCCGTCGACACTTCTTCGCCGGATTCTTGAATCTCGCGGGTGACCACCTGTTCGATCGGCAGACCGTGGCAATCCCAGCCCGGAACGTAAGGCGTGCGGAAGCCGCGCATCGTCTTGTAGCGGCAAACGGTGTCCTTGATCGTCTTGTTCAGGGCGGTGCCGATGTGGACATCGCCATTGGTGAACGGCGGGCCATCGTGCAGCACGTAGGCCGGGGCTTCAGCTCGGAGCCGCTGCATGGCGGCGTAGAGATCAAGCTGGTCCCAATGAGCGAGACGGGTGGGCTCCCGCTTGACGAGATTCGCCCGCATGGGGAATTCAGTCTGCGGTAGCAGGAGCGTGTTTTTAAGGTCGTTCGCCATCCAGAAATAAAGTGGCGGAGGCTACGGCCGAACTTCCCCGAGTCAAGGGTCGCAATATTGTATTTTTTTCGGGAAGGACTTATGGGCGGATTTGAACGCGTTCAGCGCAGATCAAAGCGGAATATCGCGCTACTTAACGCCGGGACCTCCAGACCTGAATGGATGCTCATTTTTGGAGTCATTTGAATGTCCAATACCCGAGAATGCCCCGGCACGTTGTGGTCGTGTTGATCGTGACCGCCCACGTGCCAGCGGGTGGCGCTATCGGGCAGGTCCTGGTCCGAGTTAAGATCTAGGGTGATGGGGGAATCAGTCGGATTGACTGCGCCTACCGTCAAAACCGTGCCGTCAGCGGTAAGGGCAGCGGCGATATCGAGATCGCCGAAATGGTCGGCCAGTTGGAGGGGGAGGGTGCCAAAGTGATTGCGGTAGAGTTGCAGGATGAGTCCGGTGCTCTCCATTTCGGCGGCGATGCGTGAGGTCTTGATCGCGCCGATTACATTAACGGTCTGGGCGTAGTGGGCCATTTTGATGATGTCCGTTTGGCGATAAAACTCGTGCAGCCCCATCGCGATGCCCAAGGCGTCAGACAAGTCGTAGATGCAGCCGAGCTCGCCGTAAACGTAGTCGCGATGCCAGTAGTTCCACTCGTCCATGGCGATGGGCACGGTGCGTCCGTTGAGATGAGGCAGCCGGGCCTGCATCTCACGGTGTCCGTCGGCTTTGATGCGGATCTGCTCTTTTATCAGTTTCACGTGTTCAAGCAGCGGCAGTCGGACTTCTTCGGTCCAGGGCGTGCGGCCGGCGTAAAAGTGCTCTGAGAGCATGGTCATATGATCGGCCGAGCGGCGGAGCATGCCTTCGGACCAACCCATCTGGTGCATTTCGTCATCGGGATTGTTTTCGTCGTATTTGGATTCGAGGTCACCCACTCCGACCAATACCAAATCTGGGTCGATTGCCCACATTGCAGCGGAGACCTCGTTGTGTTTAATCGTATAGTGGCTGAGCGCCATGAACCCGAGCTGCCAACGCCCCCACATTTCGTTGCCGATGCACCAGTTCTTGACGTCGTAGGGAGCCGGGTTGCCGTTGATCGCCCGCCAACCGCCACCGATGGTATCGGCGCTGGCATTGGTGTATTCGACCCACTGGGCGGCGGTGTAGGCGTCGCCGAAGCCGGTGTTCACCGCAATCATGGGAGCGGTGTCGATCTCGCGGCAAAACGCGATAAACTCGTCGGTGCCGAAGTCGTTGTGCTCCACCCCAGTCCAGGCCGGGTTTTTGCGGGGAGGGCGGCGATCTCGATCGCCGATGCCGTCACGCCAGTTGTAACCGGAGACGAAGTTTCCGCCTGGCCACCGATAGACGGGCGCGTTGAGTTGTTTGAGCAGAGCGATCGTATCGGCCCGCATGCCCTTGATGTTGTTGGCGGGCATGAGCGAGGGAGGGCCCAGCACCACGTCTCCCTGGGCGACTTCGATCGAGAACGTGGCTCCGCGTTCGAGCGTGGCAGCTGCGGTAAATTCGAAAGCGTAGCGCTCAAAATCAGGGGACGATTTGATTTCGATCTCCCGAGAATCGTCGGCCTGGCCCGGAATTCGTAGGCTGAGATTGATCGTAGCATCACCGTTGATCGGTTTCACCCAGATATAACCGACATATTTCTGATCCGCGATCACCCCGAGGTCGTGCTGCTTGATGCCGGCGCCTGCGGTGATTTGCGGCGAATGTTCCCCCACGAAAGGGTCTTGGTTCGACATGATCACGTGAGCGGGATTGCCGAGGATTTCCCACGGCGATGCTCCTACTACGGGGTAGTCGGTATCAGTTAGGTTCGCGTAGGGGTCGTAGCTCGAGGTGATCGGGAAGTAGAACTTTCGATCTTCCAGCATTTCAGCCCAGATTCCGCCGTAGATGCACCGGCCCAGATGTTCGATGAATTGACCATAAATAAAGGGTTCGATCGGTTCACCGATCTTCGATTGATCGAGCTCAACGCGCAAGGGCGGTATTATAGCGGAAAGACCGGAAACGCCCATCAAGGCGACAACGAGAAGACAAAGGAATCGATTCATGATAGGGAGGCAGGAGTTGAGTTGTGTATGGATGCCGAGGACGGGACCCACCAAGCCGATGATGCTCACACTTTAGCACGACTCATTTTTCGCGAGCGGATTAACCGATTGATCGAGGAGTGGGTTCCCCGCACATTTCGTTAGTTATGGCAGTCTCCACCTCTCTCACCACCGAGCAGATCCGCCACTTTCACCAGGAAGGTTATGTGATTGTGCCAGATGTCTTCGACCCGGCTGAACTCGAACCTCTGCGCCGTTCCTTGCATGCGGCAATAGCCGAAAAAACCAAGGAACTAAAGACCGCAGGCAAACTGGAGAACGAACACCCTGAGCTCGAGTTTGATCACCGACTGGCCGCGATCTACCGCGATTCTAAGGAAAACGGTGGAGAATTACTCAAACACCTAGAGGGGTTGCGCGGCGGTGGGTTTCACTCACCGGAGATGTTCGATCTGATCGCTCATCCCAAACTGATCTCAGCGGTGCGGGGATTGTTGCACACCAATGAGGTCGTCGCTTCGTCGGCCTATCGGATTCGCCCCAAACTCCCTCAAATCGGTCGTGGCAATGTGCCGTGGCACCAAGACAGTGGATACTTTGCCGAACACTGTGATACCGAAATGATCATCACGTGTTGGGTGCCGATGGTGGATGCGACGGTGGAGAATGGTTGTATGCAGATCCTGCCTCGAACCCATCGCGGCTCGCTCGCGCGCCATCACACCGGGGGCAACGCGGGTTTTCTGGTAATCGAGGAGGAGGATTTGCCCGACGATCCGCGCAAGGCGATCACGGCGGCATGTCCGCGGGGAGGCGTGGTGTTTATGACCAATCGCACGCCCCATTGTTCGACGCCCAATTCATCGGATCATATCCGTTGGAGCGCGGATCTGCGTTACCAATCAGCGGAAGTGCCGAGTAATCGCGATGCTTGGCCGGAGAGCATGGACGATGCTGGTAAAGCGGATGACGCGTTCTACGAAAAAATCACGGTCGCTTGTTATCCTCCCGAAGCGGACTTTTTGGTCAGTAGCGAAAAACACCCCGATCAAGTGACCCACTACACGGGTTACGTGGAACGGCGGGAAACCTACGACAAGGCAACGGCTGATTTGCGCGGTATGCGCCCCTGGCCGTCGGTGGAGTCGTAAGGAAGGGGAGGGACCGGCTCCGTTCGGTCCGCACGTTGGGATGGGGTGAACAGGATTGTGTTTGGAACGGTTCCGCGGACGACACGGAGGTCGTCCCTCCCGAGAAATCCATCGCTTTGCAATCTGGGTAAATCTGTGGTTCTAAAAGCACCTGCCTCTCAGCCCAGCGCGCGAGCTGCCAATTTGTGGCCGGCGGCGATACAGTTGGTGAGAGAAATGCCATCGCGCACGTTCCCACCAATGAACAGTCTGGGATAGGACCGTTCACAGCTCTCAATGACTTTGAGGAATTCGCCGTAGCCGAGATTGTATTGGGGAATAGCCCGAGGCCAGGAATGTAGGCGCTGATAGACGGGCTCACCCGTGACACCCAGGATCTCACCGAGTTCTCTCTTCACCACGCGCAATAGGGTGGCTTCATCGGCTTGGCCTAGATCAGGACGGTGGACTCCACCCAACATGACCGTGAGCCCAACATGACCTTCGGGCGCTCGACCTTCGAATAAAGAGGAAGAGAACAGCACCCCGAGCACTTGGCGGTGTTCGGCCTGAGGCATCAATACGCCGAACCCGTCCAGCGGATGGGCAACTTGTTCACGTTTGTAGCCGAGAAAAAATGACGAGACAGCCGGGGTGGTGATGTCAGCCAGTTCGGCCAAGGGGCACTCACCCAATGAACCGATGGTGAGTTCGGATAATGGCTTCGCGGGTAAGGCCAGGATCACGCGATCAAATTCTTCGACCTGCGTGTTGCTATCGCGATTCCAGACCACGCCCCAACGTTTGCCTGGAATGAGACTTTTGATCCGAGCATTGAGGCCGATGTTCAATGGACCAATGTCTCGAGCCAATGCGGCCGGGAGCATACCCAACCCCTCGCGGAACGAAATAATCGGTGGTGGACCACTCGGGCCACCGACGGCGCGCTTGGCTTTGGCTGCTTTGATTTGGCCCCGGATGATCGAACCTGTTTCTTGCTCAATCTTCCATAACGACGGAAATGAATGTCGGGCCGAAAGCTGAGAGGGATCACCCGCGTAGATCCCGGAAACAAACGGATTGAGACCGTAGTCTACCAGTTCGTCGCCGAAGTGACTGCGCACAAAATCCGCTAGACTGACATCGGCCGGGCGGATGCGAGGGCGGTGCAAAAGCTCACGAAAGATCCGCAGCTTCGCGCCGAAAGAGAATAAGGACGAAGATAACAGGCCGGGAGGCGAGCTCGGAGCTGCTTGGGGTTTTCCGTTGCGGAGAATATAGCGATTTTTCGCGGCCGGTTGCGCTGCGCTGCGTGCTTCATCGAGTCCGAGATCCGAGATCAACGCCGTGAGCTCGGGAGAGTTTTCTTGGATGGAATTGGGTCCAGCTTCGACCAGCCATTCGCCATCGCGCACGGACTGAACCGGGCCGCCTACTTTGGCTCCGGCTTCGAACAGGCGCACCGTCGCACCGGTCTGCCTCAACGCATACGCGGCGGTGAGGCCCGTGATGCCTCCACCGATAACCGCAACTTTTCGGAAGGCACTCATTTCCAGCTGGTGACGGTGTCGACTAGTGACTCCATGCAGGAGATATGAGCTCGAGGCGTGATGCCGTGGCCGAGGTTGAAGATGTGACCGGGTAGGCCGCGCATGGACTCCAGCAGTCGGGACGTTTCGCGCGCGACGATCTCGGGGGTGGTCTGCATCAATACGGGATCCAAGTTGCCCTGCACGGCGACATTGGCCGGCAAGTTCTGGCGGGTGATGGCGAGGTCGTTGGTCCAATCGACACTGATCACGCGCACGCCGCTGAAGGCTTGATCGGTGAGATGGGAGGCGGTGCCTTTGGCGTAAAGAATGATGGGGAAGTCGGCGGGTAGGGCGGCGACGATTTGTTTGATCCACCGGAGTGAGGCGGCTTCGTAATCTGGCCCGGCAATGATGCCACCCCATGAATCGAAGATCTGGATAGCGTCCGCTCCCGCTTCGATCTGCATCTTGAAGTAAGTGATCAGCGCGGCGGTGAGTTTTTCGAGCAACGCGTCGAACATGGCCCGATCCGTGTAGAAGAGGAGTTTAACACGTTCGAAATCAGACGAACTGCCGCCTTCGACCATGTAGGTGGCAAGGGTCCAAGGCGAACCGCCGAAGCCGAGCACGGCCTTGGTGTCGCCGACTTCTTGGCGAATGAGACGCAGAGTAGCTGGAACGTAAGAGAGCTTTTCCGGGATCGAATCGGCGTCGGCGAGGGCATCGATTTGAGCGCGGGTTTCGATCCGATATTCCATGCCGATGCCACCTTGATCACGGAAGTGGTAGGGCTGCCCGAGCGCTTCGGGAATGGTCAAAATATCCGAAAATAGAATCGCGGCATCCAGCGCAAACCGGCGCAGGGGTTGCATCGTGACTTCGAGGGCCAGCTCGGGGGTCTGCACCATGTGCAGGAAGGAAGACTTGGCCTTCAGCTCCCGATACTCGGGCAGATAGCGACCAGCCTGGCGCATGACCCAGATCGGCGGGCGATCCAGAGGTTGGCAGGCACAGGCGGCGAGGAAACGTTCACGAGAAGTCATGCTTTTGAAAAAGTAGCGAGTAGCGAGTAGCTAGTTGTAGAAGCCCATGGAGTTATGCTTCGGACTCCAGTTGGTGGATTTACGAAGGACGATTTACGAAGGACGATTTGATGGCTCTGACCAGATGGCGAGTGATGGGAGTGGATGGGAACATTCGTAAATCGTAATTCTGAATTCGTAAATCAACTGGCGAGCCAGTTGCGGGGTTTGAGGAATGTGTCGTAGAGTTCGGCTTCGGGGGAGCCGGGGTCGGGTGACCAATCGTATTTCCACGTGGTGAGCGGAGGGAGGCTCATGAGGATAGATTCGGTGCGGCCGCCGCTTTGCAGGCCAAAGAGGGTGCCGCGATCCCAAACGAGGTTGAATTCCACGTATCGACCACGGCGATACAGTTGGAAGTCGCGTTCACGCTCGCCGAAGGGGATGTCCTTGCGACGGGCAACGATGGGACGGTAGGCGGGTAAGAAGTGGTCCCCAACATTGCGCATCATCGCGAAGCTTTGGTCGAAGCCGAGTTCATTGAAGTCATCGAAGAATAGTCCGCCGATGCCGCGGGGTTCCTTACGGTGTTTGAGATAGAAATATTCGTCGCACCATTGCTTGAAACGCGGGTGGAGCTGATCGCCGAAAGGTTCGACGGCATCGCGGGAGATTTGATGCCAGTGCACGGCGTCCTCTTCGAAGCCGTAGAAGGGGGTGAGGTCGAAGCCGCCACCGAACCACCAGACCGGATTCTCGCCGTCGGGATCGGCGACGAAGAAACGCACGTTGGCGTGACTAGTCGGCACGTAGGGATTGCGCGGGTGAATCACGAGCGAGACCCCCATGGCCTGCCAAGGTTTGCCGGCAATCTCGGGACGATGGGCCGAAGCGGAGGGAGGGAGCTGGTCTCCGTGCACGTGGGAGAAGGCGACACCGCCTTTTTCGATCACGGCTCCTTCGGTGAGAATACGGGTGCGGCCGCCCCCGCCGGCGGCCCGGGTCCATTCATCGGTGGCAAAGGCTGCTCCGCCATCTTCTTGCTCAAGACCAGCACAAATCTGGTCCTGCAGCGGGAGCAGGTAGTTGCGGACGGCGTTGAGATCGGGTGCGGAGGACATGCGGAAATGAATTTGAGAGAAAGAGAACGAGAAAGAGAACGATATTTATAAGGGTGAACCTCTCGCACCCGTTTTGCGCGGTGATAGCGGCTTCGAGGGCTTCCCTCGCCTTACTTGGTCAAGAACTTGATCCCATCGCGCCACGCCGTGCGCATGGCATGGGCGACTTCATGGTCTTCGCTCGCCATATTCTTATCCAAAACTGCTTCGTCGGTTGCGACTGTTTCGACGACTTCGGCGATGATGTCGTGCGCTTTTTTGGGCGCTAATCGACACCGCTGCATGCCGTAGCGAAGAACGCGTTTGTAGTCGGGCCAGCGTTTCGTGCCATCCAAGGTCAAAGCCATACTATCCTGCGGTAGGTAGGCGGTGGTGGTGATCAGGTCGAAGGTGGGTGCGAGGGTGACTGCGGCGGTGGCATTATCGTAGAGCACGCCAAAATTCTTCCGGTGGGCATCGCCATTGCGGATGGCGATCGAGAAGACCCACGAACGGTAAAACTGGGCCAGTTCTGCTTCGAGCCCACGTGGGCTGTTGAGCACTCGGGCCAACGTGCCTGCGAGTTGTTCGTAGGAGCCCTCGTATTTGTCGCGGGACAGTCGACCGTCGAGGGCGCAGCCATCTTCAAAGGCCAGATAGGAACCGTCGGTCTTTAAATCAAAACGCTCAATTACCAGCGTCTGCCCGTCTTCCGCAAGTTGAGTTGATGCCACCGGCAGACCTGCCCGCCTGGCGGTCTCCAAGCAGCGATACTCGTTGGCGGCGAGCGCCGGATATTTTGCTGGATCGAACGTCTTCAGCATGTGCGTTGTGCCGGAAGTCGTGATCTTTTCCTGCTTACCGACTGGAGGGCTCAGCTTCTCGATGTTTAAGCTGCCATCGTCGCGAATGAGCATCTTGGGCTGGACCCCCGCCACGCCGGAATACTGCGCGTAGCGCTCCAGCAGGTCGCGAAACAGTTCCGAAGTGCCGCGATAGCTGAGTAACTGGCTGAGGTTTTGCGCGGGTACGCGATCGAGGTCGGCGGCGGAATTCCCAAAGCGCAAACGACCGATCAGGGACTGACCGACCACTCCCAGCAGGCTCAGGTCATCGAAAACCGGCAACGCTTTGGAAAACATCGTATGTAGGGTATCCCGGAGCGCGCCCTCGGGCAGGTTCATGTCGAACACGGGATGCAGCACCGTGGCGCGTTCCGCAAAATACGGTTCCCCCCCCACGGGCATCAACAACGAGACGGCTTGGCTGGGTGGGGTTCCGGGGCGGTAGTCGAAGCGGTTGGCCGGATCATCCCGCCGGAGTTCGCCTACCGGGGCCCGATTTACAAAAACCTCAGTCATGGGTGGTCCGGGTAGACTGCAATTGGTTCAACGCGATGTCGGTGGCGTGAAACGCATTCTGCCGTTCCTCTCGGTTCTTCGCGTAGGCTTCGTGCAGGGTGAGTTTCGGGTCGCGGGGCGCGACGGTCATTTCCAGCCCCAGCAGATCGCAGATGGCGGCAAACTTGCGGATGCCCAGATCACTCATGACACCCGTCTCGACCTGCGAGATCGTGGTGCGGCTCATGCCCAGACGCTTCGCCAAATCGGCTTGCGTGAGCTTAGCCTGACGTCGCGATTGACGAATGAGAGAACCTGCTGTCGTGAAATTCATGTTTTATATATGAAACAAAAATACAAAATTATGCTAAAATACGAGTAATTTGTTTAATATATGAAACATTAAGGAGGTCCATTTAAAATTAACCTCACGTTCGATCAAGCCCGGATGCGGGCTTCGCGGTCAGTCGTAGTCGGGGAGCTCGCTGCCTTTTTTGGCGCCGAAGTATTCCAGGATGTCGTAGCGCAGGCTGCAGATTTCATTCGTATTGTAGTCCCGGGCCTTCTTGGGATCGGCGAGGACGTCGTCGATGTCGTCGAGCAGGGTATGTTTTCCCAAAACCATCTCACCGTCGACCCATCGCCAGATGATTTGGTAGGCGTTTACGTCGATGCTGTAGAGGTTCTCGGTGCCTTCGTCTGTTTGAGTCTAAGAAGTCGTTATTAAGGAAGGGCGCAGAGGAGGGGGAACAGGCACTGGTTCATGGGGTGGTTGAGAACGAGAACGAGAATGAGTAATAGTAAGAGAAAGAGGTGGGGCGGGCTTTGCACCCGATAATCAGGGCGTCCCGGAATTCTTTCCCGGATTCACTGGGGGTTGACGACTTTGTTAGAGTTCGCGGTGGACAGGTCGCACCGACTCGCAAGCGTAGTCGGTTCGCGGCTTTGAATCGCCCAATTTATGAACGACACCGCATTGCTCACTATCACTATCACCGGATTCACGGTGGCGTTTCTGCACGCGGCGATCCCGACCCACTGGGTGCCGTTTGTGCTCGTGGGCAGGGCCCGGGGGTGGTCGCGCCGTCGCACCTTGGCGATCACTGCTCTGGCGGGATCGGGCCACATTCTGGTCACAACCTTGATCGGTTTCCTGATCGCTTGGCTGGGATTTGAGGTGGAGGAGTCGATCGAACAGTGGTTTCCGTTTCTGACCTCGGGGATCCTACTCGTGGTGGGGCTGTATTTCGGCGTGCGCCAGTGGCGCGGGCAGGGAATCTGTCATCATCACCCTCCCGGGAGTCGCCATCAGCCCAGCCAAGATTGCGGTCATGACCATGATCATGGGCACACCCACTGGGACGAGGAGTTGGCGGGCACCTCGCTGGTGAAGGACAATAAGGGCGATTGGGCGGCGATCGGCGGTTTATTTTCTATGGTCACCTTGAGTCCATGCGAAGGATTTCTGCCGATCTATTTGTCGGGCGTGCAGTTTGGGTGGTCGGGGTTTGTGATTTTAAGCGGGATCTTAGCCGTGGCGACCACGGCAGGAATGACGGTGCTCACCTGGATCACACTAATCGGTAGCGAGCGGTTCCGACTGGAGCGTTTTGAGCGCTACGAGGCGGGATTGCTGGCCGGATTGTTTTTCCTGTTGGCTGGAGTGACCTTTTTCCTCCGGCATGGGCATTAATGGTAGGGACGGACCGCTGGGCCGTCCGCAGTTGGAAGACTACTATTTTGGAGCCGGACGGCCCGGCGGTCCGTCCCTACCTTTTCACCGCTTAACTGTCATACCGCCCCGACGTTCCCTTCTTTGCGCGTAAGATATTAGGTTGGATAGGAGTTGAAATTTTGTCCGATCTGTTTTAACCGATTTGGGTCGAGTTCGTTTCCCCTTGAGCGACCCTGTATCTTGGGTGTTTTCTCATAACCCCTGCCAGCGCGTGTCTGCTTACCCCTTTAAGAAGTTTTTTTGCGTGTCGTTTGCCGCGATGTCTTTGGGCGTCCTCGTATCTTCGGCGCAATCGGTGTCTTCCCCATCTCCTCAGGCCACAGCGGGAACGGGGGTGCTCCGTAATCCGTTCCCCGAATTCGCGGAGACTTACTGCCTCGATTGCCACAATTCAGAGAAGAAGAAGGGTAAGTTCGACATGGAATCGATGTTGACCGGTGATCCCGTGGCCGAGTTTGAGGCTTGGGAATCGATTCTCTGGGCCATGCAGGATCGAGACATGCCGCCGGACGACGAACCCGATATCGCCCGCCCGGGCGAGGCCGAGTATGAGTCGCTGCTAAGTTGGATGGAACCGTGGTTTGGTGAATTGGAAGCGGGATATGCTGGTCCGGCCGAGTTCACGACGACCAATGCACTCGTCGAAACCTACTGTATCTCCTGTCATAACACGGACGACGCGGAGGGCGAACTGGTGTTGGAGGGGCTGGATTTGGATGACCCGAAGGCTCATCCCGAATTGTTGGAAAAGTTGATGCACCGGATGCACGCTCGGCAAATGCCGCCGGCCGATGAACGCCGCCGGCCGGATGAAGATATCTACCAAAAGTTCACCCACGACTTGGCCGGGGTGCTCGATGAAGGTGCCACTGCCGACCCTCAGCCGGGTCGCATTGAATCGTTCCGGCGCATGAACCGCACTGAATACCAGAACGCAATTCGCGATCTGCTGGCGGTCGATTTTGACGCGGCGAGTGTATTGCCGGCCGATGAATTAGCCCACGGCTTCGACAATATCACCGTGACGAATCTGTCGCCGACTTTGATGGACCGCTACATCACCGCATCGCAACGGATCAGTCGCCTAGCGGTGGGCGCACCATTAAAAATTCCGGCCGGACATACCGTACGAATTCCGGCCGACCGCACGCAGGAAAAGCATGTGGATGGGCTGCCTCTGGGCACGCGCGGTGGAACGCTCATTCCCTACAACTTTCCTCGCGATGGTGTTTACGAAGTCCGCATGCGACTTGCTCGCGACCGCAACGAACACGTCGAAGGGTTGGGCGGCAGCAGCCGAATTGAATTGTTGTTGGCCAACGAATTGCTGGAGAGTTTTACGATCAAGAAGCCGGACGATGGCCGACAGGATCACGTGACCGTAGATCGCCACCTCGTCTACCGAGGCGAATTTAATGCCGGTCCCGCCAATCTGGGTGTCACCTTTCCTGAGCCGCTGGCACCACTGATGGAGACCCGCCGTAAACCTTTCGAAGCGCGGTTTAATTTCCACCGTCATCCGCGGCAGAATCCCGCACTCTATCAAGTTACGATCACCGGTCCGTTCTCGTCCTCCGGCGTAAGCGAAACCCCGAGCCGGAATAAGGTTTTCGTCACGACTCCCGATCAGGAGCGCAGTCCCGAGGTCGCCGCGAAAAAGATTCTGAGCAATTTGATACGGTCCGCTTACCGCCGACCCGTGGTGAAAGCCGATCTCGAGAAACCCATGGCTTTCTTCGACGAGGGGAACGCTGAGGGTGGATTTGAGGCGGGGATTGAATTGGCGTTGTCGGCGATTCTAGTGAGTCCGGAATTCCTCTTCCGCATTGAACGCGAACCCGAGCACGTCGAGTCAGGTGAAGCCTACGCCATCAGTGATCTCGAACTGGCATCACGACTGTCATTTTTTGTGTGGAGCAGTATTCCTGATGACGAGCTGTTGACGCTCGCTGAGCAGGGCAAACTGCGCGATCCGGACGTGCTCGATCGCCAAGTCAGCCGCATGCTCGCCGATCCCCGCGCGGCCAATCTCGCCACCAACTTCGCCGGACAATGGCTGCACTTGCGTAATCTCGAAAACACGGCGCCCAACCTGCGGTTGTTTCCCGACTTTGATGACAACCTGCGTCAATCCTTCCGCCAAGAGACGGAGTTATTTGTCGAGAGTATCATCCGCGAAGACCGCAGCGCCGTCGACTTGATCTCGGCGGATTACACTTACCTCAACGAACGGCTCGCTCGTCATTATGATATCCCATCGATTCGCGGGAGTCGCTTTCGCCGGGTCGATCTAGAGCGCAAGTTTAATCGCGGTGGATTGTTGCGACAGGGCAGTATTCTCACCGTCACATCCTATGCGACCCGCACGTCCCCCGTAATCCGGGGAAACTGGATCCTGGAGAATTTCATCGGCACGCCACCGCCACCGCCACCGCCGAATATCCCTTCGCTCGAAGGTGTGATTTCGGAGTCATTACCCATGCGGGAACGACTGGCGCTCCATCGGGCGGATCCCGCCTGTGCGAGCTGTCACAATATGATGGACCCAATCGGGTTCGCGCTGGAGAACTTCGATTCAGTCGGTCGCTGGCGGGACAGCGAGCTGGGCCACACCATCGATGCTTCGGGCGGCTTGCCGGATGGAGCAGAGTTCCACGGAGCCCAAGGTCTCGAAGATGCTTTGCTGCAACGCCCCGACCTCTTTGTCGGCACGATGACGGAAAAGCTGCTGACCTTTGCGCTGGGTCGGGGCCTCGAGTATTATGATGCTCCCGCCGTCCGTCGGATCGTGCACGACGCCGAGGCTGACAATTACAAAATTTCTGCTATCATCTCCGGTATCGCCCAAAGCGTGCCCTTTCAAATGAGGACTGCCCTATGACCCCACTGACTCGTAAAGCCCTTTCTCGACGCACCTTCATCGGAGGCATGGGTGCCACTCTCGGTCTACCCCTGCTCGATGCGATGGTCCCAGCAGCCACCAGACTCGCGAGCGTTGAAGCCCTCAAGGCCAAGCGCATCGGTTACACCTTCATTCCCATGGGCGCCGACATGACTCGATGGACGCCGCAGGGCGACAACCTCGACAACCTCAGTTACATTCTCGAGCCCCTCGCTCCGATTCGAGAAAATGTTAGTGTCGTTTCCAATCTCGAACTGCGTCCGGCTTATCCGGGGTCCCATGCGACTTCGAACTCGGCCTTTCTCAGCGCGGCTAAGGCTAAGGTAACCGAGAGCACCGATTACTATCTCGGGACGACGGTCGATCAGATCGCTGCTCAATCTATCGGCCAACAGACTCAATTGCCATCCCTCGAACTCGCGATGGACATGATGCAGAACATCGGCCAGTGCGACAACGGCTACGCCTGCGTTTACCAGAACAACCTTTCTTGGTCGTCGCCGACTACGCCGCTTCCGGCCGAGGCGCATCCGCGCCTTGTATTCGAAAAACTCTTTGGCGAAGGCGGCACGCCAGAGGATCGTCGCGCTGCCTTATCGCGTCGCTCGAGCCTGCTCGATTTTGTCACCGAAGATATCCGTCGGCTCAAACGCGAGCTCGGGAGCGCAGATCGTTCCAAGGTCGATGATTACCTCACTTCCGTGCGCGAAGTGGAGCGTCGTATCCAACGCGCCGAAGCCAATACTAAGGAAAACCTATTACCCGATCTTGATCGCCCGACGGGAGTGCCCGAGGTTTACGCCGATCACGCGAAGTTGATGTTCGATCTTCAGCTGCTCGCCATGCAGGGCGACATAACGCGCGTCTTCTCCTTCCAGCTGGCCCGCGAAACCAGCACCCGGGCTTACCCGGAAATCGGCATCGACGATCCACATCATCCGCTGTCTCACCATGGCAACGATCCGGCCAAGATCGAACGCATGGCGAAGATCAATCAATTCCACCTTTCGCTCTTCGCCGACTTTATCGCCAAACTCGGCGAGACTCCGGAAGGCAACGGGACGCTGCTCGATACGTCGCTCTTCATGTATGGCAGTGGCATGGGTAATCCGAACCTGCACGACCACGTCGATCTGCCGGTGATCATTGCCGGTGGCTCGGCTCTCGGCGTGAAAGGCAACCGCCACATCACCTATGATAAACCGACGCCGCTCGCCAATCTCCACCTCTCGATGATGGACAAAGCTGGCGTGGAAATTGACTCCTTCGGCGACAGCACCGGGCTGCTCGATGACGTTATTCAACCTCTGACCATTTGACCATGAAGCGGTTGCTTTTTTTTAGCAGCCTTTGGGCTGCGACGGTCTGGGGGGCAGGGGGATCTGATTTAGCCGATGCCGTAGAGCAGGGTGACCTCAACGCCTCTCGAGAATTAATTGCCGCCGGCGCTGACGTGAATGGGCCCCAAGTTGATGGCACCACGCCGTTGCAATGGGCCTGCTATCGCGACGACGCGACGACTGCGCTCAAGCTGCTCGAAGTCGGCGCCGATCCGACCGGGGCCAATCGCTACGGGGTCACACCGCTTTACCTAGCTTGTCTCAGCGGCAACGCCGCTATTATTGAGGGACTCCTCAGCGCCGGAATCGATCCCAACAGCATGCGCAAGGGAGGAGAAACCGCTCTCATGACGGCGGCTCGCACCGGCAAGGTGGACGCCGTGCGCGTACTCGTAGAAGCCGGAGCCGATCTCGAAGCCAAGTTGCCTAAGGGCGCGCAAACGGCACTCATGTGGGCTGCCGCGGAAGGGCACCTGCAGGTCGTCGAATACATGATCGGAGTCGGTGCTGATTTCAAAAGTGCGGTGAAATCTGGATTTACCCCACTGATGTTCGCCGTGCGCGAAGGTCATTCGGACGTGGTAGATCTGTTTCTTCGCCGCGGCGAGAACCCCAACGCCGCCATCGAACCCACCGGCTCTCAAGCTCATAAACCACCCAAAAAGGGCACCAGCCCACTGATTCTCGCGATTGAGAACGGGCATTTCGAATTGGCCCGGGAGTTACTCGAGGCCGGCGCCGATCCCGATGACCAACGGTCCGGCTTCGCGCCGCTCCACACGTTAAGTTGGGTGCGCAATCCCGACCTCGGCGACAACGCCGCGGGTGACCCGGTGCCGATTGGTAAAGGCAACCTTAACAGCATGGATATGGCCGAAGCTCTGGTGGAGTGGGGCGCCGATGTGAATTTGTCCCTCACCAGTGGAAACCGTCGCGGTAAGGGCGGCGCTCATTTGCCTAATCGCGGCAATACCCCGTTCATTCTCGCCTGTCATACCGGGGACGTGGAGATGGCCAAATTCCTCCTCGCCGAAGGCGCCGATCCCTTCAAACGCAATGCCGATGGCACCTCCCCGATCCTCATCGCGGCCGGACTCGGCAACCACGCCCCAGAAGAAGAAGCGGGTGACGAAGATGACGCGCTCGCCTTGTTGGCCCTCCTCCTCGAGCTCGGGGCCGACATCAACGACACCGACAGTAACGAAGAGACCGTGATGCACGGTGCCGCCTACAAGAACTTCCCGCGTGTCGCGCAATTCCTCTACGAGAACGGTGCCGACATCGAAATCTGGAATCAGTTCAACGACCGCGGTTGGACGCCGCTCGATATCGCCGACGGTTATCGTCCGGGAAACTTCAAACCTTCCGCCGCAACTTCTGAGGCCATTGTCGGCATCATGTTAGCCGCCGGAGTGGAGCCCAAAACGGACCACCGTAAACTGCAGTCCCAGTATTGATCAGTAGAGTAGGATTCCCGCTAACCGGATGTCGGGCATGAAGCCCAACCCACCGGAGAGGGCAGATGTGGGTTGGGCTTTATACCCGACAATGCTGCGGGTCTGGCTCAACTCGTCCGTCGTAGTCTCGGCTATGGCGGAACCCTTGACGAAAGAGGAATGCCCAACATCAGGGCTGTATAATCAAGTTGTCCCGTCGAAGAGGTCCCTTTCGAAACCGACTCCGGCCCGGAAGGTATTTACGGGGACTTAACCACCAAAGACTTCGTCGACTGACTTCGCAATGACGTGTTTTTTGAATTCTCCACTATAGGCCGCTAGATCTAACCCATCGCCAGCGTTGCTGTACCAAGCCGCCGAAGAGATTCGACCCTGTAAGTTCTTATCAACAAAATCAAAGCTCTCGGTAACCTCTTCACGCCTTCAGCGTCCTACTCTGACGGGAAACCCCGCCTTAGTTCAACGAACGGCTTCGAGCCCGCCGGCGAAAGCCCGTCCGATTAACCCCCAAATTTCTACCCGTAAGTCGAAAACACCCCAAACCCATGCAACTGCAAAATAGCCTCACTGAATTGTTCTGGAACCCGCGGTGACCATCGAGTCACTGCCGACCTTAGCCCTTAGCCTACTCACCGCCGCTCTCCTGGGGTGGATTCTAGGTTTGGCCTATGTCAGGTTCGGCACCGCCCTTTCAAATCGACGGCAGTGATGAGAATAGTCTGCGAGCGTTCTTCGAACGCCGTCGGGCATTCCTGCTGGAGCACGAAGAAGTGAAGACAGCCAAACGACTGAGCCGTTGAGCATGGCTCCAAGCGGAAGCGATCTGGTCTTCCGCCCCGGATATATGCGTTCTTTCTGCGCGATTGAAGCTGTGCCTGCTGGGTCGTGTCAGCTATCGCTTCGCTCGGTGTTAAGTGAGTAACGTGGCAGTGCTGAGGAGTGGTTTCCGGGCCGGAGGGAGGGCGAAATCTACTGGGATTTCATATATGCGGCCAAGTCGGCCAGTTGCTGCCCGGTGAAACCTAGCTGGTCGGCAGAAAACATGAGGGACGTCTCTCTACGCTTCTTGATCGTTTTGATACGATCCCTCGGAACCATTTGCAGAATACCGCCGGTTGATTGGATGAGCACGGGATCGCGTTCGCCGTAGACGAGTCCATCGATTAATCCTCCATCTTTAAGCTCGATCTGGGATGCCGTATATCCGTGGGCGATGCTTTTCGATGGGAAAATTACGGCTTCGTAAAAAGCTTCTTCTCCCTGATTGGCAACCCAACCGGAAAGGGCGGGACCGTAGTCGACCCCTCTGCCGTTAATATTGTGGCACATGATGCAACGGGCGGCTTGGAGTCCTCCGGAGACCGGGTCGCCGTCCAGCGCTGCGATTTCCTTAGGTGAGGGCAGGGTTGTTTTAGAAGGCTCAGGAACCGTTATGGACTGAATCGCGATGGTTTCCGGATCGTAAATTCCGCGTTCTTTCAAAATTGCTCGCGTGCCGCATTCGGCCCAATCGTCCAAGCCTCGATTGAGTAGCCACCAGGTGGCGTTCTGTCCGAGGTCGTCCTTGCTGGCCGCGAGGTCGGCAATCGCGTTCACGGCCGGTTTATTTCCAATAAAGGCCAGTGTCTCCATGGCTAGTTTTCGATCGGCCGGCGATAGGCGATCGGATTTTGCGCGGGCAATCAAATCAGGCACAGCTGCTTCGGGTTGGAGTCGCCATGCGGTTCGAACTTTGGCGGGCGACCAGTCGGTGGGGGCCTCGTCACCGCCTGAAGCGAGAGCGGCCCAGACGGTTGATTCTATGTCCTCCGCGGCAAGGCCACAGGCTTCGAGGTAGTGGCGATCGACTCCGTCATACCGTGAAAATAGTTCGATTACCAAAGGTAATTTTGTCTTGGGATCCAGGTCTCGCAAAGCCACCGCTAATTCGCGCCGCACGGCGGGGCTGGGGTCGTTCGCGAGTTGTTTCCCCATCGCGATGACATCATGCCCAACGCTGCGAAGCGCTCGGAATGCCAGTAGGCGTTGTTCGGGGTCCGAGTTCGAGAGACGCGCGCGGCAGAGAGCGAGTCCTTCTTCACCCAGATGCGGGAGTAGCCATACTGCTCGCGCGGCATGCCAGGAGTTGTCTCCTTCGAGGAGTTTGCGGACGGCTGGCAGGGAATGATCGCCTGCTTCCTTGAGACGTTCGAAACCGGTGAAACGAACATTGGTAGCGGGACTCTTGAGCAGCGTGAGTGCGTCTTCAAGCGGGTCGGTTGATGGGTCGGGTAGGCTTGGCTTGAAGCCTTTGGGAGCGAGTCGATAGATCGTTCCCGAGTGACCAGTATCCCCAGCGTTGTGGCCTCCCACCCCGGAGTCGAACCAGTCGGCGAAATACAGAGCTCCATCTGCGCCCACCATAATATCCGAAGGTCGGAAAAGGTTGTTTTCGTCGCAGGTTAACAGATTGCTCCGTTGGCCGAGTTCAACCGCTGCGTTGGTGGCGGAAAGTTTCGGATGGTAGCGTTGGATAATGCGGGCTCGAGCTTCGCCGCTGAGCAGCATCCCTTCGTATTGCTTAGGTAATGCTCCGTGTTCGTAAAAGGCCATTCCAGTCGGTGATCCGGCACCGTAAATATCTCCGGCGGGGAGTGTGCCCGGGTCCTCTTGACGCCAGTGAGCGATGGAAATTGGTTGTCCAGGGCGTCGATCCGCTTGCCAGGTGCGCGTGCCGTCGTTCGAGAAGAAACCGAGATTACCTCCTTCCATGAGCCAGGTGTTCCGGCAGGCGGGTGGGTCATCGTTGTCGTTTTGGAAAATGTCCCCGAAAGAGGAGAGGCAAAGCTCGTAGCTGTTGCGGAAACCGTGACCCACGATTTGGACGGCCGATCCGTCCGGATTCATGCGACCCGCAAACCCGCCGTGATAGGTATTGCCGTCGTCGGAGGCTTTGCCCGCATAGGAACGCGTATCATTGAACCACTCGGGCGTTCCCCCGCCTTTTTGGTAATAGGGGCCTCCGGATTGGAATGTGCGACCGTCTTTGTCGGTGATCTGGGCGCCGCAATTTCCTTGATTGAAATACCATTTTCCATCGGGACCTGACAGGGTGGCGTGCAGGGAATGATCGTGATTTTTGCCATTAAAACCTGATAGGAGTTCTTCGCGGGTATCGATGGCGGGATCGAATTTGAGATCGCGGTCGACATCGGTATACACCAATATGTGGGGCGGTTGGGCGACGACGATTTTATTATCGAAGACACTAATTCCGAGGGGAGCGACCAGTTCGGGATCTTGGACGAACACATGCGCAGAATCGGCCTTTCCGTCGTGGTTGGTGTCTTCGAGCACGACGATCCGGTCGCCGGCAATACGTGAGGTGGTCTTCCGGTAGTTCACCCCTTCCGCTACCCAAATGCGACCCTGAGCGTCAGTGTCCATATTCGTGGGATTGAAGAGCATCGGGGACGTCGCCCAGACCGTGACCTCAAGATCATCGGGCACTTGGAAGTCGGTGACCGGCACGAGGGTCGCCTCGGCAGCGGCGGCGTGCGCCAGGGACGCTGTAGCTAGAATTAGAATGCTAGTGAATAAGGATTTCATATTAAGAACTTAGAAAGCAAAGCGTGCTCCACCGGGCCAATGTCACGGCGCGCGAAGAAAAGCGGGGAGGAGAGGTGAACAGGGTTAAACCAAAGTTGTAAGGTTTTTAACCGGGTATAACCGCAGCACGATCAACGTCTGAGCACAGCCGCGCTGAGTGGCGGCGAACTCCAATGGGGGGCAAGTTTAGTAAATCTAAACTACTCGGCGGTCAGTGGTGGGTCTGCTGCACCTTGTTCGCATGGTTTGTGGGTGAGCGTTGCGAAGAGGAAGGCGGGCTTCAATCCCTCCTGAAATATCCAGCTCCGCGCGTCCTGCTCGAAAAATCCAACAAGCGCTGGTATATTTGATTGCTCGTCTCCTTTCCGCTTAATTTCTATCATCCCAGAACCACGCTATTATTATGAATCAAACTTCCCCCAGTGATATTGCGAAACGCTACCGTGACGGCATGACTGAGCGTTTCACTACGATGACAAACACGCAGCAGGATGCCGTTAATCAGGCCGCGCAGTTGTTTTATGAACAGATTAAGGCGGATCGCCTGATCCATATTTATGGGGTGGGCGGTCATTCGTATGTGGGCAGCGAGGAGTTCTTTTATCGAGCCGGTGGTTTAGCGAATATTAGCCCGATGTTTGAACCAAGTCTCTCCCTCGCCGCCGGTGGTCAGAAATCCACCATGCTGGAGCGTCAGGAGAATATCGGTGATAAGATCGTGAAAGCGCATCAGCTCGGTCCCGACAATCTCCTCGTGATTACCAGCGCCTATGGGATCAACGCGTGTTCGATCGATGCCGCCCTCGAGGCGAAGCGCCGCGGATGTAAGGTGATCGCAATTTCCTCGGTCGCCTTCGCCGAAGCAACACCCCGCGATTTCGTCGCTCGCCATAGTTGTCAGAAAAACCTGGGTGAGATTGCCGATGTGATCATCGACAACCACGTGCCACATGGCGAAACGCTCATGAGTCTCGATAATTATCCGCAGAAGGTTGGAGGCACCTGCAACGTGCTAGCGTGTTTTGCGATCAATTGGCTTGTGATGGAAACGATCGAGCTCTGTTTGAAAAATGGCGTGGAACCGCCGGTTTGGAAGAGCGCCAATACGATCGGTGGTGATGAGCACAACGAGCAGTATCTCAATGAATACACGCCTCGCGTGAAGGCGCTCTAACTGTTTTTCCAGTTATTCAAGCCGCTTGACCGGCGGTTGGCCCTCCGTGTCCCAATTACCGGTGACCCTCACGGCAGGGTCCTGGGGTGTCCTATGGGGGCGCTGCAAAACGGTCGGATAACCCGGCTCCACCGCTGATCGCGGTGCGGCTCAACCTCTTGTGGCTGGTTTTTCGGCTAAATCCGCATTTCTCAAAAAATTTTGAGAGTTTTGGTTAACCTTTCTCCGAAATAGGCATTTATTGTATGTAATATCCCATGAACGGACTGGAAAACGAGAGTGCATTCGTAGAGCAGTTGATCGACTTGCAGTTGGCCCTGCGGATCTATGTGCAGTCGTTACTACCGGGAGATCCTTCGGGGCACGATGTCACGCAACAGGCCAATTCAACGATTTGGCGTAAACGGGCTGACTTTGAAATCGGCACCAATTTTCGGGCGTGGGCCTTCAGTATCTCTCGTTACGAGGTGCTGAACTACCGGAAGGAACAGGCGCGTTCGGCGCGATTGGGCTTCAGCGAGGAGCTGAACGAGACCATTGCCGAAGAGATGTCCACGCGATCTGAGGATTTGGAGAAGCGCCACGAGGCCCTGCGGGGTTGTCTGGATAATTTGAAACCTAAGGACCGCGAGCTGTTGCTGCATCGCTACAACTCGTCCGCTACGTTGAAGGATTATTCAGCGCGTTCGGGTCGTAGTGTGGGTGGACTCAAGGTAACGCTTCATCGTCTGCGTAGTGTTTTGCTGAACTGCATTTCTAACCGCGTCGCCACCGAGGAGGGCCGAGCATGAACCGGAGTGATCGCAGCCGTTTGATCGATGCATTGATCGAAGACGATATTTCCGAAGCTGATTTCCTGCTGCTCGAGGCCGAGATGTCGATCGATCCGCAGGTGCGTGAAGAGTATTACCAACGTTTAGAACTCGCGACTTTACTCGAAACCACTTTGGGCAGTGAGGTCGTGCCGATGCCCACCTCAGCCACCTCGTCGTGGTGGTCTGGAGCTCGCGTGATGGTGGCCGCGGCTGCGGTGGTCATGGTGCTGAGTCTGGCTTCCATATTTTGGACCCAGCCAGCCGATAACGGCTTCGCGCCGGTTGAAAAACTCGCCCAAGGTTTTGGGGTTGTGGTGGGGCAGGTGGATGCTGAATGGGCGGACGGGCGTTTACTCGCCGATGGCGACCTTTTGCCAGCTGGTGAACTCGCCCTCGTTTCGGGTGCCGCGCAGATTGAGCTCTTTAGCGGCGTCAGCGTGATTGTCGAAGGTGCAGCGCAGTTCGAAATCGTTTCGCCGATGGAGATCAATTTGGTGGCGGGAAAAATGCGGGCCCGCGTGCCTGAAGCGGCTCACGGTTTCTTGGTCAATAGTCCGGAAGGTCGCGTCGTCGATCTCGGCACGGAGTTCGCGCTCGATGTGGTCGACGGACAATCGGTCGTGCACGTGCTGGAAGGCGAAATCGAATGGCACTCCAAAGATCAACCCATGCAGCAGTTAGATGGTGGCCAGGCGATCCGCTTCGATGCCAATGGCGACACCGAAGCGATGGCGGCGGATGCATCGGCGTTCATCGGAATCGAAGAGATCACTGCGCGGCGCAATTCATCGCGTGTCGCTCAGTTTGAACGGTGGGAACGCTACACGACCGACCTGCAACAGGATCCTCGTTTGGTGGCTCACTACAGTATGGACGCGGCCGATCAGTGGAGCCGTCGTTTGCCGAATGGTGTCATGTCCAGCGCGACTCAGGTGGGTGAGGGCGCTGTAGTCGCCGCCGCGGAGGTGGCGGACCGATGGGGTCGATCAGGGCAGGCTCTCGATTTTTCACCGACGGGCAGTCGCGTGCGTTTAGTGGTGCCGGGTGAGTTTCGCTCCATGACATTTCTCACCTGGGTGAAGATCAACAGTCTCGATCGGTGGTTTAACTCGCTCTTCCTCACCGATGGTCACGAGCTGCACGAACCGCATTGGCAGATCATGGACGACGGCCGTCTCTTCTTCTCAGTGAAGAAGAATGACAATTACGACTCGGCCAAAGGAGTCCAAGACAAGCACATCTTCTATTCGCCGTCATTCTGGGATTCCTCCATGAGTGGTCAGTGGCTCATGGTCGCCACGGTCTACAATGTGGATGCCCGGGAAACGACGCACTTTCTCAATGGGCAGGTGTTGAGTCGCGAAACCATTCCAGAAGAGTTTCTGGTCGAGACCACCAACATCGGCGCCGCGTCGATCGGGAATTGGGGAATGCCTTCCCGCGAAGACCCCGCTTTTGCCGTCCGTAACCTGAATGGAAGTATGGACGAATTTGCCTTTTTTGCCGCCGCCTTGAGCGACGAGAAGATCACTGAAATTTATCAGCATGGAAAACCCTAGGATTACCCCTCTCACCAAACTCACCACCACGGCCTGCGCGCTGCTCGTAGCGACATCCTCCAGCTTCGCGCTAAGTGACGATGCGGCCGAGGCGCACTTTGCCCTTAAGGTGTTGCCCGTGATGAAACAGAAGTGTTTCGCCTGTCACGGTGACGACGAAGAAGAGATCGAAGGTGGTCTCGTGATGACTTCCCTCGACGAACTCCTGTTCGGTGGCGATGGCTACGGCAACGTATTGGTCCCCGGTGATGCGGATGAAAGTGCGATGTTCCAGGCGATTCTCTGGCAGGACGAAGATCTCGAAATGCCCCCCAAGCAAAATGATCGACTCAACCAGCAGCAGATCGACGATATGCGGCAGTGGATCGAAGGTGGTGCCCTCTGGCCGACCGAGGAGCGGATCGCTCACCACCGCGCCGCCAACTGGGGCGAACGGGTCACGGATGAGGGTATTATTCTGGAGACAAGTGGAGGCACGTCCGACGAGTGGACTTACCGTCGTTATCAGCCGGAAGACCTGTGGGCGTTTGAACCGGTCAAGAAACCGGAGATCCCCGCTGACTTTAAGGGTAACCCCGTGGACTACTTCGTGGGTGGAAAACTCGTCGCCGCGGGTGAGAAGCCGGCTCCCTCGGCGGACGCTCGCACCTTGGTTCGCCGAGCGACTTTTGATCTGATCGGCCTACCACCGACGCCGGAGGAGGTCACGGCTTTCGAGAAGGCGCACAAGCGGGATCCTGCCGCTGCGATAGCGGGCTTGGTCGATCGTTTGCTCGGCAGTCCACACCATGGCGAGCGTTGGGCCCAGCATTGGCTGGATATTGCCCGTTACGCCGACACGGCCGGACTCTCCAACGATTACGAACGCTCGAACCTATGGCGCTACCGCGACTACGTGATTCGCGCCTTCAATGAGGACAAACCTTACAACGAGTTTATTGTCGAACAGCTCGCCGGCGACGAACTGTGGGAGATGCAACCGGAAGGAGAGAAAGACCCCGAGCTGCTAGTCGCTACCGGCTACCTACGCATGGGCCCATGGGACCCCGCGATGGTGCTGCTACCTCAGGCGCGCCAACAGTATTTGGATGATGTAGTGGATGCGGTCGGGCAGACTTTCCTCTCGACCACGATGAGCTGTTTCAAATGTCACGATCATAAGTTCGATCCACTGCCCACCCGGGACTACTACCGCATGTATGCGACGTTCTCCGGCACGCAGATGGCGGAGCGCCACGCGGACTTCTTGCCCGAAGAGAACTTGGCTGGGTTTGACGAAGGCAAAAAGATGGTCGAAATGCTCCTCGAATTCGCGGACGTGAAAAAGGATGCGCTGGCGAAGAAGAAGGAGGACGCATCGCGGGCCTGGTTTGTAGACCATGGATTACCGTATGCCACCGGGGATGTGCTGAATGAACTGCCCGATGAGTTAAAGCCTCCCCGTAACATCGGATTGGATTACATTGAAGAGGGCCGTTACAAGGTGCGGAAGCAGGATTCGTGGATTTGGAACCGTCGTCTCGAACGCTACGAACCCATGGTCCAGAGCGTTTACAACGGACCGACTCCCAAGGCGCTCAATGCGCGGAAGCTGCGTATGCCGGAGGATGAGATCAATCTGAGTGAGGTGGAGATTTCGGAGACCTATATCTACACCGGTGGCGCGCTCGAAGCTTTGGGTGATTCGGTGCAGCCCGGGGTGCTCAGCGCCATTAAGCTTCCGGTCAATGAAGATGGTCATGATCCTTACGTGATCAGCGACAAGTTGTTTGGCCGTCGCTTGGCTTTTGCTGATTGGGTGGCGGATCCCCGCAATCAGCTCTCCACTCGCTCCATCGTGAACCGGGTTTGGCAGCATCACTTCGGCCGCGCTATCGCCGGAAATCCGAATAATTTTGGCGCCAAGGGCAACAAGCCGACGCATCCCAAACTGCTCGATTGGCTGACCGCAGACTTCGTCGAAAACGGTTGGAAGATCAAACGACTCCATCGCCTAATCATGTCTTCGCAGGCTTACCAAATGGCGAGTCGACATCCGAATTCAAAGGACCTCGCCAACACCGATCCAGACAACCTCCTGCTCGCGTTTTATCCGAACCGTCGCCTCACCGCCGAAGAATTACGCGATTCGATGTTATACATGACAGGTGAGTTGAACCCGGCTGTCGGTGGACTGCCGGTCATGCCCGAGATCAACATGGAAGTGGCGCTGCAACCTCGGATGATTCAGTTCTCGCTGTCGCCGGCCTACCAACCTTCGCGCACGCCGGAAGAACGCAATCGTCGCAGCATTTACGCTTATCGCGTGAGAGGACAGGCCGATCCGTTCCTCGAGATTTTCAATCAACCTAACCCCAATATCTCCTGTGAACGTCGCGATGTGGCGGCGGTATCGCCCCAGGCGTTCACCATGATGAACAGTGATGTGGTGACGGATCGCTCGATCGCTTTTGCCAGCCGTCTCAACGAAGATATCCTGCTCGATTCGGCAAAGATCAATCGAGCCTTTGAAATCGCGCTGAACCGTAATCCCACCGGCGACGAAAAGAAGCGGCTCACAACGTATCTTCGCGAGATGACGTCATACCACGAGGGCGTGACACCCGAACCGGCTGCGTATCCGAAGGCGATCACGCGATCTCTGGTCGAGGAGTTTTCCGGTTCAGTCTTCGAATATGAGGAGATCCTCCCGATCTTCGAAAACTACGTCGCCGATCTGAAAGCCCTCGATGTCGATCCAAAGACCCGAGCCTTGGCCGATCTTTGTCTGCTGCTCTTTAACACCAACGAATTTACCTACCTCTACTAAGGACTGCCCATGAAAGCTCCTATTTGTTCCCGCCCCGTTTCCAACGCGTTTACCCGCCGTGAGTTCCTCTATGGCCTCGGTGCCTCAATGGGTTCCGTCGCGTTTACCGATCTTCTCGCCCAAGAAGCATCCGGACCGTTGGCCCCGCGTGACCCGATGTTCCCGGCCAAGGCCAAGAACGTGATCATGCTCTTCATGGAGGGTGGCCCCGGTCACATGGACACCTTCGATCCGAAGCCCATGTTGCATAAACTACACAAGACGGAATCGAATGATACGTCCGGTCTCGCGACGGGTTTCCGCTTCTACGTCGGTAGCCCGTTCGGGTCCCGCAAGGTCGGGCAGTCCGGCATCGAAATGTGTGATCAATGGGATCACATGGCTGATCCCTATATCGCGGATGAACTGTGTAACTACCGGGGGTGTCACGCGGAGTCGCTGAATCATCCCGAGGCGCTGTTCCACATGAACACCGGCAGTCGCCTGGGCGGCGATCCTGCACTCGGTGCTTGGGCGGGTTATGGTCTGGGTTCGGTGAATCAAAATCTGCCCGGCTACGTGGTGATGACCGAGTTGGCTATGCCGCAAGGCGGTTCACGTAACTGGTCTAACGGATTTTTGCCGGCGCATTATCAAGGCACGCGTCTGCGCACCGAGGGTTCGCCCATTCTCGATTTGGAGGGCCAATCCTACAAGTCGCGTGATCACCAACGCCGCTTCCTCGACGAGATGGCGTTCCTCAACCAGGAACACGCAAAATTCCATCCGGAGCATCAGGAGCTCAACTCCCGCATGGAGAATTACGAACTCGCTTACCGCATGCAGATGGAAGTGCCGGACACCGTCGATATTTCCTCGGAAACCGAGAAGACCCGCGAGATGTATGGCTTGAATGAGCCCGAGACTTCCACGTTCGGCGGACAGTGTCTCATGGCGCGTCGTCTGGTCGAAAAGGGCGTTCGTTTTGTGCAAATATTCAGTGGCGGTTGGGACAGTCACGACTACCTCGAACGCGGTCACAAGTCGCGCATTCGCAGTGTGGATAAACCCATGGCCGCGCTGATTCGTGACCTCAAACAACGGGGCATGCTCGATGATACTCTCGTGGTCTGGACCGGAGAATTCGGTCGCACCCCGGACAACAACAAACGGGGAGGAGTCTATTCCCTGGGTCGCGATCACAACGCCGACGCCATGACCGTCCTGATGGCCGGTGGCGGCGTTAAGAAAGGTGCCATTGTCGGTGCCACCGACGAACTCGGCCGCAAGGCCGTGGACGTGGTTCACCCCATTCGCGATCTACACGTGACGCTGCTCCATCTGTTAGGACTCGATGACAACAAGCTGACCTATTTCCACGGCGGCCGCTACAAACAGCTCAGCCAATTCGGCGGAAGCGTTATCAAAGAGTTGATCGCGTAGCTGAATAGAGATCAAATGTCGGGCGTTCCTCCTTCGCCAAGGTTATGGCAGACAGGAACGCCGAACCCTTATGGCGGGTGCCTCGCTTGAGGGGGCGGGCTTTATGCCCGACCGTTTCAACTGGGTAGATAGTGTCGTTATGAAAGTAACCTAATAGGTTACTTTACTTCGAGAATTCGGCGAAAATCGAAATTACCAAACCCAGGTTTCTTAGACGCCGAAGACGGCCTCTAGACCGCCGCGCATTACGGCGGGATCGGGTGATTGCCCCGTCCAGTATTCGATACCAATGACACCTTGAGCGACGAGCATGCCGAGGCCGTCGATGACGCGACAACCACGAGCACGGGCGTCTTTGACGAGATGAGTCTGGGGTGGGTTCGGGATGACGTCGGCTACGACCATGTTTGGAGTCAGTGTTTCCAGATCAAGTGCCAACCGTGCTTCGATATCCGGATAGAGCCCGATCGAGGTGGCATTGATCACGACATCCGTTTCCGCCGGAATCTGATAGTCGCCACTCCAGGCCGAGAAGTGTGCGGCGAATTTTTCACTGGATACCGCTTTCACCTTGGTGTTGAGCAGATCGACGAGTCCGGTTCCGCGTTCGATCGAACGATTTACGATCGTGACTTGGGTGCAACCGGCCAGGGCCATCTCCACGCTGATGGCGCGGGCAGCGCCGCCGGCACCAAAGATCACACAGGATTTTCCGGCCGGGTCGGTGATTTCGCGCAGAGAAGAGACGAAGCCTTTGCCATCGGTGTTTTCCCCGATGAATTGGCCGTCGCGATTAACGACGCAGTTTACGGCGCCCATGAGTTCGGCCGATTCGCCGAGTCCATCCAGATACTCGATGACCGCGACCTTGTGCGGGATGGTGCAGTTGAAACCTTGCAGGCCGTAAGCACGGGCACCGGCGACGGCGGCAGCGAGATTCTCGGGACGAACTTCAAGAGTGAGGTAGCGCCAGTCGAGGCCCATGGCACGGTAGGCCGGTTCAATCATCGCCTGAGTAGGATTCTCCGCGACGGGGAGCCCGAAGCAGCCGGTAAGCTCTTGTTTGAAATTTAGCTCTTTCGGCATGGTGAGGATGTTGGGGGGGCACCGAACCGAAATCAAGCGAGAGCCTGAGTGACCTAAGATTACGCGCTCGATTGTGGAAGCGGTTACCCGTAGGATTTTCTCAGTTTGATACCCCAAGATGAATCGAAAACAGTTCCTCCAATCCACTCTTGCTGCGTCCACCCTGGCGGGGCTCCCCGGAATCGCTCGTGCCGCTCATCACGAAGGGAAGCCGAAACGATCCAACCCGATTGCGCTGTCCACGTATTCGCTGTGGCGGTTTCGCAACGATGAACTGCGGGATCTCCACAAGTGTATCGAGCTCGCTAGTGAGTTTGGCTTCGATGGAGTTGAGCTGCTGCTCTATCAATTCGAGCAAAATAATCTCCTGTCCAATAGCTATGTGCAGTCATTGAAGCGCCATGCCTTTCGGCTAGGATTGCCCCTATGTGCGATGTCGACTCATCAAGGTTTCGTTTCGCCCGATCGCGAAAAACGACAACGTAATATCGATCTAACGATCAGCCAGATTGAGCTCTGCGCCCGGTTAGGGATTCCTACCATGCGCGTGAATACGGGCCGCTGGGGGACGTCCGGAAACTTCGATGAGCTCATGGCCAACAAGGGCCAGGAACCACCACTCGAAGGCTTCACGGAAGAAGACGCGTTCCCCTGGGTGATTGACGCTTTTGAAAAATGCCTTCCGACCGCGGAAAAGCTCGGCGTGGTTATGGCACTCGAGAACCATTGGGGACTGGGGTTAACGGCCCAAGGTGTTCTGCGGATTGTGAATGCCATCGATTCTCCCTGGATGCGGGTAACGTTGGATACCGGAAATTTTCTAGAGAATCGTCGCGAGCAATTGGAGGCTATGGCTCCGCACGCGTATTTTGTGCAGGCCAAAACCTACTACGGCGGTGGGCAATGGTATGAGCTCGATATCGATTATACGCAGATCGCGGCCATGCTCCACCAACATGACTATCGCGGTTGGGTGTCGTTAGAATTCGAAGGCATGGAGGACTACCGCACCGCAATCCCCAAGAGCCTAGCGAAACTCCGCCAGGCATTCACCAAATAACCGCCTGTTGCTCACTCTACTGTCTCCAATAAAGTGTCACGTATTAAGTGACAGTTAATTGTAATCTTTTACTTGTAAGATACTTAAGTGGAAATCTCATCGAGCAACTCGAAGATTTCTTGATTCAGTAGATCCAGTTTTTCGTTCATGAGATTCCGCAGGGAATTTTCACCGGAAATCAGTGAACTCAGATCGGTGGCGTATTGCACGCGATCGGCCTCGTCCACGCTGTGCGCATCGAAGAACGTGGCGTTGGCGAGACGCCGTCCTTCGACCGCGAGGTCATAACGTTTACCGCCGGCGATTTGAGAATCGAAAACCCGATTGAGTGAAGTCGCCAGTTCGGGATGGGCACTCACGTCGTGGACTGTCTTCTCGGAATCAGGCAGCCAATCCAACCCTCGCCAGACTTCACAACCGAAAAGCTTCTTGGGGCGGGTATCGCGAGGGAGTTCGTGGATAGCAGCGATGGTGGCCAGCAACACGCCGATGTGGGCGGGGTGTTTGTCGAAAGGATTGTGAGTGTAAATGACTGCCGGTCGCGTCTCGACCAGTAGTTTCTTGATGTCTTCCACCAGCTCAGTGCGATTCTCGGCTTCTTTGGCGTTGGAGGAAGGGTGGCCGAGCTGGGCGACGAAACTAAATTTTCCGATGGTGGCCGCGGTTTTTTGCTCCTCGATCCGAACCGCTTTCATTTGCTCGTTGGAATAATCTGAATACGGTCCGGTGCGGGCACTGCCGGCGCCGTCGGTGCAGGTGATGCCACCAAACCAACGATCAGGGCTTTGGTAACACTCGAGGATGCCGTGTAAGGCCATGAACTCGAGGTCGTCCTGATGCGCTCCGATGCCCAGATGCGTGGTGCGAGGAAGGGCTTCACCGACGGGCAGTGAATCGGGAATGAAAATATCGTGATTCGATTGGGAGAGATTCATGGTGGAAGTTTTTAGAATCAGAGTTGAGGCAAACTGGCGGCGGCGATGGCTTGGCCGTGACGTTTGGTTTTCTCGTCGGGCGTTTGGAATGTGATTCCTGAGGACAATTCTGAGAACTCAAGATCAAGCACGCGGCGAGCTTCTGCCAGCACGATATCACCGCCGGCGCCGGAACTTACGCGACCGAGCACGAGCAGATTACGGAATTCATAGAATTCTCGGTAGTGGGCGATGGAGTAGCCGAAGTAGGTTCCAATGGTTTCGTAGATAGCCGAGGCGCGCTCGTCGCCGGCGTTCATGTAGGCTTGGACGGCTTCGAGCTTTTCGGGCAATCCGAGTTGCGGGTCCACTGATAGGCCTGAAGCTGGAATTAATCGCCCCACGGCTTGTTGAGAGAAATATTGCACGCCGCAGCCGCGATCTCCGCTCCACTCGTCGGTGGGAGCATCGGAGCGGTAGTCGACCGGACAAAAGGCGAGCTCGTTGAGCCAGCCTGTAACTTGATTTTGCGGATTGATGAATCCAGCGGCAAGGCTTGTGCCCATGGAGATGCCGAGCACGGCACTGTCGTTGATGGCCATGGCTCCAGCGATGGCGGTGACGTCACCGTCGTTGGCGACCTCGAAGGGAACGCCGTCCCACTCTTTTTGCAGGTCCTTAAACACGGACCGGATACGGCGATCGAAGTCGGCTTGGGCGATGCCACGGTAAAGAGATCCCACGCGCGGTTCGTTATCGATGTAGATACCGGCGGCGCTGCCTCCGATGGCGTCGACGTGGGGCAGGTGAGCGGCGGCGCTTTTGAGGCTATCGGCGATACCGGCACGGTGATACTCGGGATCACTTTCGAAGTAGGGGTTCCATTTGATTTCCTCGGAGAAGACCACCTTGCCATCGATCATCGCGGCGCATTTGCGGTCGCTGCCACCAAGATCAAAGCCGATACGGTTACCTTTCAGCGGATTTGCCGAACCGACGGAGACAGGCGGGGAAGGTTGCAGTGCTTCAAGCTCGGCGCTTTCGACGGTGAGGGATTCGCCGAAGCAAGCGCGACCGATGAAGTCGTAGTCGAAGCTGCGAGCACCGGTCGGAGAATAGGTCTCCTGGAGTTTACTTACAATGTGCGACGCGCCGGCAATCCGCACGCGGGATCCGCCCCAAGCCCATAAGAGTAGTTTGATCAACCGTTCGCAATACAACCACGTGTCGGCGGCGTGCGCGGGGGAGTCAGGTAGAATCTTAGTATTGTGGGTCCAGGTGGTTCCGCCGGGCCGTTCAATGGCGATCCGGATGGCGTGAGCCTCGTCGGAATCGTTAGCCAATCTTTGGTAAGCGCGGTTCCACATGGCTGCAGGAACGAAGCGGGGATCTAGTTTAGGCTGACAGGAGGAGGTTAGGTGAATCATAGCGTTTCAGCTGAGAAAGAATATAAGCGATGAGGGTGGTGATTGCGGGACATCGATTCCAATCCATTAAGGCCGAAGATTTCCTTTCTCGTTCAATGAAACGCGAAGTCGACAGGCATCCTGTCGATCGGTTCAGCAGGCTATGGGCGGGGTGATCGCCGCTCGGCGATCGGGAGGACGATCCTAAGGCAGCTCGAAAACCACGGTTGGTGGCTCGGTGTCCGTCGCGAGAGGAGCCTCGGGATCGAGAGTCAAATCGATGGGAGTGAACTGTAACTCCGGTAAGTTGGGCAGTCGGGCCATTGGGGCGGGAGAAATGGTGGGCTTCACGGGAGCTCGAGAGATGGGCGATGGGTTGAGCGTGGCGAACGTCTGCTCGATCAACTCAACCATGCGGATATCGCGTTCTTGGGAGGTAGGGCAGCCCATGAGCACGGCGACGATGCGTCGACCGTCGCGCTCGGCGGTGGCGGAGAGACAGAATCCAGCCGCTCGGGTGAAACCGGTTTTGAGTCCATCCACTCCAGCGACTTTTCCGATGAGGTGGTTATGGGTGCGCATCATCACGGGTTTGGCTCGGTATCCCTCGCCGAACGGGCGGCTTTTGATCGATGAATAATGGAGGACATCGGTCTCGCGCAGAAGGGCTATTGAAAGGGTCGCCAAGTCACGCGGAGAGGTTTGGTCGGTTTCGGAAAGTTTCCGTAATCTGGGTGGCAGACCGTGCGGGGTGCGCCAAATCGTATCCAGCATGCCGAGCTGGAGTGCTCGTTCGTTCATTCGGGCGACAAAGGCCGTCCGGTCGGTGGCGGCCGTGTGGCTGAGCGCGTGGGCTGCGTCGTTGGCGGATTGAATCATGAGCGCATAAAGCAGCTCCTGGACGGTGAAGACTTCGTTGTGCGCCAACCAAACTTGGGTGCCGCCCATCCGGGAATCTTCGGCTGAAACCGTGACTCGAGTGTCGAGGGAAATCTCACCCGCCTTGATCGCATCTTGCACGACCAAGAAGGTCATCAATTTGGTGACGCTGGCTGGCGGGCCTTTGAAGTCGGACTTATCCGCGAAGAGGACGGAACCATCCGCCGCATCCACCACAATGGCTCCCTTGTAAACGTCGGCCATGGCAACCGTGACCAAGCAGCTAAAAGCTGTGATCCACGGAATTCTAGACAGAGAAAACAAGAGAAGCGTCGAGTCGGAGGATGAGGGTGGCTTCAGCGACGATCGAGGATCGCCGGCTGAATCATTTCGCGCGGGCGGTGTTCAGCGCCATCAAAGCGGCGCCGATCGATTGGGAGAGTTCACCCAAGGTCGCAGGCACGAATTGGATGTTCTGTTTCTGCGCAGGATAGAGGTAGGGCATGGCGGAATCACGGATGCCATTGAGATAGCGTTCGCGGAACTCAGCGGTCGTTGACTCAGGATCAATCAAGCCACCGCCGATGACAACGTAACGGGGATCGAGGGCGATGATCAGACGGGCGGCATGGAGGCCGAGCGCCTTGGCCTGGAAATCGAACATGTCGAGAGCGAGGGCGTCGCCTTCCTGCGCGAGATCGCGGAGTTTGAAGCACTTTTGTTTTTCCGGTTCATCAGAACTCGCGAGTGGATGGTCCGGGTAACGCTTTAGCGTGTCGCGGAGCAATTGAGGAAGTCCGGAAATCGTGGTGTAGGCTTCGATACAACCCCAGTCGCGGCCGCAACCGCATTGGTAGACCGGTGGGTTGCCGAGCAGATGAAGCGGGGCCGGCATGTGTCCGCCTTCCATGCCGGCGAAGTTGTCGCCAGAGAGCGGCATTCCGTCGGCATTGATGTAGGCGCAGCCAAGACCGGAACCGGGCGCGAGCAGGATTACGCCGACTTCTTCTGAACCGCGCACGGCGTGAGCTTCGCCGACGCCGCCGAGGTCACCGTCATTACCCGCGACGACCGAGATGGGACGTCCGGCTTCGGAGGAGAGGGCTTTGGTGTAATCTTGAAGGAAGTTCCAGCCGGTAAAACTGTCCGGTAGGTTCGAAGACTTATCGAGCACACCGTAAGATTGATAAGGACCAGGAAGGGCGAGACCTACGCCGCTGATTTGGTCCCACTTGATGTCATTGTCGGCGAGGAAACCTTTCACACCTTCGACCCAACCAGAAATCACGGCGTCGGTGCCAGCGGCGGAGTTGGTGGAACTCTGGCGAAGATCATGGGAGATGATCGTGCCGTCGGCCCAAACGCCGCCTGTTTTTGAAGTGGTCGCACCACTGTCGGTGCCGATGAATACGTTGGAATTAGCCATAGGAAGAATCGAAACCCCGAGAAAATCAAAGATCGGGGTAATAACAAGCCCCCGCGTTTATGCTGGGGGGCAAACTGGAGCTTGTCCGAAGACAACGTTGAATATCCCCGCCACGATATTATCTAAAATGCTTTAATTCAGTAGCTTAGCCCCTGATCTGTTCGATGGGCTGATCGTGGAGGACTAGGTCGGGATTCTTGTCCGTGAAGTAGTCCATGGTCCATTGGTTGGGGAAGAGGATGATGGCGTTATCGAATTTGTCGGTACCGAAGGAGACGCCGCCGGGCATGAGGAGCTCTCCAGAGTTTTCCAGCGAGGGATGCGGCTCGAGCCAACGGAGGACTTCAAACGGGGCGGGCGTGAGCTTTGACTTGGCTTTGTATTCACTCTCGAGACGCGCTTGCACGACCTCGAATTGGAGTGGTCCAACCGCCGCGAGGAGAGTGGCCCCGGGCGGTGCGTGTTTCACTTCGAATGACTGCATCACGCCTTCGAGCAACAGCTGCTGCACGCCGGCACGGTATTTCTTGGCATCGCCTGAAACGGGATTGGTAAGCCACGAAAATACTTCGGGTGCAAAACGAGGGATTTCGTCGTAAGCAATGGTGCGGTCCTCGGTGAGGGTGTCGCCGATGCCAAAGGCGTCGTGACCCACGAGACCGATGACGTCACCGGGCCAAGCTATATCGACGGTTTCGCGGTCTTGGCCGAAGAGTTTGTGCGCCGAGGAAAGGCGCACATTTTTGCCGGTGCGTTGATGGGTCACCACCATGTCGCGTTCGAATTTGCCCGAGCAGACGCGAATGAAGGCAATACGGTCGCGGTGCTTCGGATCCATGTTGGCTTGGATCTTAAAAACGAACCCAGAGAACTTGGGATGGAGGACATCGACTTCCTTGGCCACGGTGGGCGTGGGCAAGCCGGGCGAACTCATCGCAACAGAGGTGCGCGTGGTCGGAGGAATTGAGTCGTCGAGGAATCCTTTGAGTAGGCGTTCGACCCCGAAGTTATTCACGGCCGATCCGAAATAGACCGGGGTTTGCTGGCCGGCGTGAATGGCTTCGAGATCGAAGGCGTGGCCTGCCCCTTCGAGCATCTCGAGCTGCTCAACGGCGTTCTCATAATCGTCAGGATCCATCGTGTCCTTCATCAGCGGGTCGCTTAGACTCGAGATGCTTTCGGGGGATCGATAGGCGCCTCTCGGTGTGCGTTCGAAGAGGTTTACTTCCTTCGCTCGAAGATCGTAGATGCCCTTAAAGGAGGGACCACTGCCGAGGGGCCACGTGACCGCTGTCGGGGGCAGCCCGAGGACGGATTCGAGTTCGTCGAGCAGTTCCAAAGGATCGCGGGTGGGGCGATCACACTTGTTTATGAAAGTGAAGATGGGGACCCCGCGACGACGGCAAACTTCGAAGAGTTTTCGGGTCTGCGGCTCAATGCCTTTAGCCGCGTCGATGACCATGAGGGCGGCATCCACGGCGGTGAGGACACGGTAGGTGTCTTCGGAGAAGTCTTTATGACCGGGAGTATCGAGTAGGTTGACCGCGTGGCCATTGAAGTCGAACTGCAGCACGGTGGATGAGACCGAGATCCCGCGTTGGCGTTCAAGGGCCATCCAGTCCGAGGTGGTGGAGCGCTGGTTCTTCCGGGCGGTGACGGAACCGGCCAAATGCACGGCATTACCGTAGAGGAGGAACTTCTCGGTCAGCGTGGTTTTGCCGGCATCCGGATGCGAAATGATCGCGAAGGTGCGACGGCGGGCGATTTCCTGGGCGGGACTCATGCGAAATCGGCGAGGGTTCGCGGCAGGAGGGGGGGCGTCAAGGGTGGAGAGGTAGGACTGTTTTAAACCACAGATTTCGCAGATTAACCCAGATTCCGTCAGACTGCGTTTTTTTAAGGAGTTAGCAGAGTGAACAGAGATGCCGTCAGCACGGGGTTCTTTCACTATAGAAAGACACGAAAGGCTGACGCTCTGATGATTTGTGGTGATGCGCGAGGTTTGGGGGAAGGGGTCACGTCGTGATAAGTTTACTACGCTCCGCTTCGTAGAACTTGTCTACGACATGACCCCAGCGGGAGCGGCCTGACGCTCTGTTTCTGAAACTTGTCTGCCCGCCATAGCCTTGGCGAAGGAGGGTTACTTGATACCTGACACTTGGCACTCCGCGCGGGGCACCGCGCGTTTTGGTCTTCCGTATGGGTCCGATGTAGACCGAGGATGTCTGCAATGTCGGAAAAAGCTTTTATTCAACTCAAACCGAACGCGAAGGGCCGCGTGAACACTGGGCACCCATGGGTTTTCGCTAACGAGGTCGCAGAGCTATTGCCGGCGGAGCACGATGGTGACGTCGTGGAGTGTCGAGATCGGCGGGGGAGACTCCTTGGGTCGGGAATATACAACAGTCGTTCGCAGATAGTGTGGCGGAGTCTGGGGCGAGGACACCCCATCTTGAATGCGGAGCTGCTTCGCGAGCGACTCACGACTGCGGTGAAGCGCCGGGATGATTTAGGTGGTATCAAATACCGTCGGTTGGTTTGGACCGAGTCAGATGGCTTGCCCGGTCTCGTGGTCGATCAGTTTGGCGATACGTTGGTTATGCAGCTGCAGACTTTGGCGATGGATCGGTGGAAGGATGAGTTGGCGAATCTGTTGATCGAGATCACGGGCGCCAGCGAAGTGATTCATCGTAATGATGGATCGATTCGTCGGCTGGAGGGACTGGAGCAAAACGTCTCTACGCATTCTGGCGGTGAGTGGGCGCCTCGATGGACGACGATTGAGGGCTTCGACTATTGGCTCAATTTGATGTCAGGCCAGAAGACCGGGTTTTATTTGGACCAACGTGAACAACACCTGCGAATCGCGCAGCAAGTCGAGCGTTTGGTGGCCGAAGGCCGAAAGGTCAAAATGTTGGATACGTTCTGCAATCAAGGCGCTTTTGCGATGCATGCGGCGCGCGCGGGGGCAGAAAAAGTGCTCGGCTTAGACAACGCATATGATGCCATCGGACAGGCGGTTAAGAATGCGGAGCGCAATGAAGTCTCGGCGGTATTTGAGGGAGCGAATGTCTTTGATTGGTTCACGGCTAATCGGGAGGCGAAGTGGGATGTGATCGTGCTTGATCCGCCGCCTTTCGCTAAGTCGAAGAAGGCCATGGCGGGTGCTCTACGCGGCTACAAGGAATTGAATATGCGCGCGATGCGCGCGCTCGAACCTGAAGGGGTGTTGGCCACCTACACCTGTTCACACCACATGGGTGATGCGGAGTTACGCGGCGTCTTGGCCGAAGCAGCGCACGACGCGAAACGCCGCGTGCAGGTGATCGAATATTGTCACCAACCTGCCGATCACCCGGTGCTCGTGACGATGCCTGAAAGTGAATACCTGCGTGGCTATATTTTACGGGTGGAATGACGCGTTGGAAAAGCTGAGAGTTGAAATACTGAAAGTTGATCCCGTCAGTCTGAATCGGATTGGCCGCAAAGAGGCGCAAATTTTTATGATGCGAATTTTCGGTTCGTGGCGCCTAGAGGCGCGCGATCGATGTGGGCCGAGAGAATGGATCTTTTTGCGCCTCTTTGCGGCAAAATGCTGAAACCGTCAGCCTGGTTAGGGTTTTTGATCAGAGACATTTTGTGCTTTCTGTGCCTTTTGTGGCTATTTGATTGGTCTGGATTTTGGAATAATTCCGGAGCTTTCTCTGACCAAATTAGGGCACAAAAAAGCCGGCCCCGTGAAGGGACCGGCTTTGAAATGAATCGGTTGGGTGAACCTTAGAGGTTACCGGCGTAGATCGCGGTGGAACCGAGCTCTTCCTCGATGCGGAGGAGCTGGTTGTATTTCGCTACCCGGTCGGAACGGGAAGCTGAACCCGTCTTGATCTGACCCGCGTTGAGCGCGACCGAGATATCTGCAATCGTGGTGTCTTCGGTTTCACCGGAACGGTGAGAGATCACCGAGGTGTAGTTGTTTTTGTGCGCGAGTTCGACGGTGTCGAGGGTCTCGGTCAGGGAACCGATTTGGTTCACCTTCACGAGGATCGAGTTGGCCACGCCCATGTCGATGCCCTTGCGGAGGAAATCGACGTTGGTGACGAAGAGATCATCGCCGACGAGCTGACACTTATCGCCGATAGCGTCGGTGAGCTTCTTCCAGCTGGCCCAGTCGTTTTCGTCACAACCGTCTTCGATCGAGTCGATCGGATACTTAGCAACGAGGTCCTTGTAGTAGGATACGAATTCGTCACCGGTGTAGGCTTTACCGGAAGATTTTTTGAAGACGTATTTCTTCTTCTTTTTGTCGTAGAACTCGGAAGACGCGACGTCGAGGGCGAGCATGATATCCTTGCCCAGTTTGTAGCCAGCAGCCTTGACGGCGGTAGCGATGACGTCGAGGGCATCGGTGGTGGAAGCGAGGTTCGGAGCGAAGCCCCCTTCGTCACCGACTGCGGTGGAAAGACCTTTGGACTTCAGCACCTTCTTGAGGGCGTGGAAGACTTCGGCACCAGCGCGAAGAGCTTCGCTGAAGGTCCGGAAGTTGATCGGACGGATCATGAACTCTTGAAAATCGATCGGAGCATCGGAGTGAGCGCCACCGTTCATGATATTCATCATAGGAACGGGCAGGACCTTAGCGTTGGGTCCACCGATGTATTTGTAGAGAGGCTGACCGAGCGAGTTGGCGGCGGCGTGGGCGGTGGCGAGGGAAACACCGAGGACGGCGTTGGCGCCGAGTTTGGCTTTGTTCTTGGTGCCATCGAGCTTGATCATGGTGTGATCGACGCCGACTTGGTCACAGGCATCGAAGCCGAGGAGCTCGGGACCGATCTTGGTCTTCACGTTGGCGACGGCGGTTAAGACGCCTTTGCCGAGGTAGCGGGACTTGGCAGCTTTGGCCTTGGCTCCCTTGAGTCTCTTTATGTCACCGTCGCGGAGCTCGTGGGCTTCGTGCTCTCCAGTGGAGGCGCCAGAAGGCACGGCGGCGCGGCCGATGGTGCCATCGGCAAGTTTCACGTCGACCTCAACGGTCGGGTTGCCCCGAGAGTCGATGATTTCGCGGGCGGTGATGTCAGTGATCGTTGTATTCATATCAGGATTAAATTGGGCGGAGTGTCAGCGGACACCGCGCAAAGGACACTTGAACGGATGAGACCGCAGGTGTGAAGCCCAAAGACGATCCGCCTCCATCTAGGGAGGGTAGTGCCCCTGATCTCGGAGAACCACTTCGGGTAATGATCCGCTTTCGGATGACCTAAAATGGGGGGCGAGTGATCCCGAGTTTCTCGAGCGTGCGAGAGACTGGCCCTTGGGGCTTGGGTCTAAGACCGGCTGGCAATTGAGCCACGTATCCCCGCACGACAGCGGTGCGGATCACGGTCACACCGTTGTAATTTAGGGTTAAAACCGTTTTTTCGGTGAGTAGTTCAGCCGGGATCTGATCGAGGTGGCCCTCGTAGGCGGCAGCGTCAAGGGGCGTGTCGCCGTGGTCGTTACGGAATAACAGTAAGTCTTCGGTGAGATTCCCAGAGGGAATGTGATCGAGTTGACCGGTCTCAGCAGCGGCGTGAATTACGGTAAACCCTGATTTACTCGCTACGATCATGTTGTCGTGCACGAGAAAGGCGTCCGGAACTTGGCGTAGGTTACTCGCGATCGCTGCGGCATGAAGCACCGTATCGCCGGTGCGGGTTTGAAGCATCAACGATTTGGCGGTGATAAATTCCGACGGAATCTGGTCCAAATGATGATTGAGGGCCGCGACATGTAGCACGGTTTCGCCGCTGGCATTGGTCGAGGCGAGGAGCTCAGCGGTGATATACTGAGGAGGGAATTGATCCAATGTGCCTTCCTCGGCTGCTTCATGGAGCATATTTTGGCCGAGATCATTACGCATGGTGATGACGTCACCGGTCACCAGCTCCTGGGGTAGATCACCCAGATGTCCGTGGCTGGCCGCCACATGGTACCGTATAGCCACTGTTACTGCGGGTGAGTAAATGATCGTGAACCAGCAATTCCGCAGGGATTTCTGACAGGTAATCACCCATTGCGGCGTGATGCAGTGGGGTGTAGCCGGAATCATTTTTCCTCAGCAAGTTTTCTGGGGAACACACCTCGGGTGGCACATCGTTTAAACGGCCGTAGCGGGCGGCGGCGTGCAGTAAGGTGTTTCCAGCGGTTGGGTTCCATGCAACTAGCATGATCGAGAGAGCTTAGTTTCTCTCGACTGAGGGTCCCGTTGCGGAGCGCCGCGTGAAGTGCCTTTGTATCCATGACGCAGAAACCAAAAGAGTTCGATATTGGAAGCGCACTGGCGAACAAAAAATCTCCGACGACTGATTGGCGATTGAGTTTGCCAAAGTGACTTAAGGTTCAACCCTTCAACGGGATGAGTTCACCCGAAGAGGCCGTCTCCGATACCCCCGAACCCCGCGATGCCATTCTACTGGTGGATGATGAAGCTTCCCTGCTCGATGTCTTTGTAGCCGCGTTGAGTCCCCACTTCGATTGTGTGACGGCTAACTCCTCTCGGGGGGCAGAATTTGAACTACGGAAACGAGACTTCAAAGTCGTGATTTGCGATCATCTCATGCCCGGAGGTAATGGGATGAGTTTCTTGGTCAGAGCGCGCGAAGAATTTCCCTATATGCAGCGAATTTTGGTCACGGGATACATGAAGCCGGAGATGCTTTTACGCAGTGTTAATGAAGCGGCTCTTTTTCGCTATTTGTTGAAGCCCGTTTCCTTGGTTGAATTAGTTCGCGTGACTCGGGAAGCGATTCAGCTCCACGATCAATCCGCCGGTTGAGCGCCGATTCCGAACCCTCGCTGGAGATCTGGCGGACGTTGATTATCGATTTGGAATTTTACGGTGTCGCGGACAAATAGATGTCGGGCTAAGTTGTCGCCGAACATCTGAGCACCCAGTATCGGCTAACCCAGTTCTCCCTGCCGTTGTAGGTTCTAAGCCTTTTTATCGGATAGTTTCGCTCGAAGGTAAGGCGCGGTCGGTGAACGCTTCTTTTTAAGCAGCGAAGCCAAGTTGCCTTGATGCATCAGTTGTCCTCCCCGCGGACCGCCTTCGGGTCCGAGCTCCACGATGTAGTCGGCCTCGGCGATCAAATCCAGATGATGCTCGATCACGACCACGGTGTGGCCCTGGTCAACCATGGTGTGCAGCAGATGGATTAGTTTTTCGCAGTCGCTCAGGTGTAAGCCGATGGTGGGCTCTTCGAGCAAGTAGAGATTCTGGGGCATAGCGCCTCGTTTGCGATCGGTGTAAGAAGCCAGGCCGCGCGAGAGTTCGGCAATTAGTTTAAGGCGCTGCGCTTCGCCCCCGGATAGGGTGGGTGAGCTTTGGCCCAGCGATAAGTAACCGAGTCCACAGTCGACCATGAGTTGGCAGATTTCACCCAACCGGCTGTGGAAGGAGAAGAAATCGGCCGCCTCGTCGAAGGTGAGTTGCAGGACATTTCCAATGGTTTTACCGTTCCAAAGGATGTCATCCAACTCCGGAGCATAGCGTGACCCATTGCAGTCATCACAACCGAGGTAAGTGTCGGGCATGAAAGCCATTTCGAGTTTGATTCGCCCGGCTCCTTTACACGTTTCGCAACGACCACCGGCGGTGTTAAACGAGAACCGACTGGCGGTGTAACCGCGCATTCTGGCTTCAGGTAGGGTGGCGAAGAACTGTCGGATTAAATCAAAGATCCCGAGATAGGTAGCCGGGGTTGATCGAGGCGTTTTCCCGATGGGAGATTGATCTACTTCAATGACCGTTCGGAATGGAAACTTGCCGCGTAACTCTCCGAACGGCGGAGCATCGACTGCCTCCTCGGCGCCGGGAAATGATCCCGATCGCAGCAGCCCTTTTCCCGTGACCTTCGACTTGGGCTGGTCGATGGCCGCGGCAATCGCGGGATGGAGGACACTGCGAAACAAAGTCGATTTGCCGGCACCACTTGGTCCGACCGCCATGATCAGTCGGGCCAAAGGAATTTGGAGATCAAATCCCTTGAGATTACGGAATCGGACGCCGCTTAATTCGAGCCAATCGGTGGTTCCTCTCCGCCTCTTAGCCGTGCTGGGGCGTGGCGGCAAAGGGCGATAGGATCCGCGCAAGGGATGGGCAATGCCGCGGGCCAAGAACTGACCCGTGATGGACGCCGGATTAGCTTGGATCTCGCTGGGTGTGCCCATCGCGAGAATTTCTCCGCCGTGGGATCCGGCTCCGGGACCTAGATCAATGATACGGTCGGCGCGGAGCATGAGCTCATCGTCATGTTCGACGACGAGCAGGGAGTTTCCTTTGTCGCGTAAAGACTCAAGCGTCTCGATCAGACGGTCGTTATCACAGGCGTGTAGTCCGATACTGGGCTCGTCCAAGACGTAGAGCACGCCCGCCAGATTGGTGCCGAGCTGAGCGGCCAACCGAATGCGTTGGGCCTCGCCGCCGGAAAGAGTGGAGGTGGGGCGATCGAGTGAAAGGTAACCCAGACCGACGTGGTCGAGAAATTTAAGACGTTCTTCGATTTGAGGTAGAATATCACGCAAGATGATCTCATCGCGTTGCGTCGTTTTGAGACTGTGAAGGTGCGCGATTAACTCCGATGCAGTGGCGCTGAGGAGTTGAGGCAACGAGATCGGGGTGCGCTTGCCTTTGCGGTGTAACTTTACGGCCCGAACCGTGCGATTGAGGCGCGCACCTAGACAGTCCGGGCAAAGCGTGGATTCCGAATCTTCCAATGTAGCCAAGTCGGCGGCGATGTCAGCGATTTCAGGGGAAACGTCTTCGTCTTCGTCTTTATCTGTCTTAAGCATCCACCCGAATACGCGCCCATGTCCGCGACACGTGGGGCACCAGCCGCGCGGCGAATTGTGGGAGAAGTGCTTCGGATCCAGCTCGGGGAAAGACTCACCAGACTCCAAGTCGGTGCGAGTATTAGAAAACCAGGAAATAATTTCGCCGGCGGGCGTTAGCAGGAAACAACTGCCGCGGCCGAGACGGAGCGCAGTGGTAAGCGCGGTCTTGTGGTCACGGTCAGATTTGAGGTCCGCCACGACTACCTCGACATCGTGCTCCTTGTAACGATCAAGTTTGGTGAACGCACTGGCGGGGTAGACTTGCCCATCGCTGCGCATAAGTTCGTAGCCTTGGCGAGCAATCCACTTGGCAATGGGCTCGTGGTGTCCCTTGCGACCGCGCACGAGGGGCGCGCACAGATACAAATGTTTGGCTTTGCGAGCGGCGCCGGAGCGAGTGACTTTGGCGAGAAGCTCGAGCAGTTGCGGTGGGCTTAGCGATTTCACCGGAGTATCGGATACCGGGTGATGTTGGATGCCGATTCGGGCGTAGAGTAGGCGGAGGTATTGGGCGACTTCGGTGATTGTCGCGACGGTCGATTTACGCGAACCGCGAGTCATGCGTTGTTCGATCGCGACTGTAGGAGGAATCCCGCCCAAGTGATCTATGTCGGGACGAGGCAACTGCTCCACGAACTGGCGAGCGTAAGCTGACATCGATTCCATGAAGCGGCGCTGGCCCTCGGCGAAAACGATATCAAAGGCCAAGGTCGATTTACCTGAACCAGATACTCCGGTCACCACGGCGAGCTCCTTCGCTGGAAGCGTAAGGCTGATGTTTTTCAGGTTGTTCTCCCGGGCTCCGGAAATCTGCAAACTCTGCGCATTAACCCCATACGTAACTTTCTTCTCTGCAGCTAGAAGCGTGGAGCTGTCACTTCCTATATGACAGTTTCCAGAGACGAGGGCCTCTTGGAGATAGAGGGTGGTGGCGGTGGCTTCTTTGGCGGGGAGTGCCGCGATTTTTTCGGGCGGGCCCTGAGCAATGATTTGACCTCCGCTGGAGCCTGCTTCGGGACCAATTTCGATCAGCCAGTCGGCGGATTTGAGCACGTCGAGATTGTGCTCGATCACGACGATGCTGTGTCCGCGATCGACCAGAGTTTGGAGGACCTCCAATAACCGTCTCACATCGTGTCGATGGAGTCCGGTGGTGGGCTCGTCCAGGAGAAGCAAGGCCGGTGCCGTTTTTTCGCGGCCCAATGAGCCCAGATATTTAACCAACTTGAGACGCTGGGCCTCTCCACCGGATAGAGTGTTTAGGGGTTGTCCCAGGGTGAGGTAGCCCAGCCCCACTGTATTCAGACTTTGAAGTCGGGCATGAATGGCGGGCTTTTCGGCGAACAATGGCAGCGCGTCGGTGATGCTGGTGGTGAGCAGATCCGCGATTGATTTCCCCTGCCAGGTGATGGCGAGGATTTCGGATTTGAAGCGGCGGCTCTCGCAAATCGGGCAGGGCACAAAGACGTCGGAAAGGAACTGCATTTCAACCCGTTCGTAACCGAGGCCCTGACAATGGTCACAACGCCCGTCCCCAGCATTGAATGAGAAGCTGGACGGCGTAAAACCGGCTTCGACGGCGGCGGGTTCCTTGGCATAGAGCGTGCGGATACCATCCCAGGCTTCGCAAAACAGCGCCGGGTTTGAGCGAGGCGTGCGAGACAGCGGGCTCTGGTCGACCAAGACGATTTCATTGATCTGATCGGCGCCGGTGATCGATTTGATCTTGGCCACATCGTCCGTGATCTGATGGCGATCTGCGAGCAGGCCTTGGTGAATGACGTGATCCATCAGAGTCGATTTCCCCGAACCGGAAACGCCACTGAGACAAACGAAGCGCTGGAGAGGGATCTCGACGTTGATGTTTCGTAAGTTGTGTTTCGAAACCCCCTTGAATTTCAGTCGTGAGGTTTTGCGCGTCACCGGTCTGCGCTTAGCCGGCGCATCCACGGTAGCGCGACCAGAGAGATAGCGGCCGGTGATACTCTGCTCTGATTTGAGCATGGCTCCGAGATCACCTTCGAAAACAACCTCGCCTCCCGCATGGCCGGGCTCGGGGCCGATTTCGACCAAGTGATCGGCTGCGGTGATCATGGCTTCGTCATGTTCGACCACGACGACCGTGTTACCCGCATCGGTGAGGTCGCGGATGATGGCGATGAGCCGGTCGATGTCGCGTGGATGTAAGCCGACGCTGGGCTCATCGAGCACGAAGAGGGTATCGACCAAACCCGTGCCGAGACAGGAAGTGAGATTTACCCGTTGGACTTCACCGCCGGATAGCGTTTTGGAGGAACGATCCAAGGTGAGGTAGCCCAGTCCGACTTGTTCTAGGTAACGCAGGCGAGTGACCATGGCCTGAAGCGCGATTTCGGATTGATGGTCTTGTTCAACTTTGGATTTCGAATCTCGGCTTGCGGACTTTTTGAGC
>MEHZ011636685.1_pt1 | contig 53948 bp, 73 predicted proteins | sample 897221 | NCBI WGS metagenome assembly MEHZ01 (sample SAMN05514161, study PRJNA337945) | marine metagenome | isolation source: marine surface water | place: Arctic Ocean | collected 2007-12-13 | reverse complement strand
CCTTAAGATAAGCTGACTCGCCAAATGAAGACTCAAAATATTCCTCGCGGTAGGTTCGATAATCCCAATTCGTGAATTCGCAAGGATATGTTACGAGCCAGCCGTGATGGTGCCTTCGCATTTTTACATCTTTTTCTATTTGAGAGATTTGATTTTTATTCATGCGCTGGCTCCTTTTCGATCTTAACTTTTATCTTGTTAAGTTCCTCTAGATAACCTTCGGCATCTTTCTGCGAATATTCCTGCGCCCAAAAATACTTTTCTTCTACCTGTTCTTTTTGGTGCTGAAGTTCTTGCAGTTCTCGGTTTATACCAAGCTCAAAATACGGGTCAAATGTTTCGACTGCGGGGATATGCCCATCATTGTATTCTGTGAGTTCATCAAGTTGGAGTGATACCTCCCAAGCGCCGCCCGATGCGAGTTCCTTTGCCTCCTTCCAAGCCTTGTCCCAGCCCTCGGCAGAATAATCAAAAACTTCAGAGACGGGACTCCAATCACTCTCGTATGTCGATTTATAACGCTCCCAACTTGGCAAGTCGTAGTAGTACAAAACGTATTCAAAAGTGGTTTTGAAACATCCACCGATCAGATCGTCACTCGTACTTGAAGGGTTGTCATAAGGTTCGACACCTTCATGCCAAATGAAGCATTCACCGTCGTCAATTACTAACTCAGGATCGAATCCCCATTTTTGCGCAAAGACCCTCATTTCCTTTTCAGTGAGACATTGCTTGCGCTTGCTGCCAACTTCAGTGAACCACATGGTGTACTCGTCGTTATACATTTCGCTGTTTGTGTCGTTACTCATCGTTTTCTCCTTCGTTCTCGCATTCTGTCAGAAATTCGCCGACGGTCAAATTTGACTGCCGGATGTGTTTGACCAGGGCGTCCCACTCGGCAACATTCCAATCAGTCCTGCCATTACATGCTGCCTCTAACACCATAACCAACAAGGGGTCGGTAGATGGGCGATCTACGACGTAGCAGACCCGCAGATGGTGGAATCGGGCGATGTCGATAATTGCTTTTTTATTTTGCATGTCTTATTTCCAGATCCCATCTGTCAATGTTTTCGTAGTGAGATAGCTGCGAGTGGAATTCGATATCTCATGGATGCTGATCTCGTAGGGGCAACAATCGTCTAGAAGCCCTTCGGCTTCAATCATCGCCCCATCTAAAGTTGGATAGAATTCTCTTTCTGGCTGGCGATCATGGTCGTATGGTGACTCCATCCGCTCCTTGAACTCTTTCAGGTAATAGGTCAACTCCCAAAAGGTTAGACCCTCGACTGATTTTTCTGGGCAGAAATGTTCGGGATTGCCTGACTTCGACTCCCAAGGCTCTATTTCCCAAGTCAACGATTCACCGTTCTGCGCCCTATCTTCGATATATTCTGCGACCAAGGCAGTAGTAAATTTAATGTCTACTTTGTACTTGCCAAACTTGTCAAAAAAATCCTTCAACTCAGTCGCTAGCTCTTGCATATTTATTTCGCTCATTACTTCACCTCTTCGATTTCGATGGTTCGAGTCGCAGTGATTTTGCGACTATTATTTTTACAAATGTTTCGCAGTACGAACTGGCAAAGTGCTTCTTCGTCTTGCAGAATTTCGGCTAACAAGTCGCTAGCCTTCACTGTCATGTCTACCTCACTCGATCCGATCTTGACTGTGATTTTGATTGGGCAACTCATGACTGCACCTCCGAGATCAGGATAAATCCGGCGCGAGTGTAAAACACCTCAAGCTCGGTGCCTTCATTAAAAAGTTCCCCTATCAGAGCTTGATGTAGATCGATGATCGGACGGGCTTTTCCATTCCGCGAAGCCTTAGTGACTCTGCGGTCGCCAGAGGCATCAAGCTTTAAGAAGATCCGAGCGGGGTGTCCTTCAGTGGCGAAGTCTAGATCAACGCTAAAGCGTACGTCTGGCTCGAATCCTGCTTGCAGCAGCTTGTTGCCCTCGATCCAGATCCGAAAGGATCGTGCGGTTTTTTTGACTTTTGTCGTGCCTCTGGCGACGACTATTTTAGTTGTTGCGTCCATTTATTTTTTCCTTTGTTGAGTTCCAGAAGTCCAAGACTTAAAACCCCTCAAAAATTAGAGGGTTCTAGGTCTTTGACTTTTCGACCGCGTTCTCGCCGGTCTCATCAGTGGCTAACTTTGACCCTTGAAAATTCCAAGCTCTTCAAGGATCGCTTCAGACTCCTCGTAGTAGTCGATCAGGACTTCCTGACTCGGGACTGCCGGAGTCGAATCACCATTCGCGAGTTGCTGGTAGGTGATTGTGACGCCGTCCCTTGCCAGCAAGATGTCGACCAGTTCTTGCAGCATCTCGATAAATTTTTCGGGTTGAATTTTTAGTTCGTTTTTCATGCTGCTTCTCCTTTGAGCCATAGATCGAGACCGCCCCATTGAGACGCCATTGCTTGTGCCAAGCCCCGATGAAATTTTGATCTTTGCTTCCAGCGATCTGGTGAGGGCGGTGCTTTGTGGATATCGTCACGCGCAGTCTCGCGAGTGAGGTTTGAGGTCTTTTGAAGTGGCGGTAAGCCCTTCAGCCACAGGCAGGTGCGCTTGGTCACGTTGTCCTCGGCATCGACTGACTCGGCGAACTCATAGGGCTGTACGCTGGTCTGGATAAATGTGCCATCGCTTTTGGACAGCTTTGCCCATTCGTCACCCCAGATCCTGACCTTTGCATGCTTGTGCATGACGGGGTTCTCGATCGCGATCATTGGTACGTCGGCGTTCATGAGTTCGCGGAATAGCGCAGCGCCCTCGTCCAGTTCAGACCACATAGATTCCAGAGTGCGATTCGGTGGAGCTTTGTGTAGCCATCTGACTCCGCTGTTACAAAGCCGTGTGCAGGGCGGGTGTGCGACCATCAACAAGTCCCACTGCTCCATCTTCAGAACCTCGCGCACATCACCTTGGATGTGGCGGTTGTGCAGCGGGTGGTCATCGTCAGCCGGTAAAATGTCGCAACTCCATGCGTCATGCCCCGCCCAATAAAATGCGTTGGCAACGGTTCCTGATGATTCGCAAGCGACTAAAACTTTTAGTTCTCTCATGATCTTGCCACCATTGGCTGACCGATCGCATCGCCAACAGAGGTCACAGATTCATAACTGCGCGTGATCTTATTTTTGAAATAGTCGCGACCGTCAGCGGTGTGCATGTACATGAACTCAGCTTTCACTGTTGGCAGGTATTGCTCGGCAGAATCGAACACGCTGTTGATATTGGTGTAGTAAGTGTAGTTTTCCATTTTCGTTTTCCTGTTTGTTTGGGTTCCAGACGCCTTGCGGCGTTTCGATCGCATACCCTTCGATCTCGTCAGTGGCGTTATGCTGCGTCGATTAGCGCCTCCCACTCAGCGATCGATAGCTGCTTGCCTTCGTGCTTGCGAATGAACAGGCGGGTGCCTTCAGCCCATGCGTCTTTGCGCCACATACCTTTGGGCGCTCTCATTCCGATCGGGGTAAATTTCGCTCCGGTCTTGCGGTCGGTTTTGACGTCGCGCTTAGTCCAAGAGAACGGCTTCCCAGCGTTTAGCCATGCTTCATGCTTGTTGGGTGATTCCTCGCTGAACCTGCGCTCCACAAGTTTGATGGTCTCCCAAGCTTCGGGATCGTTGCGGAGTTCGCGGATCTCGCCGTGAGACATGAACGGGCAGAAAACGCAGGACGACTTAGCGACCTCGAAGCCCTCGACGTCGAGCAGATCAAGGCAGTCTTGGCGAGTCATGCCGAGATCTTGCAGCGGGTATTCGTAGGTGGCGGTGTCGCCCTTGGGTGGCGTGAACGCAGCAGTGCGCTTGCCTTCGTTGGCTTCGATTCCGATCAGGTAAGTAATTTTTTCGGCGGGAAAATTCTCACCCACCCAAGCTTGAATGACGTCGCCCTTGTATTTTTTGCTACATACATGAGAGCCGCCAGCCATCACAGGGACAATGCCAAGTCGAGTAACCCAGTCGGTAATGTTCTCTCCACCCTTGGACACGACAGTGAAGGGCAGACCTGCATCATCACAAAGCGATCGGAACCGCTCGACGTTTGCATAGGTTGCTTTGGACTCTGCGCCTGTATCGGCGAAGATCACATGATCGATTGCGAGATCAACTGAGAACAAGTGATAGGCAAGAATGGCTGAAGAATCAACGCCACCACCAAAGGATAGAATTCTCACTAAAGCTCTCCTTCATTGAATTTGTCGGCAATCACGGTGAACGCTGACAAGATCGATAGCGTGAAGGCGAAAGCCAAGCCGAGCTCGGTAGAGCCCATGGAGATAAACAGCAGGGTAGACGCAGCAACCCAGAGCGCGATAAGGACGTAATTCATTACTTGCCTCCCGATGTGAAGGTGGCAAGGAACATTGTGTTGCCAATGAACGAGACAAACCAAAGCGCCGCGATAAAAGCCAAGGTACTTTCTGAGATCAGACCGATCTCGTGAACGACGACCGAAATAGCCAGCAAGATAAATGCAGCGCACATGCTCAGGATGTTGGTTGCAAGGCTCATGATCGGTCACCTCGCAGTGCTGCTCGGATGTCTGCAACTTTGTCTTCCAGAACTTGCAGCGTTGCGGGGAAGTTGATCTCGGCAGTTGAAGCAGTGCGAGCCGCCTGCCGTTTCACAAGTCGGTCTCTGCGCTCGGTCATCTGCCGGTCGATCTCTGCTATGCGTCGCTTGGTTTCTGCGCGTTCTTTTTCGTGTCGCTCAGTCAATGACTCGAAGCCGTCTAGGATCTTGACGCCACGCTTGGCAGTTATGTGGTAGGTGAACTCGAACGATCCGCCGCCAGTGCTACAAAGCATTGACTGATCAATGGCGTAGGCAATGCCCGAGTTGGGAGAAGTTTCGATTGTTGTGAGCTCGGAGGTGCCGCCGTCGGACCAGAGTGCGACTCTCAGAGAGAATCGCGGGTTGCCCATTGGACTGCTGTTCAATCGTTCGATCGAATGGATGCAGCCGGTCTGTGTGATGGTTGAAGTTCTCATTGCGTGTTCCTTGTTTGTTTGTCGAACTTTGAGTGTGTTTTGCACACCATTGGTGGATCTTATCTCATAGTCGAATTCCAACGTCAACTGCTTTATCATCGCTTGAACGAAATAATTTTTTCGGCGGGAAATTTTCCACCCCAGCCGAAGGTGTCCAAATCTCCAATAGGAACATAGAGACGAGATGCAAGATCAGGTAAGGAACAACGACCAAAAAGCAACCGGCAAAGGCATTGGTTGGACGTCCCAAATCCAAGGACTCAATCACCGGCAAGCCTTGTTTGTTGCGGAATACTTAGAGACGGGCAATGGAACGAAGTCTGCTAAAGCTGCGGGTTATTCCCATCCGGATGTCCATGCCAGCCGGTTGCTAAGGAATGATCGAGTAATCGCCGCTATCACCAGACAAAGGAATGCTTTGACGGTTAAAACGCAGAAGAAAGGTGATGTCGTGATCGAGAGACTCTGGAAAGAAGCTGAAGACCCAGAGAACAGCGACAGCGTCAGAGTCCGAGCTTTGGAGCTGTTAGGCAAAGTTCACGGAATCTATGAGGCAGAGAAGAAAGAGATCAACGTGTATTCAGGCGCATTCCTTGCCGACCTGGACCTGACGGACGTTATCGAAGCGGACCTATTAGTAGAAACCCCAAGCGAATCAATAAGTTACGACGGGAGCATTTAACATCTCACATATTAAGTGCGTCGATACAGCGAGGTTTGCCGTGTTGCGTCGCGCTATAAAGGGTGCCGACTAGCCCTCGATCACGCATATAAAAGGTGCCGCCATCCCGCGATTCCTTTGTAATGTCGTTGGGGGGGGCATAGCAGAGCTGTTGTAGGCGTCGCGACATGACACGGCTCCATGGAGGGTATCTCCCGATCTGGAACACAAAAATGAGAAAACGTGATTTTGCAGTATTACTAATAATTCTCGCGGCTTACTACACCTTGAAGGGGGTAGGGGGGCTAATTGAGAGGGGGCGGTGTTTGTGAGAGTACCTATGAAAAAAAATGACAAAGATCAGAAATCGCCAGTCGAGTGTGCCAATTGCAGGAAGACTGCTTGGGTGAAAGAGGATGAGTTGCACTACTGCCCCTCATGCTACCGGAAGGTACAGAGGTTATCGGATAGCAGGGCGACTTTTAATCTAACGCATGGCTAGGGGTAAGAGGGGGGCGGTCTTTTTGAGAACTGAAAACAGGAAAATATGAAATGTCACTTTACAGAAATATTGCAAAACGAAGGGCTTCTGGCAAGACGATGCGACGTAAGGGTGCTGCGGGAGCGCCTAGTGATCAAGATTTTAAGAATGCTGCTAAGACGGCTAAGAAAAAGAAGCCGAAGTAATGGTTGCCCCGAACAAAGGTAAGGCGAAGGTCAAGGTTACTGCGTCGGGCAAGCGTGTGTCCTACGGTCAGGCTGGGAAGGCTGCTGATGGTGGGCGAAGGGTTAAGCCAGGAACCAGCAAGGGCAATAGTTATTGCGCCCGATCGCTGGGCATAAAGAAGCGTTTGCCGAAGAGCAAGCAGAACGATCCGAACACCCCAAACAATTTAAGTAGAAAGCGTTGGAAATGCTCTGGCGCTAAATCCAAAAAGTAGGAGTTTGATATGCCAAATGTATCTGGAAAGAAGTACCCATACACCAAGGCTGGTATGGCGGCTGCGGAGAGGGCGAGAGCCGAGGCTAAGAAGAAGAAAAAGAAGAAGAGCAAATGATAAAGAAATCCAGGTGTGATCATAGGGAAAAACTGGGCAGTAAGGGTGATCTGCGTCGCCCTACAGACACTAAGACGTTTGAGAGTAACTGGGACCGGATCTTTGCTAAGAAGCCGTTAGAGGAGCGTAAGGATGCCTAGCTTGATATTGCAACGGTTTGCCTACCATCCGGAGGGTACGTTAGGCGTCCTTTTAGCGTCCGTAGGATACTTCTACACGGTCGAAAAGCCTTGGGAGGACAATACGCCCTACAAGTCTTGTATACCCGAGGGAGAGTACCCTATGGCTTGGGAACGCAGCCCTAAGTTTGGTATGTGCTGGCATGTAAATGACGTACCGAATAGAACCCATATTCTCATTCATGCAGGCAATACAGCTAGGGATGTAGTTGGTTGTGTTGCTGTCGGTAGATCTTTGCTCGGGGATACGATTGGTGTGTCTGAGAGTCGAAAAGCTATGGCTGAGTTAGAGGGGATAACGACGGGGGGAGAATGGACGCTCAACGTAAGCTTTGTAAAAGATGCGGCATTGAACTTGAGTTAAGTGCTTTCAGGAAGAAACGGCGGGTGTGCCGCCCTTGTGAGTTACAGCAGCTAAGGGATCGCGATACTGGTAGTGAGGGTTGGTTCCGTCGAGTCTTAAAGTCCAGCAAAGATAACGCCAAGCAAAAAAGTGTTTTAAATGATTTGACGATAGACGATATAAGAGACGTTTTTGAGCAGCAGAAAGGTAAGTGTGCCGTTACCCGACTACCGCTGACTACTGAAGCCTCTACGCACTTCCACCCGCGCTGGACAAATGCTTCGCTTGACCGTTGCGACGTAGATGTCGGCTACACGAGAAAGAACATTATTATGGTTTGCTGGTCTGTAAACAGGATGCGCCACAGGATGTCTTATGGGGATTTGAGGTTTTGGTGCGAGTTGATTTTGGACGGGGTCGATCCGTCAGTAAAGAATCCTAAAAGTTGACCCTAGCGTCAGTACGGGGGAGGAGATTGAACTGGGCTAGGGTCTGTTACATCTAGCAGGAAGTAACGCTACAAAGTATGGATTAAACCACTTGGCGTTGCAATATGAACGACATCGAAAATATCGCACGGGTACTGAAAGGTGATTTCCCGAAATATGCGAAAAATATTCTAAAAGTAGTAACTAAAGAGGGGCAGATAATGCCCTTCGATTTGAATCCTGGTCAACTTGCGATCCACAAGCAGTTGGAAGCCCAGTTAAAAGAGACGGGGCGAATAAGAGCCCTTGTACTAAAAGCCCGACAGGTGGGCATATCTACCTATGTGGAGGGGCGATTCTTCTGGAAAATAACTCAAACTAAAAATGCAAATGCCTTCGTACTTTCGCACTTGGCGGAATCAACTAATTCGATCTTTAACATGGTGCGTCACTTCTATGAAAACGTACCTCATCCTGCCTTCAAACCGCCTCTTGCTTCGCAGAGCGCACAGACGCTCTCGTTTGATGGTCTCAACTCACGTTACCGCGTCGGTACAGCACGAAGTACTCAGACCGGACGAGGACAAACAAACCGCTTTATCCACGGTTCCGAGGTAGCGTTCTACCCAGCAGGGTCCGATATCGTTGCAGGACTGCTCCAAACTGTAGGTAATAAAGACAGTGAGGTGATATTAGAAAGCACTGCCAATGGTGCAGGCGGATGGTTTTATGACCAGTGTATGAAGTCTTTGCGCGGGGAAAGCGACTGGATCGTCTGCTTTGTCCCATGGTATTGGATGCCCGAGTATCGCCGCACTGTAAGTCCGTACTTCGAGCGAACCGAAGAAGAGGAAGAGCTTGCTCGGCGCTACGAATTAGACGATGCTCAATTGTGCTTTCGGCGGAGTAAGCTGGATGAGTTGGGTTCCACAGACTTGTTCTGCCAAGAATATCCGTCTACTCCGCTGGAGGCATTCCTCACATCGGGTCGCTGTTTTGTTGAAGACCCATGCCTCGTTAAAGCCGAACATAGCTGCTACACCCCTGACTTTTCAGGGGAGCTTGTTAATAGCGAAATAATTTCCAGACCGCATGGTCGTTACAAAGAATGGGACTCTCCCCGTGAAGGATCTTACGTTATTGGCGTGGATGTCGCGGAAGGTTTGAGTCATGGGGACTACTCCTGCGCTCAAGTAATTGACCATCTCGGGCGACAGGTTGCATGTTGGCATGGGCATATAGACCCTTACCAGTACGCTGATTTGCTGTTATCGTTGGCAAATCGCTGGAATAGTGCGTATGTGATCATTGAGAGAAATAATCACGGTCTTACTACACTTCGGCGTCTACAAGAGTTACAATATGTTAATCTGTACATCGAATCGAGCGTAGACAATGCTTACGGTGATAGATTAACGAAGCGGGGCGGTTTTCTCACAACGAGTAAAACCAAGCCGTTGATCATTGATAATCTGGCTGCATTGCTGCGTCAGAGCGATTCTGGCATCGCAGACACTGAGTTAGTGGCTGAATGCCGAACGTATGTTATCGATGAGAAGGGTGCTACTAACGCCCAAAGCGGATGTTACGACGACCGCCTGATGGCTTTTGCCATTGCCTTACACGGATTAACGAGCCTGCCCCGACCTAGAGAAAGAAAGGTCGCGCATAGGTTTTCGGCTTTTGATCCAATTGTAGGGTACTAAGTGGACGAATTCGTTGAAGACGATATCGAGAATGAGGCTCAAGACATTGAGCTTGCGAACCTTGGCGCTCGGCTAAAAGCCCTCTATAGGGAATACAAAGACGCTCGGCGAGATATCGAAGCCGAATGGCTAATGGACTTGCGCCAATATAATGGGCAGTACGAGCCAGATGTCATTGCTCGGCTAGACTCCCAAGGCGCCAGATCGAAAGTATTTGTAGGTTTAACCCGTACAAAAGTCATGGCGGCGTACAGCCGAATCGTCGATCTAATGTTTCAGGCATCCGATACCTATTTCGGAATTAGACCAACTCCCCGCCCAACTATTGATCCAATGAAAGCTATGCAAATGCGTCAGCAAGCGATGCAAGAAGTAGCTGCGGCGTCAGGTATGCCCACTGCGGACGGCATGAACGATCTTGTGACTGCTCGTATGGAAGAGCTGGAGCCAATGTTCCTCGATGCAGAGAAGCAAATAGCTGAAGAAGCCTCAAAAGAAATGACAATTGATATTTTAGATCAGTTGACTGAGGCAAATGCGGACCAAAAGATTAAATCTGCAATCATGGAAGCCTGCATATTCGGTAGCGGTGCTATTAAGAGCGGCACGGTATCTATAGATCGAAGCCAGTCGTATAGCAAAGTCGTTAACGAGATGGGCGAAAGCGGCTTTGCTCTATCAATGATTGAGAAAGTGGTCCCCGATATCGAGTCAGTTTCCATATTTGACTTATATCCCGACCCTTATTGTACAAATTTACGAGACTGCGACGGCTTATTCCGTAGGCACATCCTTACCAAACGCCAATTACGCGAACTAAAAGACCTACCAGGATTCGATAGCGAAGAGATCGAGGAAGTTATTCGGACTCAGCGCAAAGGAGATCACACCGAAGAGACGCACGAACGCACTCGCAGAGAGATATCTGGCGTTAACGACCAAGGTGAATCGCGCAGATACGAAGTATTAGAGTACTGGGGCTGTATTGACGGTCAAGACTTGCAAGATTACGGCGTAGATCTAGATGAAGACACAGATTTAACCCAGCAATTTGACTCTAATGTTTGGTTGCTCTCCGGAAAGGTTATTAAGATCCAGTTAAATCCAGTAATGGGTTACAAGATTCCATACCAAATATTCCCTTACGAAAGATCCCCTCACCAATTTTGGGGAACTGGCGTACCAAAAATGATGCGTGATAGCCAAAGCACTATGAATGCCGCTACACGCATCTATCTAGACAATATGGCTCTTTCTAGTGGACCGATGCTTGAGGTCAATTCAGACCTGTTGGCTGCTGGAGAAGATCCGACAGATATCCATCCATGGCGAGTATTTTTGAGAGAGGGTGGTGATGGCACCATGCCTGCTGTTCGATTCTTTCAGCCTATCGCAAACGCTAATGGTTTGACTTCGATCATAGATATCTTCCGTAGGTTTGCGGATGAGACTACGTCGTTACCATCCTACACACACGGCGAACAGACCAAGTCTTTAAACAAGACAGCAACGGGCATCAGCATGCTAATGGGTGCAGCTAACGTCGCGCTCAAGTCTACGATTAAAAACCTAGACGACTTTTTGGTCCGACCTATGGTCGAGTCTTTGTTCCATTTCAATATGCAATACGGAACTAACGAGAAATCAAAAGGCGACCTAAAGGTAATTGCTAGAGGCTCCACTGCGCTTATCCAGAAAGAAGTCCAGTCACAACGACTGCTTCAGTTCATGTCTTTGTTGGGTAGCCCTGAAGACCAAATGCTTGTGAATCGACCTCAGTTACTGAAGCAGATTGCAGAGTCTATGGATATTGATCCAGAAGCATTCATGAAGTCAGAGGAAGAGATCAATGCCGAAATCCAACAACAGCAAGCCCAGCAACAGCAAATGCTCCTTGCAGCAAGCCAGGGCAATCAATCGCCTGACGGCAATGCCGGAATGGCTCCTCCTAATGGAGTTATGTGAAGAAAGATTATCGGAAGCCCATCGTGATTTAGAGACGGTGGATGAAAAGTATTTTCGAGCGAAGCAAGGAAAGGTCAGTGAGATCAGATACATGCTGAGTTTGGAGGAGATGGCGAAAGCCATCTTAAACCGTAGCCAGACACCTTCGAGTACACCTGGTTACGAAATGTAAAAGGACTCTCTACGAGAAGTAGACCCAAGGATTGAACGATGAGAAATGACCCAGAGCAGTTAGAACGCGAAGCACGAGAGATTATGGAGCAAGCAAGGAATGCCGCTTCAGGAACCAATCAAGATGACGGTCTTGAGACGGACACCCCTGAACGACAGGAAGAGCAGCACCAAGATGCCCCCACGGAGTCTGTGGATACGGCGGAAGAACTCGATGCAGAGGCTCAAGAGTCAGATGAGGATCGCGGCGAACCTCAACTGGACGATGCCGTCACTAAGGCGGAACAGCGCGTAAAAAATGCTCAGGCGAAAATGACGAAAGCTTTGCAGGAAACCTCTGCTCTCCGTAAGCATATGGAGAATCTCCAGAGAGTTAATGATGAGTTAAGTCAACAGTTAGCTGCCAAAGAAGAGAAGGACGACAGACTTGATGAGGTAAGGGAGAACTACCCTGACATTGCAGGTCCATTGCTCGACGCTTTAGAAAAGCAGAAAACTGAAGTTCAACAAACCCGCGAAGCTTTAGCTCAACAACAAAGAGTAGCTTACGAAAGAGAACAAAATGTTGAAATTGAGGAACACTGGTCTCGCATAAGAGATTATCACCCAGACGTTGACGACTTGCTCGTCACTACTGAGTGGAATGACTGGCTAGAAGATCAGTCCTCTACCGTCCAAAGATGGGTCAACGAAGGTAGCTCTAACGACGCTGTTTCTGTGTTGCAGAAGTTTAAGGTGGATATGGGTATTGGCGAACCAACGCCGCAAGAGAAGGTCTTAGAAAAAGCGAGAAAAGTGGCTGAACCAAAAATGCCATCGGCTCGCAAGACCAACACCAAAGCCGGAAAGAAAACGTGGACGGTCGAAGAGATTAAAGCCATGCCCAATCGTGAATTCGAGAAGCATCAAGCTGAGATTATGGAAGCCTACGCGCAGAATCAAATCCGGACTTAATTTTTACTCTTGCTACAGGAATAAGTTATGTCTTTTTCACAATTCAGTACCGGAACTACTTCGGAAGTAAACTTCATACCAGAAGTTTTCAGTAAATTATTACAAGCTAAATTTTATAAAACTTCAGTATTGCCTGCAATTAGTAACTCGGATTACGAAGGCGAAATTTCCGGAATGGGCGACAAGGTTGTTATAAGAGCGGTCCCCGCTGTAACGATCAACAACTACACAGGATCTGTTACCACACAGGAACTGACAACGTCAAAGATTGATTTACTGATCGACAAAGCTAAGTACTTCAGCTTTTTAGGCGACGACATCTTGGGAGCGCAATCTGACATAGATTACGTTTCTAAAGCATCTGACGAAGCTGCTGAAGGTATGCGTGTAGCGGTAGAGACCGATGTACTAGCTAGCGTTGTAACAGGCGCAACTACCATTCAGTCTCAAGCTACGATTACTGCCAATAATGTTTTAACTAGCATTCTTAGCATGTCTACAGCGTTGGATAACTTGAACATTCCAGAAGAGGGTCGATTTATCGTTCTTTCTCCTGAGTTCATCTCTTTGTTAAAACAGTCTGAGCTTCGTCAAGCGTACTTAACTGGTGACTCTGAGTCTCCACTGCGTAACGGCAAGGTTGGTATTGTTGACCGTTTCACGGTTTACCAAAGCAACATGTTGTTCACCGCAGCGTCTGGCGGCGATAGTGGTTACACCCACGTTCTTGCCGGTCACCCCAAAGCAATTAGCTTTGCTTCTCAGTTCACCAACACTGAAACCCAACGAATGGAATCTACATTCGGTGATCAGATTCGTGGTCTGAAAGTATACGGCAGCAAGGTAGTAGTACCTGATGCTCTCGTAGTAGGTAAGTGGACTTAGAAATAGGTCGAGGAGAGAGCTTCGGCTCTCTCCTCACTACTTATGGAAAGTGAAGGACGCTTGCAGCGTATAGAAAATAAATTAGACCAATTAAGCGAGTTAGTTGGGCAGATTGCCCGTGTTGACGAAAGAGTTGTGTCTATTCATAAGCGACTAGATCGGCATGAAAAAAGGCTGGACTGGTTAGAAGAACAAAAGCGTGAACTTGAAGCAGTTGTTCAGCAAGGAAACGCATCAACAAAGTTGTATGAAAGAGCGGGGTGGATTGTTTTCTCTGCTTTTGCAGCTTTCGCAGCGACTTACATGGTGGATTAAAGATGACTGCAACAAAAAAAGATGACCTGTACCAAGAGGCGCTAGATCAGCACGACGTTAAGTTAGACCGTCGATTATCGCTTGACCAACTCCAAGATCAGATCAACAGGCTTCAGTCATCAAAGAACAACCCTAAGAAGGAGTTAAAAGCTCCTGTCCCTAAGCTTGTCAAAAATGTGATGACGGGCAACGTATTTGAGTACAACGAATTATTTGCGGGAAACCCCGATTTACAGGTTATAGAATGGGAGACGGATGATGGCGACGACTAAGGTTGTAGAGATAATTGATCGGGCATCGATCATATTACAGGACAGCACTCACGTTCGCTTCCCAGAGGCAGAGCTACTAAAGTTTTTTAACGATGCTCAAAAGGAAGTTGTACTGCTGCGTCCTGATGCCAATATGCAAAACGCGACAATGACTTGTGTCGCGGGTAGTAAGCAGACGATCCCTGCAACAGGGTTGCGACTTGTGAATGTAATAAGAAACAATGGTGGAAGAGCCATAACACAAGTTGATCGAAAGATATTAGATGAAACGCTACCTGACTGGCATCAGTCGGTTGCGGATGGCACAAGAAAAATAGAACACTTTATCTTTGATCCATCTGATCCGAAGCATTTCTACGTCTATCCAGCCGCTACAAATTCGTTTGTGTTGGAAGTTTTATATAGCGCAGCCCCAACGGCGATAGCTATTTCTAATTTTTCTTCTGATACAACAGTTATATCACTAGACGATATATATGCGAATTGCCTACTAGATTACATATTGTATCGCTCATACCAAAAAGACTCTGAGTTTGCCGGTAACTCCCAGCGAGCAGCTATGCACTACCAGGGATTCAGTTCCGCGCTTGGCTCTAAGACACAGATCGATGGGGCTTTAACTCCAAGACCATCCACCCCCGATGCAAATCAAGGTCGCGGCTAATGAAGTTTTTAGATTTCGCTCAAATCGTTCGACCAGAATGCCATGGCGCTCCCGATTTCATAATAGAAAGAGCGGTAAGAGATTCGGCTATAGAGTTTTGCAAACGCACTGGAGTTTATATTCCCGAGCCCGAGGAGATTCTTGCGGTCGCCGGAGTAAATGAGTACGACCTTAGTGTTCCCAGTGGGACCGAGTTAAATTACATCACTGATATTTTTGCCGACTCCTTCAAGTTAAAACCTGTGAGTTACAACACGCTATTAGAAAGAGTAGGTGATGGATCTAATAGGGGTTCTCCAGCCTATTATGCACAGCGAGATAACGCACAATTCTTTGTCGCACCAATTCCCGACGCCACCAAAAAGCTAAGAGTGCTGTATTCATTAAAGCCAAGCTCAACAGCTACCAGCATTCCAGACACTGTCGGAAAAGAAAACAGAGAGGCTATAGCGCAAGGTGCGATCTATCGACTCCAAATGATGCCTGGTCAAGCTTTCACAGATATGGGATCTGCTAGTAATAACAAAACGCTATATGAGCGACAAGTTGGTAGAACAATTCGCCAAGTGAAATACGGCTTCTCTGGCGGCTCATTAACGGTCAGGAGCAGGGCTTTTATATAATGGCATATTCAACAACTTTAAATTTTGTGACGGGCGATACGCTTCCAGCCCTGACTTTGACGCTGAAAGATAAAAACACTGCTGCCTCTGGCGCTGTCTTAGATCCTGACAACAGTGATACTTGGGACGCGATAGATTTAACGGGTACTACAGTTCTTCTACGTTTGCGAAAGGTGGGTGAGACTGCCCTCGCAGACACTAGGACGATGTTGGTCACCAGTCCCACTGACGGTAAATGTGAAACTAATTTCGCTACAACTACCTTCGCTACATCTGGAACTTACGAAGGGGAAGTTGAAATCACTTACACAGGGTCTGGAGCGAAGCAAACAGTTCACGACCTTGTGAAGTTTAAAGTCCGTGAAGATTTTGACTAATGGCAACTAAACTAGTCATAAAAAGTGTAGACCTCCAAGCGGGGGCAACTACTGTCGACTTGAGATCTGTCTCAGCGAGCACTTTATTGTCGGCGGAATTTGTACTCGACCCAGATTCTTTGACTAGATATTTCTTTGACGCATTCCAAGTAACTGAAAGCGCCTCTGTTACTTTCAATAAGATAACTTCCGACATCTTTGCTTTTGCTGATTCTGCAACAACCAGCTTCGGCAAGAACCCTTTAGACACGTTTGCGTTTGCAGATGCCTTTTCACGCACAGTTCAGTATAGCCGTGCGCTTACTGACTCAACGACAATGAATGAAGCAACTGTCTTTTCCTTCACGAAAGGGAGCGCAGACTCATTCGTTGTCACGGATCAAGAAGCGATCACGTTCACAAAACCAACGTCTGACACTCAGCCGATTACTGATCTGTTTTCTCGGACTGTAACTTACAGCCGTAGTTTCGCGGATGCGTTCTCTATGGATGACGCAGCAACTATTGATGCGTTTAGCCGCGAAGACCAGTTAGCAAAAACCAATATCATTTCGTTTGCTGAATCTCAGACGTTTGGTGTAACTAAAGTTCTCGCTGACGCAGTAACAATTTCTGAAGACTTTAACGTACTTATTCTCCCACGCGCTGTGGTCAACGCAGCGCCACTTAACTTTTCGACGCTGAACTAAACAGGAATCAAACCAATGGATTTTAATTCGCAAATGGAAATGAAAGGTCGCTTGATCATTTCAATAAACAATGAGGTTGTTAGAGATATCGACAATCTAGTAGTCACAACAGGTAAAGGCTATGTGGCTTCTCGAATGAAAGATGCGACAGCTACGGCTATGAGTCATATGGCTGTCGGTACTGGTAGCACTGCTGCCGCCGCAGGCGACACAACACTGGGCGGTGAGGCTGCAAGAGTCGCTCTTGCCTCTACGACAGTGAGTGGAGCGGTTGTGACTTACGTTGCCACATTCCCCGCTGGTACTGGTACTGCCGCGTTAACAGAAGCTGCGGTACTTAATGCAAGCTCTAGTGGCACGATGTTGTGTCGCACAGTATTCCTAACGGTAAATAAATCTGCGAATGACTCCATGAGTATCTCGTGGGCTGTAACCGCCTCATGAGTATGTTGTTTGACATATTCAACATAGCAACAGCGGCAGTCGCTCTAGCGTCTGCAATTACTGCGGTTACGCCAACTCCACGCGACGATGAGCTAGTAGGTAAAGCATATAAGTACCTTGAGTATTTTGCGCTCGTGATCGGCAAGGCGAAAGACTAGGAAATAAGATGACAGTAAAGTTCACGAACAACGCTAGCACTACTGTAGCGACAGGCATCAATACGACTGCTACGTCCTTGGTCGTTGCGTCGGCTGCTGGCTTTCCTGCTCTGAGTGGATCAGGGGATTACTGCTACCTGACCATCCAGCAAGCTGCGGGGACGAATGTTGAAGTTGTCAAAGCGACAGCGCTGTCTTCTAATACCTTTACCATTGTGCGAGCGCAAGACGGGACTTCTGCTGGAAGCTGGTCTGTTAGCGATGTGGTGGAACTAAGAGTTACTGCTGCGCTGCTGACTGACATCGTAGATGCTGCAACGCACGACAGTAGCGTACTTGCCGTAGACTCGACAAATAACCGAGTCGGCGTAAATGACACGACTCCAAGTGTCACTTTAGACATAAGCGGAACGGATGCAATCGCGCTACCAGTTGGTACTACCGCGCAACGCCCCGCTGCTGGAGCAGGAAGATTCCGCTACAACAGTTCTCTTAGTCAGTTTGAAGGCTACACAGATGCATGGGGAGCAATCGGAGGTGGCGGAACAAATACGTTTACGACAGATACGTTCACAGCTAACGGGTCTTTAGTCGCTTTTAATTTGAGCCAAACCGTCGCTAGTGCAAACAACTTATTATGTTTCATTGACGGGGTTTTTCAAACGCAAGATGCCTACAGCATCGCAACAGCATCTGGTACTACTACGCTCACCTTTAGTGCTGCTCCAGCTAATGGACGAAAGATTGTTGTGTATTCGGTTGCGGCAGGTATATCAGGGACGAACCTCAACGTAGACTCGATGACGGGTGACGGTAGTGATGTAACTCTAACTCTGACAATAAACACGATTAAAGAAAACACACAGGTCTTTATAGACGGTGTCTATCAGGCAAAAGCCAACTATTCAATATCTGGAACTACCCTGACGTTCTCTACTGCTCCACCGGCTGGGTCGGCTGTCGAGTGCGTCACCATGACCCAAACTGAAATCAACGTCCCCGTAGATGGGACTATAACAAGTGCTAAGTTGTCTGGTGCTTTGACTACTCCAGCAGCCTTGACGGTTACTGGCGCATTGGCAGCTAACGGTGGTGCAGTCTTTAATGAGGCTTCTGCTGACGTAGACTTCCGTGTTGAGTCTGACGCAAACACACACGCTTTGTTTGTTGATGGTGCTACAGGCAACTTGGGTATTGGTATGGTGCCTCCATCGGACAGAAATTTAGCTGTTTACGATGCGAACAACTCCATTTTTTCTTTGCACAACAGCACTACTGGTACATCCGCAGGAGATGGTTTTCAACTTCAACTCGTCAGTGATGATGCCTATTTAGTCAATTATGAAGCGGGCGGTATTGTTTCGTTTTACACAGCCCCTTCTGGTGGCTCTACTACAGAACGTATGCGCCTGAATAGTGCAGGTTCTTTGCTAATAAATTCTAGTGTAACCGCCGACGCTGGCGGCAATAAACTCTTCATCAATTCTGGAGTTAATGCACTACCAGCAACAAGCGGAACCACGCAAACGGGTGGAGCTTTGAGGCTTCGCGGTGCCAACAATGCTGTTTTGGATATGGGCTTAAACAGTGTTTACACTTGGATTCAAGCAACCGACAAAGCAAACCTAGCTAACGGCTATTCTTTGTCTTTGAACCCAAACGGCGGAAACGTGGGTATTGGTTTAGCGTCACCTAGCTACTTAATTCACGCAGATGCTGCTACGGCTACTGACCCTAGCTATTTTGTGGCGAGTTCCGGTTCAAATTTTGTGGTAGCTATGGGTAGCCAAAACTCCCCCGGAGTTGCACAAGAAGCATTCGTTGGCACGCTCAGCAATCATGCCCTTAAAATAAAAACTAACAACACAGAACGCATGCGAATTTCCGCCGAGGGCTATGTCACCACACCTTATCAGCCAGCTTTTGATGCTTACCACACTGGCGGTTCTTACTCTTCGGGTACTACGACGACCTCACTAGATTTGAACACAACCCGATTAAATATAGGCGGTCACTACAGCGTATCCAATGATCGTTTTACAGCGCCAGTCGCTGGCGTGTATCAATTTAACTACCGCGCAATTATAAACGGAGCATACACCAATGGTCACGTTAGGTTGTTAAAAAATACCGTAATACTACCGGGTGCGGACACGCACTTTAGTCCGACAGCCAACGCATGGAGCCAAGTGCTAACACAGATAACGATCTACTTGGCAGTGAATGACTATGTGCAGGTTCAGCATGTTGGTAACACCACTATCTATGGTGATAATTACCAAAGTTTCAACGGTCACCTAATAGGATAACAGAGGATCAAACATGACAACTCTAACGATTGAGCTTACAGAGACACAAGAAAAAGCATTAGCTTATGTCGCTGTCTCCCCACAAGAGTGGGCAGAGAACGCAGTCCATAACCGCGCTCGTATTGCCATTGACGAGATCTATGCCGATGAGGTCGAGCGCATGACTGCCGATCCAGACATCACGAGCATACCCGCTGACAAAGATGCTGTGGTGCTGGCTGCAAATATTAAAACAGCAGCAGAGCGAAATGCAGAAGCAGAAGCAGAACTACCGGAGTAATTAGATGGCACTAACAAAAGTCTCCAGAGGTCTGCTGTCCACTGGCATTGTAGACAACTCCAACGCTACTGCGATCACCCTGAACGCTGACGAGTCGGCTACGTTTGCTGGCAGCGTGGGTATTGGGTGTTCGCCTTCACAAGAGCTTGAGCTAAAAGCAGCGTCTGTTCCAACTTTTAAATTAAATCAAGCAGACACCTATGGCGCAGAAATAGCACTTAGGGGTAATGATTTAGATATCGCTGGCAGTGCTAACGACATAGTTTTTTATACTGGCGGCAACAATGATGTTTCTACTACAGAACGCATGCGCATTGATGGGGCGACAGGCAGCGTGGGTATTGGGACAACCGTGCCGACACAGTCTGATACGAACTCCCATTTTTTATATGGTGGAGGAAGCAACGGTTTTAACCTTTCTGCTACAGAAGGTCCAATTGCCCTTAGCAGCAACGTAACCATAAACTCTGGTGAAAAATACGTTTTCAATGGATTTGCTTCTAAAAATTATCAATTAGATGGCGCTCATGTTTGGCAGACAGCGGCATCAGGAACGGCAGGAAACGCTATTTCTTTCACAGAACGCCTTCGCCTTGATGCAAATGGGCTTACGCTTACAGATGGTAATGTTGTAGTAGCTAATGGACACGGAATCGACTTTAGTGCTCAGACTGCTACGTCTGCCACTAACGCAAGTACAACTTCTGAACTTTTAGATCATTACGAAGAGGGTTCTTGGACTCCTACCATGAACTCCGGTGGCAACTTAAGCATTAATAAAGCTATTTACACTAGAATCGGTAATTTAGTCACTGCCTCTTTATATGTCATAGTCAATCCTACCCAGAACACGGTCATGTTTAATATAGCTGGTCTACCTTTTCCTGCTTCGCCTAATTCTTATTATGGCGGCGGTAGTCTGGGTTATGCAGGCAGTCTAAATGTAAGCTTTTGGCTTGATCCTTTAGTTGTCCAAGGCGGCACTTATTTATACTTCCATAGGAACAATAGTAATGCGAATGTACTTAACAATAACGTACCTGGCGGTACGCCTTTAATCATTCACCTGACATATACAACAGGCTGATAAAAAATCATGCCTAACAAACTTTTACCAACAAGAATCACGGAGCACAACTAATGGCATTAACAGAAATCCCTATAGAACTGTCAAGTACTCCAAGTATTGTAGATAACGGCAACGCTACGGCGATCACCATCGGTTCAGATGAGTCGGCTACGTTTGCTGGTAATATTTTACATGCAGGTGACCTAACGTTAGACGTTGCTGGTGACATCATTCTTGATGCTGACGGTGCTGATTACTTCTTCAAAAATGGCGGGACAGAGGTTCTTAGGATTTCTGGAGACGCTACCCCCGCGAACGTCTATATGAGAGTAATGCCTAGCGATGGAGATTTTATAATTAAAGGCAATGATGGCGGCTCAACCATCACAGCCTTGTCCCTTGATATGTCAGCGGCAGGAGCGGCTACGTTTAATTCTACGGTGACATCGGCTGTAGGACAAGGTTCAACAGCTTTCTACGCAAATGTCGCAGGATCATACCAGCAATTTAATGCTGCATCCAGTAACGCATGGGCGCTTGGTGCTACAGGTGGAAATACTTCACCCGCAACTGCGGCTTCAACTACCTTTGGGTTCCACAATTGGAATGGTTCCGCTTGGAGCAACCCCCTTGCTATTGCCGCTACTGGTGACTTAACAGGTACATCAAACACCACAGGACTAGCCGCCAGTTTTCTAAACTCTCATGCCGATGGGTATGGAATGAGGGTAACAACTTATTCAAACGCCGCTCAATATGGTTTTGCTGTTGATTCTTATGGCGGTGGGTATTCAAGAGACTTCACTGTGGGAGTAGACGGTAATGTAAATGTCCTCACAGGCAACCTAGTTATAGCTACAGCAGGTAAAGGCATTGACTTTAGCGCCAACACTAATTATTCAGGGATGACATCCGAATTGCTGGATAGTTATGAAACTGGCACATGGACACCCTCAGTTCAGTATACGGGTGGCGTGGCAGGTATCGTGCACAGTGCTCAATTTGGTTATTATACTAAAATCGGAAACAGAGTATTTCTTCAATGTTATGTTCGTATAAGCGCCGTTGGCACGTCGACAGGTGACGTATTGTTAGGCGGTTTCCCTTACGCACAAAACTCTAATTCGGCTTTTTACTCTCTGCCCGTCGTTTGGTATAACAATATGACACTTGGCACTGATTATAATTTTGAGCCGTATGGTGCGCCAGGGGGTACTTTCATAAGAATGTATCGAATTCGTGGTCAGGATGCCTCAGGGTCCGCTTTGCCGAAGAGCGCACTTTCCGCCACTACGGACTTCATGATGAGTTTTAACTACGCGACTTAACAACCATACGCCTAGTGGACGCTAGGCTGGAAAACTCAACTAAAGGAAAAGTAAAATGTCTCTAAGTGAAAAAGAAGTACAAGACAAGATCGAATGTGTAGATATGGGAGGCTGGAAAGTAATCCAAGTCCGCACAGCTACAGTAATAAGCAAGAATGACGTTGAGATTTCCCGCTCGTTCCATCGTCATGTCGTGATGCCAAACGATGATTGGTCTGGTGAATCCACAGAAGTTCAGGCGATGGCGAATCTTTTTCACACAGCAGAGGCAATCTCAGCTTTTGAAACTGCCCAAGCGGCTAATGCTTTACCGGCTGGATCTGAGTAGCTATGTCCTTATTCGGTCAGCTAATCGGTCCTGTCTCCGGACTTCTCGATAAGTTCATTCCTGACGCTGATCAGAAAGCTGCCCTTGCCCACGAAATCTCAACGATGTCTGAAAAACATTTTCAGGAAGTTCAACTACAGCAGATCGAAGTGTTGAAGCTTGACGCTAAAGGTAATTGGTTCCAATCGTCTTGGAGACCCTTAGCTGGTTATTGCTGCGTAATGGGGTTATTCGTAAATTTCCTAGTCTCGCCAATCGCTGCCGGTTTCGGTGTTGAGATACCTCAAGCGGATGCTGGCGTAATGATGCCGTTATTGCTGGGCATGCTCGGATTATCTGGTGGCAGGACTTACGAAAGAAGTAAAGGAGTTAGCAAGTGACTGGATTCAAACTGCAAACATTCGGCGGCAAAGCACCTAAGATTTACTCCAGATTGCTGCCTGAAGATATGGCACAAGTTGCGACTAATACACGGCTAGATAGCGGAAGACTTGAACCATGGAAAGGCAATGCTAGCGCATCTATTACTCCAGTAGCGTCCTATAACATCTCAGCGGCAACGAAGACTTTGTTTCGGTATAGCTCCAGCATATGGATTGGATCTAACGAAGAAATAGATATCATTAGATCACCCATTGCAGAAGACGTTCACGAGCGTCTTTATATAACTGGTATAGGCGGGGTGACCGGATATCCTCGTATGACAACAGCGGCGATTGTAGGTAACAGCACCTATTACAAATTAGGAATCCCTAAACCGGCAAACTTTTCTTCTGTGGCTGTAACAGGGACTTCTGCCGTGACGGACACAGAAACAGCACAGTCACGCAGCTACATCTACACTTATGTTAGCTACTACGGAGAGGAGGGAGAGCCAAGTTTGGCGTTGGCGTCTCAGGTTGTCGATGTATTCTCCGATCAGGGGGTTACAGTTACTTTTCCAAGCAATCCCACTGGTGCTCACAATCTATTAAAGAAGCGCGTGTACAGGACTGATGCTAGTGGAGTTTATCGGTTTATAGCAGACGTCAGCATTAACTCAGCAAATTACGCAGACTCCATTGCGGAAATAAATTTGGGCGAAGAAATCCCCACAATAACTTTTGCAGCCCCGCCCGATGAAGTGACAAGTGATCACCCAGACGGAGCTTTGCTTGGGTTGGTTAGTATGCCAAATGGAATACTTGCAGGATTTAGTGGGCAGACAGTTGCCTTCTCCCAAGCATTCCAACCTCACGCCTTCCCTACGGCATACAGGCTAACGATGAAAAGCGATGTTGTAGCCTTAGCGCCCCTTAACACTGGTTTGTTAGTGTTAACAAAAGAAAAGCCAGCATTGATTCAAGGTCTAGATCCTGAAGCTATGACGATGACTGAGGTTGACTCGACACTGTCTTGCGTATCCAAGCGATCTGTAGTCGATATGGGTGAGTATGTTCTATATGCATCTCCAGACGGTCTCGTTAGAGCTACAGACAATGGACTTGAGTTGCTGACCGAAGGGATACTTAGCAGGGATCAGTGGCAAGAGTTATCACCTTCATCTATTGTGGCGTTTCAATATGAGGGGCATTACTTAGGTTTCTACTCTAACGGAACGGAGAGTAAGGGCTTTATCATCGACCCTCGTGGCGGCAGGACCAGCTATATAAAATTAGACTTCTATGCCACGGCTGGATTCAACGACCTAGAAAACGACGAACTTTATTTAGTCGTTGGTGGCGCGGTGTACAAATTTGCCCAAGGTTCTGACTTATCTTACACATGGAAAACAAAAAAGTTTCATGTTGCGAGACCAATGAATCCTGGGGTAGCTAAAGTTGATTGCGATAGCTATTCCCCCAACCCTGTTTTTAAACTTTATGCAGATGGTGCGTTGAAGCACACACAGACCGTAACCAGTGATGGGTTATTTAGATTGCCATCTGGATACAAAGCGAATGAGTTTGAGGTAGAGCTCTCCGCTTCTGTGCCTATAAACGAGATTTGTGTTTACGAATCTGCCGGAGAACTTGGTGGGCAATAACCGATCAAACGCTAACGTCCCCGCAGGCTGGTCTCATCAAGACAGGCGGTTTGGCGAGTCCATTAAGCAAAACCTAGATGTCCTACAAGGTCAGCGCGGGGATAAGCTTGATAGGGCTGTTACGTTTAGAGATCTGCTAGATGCTGGAATCGTTCAGCTTGCGTCAGGAATCACCAATTTTAATGGTCTCTCCTCAAGCATTGCTATAGTTAATGAATTCCCTGACCTTGCAATACCTCCAGCGCCAACAAATCTTCAGGCAGACGGTGCCTTCCGAAATATAATCTTAACTTGGGATCTAAAGCTTTATAACGGTCATAGCGCCGTACAGGTATGGAGACACACCTCTGATGTGATTTCATCAGCGACTATGGTTGCTCAGGTATCTGGCTTTACGGGCGTTTACGCAGACCCTGTCGGCTCTGGAAAGACCTTCTACTACTGGGTTAGGGCAATCAACAACAACGACGTTACTGGTCCATACAACAGCAGTACAGGCGTCCAAGGGGTTACTGCTCCGGATGTAGATTTTCTTCTAACTACACTGACAACAGCGGTTACATCGAGTCAGCTTGCTACTTCTCTGTCTACGCCAATTGCTAAGATCGATCCGCTGGTCACGTTCACAGGTTACTCAAGCAGCTATAGCGGCAACAGTCTTATCACGAGATTAGGCGCGGTGGAGAACAGTGCCGCTAATGGCGTTAGCTCTGCTCAGTTTAATTCTGAAGTCACGACAAGGGCGACTGCTGATTCAGCGTTGTCTTCATCTATTACTAGCCTGTCATCTACAGTTGGCAGCAACACAAGCGCAATCTCGACAGAGCAAACTACCAGAGCTAACGCTGACAGTGCGCTTAGCTCGTCGATCAGCACAGTAAGCTCTACAGTCGCAGGTCATACCAGTTCTATTAGCACCCAAGCAACTTCTATTAACGGGTTATCAGCACAGTACACAGTAAAGATTGATGTCAACGGGGCTGTTGCTGGCTACGGATTAGCGAGTACCACGACTGCTGCTGGTAACATAGTCAGCGAGTTTGTGGTCAATGCCGACCGCTTTGCAATTATGCGAGGCGGATCTAATACCACAGCCGCTTCTGTACCGTTTATAGTCCAGGCTTCAGCAACCACAATTGGTGGGGTAGCAGTCCCCGCTGGTGTTTACATGACCGATGCATTTATTCGTAATGGATCAATCATCAACGCTAAGATTGCAGACGCAGCTATCGATAACGCTAAGATCGCAAGCCTAGATGCTGGCAAAATCAATGCGGGAACAATTAACACCAGTCGATTAAATATTGACGGATCGACTTTAACGTCTGTTGGTGGGGTTTTACAGATTGCAAACTTAGCTGTGACTAATGCAAAGATTGGAAACCTTGCAGTAGATAACGCAAAGATTGCAAACCTTTCAGTCTCAACATTGAAGATTCAAAACCAAGCGGTCACGTTTCCGTCTGCCGTCGTTACGAATGGAACTTTGCAAGGGACTCACAATAATAGTTTTTCTACCTATGTGACCGTTCAGACTTTGACCGCTACTTTCTCTGGTGCGCCTGTAATGATCTCTGGTTCTTTTTCGGTTAGAAGCTATAACAATCAAGCTCTAATGACATACCGTTTACATCGCGGCAGTAGTACTTTGTTTACTTCTCAAACCAAAGCAGTTCGACCCCAGCCTGACAATTTTGTCATCCCATTTCATTTTTTAGATACCAACACATCGGTCGGCAGTAGAACTTACACGCTTCAAGTAAACGTAGGAGATGAATACGCTTATTACAGTGACCGTACAATTCAAACTTTGGAGTGTAAAAAGTGAAGGCTCGCGTAATTGTTGAAGACAGTACCGGCAATATCATGTCCACTGGTGTTTGTTTACAAGAAGATTTTAATGTTGTACCTGAAGGTTGTACCGCTTACGAAAATACAGGTAACTGGGGTGATGCTACTCACAGATTAGTAGACGGTGAGTTTGTCGAGATTACACAGACGGACGCAGAAGCTTTAGCTGAGATGTGGGCGGTGGTTCGTATGCGTCGAGACTACTTGTTAATGAGGAGTGATTGGACACAAGCCTCTGACTCACCGCTTACAGCAGAACAAAGAACAGCATGGCAGTTATATAGACAGAGTCTTAGAGATTTAGCAGAAGATTTTTCCCACATAACGGCGCTTGAGGATGTGACCTTCCCGACAGCACCCAGTTAATGATCGCGGAGATCAGCGCGATAGTCGCTGGCGTCAATATGGCAAGCAATGCGATTAAGTCAGTGGCAGGCACCGCTAACGACCTGTCGACTATTGGAAGTTTTCTGTCGAAGCTCGGTGGGGCAGAAGTCGAATTAGCCCGAGCGCAGAACCAGGGCGGATTATCTGAATCTGACGCTATTAAAGCCGCATTGGCTCGAAAGCAAATCAAAGACACGATGCAAGAAGTTAAGGATATTTTTACGATTAGCGGAAATGGGCATCTCTATCAAGAGTGCATGATGGAGATGGCTGCTGCTCGAAAGGCGAAGCAAGAAGAATTAGCGAAAGCGATCGCTGCAAGACAAAAGTTTAAAGCGCAAATGACACAGTACGCGCTCATATTTATGGTGGTTTTGGTGCTGGTTCCGGCAACGATCGGAAGTTTGTTAGCTTGGCTGACAAACAGGTGAAGGACGTTGCTTTGCTATCGTCAATAAAAGGATTAAAATAAAGGGGTCTTGACGCTCAAAATCAGAGTATCGAGCACCTCTAAACTGGGTTAGCAGTCGAACGACAGAGCTCAACCCAGCCACGCACACCGATCATGGTGGGCGTTCTTACACGGATCAACTTAGTAACTAGGCACGATTATGGCTTTTGTCGTTCGTCCGTCCTCTATTGAGGATTACGAATCTATAAACGCTTTAGGTCGCTGGTTTCAAGAGAACAGCTTGTACAAGAACTGTGGGTGGTCTGATCAAAAATCATACGCCCTCGTGCAAGCAGGATCTGATCCAGCATCCAACACGTTTATGAGAGTAGTAGAAAAGGAATGTCAAATTGTTGGCTTTTTCTTGGGCTACATTGGCGAGTACTTTTTTTCTGAAAAGAAGATAGCTCAAGACCTAGTGATGGTTTTTTCTCCAGATCAGCGCGATGGGATCGGAAAGCCCACAGTGCAGATGTTGAGAGAGTTTGTGAATTGGTCAATAAGTCGTGAAGTCAGCGAAGTCTGTATAGGAATAACTTCAGGCATAGCTGGAGCAGGTTACGAAAAGTTGGTCCTAAAAAACGGCTTTAAGAAGGTCGGAATAATTATGAAGAAAGAGGTGTAGATATGTGTGGAGGTGGAGACAACAAAGGACCAGCCGAGGCTGAATCAAGGTTAGCGTTAGCTCAGCAATCAGCGATCTATTACAACAGATTCCAAGATGTCTTTGGCAAGTTTGAAGACATGGCTATCTCGGATGCCACAAGTCAATTCGATACTCAGAATTATGAGTCTGCTATGGGGTCGGCTTCTAATGCGGCTCAAGGCGTATACGAGCAAGGTCAAATAGACATGAATCGTGCAGCCTATAACCGAGGCTTTGATCCATCTTCAGGTGCGGTACAAAACGAATCAGCGGCTCTCATGGCAGCTAAAAGCAGAGGCATGGGGCTTGGTGCTAGTTCAGCCGGAATTGCTAACACGGATCGCGGTTTTCAAATGATGGGTAACGTCGTAAACATGGGTCAAGGGTTGGCTAATGAGTCGATGCAGGGTCAGATTGACGTTGCTCAAACGGGCGTTGATCGAGTTAGTAGACAAGCGCAGCAAGACTTTATGCGGTCTAGCAGCCTACAAAATGTAGCTGGTACAGCTACAGGTGTTGCCGCTGGTTATGGTCTCCAGCAGAGGACTGTCTAGTGTCTAACTTTTATTTAGAGATGATGAACGGTCTTAATCCGGAGTCTCAAGAGGCTATGGGTCAGTTCTTTCAAAGGGGTAATTATCCTGGTGGTCGAATAAACCCCTACGCCTACTTAGGAATGGACCGAAAGGATAATCCTGGGGACAAACTTTACGCAGATATTATCCGCGCACAAACAGCCGACTATATGCGTAAGTTCGCTCCAGTTGAGGATGCTTTAGCTGCATCCATAACTCCCACAGGGACAACTTCGCTAGAAGGAGACCTTACTAGGACCAGAGAGGCTGTTATGGGCGCAGGACTAAACATACAAGGGCAGCAAGGTCGTTCCATGGAGAGGTTTGGGGTTGCTGATAATTCTGGTTACTCCAATCAAAACGCGAATATATCCGCCCTAGTAGGTGGTTTAAATGACACAAGGCTTAGGGACAGTGATCGTCGCGACGCGCTGCTTACAGGAACTACAACTGCGTTAGGGCAGAAGGCAAGGGCTGGATCATGACATTAATAGCTGTTGGTCAAGGACTACGAAAAAGAGCTAACGCAGGATTCTCAGCAAACGCTCAATTAGAAAACAGAGAGAACGCTGCGGCAGATCAGATAGAAGCTGCGGAGATGCAACAACAGAGCCAGTTGTACGGAACCAGTTCCGGCATCGGTGCTAGTTATGGGTTGCAGAAATCTTTGCAGGCAGGGAAAGCAGCAACTGATTCTATTAGTACTTTGAACGCACTGCCAGGAGTGTCAGAGGCTGGACAGTTTTCCGCTAAGGGCGGGAAGCTTGTACTCGACACAGGACAGACTGTGGTCGAAGGGCAAAACGCAATTAACCTAGCGACTAATGCGACAAATCAAGCTGCACAAGCGCAGGCATTGGCGGCTGGCGCGGAAGCTGGTGGTACAGCAGTAGCCGCTAGTGGTGCGGAAGCTATTGTAGCTACAGAGGCGGCAGCGGCTACGGCAACTACTGCCGCAAGTTCAACAGGAACCATGGCAACTCTTTCTACGATCGCAGCCCCCATAGCCATTGGCTTGGGTGCGGCTTTTTTGATCTCAAAATTATTTGATTAGGTGATTTATGGCTGTTCGTAATTACGGTGGATTTGGTGCTGGACTGGCGCAGGGTTTTGGTTTGGTACAAGGCGTACAAGATCGGTTCGACAGAAACGAGCTAGCTAAGGATACGCTTGAGGCGAAGGTTGCTGGTGATGAAGCGACAGCAGATTTTCGGACAAAGCAGTTAGGGCTTCAAGCTGACGAGAATCGGCTTAGAATTGAATCAGCGGCTTTAACTGCACAGGCTACAGCCGACAATAGAAGATTGACGTTAGACGAAACCAATCGCCGGAATTTAGTTACAGAAGGACTGACTCGTAGTAAGCAAGATTTCGACCAAGACCCTAACAATCCTGCGAACCGAGAGAAAATCCTCGATAACGATCAAAGGATAGCTTACGCAAAGACCATTGAAGATGCAGGTCGACTGGACTCTTATTATCAAAAACTCCTAGCTAACCAAGATATATCGTCTGAAGACTTGGTAGCTTTGAATAAAGATATTGAACTAAACCGTGGCGGTAAGTTTGATTTTGGGATGCTTGCAAGCGGCGAGATGGACAGCGCTGGAAAAATTATACAGGCATTTCGATTTAATCTTTCACAAGATCCAACGATAGAGATGGATGACAATGTTGTAGATGCGTTTGGGAAATCTTTAAAGATAGGTCAGTCAGCTAATGTTGGGAGAAAGATAGGAAAAAACTGGAATCATGCTCCTGATCACATGAAAGATGGGCAGTATGAGGTTTTGTCAGTAAGCCTCGCCGGTGTAAAAGGTGCTGGCGTTGTTCCCAACTCCGATCCTAACAGTCCCGCAGATGTGAATCTAACAGCGTCAGTTTATGTTGAAGCTGTAAATATTCTCACAGGCGAACGTGAGGTTTATCCAGCGCCGTTAACTGGCAATAGAGCCGTTGATAGTGATGGGCTTGTGCTAAAACTTTCTGAAATAGACGAGGTAGTAACGGCAAATCACTATATGGCAAAAACGGTCGCTCCCGTTATTAGACCTGCTGTGCGAAGAGCAAGGATCATACAGCGATTTGGAGATGATGATGGGGATGGTAGAGGTACTGACGGACAAGCAGAATTTGCAAAAGCTGTTAATGAAAAAGTTGACCTGATCCGAAAAGCAATCAAGGACGGGGATGACACTACTCACATAAATTTTGTGTCACAAGAAAATGCCGCTGCGCTTGCGGGAAAGGAAATGACAGAGGAGCAAGTTCGTGACATCACGACAAGGGTAGAAGAAAACCTGCTTTTTGATGTTGATGCTGTAGCTCCTCAACAATCCATTCGCAAATATTTTGAATCGACTAGGGAAAAGTTGCAAGAACTGCCAATGATGGACCCTAAAAATATGCGCGAGGCTGGTTATGAGTATGTCGACGACAAGCTAAATGATAGAGATAACGTAACGCTTGGTGAACTGTATGAAAACGGGTTGAGAGGAGATGAGTTTATCGCTCAATTAAACGGCGTTGCAGACAATCAAAATAAGCTTTTTAACCATTTGCTGAGTTCCAAAAAAATCAAAAAAATTAACAAAAGGTAAAGGACTCCAGTATGGCTTTAAATTCTTATACTGGTCGTCAAGACCCGTCTGTTCGTTACGCCCCTAAAACGCCTGTTGAAGAAAAGCCGTTGTCTATGCGGGACTTTGACTTTGCCTCATTAGGAGATTTGTCTCTCGAAACTGAGGGAGAAGACTTTACAGTCCCTAACCAGCCAGATCCGGTCACTCCAACAATGCCGGCAGTGCAAGCTGCAAGCGTTTCTCCGCCTAGCGCAAACGCTCAAGCACCAATCCAGCAAACTGAAATGGAGCGGATTAATAATCTGGGTGATGCGTTATTAGAGGAAGAAGACTCGCAGTTTACCAGGGGTGCTATTGCTGGCACTCAGCAAATGCTGGGCTTGTATGGGGGAGCGAAAGCTACTCTTGGAGCACTCATAGATAATCCGGAAATGGTTGAGTCAGGGCTGGGTTTCTATCAAGAAAAAATGCGTGAGGCGGAAAAATTCTCCCCCAACGTAGGAACATTAGAAGAGATAGACCTAAGTCTAGATGGAGGTATGGAGCGACTAGGCGATTACCTTGGTTACACGATCGGTAACGTATTACCTAGCATAGCTATAAGTTTAGGTACTGGTGGAGTAACAGGTATAGTAGCCGGTACTGCGGCAAAGTACTTAGGGAAGGAGGGTGCTAAGGAAGCTTTAGAGGCGCTAGCTAAAAAACAAATTAAAGATCAAACAACCTTGGGGAGTGAAGGTTTATCTAACGCTCTCAAGAAGCTTCGCCTTAAAGACAGGGATTTTGACACAGCAGCAAATGATCGCCTACAAGAACTGATCCGCGAGGACATGGAAGGAGCGGTAGCTAAAGAAGCTGCAAATAGAGCAAAGCAAGACTATATAAGCCAACAGGCATATAAGTACGGGTTATTGGGGTCTGGCTCACAATCAGTAACTCTCAACACTGGTGAAAACTTTGGTGAGATATATGAGAGAACTGGCGTACAAGCTCCAGGCACCGCTATTGCTGCGGGTATAGCTGCCGGTGCTCTAGATACCTTCGCAGTACCATTGCGTGTGGCAAAGCAGCTAACACCGGACATGTTGGAGCCGTTAAAAGATTTTCTAAGTGCGGAAGCATTACAAAAATCAGGAGCTATCGAGAGGGTTCTTAAAGAGGTTGGTAAGACCTCTGGTATTGAAGGTATGACAGAAGCTACTCAGGTAATGATTACTGAGATGGCTGTAACCTTCGCCAATAACAATTTCACCGATCAACAAAAAATAGAGTACTTAGAAGCTCTCTCTAATGAAGAAACAAGATCAAAAGTAATGAACGCCGCCGCTGCCGGATTGATAGGTGGCTTCGCGGTATCGGGCGTTACAGCGCCAATAGCTGAGGGTGTAAACACCCTTCGAGGCAGAGAGCCAGAACCTAGTGTTCGTGACGCACTAATACAAGACACTGAAAATCGTCTTCAAGCAATGCGTGACTCTGTGCGCGAAATTGTTGAAGCAGAATTTACAGAGGATTCTGGAGCGGCATTACCTGCCCCTGAAGGAAGTGACACTCAACAAGTAGCTACTACTCAGCAGCCAGAAGTAGAAAGCAACATAGTAGATACGCTAGAGACTATTGATCTATCTGCCGGTATCACCGCTCAAGAGCTAGCGGGTGAGATGTTTGAGACCGCTGAGAACCAACAAAATCTTTTGACAGCGATGGTGGCTGAAGGGCTAGTCATCGAGGATACGTCAGGAGGAGCCACCACTTATAGCGTTAGCGATAAAGGCAGCATGATTCTTTATCCACCCGAAGAAGTGGATGAGGGGTTAGTAGATCTTCCGCCTGTACCTCAACCAGTGGCGTCTACAACCACCGTTGAAACAGAAGATTCCACAACGACTACAACTCAAACTCTCGATGAAGTGAGAGAAGAAGCTGCTGTCGTAAGCGAGGAGGCTCCCCAGACAGAAGTTGCGGCAACCAGGACTAGAACCGAACCAACAATGTCATCAAGAATTGAGGGTAGAGGGACAACTGACGCAAACGCGCCAGTAGTCTCGCCACTTATCGGTCCCGTAGATAATAAACCGCTCAATGATAGTGATCCGTTCGTCAGTCCATTAACGGATAAAAACCGCGTAGTCACAAAGCCAAAAATTAGACAGGCTTCCGATTCTATTGGGCGTCAAGTCACTGAGGTCAGCTTCCCTGATAGTGGCACTAAGTACGAAATGAAGCAGTACGCGACAGACGCAGGCGGTGGCTTCTATGCATCATCACAAACCATTCCAGAGTTAGGCAAAAATGATTCCGGCATGGACAATATTGATCTGGGCAAGGACAGAATCTCAGCAATTAGAACGCTCACTGACATAGAAAGGCAGAGAGCTAGTACGGCAGCGCAAACCCCTGTTGTTGAAGAAGCTCCGGTAGAGGGTGTTGCAGAGCCAGTGGCTGAAGCTGCTCCAATCGTTGAAGATCCGATTCAAAGAAATGCAGAAACATTAACGGATATGGCTGAGTATGCCGGATGGGAAATAATCGGTGGAAAAGGTATTGTTGGACCGGAAGGCGAATCATTAGGTCGGTCTCCTTGGGTTGCTCGATCGGAATGGTTCCAACAGGCTCAAAAAGATGGAAACTTAGGAGGCAATACAAACGGTGACGCAACTCGACGGGTTGTCGCAAAAGCAATTGCTGGAAAGAAGCTAGGGGTTGCAGAGCAGCGGCACATAGATTCCATGCTTGGTTATCTAGCGGATCTTGAGATTATAGAACAAAGTCAACAGAGCAGTGTCATAGCTGACTTGTCCCAAGAAGGTGCTGGGGTTACTGTCACAGAATTAGAGTACGATGACGCATTAGCAGGCATTACTTTAGGCGATACTAATCGTCTCGAACTGCCAGTATGGGGCGAGATGACTGACAGCGAGAAAGACGCTGAACTTAACAACATATTTGGGGAACCTGATGGAAGAGAAACCAATGCAACTCAGCGAGAAGCAGAAGCGCGGACTGCAATTTCTGATCGACGGAAAAATGCCACCAATGAACGAGAACTCGCAGCGGTACGCCAAGGCGATGTTACGGAAGATACTGGACGAGAGAGCGGACAGGCAGAAGGCAGAGTCTCTCAACCAGACGCAAACCCCAAGCCAAAACGAAACGTAGATAACGAAGACCATCTTGACCTCGTCTATCCAGATGGGGATGTCCGTACAATCCGCCAAGAAGATGGAGTCTGGTATGACGTTAATACCGACCTAGAGCTAGGTGAGAAGCGCAAAGAAGCAATCGACCAAGTTAAGCTTATCCGGCAAGAAGAGTTTGCAGCGAGTGGTGGAGCGGTTGCTGCTGCACCCCAAGAGCTCAGAGTTAAAGACCCTTCGCTCGACGCCAACAAATCAACGAAAAAAGATAAAGACTTTCAGCAGAACGGTGAACACATCGTTTCGTTTAGCGATGGCGATGAGCGCAGAATGTTCTACGACGCTCAGTCCAGAAGCTGGTATGACCGAGAAGCTTTGGGTACTGCTGCTAAAGGAATGGATGGGTATCTGGGCGGCAACAAGAAAGACGCGCTTGAGCAATTCAAGGTAATTCGTCAGCGGGAATTTGACGAAGCCGCCAAGCCTTCAGACATGGCTGCGGTGCAACTACCAAGAGGCTCTACAGAAAGGGAAGCATCGAAGACCGCAAACCTTCCCATCGGAACTTTGACTGGTGCCGGAGCTTTAAGGGGAGAACCTCAGAGCGATATAAAGAAGCGGCTTACTAGAGTAAATCTAGGCAAAGGCAAGACAACCTATATGCTCGACACTCAAGATCAATTTGAGCGTCAGGCATTCGGAAGCATGTCTAAATTGATGGGTGTGCTTGGAATAGGGCAATCACCAACAGAGAGTCCCGTTGTGACCAGTTCGGAAACTGGGGAAAAAGTCACGCTATCTACTTTCATTTCTGAGGGTATCGCTGCATCAAACAGTATTGATGCAGACCCAAGTGTTGCTCAAATCGTGAACACTTTGCTGGATCTATCAGAGAGGGGGATGCCGAGTGTGTTCCTAAATAATACCCAAGGGATTTACTCCAATCCTCACAGAGCCGGTGTTCTTGGATCTTTTTACCCAAGCACATTCTCGATGAGCATTGACCCTGAGTTAGTCAGAGGCGCAACGATCGATCAGGAAACTAGACGCCAACTAGCCCACGTTATGGCTCATGAGCATTGGCACTTAGCCGACTACATTAATAACTATTCAGCAAGACTGCCCGAGTTTGATGTCTCAATAAATACAGCGGCTGGGTCTTTAGTTCAAACCTACGCGAGCAATACTTTCAACTTAAAGTTCGGCGATGCGGTGCAGGAAACGTATGACGCATGGAGTGCAGATACAGAGTTCGGTCAAGAGTTTAACTACCCGTTCTCCATAATGGGTGACTTAGTTAATGATGCGTTCCTAAATACGGACAATCGATACGAAGAAAGTGTAAGTGCAGAGAAAAGAGTCGGCGACGCTTTACAGACGATTCAAAAAGAAGTGTTCGCCCAAGCTGGCGCAGTATTTATCGGCAATCCTAAATTGTTGAAGGATAACGCCCCAGCAATTTATGATATATTTAGGGCGATACAAGCCAACCCAGAAAAAACAGCAGGACAATTAGAATATGGGCAACGTAACGATTTCGGCGAAGAGCAATCTAAGTCCGGCGGTGGAAGCCTACAAGAAGACTTTCGGTCACAGTCCGTCAATAGAGGCGTTCAAATACCTTTCACCGGAGGCACTGGACCAGCAGGCACAGGAGGCGGTGGACAACGATCAGCCGGTGACGGACTGGCGGGATCGATACAAGACCCCGACAGGGACTCATCTGGACCAAGCTTACGGGATACCCCTTCCCTAGATATACGGGGAGATCAAAAGTATCTCTACCAAAAGCCTAGAGGGAAAGTTCGCGGAAAGTCTGCGATCACTAAAGAAGTCAATCCGAAAAATGCTGACAAGCAGCTACCACTTCTCAGTGAGTTAGTTGCACGGCACACGAAGGTACTCGATAGCGCAACTAATTGGACTGCGTTCGAGAAAGACCTGACGGGCGGATCGCTTGAGGTCACTGCTGGCAAAGTAAAAACTAAAGAGACTTTGGTTTTACGCCCACCCCATTATCTAATAAAACTTTATAACGACATGGACTTGTGGGTAGAAACCCACTCAAAGTTGCGTGGAGATCAGTTAGCCGCTGCTAACGCCGGTTTGAAAACTGCTCAAAGAATGGGTCAGTTATATTCCAAAGGAGCAGCTACACCAGAGCATACGGCGAAGCTAATGTTATGGGGAATGCTCTCTAGGATGCTAACAGCTAGCGCCCAGGAGTCTGCATTCGTAGACCTGATGACTAAGTCGCTTGGTCAAAATTTCGACCCATTCTCTGATCTAGTACAAAAAACATTAGAGGGTAATTTCTCCGATGAAATGGTTACTAGAACTGTAGTTACTGATGAGAGCAAAGGGGCGACGAAAGAAGTCACATCTAATCGTGATGTTGCTGACTGGAGAGATTCGGTTAGACAAATGATTCCGGCAGGGTCTTTTGGAAAAGCTGGTACATCTAACTCAAATGACTTTGCTAAATTCATGTTGAAGATGTCTGAGTTGGATGAGGTTAATGGTCAATCTAAGTTAGCGACTTTGCATGATTTAGTGTCAGACCGATCAATCTCAACTGCGGAAGTTCGTCGGCAGTTCCAAGGTATGAACGAAAAGATTGGTATCGACAACAAAGTCTTCTCGTTCTTAATGCTTATGACGGGTAGAGACGACGTTGTGATCCTAGATCGCATCCAGTTAAACACCATGTGGGATTCAGGGCGCTACGGCAAACTAATATACGACGATATTGCGGACAACTTTAGTGGGCTTCATGGTCTTGCACGTTACGAGGTTATGGAAAACGCCCTGCAAGATAAAATTGTAGAGCTATACACTCGCTTAGGCAGACCTCAAGACGCCAGTGTCGGACGCTATCATTGGGAAAGCTGGGTTCTTAATTCAGGACAGGTCGTAGCTCATCCTACGATGCAAGGTCTAGTGGACGATATTGAGGGTGCCTCTAACCCCTACGCATTTATGGGCGCTCCGGAAGGCAAGCAGAATATGTTCCGCTACGGCGCCATCTATGCGAGAGACGATAAAGGTAAACAATACTTTATGTACTCTGATTCCAATGGTCAGCCTTACAAGTTCAATAGAGAAAACTTCAGGCTGTTTTTGGACGAGATCAAAAAACCAAAAGTTGGTATACTTCCCAAGAACTTTAAGGTGAGCGAATATGACCAAGGATACCCGTGGTACGAAGCGGAAGGCGTTGACAGAGCAAAACTGGATGAAGTCATCAAATCTTTCGCTCAAGGAAAGGCAACTCCAAGGGAATATGGTGTTGAAGGAGATGTTCTCAACGAAGGTCAAGCCGATGAGTCCGGAACAGGACTAGGACCAACCCCTTCTCTGGATATGGCAAACACGCCAGCGTTCAGAGAAGCCCCCGATTCTCTGGCAACCAGGAATCGACTTGTTGATGATCTAGAGAAAGCTGGCATTCCTCAAGGGGAGCTCGTAGCCGACATAACAGATCAAGACCTTGACGCTATGTCTCCAGACTCTAAGCGTCTTCTCAAAGCTTTGCGAGACGATGATTGGTTAGGCTTCGATAACATCGATGACCTGCTGCTCACTGTGTTCGATGAAGGCTTGGACGGCTACGAAACCTCTATCTCCACTCGCATAGCTCTAGGTCGATACGTCAATCAAAACTATGGGGGTGTCTCCTCTGCGTTAGATATGTTGGGTGATGATCCCAATAAAAATCCAAGCAGCAAATTCAACGAGGAAGACGCCGCAGATGTAGTCAAAGATTTGCAATACAGGTTAGAAAAAATCTTGCCGTTCTATAGAGGCATCATGGATCAATATGTTGACATGAAGCAGTTGGAGCGAAAGATAGCTGCGGCAAAAGGCATAGAAAGACTACCGGCTGACAAGTCATTCTACGACGCAGAAAACCTAATGCACGGCAAGGCTGCGTATGAGCTAGACCTAGTGCAGAAAAAATACCTTGAGCCAATCATTAAGATACTGTCTAGCAAGAAGATCGACGTTGAGGGTCTTGGTAAGTATCTGCTGGCGAAGCATGCCCCTGAGCGAAACGCAGTGATCGCGCAAAAAGCAGTAGAGAAAAGAGAGAAGCTGGTAGCTTCCGCAGAGAAGGCGGAGAACCAGCGACTGATTGACTACTACGAAGAGACACCTATCCCGTTTCAGAACTATGAGACGGAGCAGGGAGGCTCTGGGATAAGCAATCAAGAAGCGATTGAGATACTAACAATCGCTGGCGTTGATGGCTTAACGGCGACTATGGATGAAGCTTCTCAGCTTATCTACGACATGCTTAAAGAGCATCGGGATCGTATGATCAAAAACCAACTGCTAGATTTTGAAACAGTTGAAGATTGGGAGGGGCAGTATCGATACTACGTTCCGTTAAAAGGTTTTGCGGCAGAGGAAAATATCGAATCTGACTACACCATGTCTGGCAAGACCAGAGGCTTCTCTATTACCGGCAGTGAGAGCTTAAAAGCTAAGGGTAGGACGACGCTTCCTGCAAATCCAGTAGTCATATCGATACTTGATGTGGCTGAAAAAATCAAACGCGGCGAAAAAAATAAAGTCTCCAACGTGCTTCTAGATATGTTGCTTAACTCTGGTTTCGAGATCGACCCAGAGATTAACGAGAAGGAAGGCAAGGTGCCGTGGACGATATGGAACAACAAGTCTCGACCCGCAGACAAAGCTACTGATGGCGGCGAAAAGATTCCGCTGACTCAGATGGATAACCAAAAGCGATTAAACGGAGACCCCAGATTTATTAGAGTGAAGCGGGGTGGTCAGACATTCTTTATTGAGTTCAAAGATGACGATATCAATAGAGTGCTGCAAAAGCTGGGCGAATCTACATTCAATATGTCTTCTCAAACCGGAAAGAATTTGGTTTCGACTTTTAACGGTCTGCAAAACTTCCGGCGTAATGTTCTTATCAACTACAACCCAGCATGGGGGCTAGTTAACCCACTGCGCGATATTGTAACGGCAATACCGTATGCAATGAGCGAAGCAGGCGCTAAGGGCTCTAGGACTGACGGTAAGGATGTTACCGCTAAAATGATTTACAACTACCCGAATGCGCTTAGAGCTTACTGGAGGCATCTTAGGGAGACAGAGGGTCGTGGCAGGTCTTTCACTGCGCGGGGCAGCGCCAAGCAATCTGCATACGATCAATACGTCAAAGAGTATTTCGAGGACGGAGCGCCTACGGGCATGATTCTGACACGCACTTATGAGGAAGAAGTTCGAGCGATAGAAAACCAAATTAAGGGAGGCAATATTCGTGGAGGCTTAAAGTCGTTAGGCAAGTTTGTAGAGGACTTTAATCAGACTATGGAGAACGCGGCTCGCGTCTCTGCGTATGTAGAGGCTAGGAAAGCGGGAGCGCCGAGAGCTAACTCAGCGTCACTAGCTAAAGACCTCACGGTCAACTTTAATCGCAAAGGTGAAATTAGTGCTTTTGTCAATCTACTCTATTTGTTCTTTAACGCTGCGCAGCAGGGTACTCAGAACTTTATCCAAGCCGCAGGTCGGGGCGGTAAGAAAGTCCCTGCTTTTTTGATGGGACTGTTTGGTGCTGGATATACAATCACTGTGTACAACATCCTGACCTCGGATATGGACGATGACGATGAAGTTAAGTACGACGATTACAATGACTCGCAACTGAAACGATCAATAAATATAGCCAAAGAAGACGGCACGATGGCTGTCTTCCCTTTAGCCTACTCTTATCAGTTTTTCTACAACGCGGGTCGCGTCATGGCTGAATTGCAGTACGAACTAAAGGATGAAGGCGAGGCTTTCACGCAGATATGGCAAAGCTTTATCGATAATTTTAGCCCACTAGACACGCAAGAGGGCGAGGGCTACGAAAGGTTACGGGGATTTGCTCCGGACTTAGTGGAGTTACTGGGTGACTTGATCGCAAACAAAGACTTCTTTGGCAACCCAATACAGCGCGAACAGTTCCCGACAGAGCCTAAGAAAGCCCAGGCTTATGTGACTAAACGATCTACATCTCAGTTGGCTAAGGATGTGATCCAGCGCATCAACGATTTAGACGGAGATGAGATTACTGACAGTGCTTATTATCCCACAAGTTATCTTGCGCCAGATCAGGTCGACTATATAGCTGCGTGGATACTCGGTGGAGTGGGGCGCTTTGTTGGAGACATATCAGACGTTGCGTATAAAGCTGCTACCGATCCGGAAGCGATAGAGTTTACCGATTACCCAATCGTAGGGCAGTTCTACAAAGAGCCTAGCAAGTACAAAGATCAGATGGAGTTCTACGAAAACAGTGATCGCTATGCTTCACTACTGTATCAGCTTGATTCGGTTGATATGAACGAGGACGGCAGGATCTCCGCAGAAGAGTATCAAGCAAGACCTGAACTGAAGAGGCGCGAACCTTATTACAGTGCTCAACTACAGCTAACTTACAAGGCATCCAACAAAGCTTTACGAGAACTCAGAAAGCGTGAAAAGGCGGCAGAAAAATATATTGTAGAGCCTTCTGAGCTAAGGCTGAAGCTGCAAGAAATCGATGTCACCAAGCAACGTGTTTTTGACAGCTTTAACAAAGCCTTCAGGGAAGCAAAAAGAAAGGCGGGGGATTAATGGGCGCCAAAAAGCTCCAGCCAGGATCTAAGTATGAAGCCTTAGATCTAGACAATGATGGCGAGGTTTCTGACCACGAAATACAGCTATCAAAGGAGCTACAGCAACTCGAAATATCCAACGAGAGGGCGGATGCACAGAGGGCTATGAGTTGGTTCGCTCTGTGGGGAATGCTCCTGTATCCGTCTCTGGTTGTCTTTAGTAGCTGGATTGGTCTGACTCAAGCCGCCGACATATTAGGGAGTATGGCGTCGGTCTACTTCGTGTCGGTAGCAGGCATATTGGCTGCGTTCTTTGCTGCTCAAAGCTTCCAAAACAGGGGTTTGTAAGCACAATAATCTACCAGACACAAATGGGGAAAGTCCGAAAAAAAATAGGGACTTGTTCCATTTGGCATTTTTGTTTCTTAAAATTTACTTAATAAGGAGTAACTGCCGTGATCATGATGTTTCTTCTTGTTGTCGTGGTAGACAACCAGAAGCTAGAAGAGTCTTTCATGTTTAGGGATTTGCGTAGATGCAACTATTTTGCTCATCTGATAGAGAGTGGCAAAACAGAGTTTAAGGATCGGCATCGTGGGCAAGCTAATATCACGGCTTACTGCCTTCCAAAATATGGCGGCAAAAACGTAAAAACGTGGGATTAAGTGTCCCGTCTCTCGATCACGCTGACGGGCAAGCGCTAGCAGGCATGAACACCTGATCTATTTGTTCTTAAAGGTCTGCTTCCTTCACGAAAACACCAGCAACCATGACACCCTTGCGGTCCTTGATATCTCGATAGGCATTTGTCAAAGCTTCAACTAGCTGAATATTGTTTCGCATACAGATGTTGATTAAGACCACCATAATATCGCCGATGTCGTCAACGACAGACTCGCCTTTACAGATATGGTCAGATAACTCACCAACCTCCTGAATTAGCTTCGCTAGCTGATCCTTGTCACTGGAACCATGAATCAGGTTTCGGTCTAGATGCCATTGCTGGACCTTTGCCTCTATGAAATCTATCGTGTGGTCCCAAGGAACGGGCGTCCTGTCATAGTCGCTGCCCATATCCATGCCTGGTCTGGGATTCCAGTTATAAATGCTCTCGTATTCACTCATATTTACTTTCCTTGTGTAGTTCAGTGTGTAGTTCAGTGTGTAGTTCAGTGTGTAGTTTCAACTTTAGGACCACGTTTATATGCTGGGTATCCGTCCATAGTTAGGACTGGGTTACCGTCTTCATCCACACGAAACCGCTCAGGGCTAAGATTGAACTCATGCCATCTACTGTCGTTCGTGCCAGAAAAATCTGCGCCTACGATAGTAGGGGGCGATTTCGGTGTAGACATTTGCTCTTCGGATAGACCACCGTTATCCATCGAATCCTTCCTAGCCGCCATGAAAGCGTCTGCTAATTCGTAAGCATATTGCGCTAATTGGTAGGGGATAAACTGCATATCCATCTCTACTATTTTTGCGTATTCATGCTCGTAAATATTCTGTGCGACAGAGTCGCGTAGTTTGGCATTACTGCCGTTATCGAAACTCAAAATTGACATCTATGTTAATCCTATAAAACATGTTAAGTTGAAGAAAAAATCGAACTCGTAACTCATTGTTTTTAAAGAACTTTTTCAAACATATTGTATTTAACATAATATATGTTTGATTGGTTCTCATCAATATATGCGGTAAATCCGCATATGTTAAGTGCGAAGAGGTCAGCTACGACCACTTCACCATCCCTTCAAAACCCTGCACTGCCTTGCGTTTTTGCTCATCTTTTATGTGAACATAACGCTGCAACATTGCAGTATTCGACCAGCCCCCGAGTTGCTGGATCACCATCTCCGGAACCTCGTTTCGCATATGCCATGAAGCAAAAGTATGCCTCAAAGTATGGAAGCAAGTTCCTTGCGGAAGTCCGGCTCTTACTACCGCTCTTCGCCAAGCCCCATCGCAAACATTAACGCTGGGTTTGTTGGTCCGATCTTTTACGAAAACAAATTCAGACCGGCGAATGCCGTCACCTTCCCTTCTCTCTGCGCGAGACAGACGTCTGAGAATTACATCTCTTGCGTCAGCATTCAGTACCGTTCGGAACTTTTTACCGTTCTTAGTTTTGATACTTTCTATACTGATTTCCCAGTAGTCTTTCTCTAGTTGATCCCAGTGGAGGTGTGAGCAATTGGTCTTACGTAGTCCGGTGTTCACACCAAACATAACCAAATCTCTTCTCCATGGGTCCAACTCTCTGATCAGTGACTCGACCTCAGTAGGTTCGAGAAACCCATCTCGCTCTTCACCTTTCGGAACTTTAATTACCGGAACTTTCTCAAGCTTCCCAGCTTCATTCGCCCATCTAAGTAATGCCTTGAGATATCCTAAATGGTTGGCAATCGTAGCTGTAGCGTAAAGACCACCCGTCCTGGTTTTTCTGGTTGCTAACCAGTAATGCAGGTCGTCGATAAACATTCTGTCGATTTCGTTCAAAGGCTTATCGCCAATGAATTCCTTCAACCGTTTTAGAACGCTTATCTTATTGGCGTCAGGCGCTCTGCCTTTGTCCGAAAGCTTTCTTTCATACCGCTCTGCGGCTTCTACAAACGTCATCTCACTCATCAATCAATCTCCAAATTGATAAGTTCGATTCTTTCTTCTTCGGTGACTATACCCCAGTGAGGGCGTAGATTGCGAATCGCAAGATCTCGAACTCTTTGCTTTAACTCATGCTCTGTCATATGGCGCTCTTCAACTATCCAAATCTCGTTACCGTTACTGTCTTTAGATAATTGAATTGACCTTTGATTTTTTCGTTTCCGATAAACGGGCTTCCAATATTTTCTGGCAAACTGTACCCAGACAGGATCTGGGGAAGGGTCTTGGGTAAACCCGATCGGATTTTTATGGACGACTTTGGACACTACTGGACTATTTCAGAGTTATCTGAGTCGCTAGCCATCGGTTCGGGAAGCAATTTTCTCATGTCGCCTTCCATGTCCTTCACTCCACGAGTGATAGCCTCCATGGTGGCAGACATCTGACCGAGAGCTTCATTAGCTCTTTGAATCTTAATAATCAAATCCACACCCAACTGCGGAATATCCGAAACCAAATATTTAGCACCGTCTAGCGATAGGTACTGTTGTTGTTGTTCATCCATTTTCTTCCCTTCTTTTTAATGCCCTTTCTAGAGCGGTGTACTAGTACTGTTTTAGGCATATCGAAGCTCCAAAAAGCATCTAGCGTGTGAAGGTGCGCGTCGATCTCAGTGATCTTTCCGCAGCTTGCACAAATTACTTCGTCAGTTTTTTCAATGCTTTTCGATATCGATAGCAATCGGATATCTGTAGCGATCCCCTTCAAATTAATTACATGATTAACGCGCATGTCTTCTTCTGTTATCTGCTTTTCTCCACTGGAGTACACGCTTACGATTGCGCAAGCAGGAACCCCTTTGGTGATTCGTCCTACATAGAATTTATAGTCGTATGTTTTTTCCAAGTTATCTTTGTCGAGATTTTTACCAAGGTAGATACTTTGGTGACTGTGCGTAATCAGCTTCAGCATTTAAAAAGGGATGTCTTCTGCGAATGGGTCTTCTTCTATAGGCGCTGGCTGTGCTGGCTGTGCTGGCTGTGCCGCTGGGGCTCTTTGCTGTGGCATGTCGCCGTTCTTCTTATAGTCCTTAAACGCCCCAGACTCTTTGGTCCAAATATCTTGGAGTTTAATAACGCCTAAACCGCTGCTCGTGGTATCCCTATAACCTTTCCAGTTCAGCCTTACAGACTGACCCTCTCCAGCATCTACCATCGTTTGCAGGTAATTAACCAGGGTTTGGTCGACCATTAAAAACCCATCATGCGTGGGGGTAGGGGCGTCTGCTAGAAACGCAGTGTTACCACCCTTGGCGGCTTGTGCGTCCATTCGCGCACGTTCAGCCTCAACCTTTTCTTTGGGTAGTTGGTAAATTCGTGCGTTGCCTGCATGTACTTCAAAATTACTCATTGGTTTCCTCTAAGATTATTTTTGCTCTCTTGGTGTCCTTCCGGCGATAGTCGTCGGAACGCTTACCTAGTTTTGCGAGAAGATCCTCGCCATCAACAGCATCAAAAGCTTTGGAATAATCGATCGTTCCTTTGCTCTTAATGATCTGTATTTTTACGGTTCCGTTAGTCACGGAAGCGTCGTACTTATCGCCCATGGTTTTTCTGAGCGTTTCGATTTCTTCTTTGATTTCAGCGACTCGCTTTAGCTGCGGCTCGATAGCCGAGTCAATTTCTTTTTGCTCGAACGACAGTGCTTGTATGCGGTCTATATCGCCGTCTTGGACGTCTTTATATTTGGAGGAGTCGTTGTCGTCTAAATACTTTGCTGCTTTCGCAGGGTCTTTAGCTTCATCGTGAGCATGGTTAAACCACGCATGATAGAGATCCAGTCGAGTGACTTTGTCGGAGCGAGGTGTAGGCATGAGTCGACCAGACAGCATCTCTGTTAACCAGTTTGGATCTCGGTCTAACTCATCGATGTGATAGACGTCGGGGCTGATATAGCAGACGAAGTAGAGGTGATCTAGATCACAGACTTCCATGTGGTGGCGGCACTGGACGAGGTATGAAGGCTTGTCATGAACGCTGTAGGGCTGCTTTGTGTACTTCGTGAACGGACACTTAACTTCTGCGCCACTAGAAAGTCCATATCGCTTATCGATAGACGACATAAGCCAATCATGCGCTCTGTGAAGTTGGTAAGGCTGGTCCCACCCGCCATCTTCCAAGCCTTTGAGTTCCTCGAACCATTCGAGGGCTATCGGCTCTGTTCTAGATCCGTGTGCGACCGCTGGGATATGGCTCAAATCTTCGTGAATCCCAAGGATCGAGCGGACCTTTTTTCTCAACCACTTCTGTTGCGATTCGTATGGATTGACCCCTTCGATGCTACCGGCGTCAGTGGATGTAATCTTCGTTGGTCGCAGTTCGAGCCACGCTTGATCACCTTGTTGCATTAGAAACCTCCCAGTTTTTCTCCTCGCAGAGGACAGCCCAGCGGTCGGAGGTGTCGTCGTCTAGCTCAGTACCTTTGATAGCGGTTCTATATTTGGTTGCTGCGGTATGTGCTGCGTCTCTGGTGGTCTTTTTAGCCACATCTGCCCACATAGCGGTCCTAGCGTCTTGCTTAACAGCATGCTTCTTCTTAACGACTGCCTTGGCTTTAGCAGGCTCCTCTATGGGCTGGTCTTCTGCGTATAGGTCGCAACCTAAGCCAAACTCGGCTAACGCTCTGGTACGCAGCCGGAGCTTCGTGTTGTGAACGTCTGATGCACTAGGATTGGTGATCAACTCGAATGAGTTTGCCTTGTAGATTGGTAGGCTGGTCTTGATGGTTTCACCTGCGATCGACATGGTTATCGAAACGTAAGCAGACCCGTCTGGCATTAGAAAATAATCTAAGCCCTCGGATGATTTTTCAAATTCAAAATAATAGTCTGGAAATCTAGAAATGACTTGCTGATGCGCATCCATCCAATTTAGGTATTTATAACCGTCTTCGTTGTGGCGCAAAAGGTCAGTGATGTCGACCTTTGAAAGGGTATTAAAAACTAAAGACATAGGCTCCTCCTAATTGCTTAGGAGAAGCGTATCACACTACAACTGAGTTAATCGAACAATTATTTAATAAAGTTTGATTTTATTAGATAAAGTTTGAATTTCTTTCAAAAAGGCTTGTAAGTTTTTGGCGAATTTGCTCGTGCTGTTCGATTGTTTCTTTATTAGTCCATAAGGGATCTGAAAAATCTTTCGTCTCGGTATCCCTGTGATGTGACAAGCACAAAAGAGAACGCCAAGCTTCCTCCATTAAAACAGTGGTGACAAAAGTGGACTCTTCTAAAGTCTTGCCCCTTTGCATCACAGAAATGGTGATCAGCAATTTTTGATTTTTCTCAAGCTTCGGTCCTAGCGGGTTCAGATTTGGTTTTTGAAGCGTCCTGCGCAGAACGTGCGTATGCCCCTCAAATACCTCCTTACAAACCCGAGCCATGGAGTATTTGTTTGTATCTTTTTTAGTGTAATCGAGATCTGACCAATGATGCAATTCCGCTGGAACGCTCCCACGATCGTAATCATGTAGGTTTGCGTCGACCTGAAGAAAATTATATTGGTGATCTGTAATACATGTGTATGTGCAAAAACTATTTGCGTTTAAAACCTCCCAAGACTCTTCAAATTCGCCATCGTCATTGTCGCTTCTTCGTTTTGAAAACCGAATGGTTTCCAAATTCGGCGCGTATACATAGGTTTCCCTGAATTTGTTGAAATTTGACAGTACTTCTTTATATCCATTCACCCCTACTTCCCCCTCTCTATTTTTTATTCTCTTACGTTTGACACAACCGTTAAAGTTTCTGCGATCACACGACTAGCAGTGGTCTCCGAATACATAAGGGACACAAGGTTTGTCCGCTTCGTCGCGGTCAAAACATTTCCTGCAATCTCGAATGCGGCTACCGTCTCTAGAGCTTCAGACAGACGCACTGAATCTAAAACGTCGACAGGATTGCCGTCGCTTCGCTCTCCAGAAATCCAATAAATCATGTCGATGCCGTATTTCTTACAAAATAAATGCATCAATCCTGGGTCTTTTGGCAGTGCTCCAGATAGCCAGCGGAAGATGGTGGTAGGGCTGCAACCTAGCTCTTTAGCTATAGCTGCCTTGTTGTGGAACACGACGTTATTTCGTTCGAGCTCATGTTCGAGTCGAGCGCGAACCTCTTCGACTGTATATGGTGTTTTGTCTTGAGAAGACATTACTTACCCCCGTAAGTGGTTTTAGTTTTAAAACGGTTTACTCGTTTTTTAATTCCTGCCTTTGGACAATATCATCCTAAATAATTAATTTGCAAGCTTTTTAGATCTAATTAAAACGTGAACAGCAATTAAATTCTTGAACTTCCGATCGTAGATGTCGTATGATTCTCAAACGTCAACGGGGTTTTAGAGGAAGTTTAGTTGGATCATTCAAAAAAAGCAGGAGTATTGTCGGCGGTTACGAAACCGATTTCACTCGAATCATTAGGTTTGTTGGTTTGGTTAAGCCAGCAAAGTAAAGATTTTAACGTATCTATACGAAGTCTCTCAGCGAGACACGGCAAATGCAAAACAAAGATATCCAGCATGTTGGATGAGTTAATCGAGACTGGTTGTCTAGAACGGATCGACCGCTTTTCTAAAGGCAAACGATCATCTGAATACCATGTCCTGCTGACAGGGACGTGTCCTTCTGAGAGGGACAATATAGATATACATACTGTTTTAAGTAAAACAAAGAGTAAGAGTTTAACTATTAGCGATGCTATGGAGATGCGTCCTGAGTCGATTCCTGAAGGGAAATGGAAAGATTACTGGGACTATCGATTTGCCAGCAACAAACCAAAAACGAAACAAACGATTAAGCTGAACGGCGCAGTGATGGAGCTTGCCCAAAAGCAAGGCATCTTGTCAGATCTTTTGGACACTGCGATTGGGAATGGTTGGGCTGGACTTCAGAAAAGATATCTCGAAGGCATTGCCGATCAAGCTAAGAAAAGCCAAGCCATCGATAATCAATTCCGAGGTGTCGAATGAACATCCTCGAAGTTAAACAGCAACTGGCTGATCAAGCTGATCAGATAGCTGCGGACCTACTGCCACTCGGCAAACGTGATGGCAAGAATTGGCGAAACGGATCGACTGATCCAAGTGATCCTGGGCAAAGCCTCGCAGTGTTCATCGATGGCAGTACTGCTGGGCAGTGGAAAGACTTCGCGACTGACCAAAGCGGGGACTTACTCGATCTGATCATGGAGGTCCGAGGCATAAGCCTGAAGGATGCGCTCGACTATGCGGTAACTGAGTACCGCTTAGACGTCGAGAAGCCCTACGTCAAAAAAATTCAACGGGCGGAAAAACCTAAAACCCCAGCACGAGTACCTGACCGCTCCAATACGGGACTTGGCAGAACCTTCCTCCAAGATCGTGGATTCACGGACGTAGACAATCTGTTCAGCACTTATGGGCTGAGAGAGATCGAAGCAGAGAATGCCACTAACGGAGAGGTAGACCTATGCCTTCCATACGAGCACTTCACGGGGCTACTCACTACTAAGCGCAGGGTCATAAATCACAAGCTCTACGGCTCCAGCAAAACGAAGTTCATTGCTGCCGGTAATCAGCTATGTCTGTTTGGTTGGCAGACGATCAGTGATAACGACCGAGAGGTGGTCATCTGCGAGGGTGAGTTCGACCAGATGGTGCTTAGTCAGGAGTGCGGGATACCAGCACTGAGCATTCCCACTGGGGCGGCTGGTGGCACATGGCTCGACTTCGAGTACGACAACCTTGCCCGATTCGAGAACGTGTTTATCTGCTATGACCCTGATGCTGCCGGTCAAAAGGGAGCTAAGGAGCTAGCCCAAAAGATAGGGCAACGCGCCCGTATCATGAAGCTTCATGATGGCGATCCTAACGACTTGTTAAAGAAGCATGGCAAAGCTGGCTGCGTGAAGATGGTGCGCGACGCACTGGAAGAGGCGCGTTGGGGTAGCACCGATAAAATAAAAAACGTATCTGAATTTAACGACGCAGTGCTTGCACGATTCGATCCTGATGCTGACGAAGAAGCAGGTTGGTCGACGCACTGGGGCAAGGCGCAAGGCAAGCTATTCTTTCGTCGTGGCGAACTCATCATCATGAATGGCGTTAACGGTCACGGCAAATCCATGGTGGCATCTCAGTTACTACTGGACGCTGCATTAGCCGGTGAAAAATGCTGCGTAGCTAGTATGGAAATGAGGGAAGACCGTCTCCTTGAGCGAATGATTAAGCAGTGCGGTAACACTGGAAGCCCAACGACAGAATGGGTTCAAAAGAATTTCGACTGGATCAGTGAGTGGATGTACCTCTACGTCGACATCGCTGCACGCGGCAAGACTAAGGAAGAGATCCTTCTCGACAGTCTTGATTATGCATGGCGCAGGTATGGCTGCACTACATTCCTGATCGACAGCCTCCAGCTTTGTGGAAACTTTGAAGAAAACCTGAACGGGCAGCAAGCCTTCATCTCCAAGCTTGTCGAATTCAAGCTAGAGCGCGACGTCACTATCTTTTTAATTACTCATGCGAAGAAAAGCCCCGACGAATACCAAATGGGCGGCAAGTGGGACATAAAAGGATCGTCAGGCATCTCAGATTTAGCCGACCAAGTATTCACGGTCTTTAGAAACAAACGTAAAGAAGAGCACCTCGATTTAGTGGAGCGAGGGTTCGACGAGGCTAACCCAAAAATTGTGGACATGGCTGACAGCTATCTTATCTGCCACAAAAATCGTCACGGAGATTGGGAAGGAAAGATGGGTTTTTATTTCAACGCGAAAACTTTCCGTTACGAATCGTCCGCGACACTGAAAGCCCGTGACTATTTGGAGATGAGAAATGATCCACGCTGAAGAAAATTACGCACATAAATTGCGTGGGGCTGGAGAAAGAAATGCCAAAGCGGAGGAGGGCGTCTCAGCAACGGAAGCAGACGCCAAGATGGTTGTCGCAAAGTCAAAAGTCACAGCTTCTATGCACGGACACAAAAGTAATGCAGCCCAAGAAAACTTTGCAGACGAACAGCAAGACGTTTACGACGCACGGCTGCGGGTTGGAGTTGCCAAAGGCGAGTTAGCTGCTGCCCGAACTGAAGTGCTGGCTTGCCGAATGGAGTTTGATCAGTGGCGCACGAAGATGGCAACTCTACGAAAAGAACAGGAGATCTACAGAGCATGAACGAAAGTCAGAAATTTTACATACGAATCGCTGTGCAACTTCATGATGAAGATGTCGCGGACATGGACGACTTCGACGCAGACCTGAACAATTTTGTTCACGATAATCTCGTCGAGATAATACAAAACCCGCTGACAGATATTTTTGAGTTGGCAGTTGGGTACTCGCCAGAGCGAATGGACATTGTTGAGTGAAGGGTAGGACTCCAACAGCAGAAGAAAAAGCTTGGATGAATGCGATCGCCGACATGGGTTGTGTGATTTGTCTGAATGAATGGGAGATCTTCACCCCAGCCGAGATCCATCACATCGATGGCAAAACAAAACCAGGCGCTCATCTTTATTCGATCCCACTTTGCTACAAGCACCACCGCGAAGGCTCTGACAACTCAACTTACACGAGTAGACATCCACACAAGTTCAGATTTGAGCAACGCTATGGCAGCGAACAAAACCTGCATGAGGGAGTTTATGAACGACTCAATGGATGACGCTGAGAACGACCACCCAATTTTTGGAGATAAAGAAATGCCGAACCCACGATTAGTGGTGCTAGGAGAGCCTGATGATTTCACTGAAAGTGAATTTAACCTGTTGGCTGAACTGATCACAAAAAAATTACGCGACAAAGGAATAACCCCCAAAGGCTATGACTTTCAAATCCGCGTCGAATACAAACCTGAAGGCGATTATAAGAATGAACGACGATAAAGACATGGTGAACTCACCACCCCATTATGCAAATTCAAAAGTGGAATGTATCGATGCAATGGTGGCTGCGTTCGGTGATGAGGCTGTGAAAATTTACGCAAAGTTAAACGCTTTCAAGTATCTGTGGAGAGCGGGGAAGAAGGTCGATGCTGAAGAAGACGTTATGAAGTCGATTTGGTACACGCGATTCAGCGTCGGTGATGATCCACGGAAAGATTTGTTATGAGTAAAGCTGCGCGAAATAAGGGTCTGAACTTTGAACGTGCTGTAGTCAACATGCTCAAAGACGAGTTGGGCATCAACTGTAAGCGAGTGCTGGATCAGTATCGCGAAGGCAACCTTGGGGACATTGTGCTGGAACCATTCGTGATCGAGTGTAAACGCTACTCCCAAATGCCGTTTCCAGCTAAGGCTTGGTGGGATCAAGCGTGGGCGGCGGGTGAGCACATGTCACTCACCCCAATCCTGGTTTACAAGTTCGATCGGCTACCCATCCAGTGCGTAGTGCCTATGTCACTGCTCAGTAATTTCCCTCACGAAAAGCACAACTCTGCCACGGTCTCTTGGGACACATTAATGATGATTTTTAGAGAGGAACTGAATGACGATGTTCTTTGATGCTATTAAAGCTCAGAAAAAGATTAAAGATATTTTCGAGACTGACATCTCGGGAGGGGAACACAGGTCAGCCCACTTCGAGCTTGCAGCGAAGCGATCCAAAGAACTGTTTGCCAAAGGCATCTCTGTCGAAAAGATAGAAGAGATCCTAGACGTTTCAGAAGCTTTTATCCGCAGACATTGCAAGGGGCTTCGCCATGGCAAGCCAAAAGATTAGGCAAGTCGCTGCGTCAGCCGCAACGATGCAAGATTGGCAGTCTGCCGTAACTTATATCCAGCAAGAACTTCCAGAGAAGTTCTGGGGTCTTGGCGAAGCGAACCTAGCTATTTATCTGCCCCCAAAATTGGCAGAGCTAGAAACAAACGCTGAGAGAAACGCTTGGCTGTCGACGATACCTGAGCCTTTTAAATCCACAGTCAAACACTTCGTGAGGCACATATGGCATTCAAACAAGATCTTGAAAAAGGGCATCTTGCAGAAAAGTCTGTTCTAGACTTTGTAAGATCCAAACACCCAAAAAGTTATCGGGTAGCAGGCAATGAGCCAGAATTAGACATTATTGTTGCAGAAGAATCGGTGGGCATAGAGGTGAAGTACGACCCTCGATCGATCGATACCGGAAACTTCGTGGTGGAAATGCACCACAATAAGCCATCGGGCATTCTGGTCACCAGATCAGAAGTCTGGGTTTTTCATGACGGGGTCAACCAACATTGGATTAACACTGGTGTGCTAATAGATGCTGTATTGAAACATTGCGAGTCGACAGCGATATTTAAGGCTGGTGACGACCGCCATGAGAAGTATGTTTTTCTGGTGCCGGTCAACGACATAAAACGGCACAGCTTTGGAATTCGATATGACCCAATTCACGAGAAGCAGGACAGTCACTGACTCAGGCGACATTGTCCACCTAGTACACAAGACAGGTAACTGGTCGGAGTTCGATTCAGACTGCTTAGACGAACCAGGCTTTTACCTAGTTTACGGCTGTCAAAAAGAGGGTGGGGTCTGGCTAGATATTTGGTCATTCGACGGAGAAGAGATTGAGGCTCAGATGCCTTTTCTTGAGACACCTGAGCCTTTGCTCATTCAGAAGATTGCTTTCCCTTCCGAGACTTTATTTGGCGAGGTTGAGCAAGTTTAAGCTCCAGCAACTCTACCGCGTAGGGTGGGCATTTCGGTGGATGATTTTTTCTACCCCAATCTTTGATTGTGTTCAGCGGCGCCCCAATAAGGTTTGCCACTTGCTGGTTGGTCAGCCCGTGTTCCTGCCGCAGGGCTGCTAGCTGCTTATTGGTTGCCCGTGGGTCGAAGCTATCCATTCCTTATTAACTCCCACTGATCGAACGGCTCTAGCACCCAATCCGTTCTAGCATGCCATTTATGCTGAAAGACTTTCTTGCGGATTAGTGCATGAGCGCAGTCGTAGAAGTGCTGGTTAGCTTTTTTAGTTTTCTTGCTGTAAAGCCCATTAACCACTACAGACCTTTGAAAACTGAGGTCTGCCAGAAGATAGTCGTAGACTGACTCTAGCTTTTCCTCGGTGAACGGTAAAACGTCTCCATCGTTAGATAGCCCACCAGCCGCGCAATCGCCTGAAATGGCTCTCAATTGAGCCGTGAAGCGTTTCTTGGGATCGTTTTCAAAGTGGCGCCATTCTCCAAAGCCACAGTCAATCGCGTAGTCTCGGTATTCGCGATTTAACTTATCTGTCGTTATTTTAAGAACGGTCTTGCACTTGGTTGCGAATGGACTCTCTTTGACTTCGATGGAGGTGAAGCACTCCCCGCGAATGTCCCATTCGCCAGCAGCATTTTTGTGCCGCGCAAAGCAGTCAACCTCTTTCGGAAAGTCTGGGCGGACATACATTATCCAGTTGCCAATCTGCGCCACATCTTTCGGTCGGCAGTGCGATTCATCACAGATGGCAACCCTGACCAACCACTCGCATATTTCTTTTTTATTCATACCTCTTTCTCCCGATACGCCTTTTCGGCTTCTCGAATATCTTGCTTTGTCTGCTTTACGAATCTTTGCGCCTTAAGATAAGCTGACTCGCCAAATGAAGACTCAAAATATTCCTCGCGGTAGGTTCGATAATCCCAATTCGTGAATTCGCAAGGATAAGTTACAAGCCAGCCGTGATGGTGCTTGCGCATCCTTACGTCTTTTTCCATCTCGCAGATTTCTTTCTTATTCATGCGCTGGCTCCTTCTCGATCTTAGCTTTTATCTTGTTAAGTTCTTCTAGATAACCCTCGGCATCTTTCTGCGAATATTCCTGCGCCCAAAAATACTTTTCTTCTACCTGTTCTTTTTGGTGCT
>MEHZ011486671.1_pt1 | contig 54383 bp, 46 predicted proteins | sample 897221 | NCBI WGS metagenome assembly MEHZ01 (sample SAMN05514161, study PRJNA337945) | marine metagenome | isolation source: marine surface water | place: Arctic Ocean | collected 2007-12-13 | reverse complement strand
AAGCTTGTGAAATCGATGCGAAAACATACGCCCTCTGGCTCACGCGTGCCTCAGAAGGAACACTTCAACGGATGAAAATTCACAGTGACTCGCTGAGTGCTGAACCAACCAAAGAAGGCCTCAGTGCTGCTGGTGTTCCTGATCACATGGTCGAAGGACTTCTTTTGTCCCGCAACCACTATGGGGACATTGACACCGAGAATTACACGCTGAACGTCATGCAAGCACTGGACATTGCTGAAGGTCGCATGGAAGCCGCAAGCCAACCAGCTCCGGCACCACAGGCAAAACTCGATGATGAAGGATCACCTGTCGAATCGGCTGAAGATGATGTCAAAGACACATTGGTAGCTATCATCGGGCAACTGGACCAGGGCGACGGTGTTGATTTCGAGACCGTGCTCACCAACGCAGGTGCTCGTGGCATCGATCGCCAAGTCGCAGAATCAAAACTCGATGAATTATCAAATGAGGGGACACTCCATGAGCCCCGATTTGGCTGGTTTAGAATCGTCTCTTGAGTTCTTTCACCCCCAACATTGAATACCCTCTCAATGCGTGCAGAGGACAGGGGTCAACTGCATGGCTGGAATAGATTTCTTTATTCGTCCCGCATCTGGGACATCGAGTTCTGATTGGGTACGAATACCAAATTGCGATATTCATGTTCGTTTAACGCGCCGATTGACACGAACAATCATTCGTGGAGAAGAAGGCGATAATCTGCACGATGAGGGTTCTGAGTCCACTGTTTACACCGTGAAAGGGGAAATCAGTCTTGAAGATTACAAAAAGATCCTCAGCATGTTCCGCAGCGGTCAACCCTATGTCCATGATCCGTTCGAAGAACGAGACGTGAAGGTCTTGTTTTCTGTCATGGAATACGAAGGCAACAGTGAGAAATTCATGTTTGAATTGATTGAAGATATCGTTTGAGGTGATTGAATGCGGAAGTTAGACGAGCAGAGAGAAATTCTCTACGTCATCCGTACCCTCGATGTGTTGATGTCCTCTGGCGTTGGACTTGAAGCAGCACTCCATACCATCGGTACAGGTGGTTATGGGATTATTTCAGAGGACTTTTCTTCGATGATGGACCGTTTGCGAAAAGGGTCTTCACGAGGGCTTGCTCAAGAACTCAAGGCCATGCTAAAGAAAGCAGAAACTGAAGGCTACCGTCGTTTGCTCAACACCATGTATTCCAACGTCACACAAAACACAGACATCGTCGAAACCTTACGCAAGCAAGGGGTTCGAATGGAAAATGACCGCACTGAAGCAGTCAAGAAATACATCGAGGAACTCGGCGCAGTCCCTGAAACTTTACTTTCTATCGGGATGATTGGTCCAATCATCCTCGCCATCGTCGGTCTTGTCCCTCAACTGCTTGGCGATGGGGCAGAGGCAATTGTTGGCTCAATCGATCAAGGAATGATTAATTCAGTCGTCAAAGGTGGACTGGTGTTCACCCTTCTCGGCATGATGATGATTGGCTTGAAGGCTCACACAAAGGACCCGGGGTTGTGATTCATGCTGTTTGGATTGCTCGAAACCTTCAACGGTAGCCCTCTTCTTCTCTACCTCACAGTGATTGGTATGGCGTGTGCTGCAGGCGGTATACCACCCATGCTTGAACGCAAGAGGCGACGTTCTATAGAGAATGCATTGCCAGGTCTTCTCGAAGGTTTATCCGACACGGTCGGTGCAGGCCGTGGCATCCAGGAAGCCATGATGGAACAATCCAGAAACTTGCAAGGTCCACTCGGAGCTCTCCTGGTTGAGACCCTCGAAGAAAGCCATTCATCCTCTTTTGACGCTGCTCTTGCGGCCTTTGCAGCCAAGACCCGTTCCTCTCAAGTCCAGCGAGTGATGGTTTTGATCGAGACCGCTATTGAGCAAGACGCTCCATTGCAACAAATCCTTTCTGATCTCTCAATGGATTATGAACGCCTCAACGACCTCATGAACACCCGGGAAGAGGAACTCCTCGGCCGAGGTCTGTTGATTGTGATGTTTGTATCGATTGGTTTGCCAGTCCTGATCGCCTTCATTGTCGGTCTGTTTGCTCCCGCATCCAGTGGTTTTCAAATTGACAGTTTCAACCAAACCTTCGCCCTTTTCTTTGGAGCCGCATCAGCCGTTGCGCTCGGTGTTTCAGGACGCATGCTTGGCCGATTCAAAGATGCTCTTTGGTGGATGCCCCTTTGGATTGCACTTTCGATGGGACTTTACCTTGGTGCCGTAGTAATGATTGGAGGTTAAACCGATGACTCAAACAATTTTAGAACAATATGGATCCGTAACGATTTACACTGAAGGCAACCATCCTTCCCCGATTTATCACGTCGACGGCGTTGCTGAACCCAACCCTCACGGAGATCTTCAACTCCTGCTTGATGATGATAACCTCGAAGAAGTCATGTACAACGGTGGAGAGCAAGAGGTCAAAGTTGCACATCGAAAGTATGGTATGTGCCGTACGAACCTCATCATTGACAATGAATCTGGTCTACAAATCGCTAAGAACATTGCCTCTTACACCAATGTCCCTCTTGGTGATGGCCCAGGTATGGTGCCCATTTTTGATGGTCGCTTGCATGATGGCTCCCGTGTCAACGGTACCATCCCGCCGGTCTCGCCTGACGGTCCGACCCTCACCATTCGTAAGTTCAAGGAAGACCCCCTGACAATGATCAATCTGATCAAGTTCGGTACTGTAAACACCAGGCTGGCTGCAATGATGTGGGTTTGGATTGAAGGTCTCGACAGCCGTCCAGCGAACTTCGTTATTGCTGGCGGTACTGGATCTGGAAAAACCACCACCCTCAATTGTTTGGGTATGTTCATTCCTTGGGATCGTCGCCTCTTGACTGTCGAAGACACTGCCGAATTACAGGTTTATCACGACCACTGGTTGCGCATGGAAACCCGAAGGGAGCGTCCGGATGGAACCTCTGAGATCGACATGAATGATTGCTTGAAGTCAAGCCTTCGTATGCGTCCTGACCGGATTATTGTTGGAGAAGTACGTGGGCCAGAAGCGGCAACCCTCCTCACAGCAATGAACACTGGCCACGATGGTTCATTCGGTTCACTTCACGCAAACACCGCCCAAGAAACTGTCACACGAATGATCAACCCACCCATGAGTGTCCCACCAATCATGCTTAGCGGGCTGGATTTGATTATCATCCAAGCGCGTCTTCACGTCAATGGTAAAACGGCCCGTAAGATCACAGAAGTGGCTGAAGTTGCAGGAATGGAAGGCGACAAACCTCGCCTCAACATCATTTGGAAGTACAACGCAGCGACCGATCAAATCGAAGAAACAGGGATACCATCAAAACTTCGAGAGACCATCTGCAAAGCTGCAGGTATCTCTCCAGATATGTTCGAGAAGCATGTCTCTCAGCGAGAAGCAATCCTGAATGATATGATTTCAAGAGACGTTGAAGACATCCAACGAGTCACAAAATTGATTCAAAGTTTCTACGCTAGCCGCTGATCATCCACGGAGGCGAGCCAAGAGCTCATCGATGTGGTCGATCTTCGAACGAGCAGATTGCACACGTTCTGAAGCATCCGCTACAGATGAGCCAAGTTCAACTTCTGGTTCAGATTCATCTGTGTGACTGACGGGCTTGAATGCTTCAGCAAGTGCTTTCAGTTCGATCACAATGGCATCGACTTGAGTGTCAGAGATCATAATTCCTGGTGCGATTCGAGGAATTTCTGCAGGAGAAATAAAGCCGAGTTCAGCTCCAATGATGCCAGCACATGCCAACACCCTCGGCCGCAGATCAACCGTGTTAACGTCATACCCTCTGGACTCCAAGAATCGAATGACAAGCGCCTGTTGAGGTTCACTAAAGGTACCTTCACTGCTTTCGAGAACCGTCTCAACCAGTTCCTCGAAAGCGACGATGTTACGCTCCAAACGATCGATGGTGTTTCGTTCACTGGTCTTCATGTGGACTGCGCCATGCTGAAGGATTCGAAGGATTCGGTTTCTTCGAGCAATAGCAGGATCTTGGAGGGCTTGCGCTTGATTGATATCGACGTGAAGGTCGAACAAGGCATGAAGCCTGCCTGAGACGCTTGGGATGTTGAGATCAAGGCCCATGGAACCTCCCACTTCTTCGAAGGCCATCCTTGCCTTCACGAGGTCCCCTTTGTGGGCGGCTAGAGTGTCATCGAGTTGACCACGCAAACCCTCTCGGGTATTTTCGAACATTCGGAGTGCTTCGCGCTCTCTCCACGAGTTTGGCATTGTGAACATTGCGTCCTTTTCTGCTTGGGATCGGTATTCCAGTCCCATCAGCGTGGTGCGAATGGAATCCTGAACAGCCGGGATTTCAGTGGCGAAACCATGGCCTTTCAAACTCTGAATAAATGCCTCAAGGTCGTCGTTCTCACTTGTTGTGCTAACGGCAAGGAAATCTCGGCCTGCTGCTTCAATTTCTGCGAGCCTTGCTTGAAGTTCCAAAAGGGCTGCTTCAACTTCCAGTGAATGATCCCCTGGTTGTTCGGTTTGGGCGACTTGAACCATCGAGGGTGCTTCTTCTGTTGTCGGTGGCGTTGATGCGACACTGCGCAATGCTTTGTCCAATGTCGAAGCAAGAGGTGCCTTGGAGACTGCTATGCCTTCTTGTGCAAGTTCGGTACGAAGCTCAGTTTCTTGTTCAAAAGTCCAACCCTCTGGATGTTCTGACACAAACGTCTCGGCGGCTTCGATGACTGCATCGTGTTGGTCGATGACGACCTTCTGTTTTTGCTCTGGTTGAGGCAAGGCTGCAGCCGGTGAAGGGAGTTGAGTCGAGTTGCTACGAGGCCTTCGGAGGCTTTTCTTGACTTTACCCCATCCACCATCTTGCGACGCTAGAACGCCTGCAACCCGTACGAGGAGGGCTTGCTTTGCACCGGAGAGTGGCAGTTCGAGAATTTTACAGAGAGCATGAAGTTCATCCCTCGTCATCGCATCGAGTGATTCTGGAATCATTCGCTTTGCATCATGGTTGAGGTGAAGGTAAAGGCGTTGTCTTCTCGCCCTTAGGGAGCCAGATTTCTTGATACCTAACACGGCGAGCAATTCACCCAATTCATTGTTCATCAAGTTCTTGATGCCTTCAGGAGACAGATCCCATTCATCCAAAATGAGGTGTTGAATTAACCTCGCTCTCAATGTTTCAACAGACCCACTTTTTGGGATGTTGTAAGCAACGGCGATTTCCTTCAAACCGTCAAACCTGGCTTGGTAGAGTTCGGATAGCAGTTCCCCCTTGTCCACCATCACAGCACCTTCTGTTGTCTTTCGGCTCAAAGGAGTATATGTGCCTTCGCTGTGATGTGATGGCCAAACCAGCGTTTCCAAGGATGATGGAGAATCATCAAAGACCAAATCTAGAGTTAAGTCTGGTGGTTGGCAATGGCTTCAAGACCCGTCGGCTAAATCGTAGGTTATGGGCAAGACTGTCAAGGCGACGAAGGCCGGGCTGAAGGATGCACATGAGATGGTTGAGTCGCTTAAACAAATGATTCAGTCAGACCTCCGCAAACAGCGTTCGGGATTCGAAGACGCTCTTGCCTCTCGACTAAGAGAGGCAGAGAATGTGATCCTCGATTCATCGAAATCAAAAGTAGCGATTGTTGCCGGAGTCGGAGTTATGCGAAAGGACCTCGAACGAGCCCAACGCAAATTTTCAAAATCCAATAATGTTGAGGAATTAAAAGAAACACTCATCACTTTATCCAAAAAGTTGCGAAAGTTGCGGCGGACGAACAATCGAGTTGTTGCTTCCCTAGGTACGGTTTTGAACCCCACATTGTCGGCTGTTGAAGTTGTTGAACGGTTCGCATCGGACCTTCAACGCGAAGCAGGGACATGGGAAAGGCACGGACGAGAAATCGATGACGCTATCATGGAATTATGCCAGGACAACCAACCAGCAGAGATGGTTGAACTTGAAGCATACATCGAACATCAAGGGTACAGCGCCTTGCTGGGTGACGCTCACTCTTCTTCGGAAGAAGCAGAATGAACGGTGGTAAGATCGAGCAAAGGCGGACGAGCCATGCTGAATTCATCAGGAAGACCAATGTGTTGACGTGGAATTTCAGGATGCTCATTCAGCATCATATCAAGAAGAATATGGAATTCTCTCAGGACGTTGACCATGCCCATGTGGCTTTCTTCAACTGGACAAACACGTTCTGCACCGGCCGTGACCGTTCCTGAATGGTTCAGCGTCTCCATTCTCATTTCGAGACGTGGGCCTGCAATCTTGATTTTCTTGTTCACATCCAAGACGCCTTCGAGGGTCTGATCGTCTTGAGAGCGGTTTGCTTCCCTGAGGATTGCAGCAATTTTACGCTGTTCGACAAAGATACCAGTGATTCCATGAAGTTCCTCTGGAATTGAGGCTAAGAACGCCGCTTCCATTCGATGTGAGATGTATGCGCCATTGTCACACATTGACTGAACACTTGCACTTGGGAATCCACTTCGAGAAACAAGGAGGGTAAAGCCGTGAAGAGGCGGTGGAATGAAATGGTTTCGCTCCGGATTTTCACGTTGCAGTCCAAGGGTGTGTCGTCGTGCCTTGAATTTCAAGTCAGCGTGCTTTCCTCTGGATACAATGTATCCGTCCAAGGTCTCTTTTTGGCGTTGTTCTTCCAGCCAAGAGGTGCGATCTTGAGGGTCGAGGGCTGCAAATGCAGGTCCTTTGGAGATCGAGTCAGCGAATTCTTGAGATTCCATCAAATTCAAATCAGCTCGTGAGCGTCTCATCTGTCGACGGAGGAGGACATGGTCACAAACCACGATTGCTTTGGATTGCAAATATTCTGGCTTGTCATCAGAGACAAGCACCCAAGTAGGCTCCCTTCTCGGTAACACGCCGACAACACTCAAACCCTCATGGGCCAAGTCTTTCCATTGGTGGGCGCTCATGGCTAACAAGTCGCCATGTCCATTTTGTAATGTCTCAATGGCTGTTTCCATATGAGGGAGCTGCTTCATTACAAAGTCAAATTTCGTACGGTTTGTCTCGATTGTTTTCTCAATCTGTCGCCGTACTCCGTCCCCGTTTGATGGAGTGGTGAGAACCTCAAGGCGTACCTTTTCTGTCATCATCTCACCTCGGTGAAGATTGCTCCTCACATTACAAGGGCGGAGACTACCGGTTAAGAAGGGCACCGTTGTAGGAACATCCGTGGCGAACATAGGGTTGGAAGCAAGCGACCAGCTTGAAGTCATGAGGCTTCATGTTGATGCCGCCCTTGAGGCGCTCGTTGAAGAGGAATTGGAGAATGATGCTGGACAGGTCGCCGAACTGTGCGCATCCATGCTTCTCGCCGGCGGAAAGCGCCTTCGTCCGTTGCTGATCTTACTTGCTCATGAAATCGCAGGCGGACAAGACCCTGACGAGGTTATGCCGTTGGCCCTTGCCTTCGAATTGATTCACACCGCAACATTGGTTCATGACGATATCAATGACGAAGCCTCAATGCGACGAGGGGTCGAAACAATTCACAGCCGAGCAGGTTTGGCAAAGGCCGTGATTGCTGGTGATTGGTTGTTCGTCCAGGGGTTCGGTCTTGGCGGTCGCTATGAAGAAAAGATTGTTCGTTTGATGGCCAAATGCTGTGCGGATATTGCCGTTGCAGAATTCCATCAACTCGATCATGTGCTCAACCTAGCGACCTCACCAGAGGACTACTTGTCGATTGTACGAGGGAAAACCGCAGGACCATTCGCAGCTGGATGCCATGCTGCTGGCCTCGTAGCAGGTCTCTCCGAACAACAAGCCTCCGGACTTGGTCGTTTTGGCATGGAACTTGGTGTTGCATTCCAACTTGTGGATGATTTGCTTGACTTGCGGGGCGATGAGCGAATGGGGAAACCCCGTGGCGCAGATGTGATTGAAGGAAAAATGACGCTTCCGTTGATTCATGCACTCACGCTTTCCCATGGCAAAGAACGACAACGATTGGCAGACATTATCGAAGATTTCAACGACAATGATTTCGACGAATTGATGAGGCTTCTCGACCGTTCAGACAGCCTTTCCTACGCTGAAATCTTGGTACGGACGCATCTTGAGAGGGCTGTTTTGGAACTCGATTCTTTCCCTGATAGCCAAGCGAAGAACTTGATGCTTCACGTCACCAACTATGTCATGGACCGCCACCTCTGAGGGATACTATGGCTCGAAAAGAAATGAAACATCGACAAGTGATTGTCATTGGAGCCGGACCGGCAGGCTCTGCTTGTGCCCAACGGCTGGCGGAAGAAGGCCTTGATGTCTTGATGATTGAGCGTCGTTCAATTGTTGGTAATCCAGCACAGTGCGGTGAATGTATCCCAAATTGGGGTGAAGTGGTCGGCACCTTTTCCAACCTTGAGGACCACACTTGGTTGTATGATTACTTCCAGTTCCCAGACCGATTGAAACTCCATAATTTAGACAACATGCGCGTCTTCTTACCCTCGGGTAAAGCCTACCATTTCGATCTCGATGCCTTTGCAGGTCATCGTTTGCATTTTGATGGTTACTTAGCCGACAAAGCCATTCATGCAGGAGCTGAAGTTCAGATGGAGGAGGCTTTGACAAAGATCCAACATCAATCAAAGGCCGATCGCGACGTCGTTGTCACAACAAAAGGACGCTATACGTTTGACTTCTTAATCGATGCAAGTGGTTCTCTTGCTCACGTCGGACGCCTCCGTCATGGCGATGATGAAACCTATAGACCGAAAGACCAAGTTCCAACAATGTACGCACAAGTGCAAGGTAATGTGCCTGAGACCTTCGACGTATTCCTCGGGTCCGTCGCCCCATCGGGCTATGCCTGGATCATTCCAAAAGGTCCGAACACTGCCAACGTTGGTCTTGGCGTTCGTGCGGGGTACCTCAAGGGCAACCTGAAAGAACACCTTCAGGAGTTTTGTGATGAACTTGGATTTGAAATTCTGTCTTGGGGTGGTGGATGGATCCCTATGGGAGGGCCGGTGAAAACCATGGTTGACGGGTCGACCCTCGCTGTTGGCGATGCTGCCGGTTTGGTGATGCCAAGCAACGGCGGTGGCATTTCTCAAGCGATCATTTCGGGATGCTTTGCCGCAGAAGCAATCCTTGACAATCTGAACAAGGGAACACCCTTGTCTGCATATGAAACACGCTTGCGAGCATCACTGGGTCGAGCATTGAAGAACTCACTGCGAACGAAAAACTTCGGATATGCATTCTTCAAAGGGGACCTTATCACTGAAAGTATCTTGAGAATCTTGGGCCCTATTGGGGGAATCAAACGGGCCATGGAATGCGATAAACCGGTCTGGCTGTTTTAGCGTCTGCAGAAAACAAGTGCATCAGGCCCTTTCCCATCGGTTGGTTCAAGTCCCATCGTTGACACAGCAGTACCATGCGAAGCATGCGGCGGGTGAAAAATGACGAGGCAGTGAGCCCCGTTATCGCCACTGTTTTGCTGCTCGCCATCACCGTAATGCTTTCGAGCATGGTGTTTGTTTTGATGCAGGGGGCGCTCACGACCACCGAGAAGAGTGCGCCGCAAGCAACAGTAAGCGTTCGTGGCCTCTCGAATGGTTTTCACGTAGTTCGCTTGACAAGTTTGGATCAAACCATCGACCCTGCCAAGCTCCAATGGAACCTCGCTCCAGATAATTTTGATGACGGCAATCCCTTAGGAGGGAAAGTTGCTGATGCGGATGTTTACGGGCTCATTGGTGCCAATGTCTCGTTCCATGATCGTGACGCTGGTTATTCCGTGAGCCAGGGTGATTATTTTGTCATCGATTCCACATCCATCGGTTCTGACTCCGGTACATGGCGCTTCAAGTTAGTCGATACAAACTCACAAACCGTCTTGGTCAACATAATGTTGCCTCCAATGGATGCGTAATCAGCCGCCAATGAACGACATTTCGATTTTCGGTTTAGGCTCTTTATGTTCTTTGCGTCCTTCTGAATAGCGGTCTTTACGCGCTGTCCAAATGGTTCGAATTGCGGCTTCGATGTCTGTGGCGTTTGCGCCAAACCTGAGCATGGCACGTAGATCATGTCCTTCATTCGCAAAAAGGCAGGTGTACATCGAACCATTTGCTGAAATTCTTGCACGTGAGCAGTCGCCACAAAACGGTGCAGTGACCGATTGTATCAAGCCAAACATGTGGCCTTGTTCTGTTTTCCAGCGCTTCGCAACATCGGAAGGGTGGTCAGGAGAAACCGTGTTCACTTCACCGTAGGTTTGAGCCAACAGCGACCGAATCTCTTCACCTGAAACTACGGAATCCAATTCCCATTGGTTTGTGCTTCCTACATCCATGAATTCGATAAACCTCGGTATGATGTTGCGTTCAAAGCAGAATGCAGCGATTGGTACCACCTGACTTTCATTGACGTTGCGTTGAACAACCATGTTGACTTTGACCTGTAGGCCAACTTCGAGCGCAGCATCGACTCCAGCCATCACTTCTTCTGGTGAGTGATGGGTATCACCCATCGATTGAAAAAGATCTGTGTCCAAGGCATCAAGGCTTACAGTGACCCTATCCAATCCCGCATCTTTGAGTGATGCAGCATGGCGCTTTAGCAGGACACCATTGGTCGTCATAGCCAAGTCAACATCGCCGTTGAGATCTCTTAGCATTCTGACCAGCTTTACGATGTCTTTCCGCATGAGTGGTTCACCGCCCGTAATGCGCAATTTAGCCAGCCCAAGGGGCATCAAGGTCGAGGCGATTTTTGTGATTTCCTCATAGGTCAGAATGTCCTCACGTGCAAGGAATTCGTGGTCAGCGTCAAAGTGTTCCCTTGGCATGCAATACCTGCATCGGAAATTACATCGATCTGTCACAGAGATTCGTAGGTCCCTTAGCGGGCGCCTAAGCGAGTCTGCGAGGGGCATGGTCACCGCTGGGCGTCCTCGTTTTTTATGCTGTCTTGCAAGGGTTGATGGCAGAAGTGAAGGTGGAGCAGCCATGGGGAAGCGTTGGGCAAAGCGTTGGACCTCGAGTGGCCCTGATCACCGAAGGAACAACCTCCTGGTCTCTAGAATCACGCCAAGCCCTTCCAGTGAACCGATTCATTGGGCGCTGCCACCATCGAAAAGCCATCTCATTCGAAGCCTCCTTCTCTCGGCACAATCGCCGACTGGCGTCGACCTTTACAACATTCAACATGCTGGCGAAGATGCTCGTTCGATGCGTCGATGTTTGCAGCAACTCGGTGTGAAAATCGAAGACTTTGATGGAGAAGGCGAGCTTTTGCATCAAGTCAACCCGGTTCATATTGAACACAATCCTAACTCAAAGCGATGGCGTGTTCATGGTGTGGGTGGCGGAGGTTTTCACCGCCCTGCAACGGTTCTCAGTGCTGGAAATTCTGGAACTGCCTTGCGGTTATTGAGTACTCATGCAGCTCTTATTGGTGGTCCAGTGATGGTTGATGGTGATGGCTCTTTGAGACGCAGAACATCAACAGAACTCTGGTCGAGCCTCGAACAGGCAGGCGTGACAATCTCGATTGGCGTTGGTGAAGAGCGCCTCCCAGCACTCCTCGACGGGCCCATGTTGGCATCCAAGTTGTCACAAGGCATCACGCTTGATATCAGCCGCTCCAGTCAGCCCCTTTCCTCTTGGGTTCTCGCCGCACCAAGCCTACCTTGCCCCACCACTCTGCGGTTGGAAGGGGATGCAGTTTCGTCTCGCCATTCCTCCTTGAGCATGGAATTGCTGGAAGCGTTCGGTGGAGCATTTGAATTGAACGATGATCACCTCACATTGAGTCCGACTGCCCTTGTTCCACCATCGTCCTACACCGTGCCCGGTGATGCTTCGATGGCTGCTTTCGCTCTCTTAGCATGCACAACGACCGGCCGAAACATCACATTAATCGGCTGGCCTGATCCTCAAGATGCGATTGGGCATGAACTTCTTCAATCATCATCAGGTGTTCTTGGCGTTCACTGGAATGATGAACTTCTGACTTTGGCTGAAGCAAACGAACCTGCCAACCTTGACTTGAGGGACGCCAATGATCTGCTCCCCCCCCTTGCTGCCGTGCTTGCTATGAATGCAGGTGGTTGCCTTACGGGTGCCCCTCATGCTGCTTTCAAAGAAAGCAATCGACTGACTCGAACGGCGGACCTTCTCGAACAATTCGGCCTCAAAGCAACTGTCACACCCGACGGTCTTGAAATCGAAGGCAATCAGAAACCATCACGTCCCTCTCTTCCAGTTGATACATACGGCGACCATCGTTTGTTCATGACCGCCGTTCTCCTTGCAGTGAAGTGTGGTGGGGACATCATCGGCCAGAATTTGCATACCATCGCCGATGAAGCATTCCTTGATCGCCTTACATCAGCAGGTGTTGGTGTGGAAATGCTCGTTTTACCGCCACTGAATGATTAGCCATGACGGCCAAAGTGATGGTCAAGGGCATCCAATGGGAGACGCAACGCAGTTGGCCGCCCGTGAACACAAGCCCAAGGGTTTGGAATTCGGCGCATGTCATCGAGCAACCTACGCATTTCAGGGAGCGTTAATTTCTCATTGGCTTTGACTGCACCTCGACATGCATTCAAGAACGCAAGGTGATCTTTTCTTCGGTCAATGGTGGTGAGTGGTGCGCCATCCTCGGCCGTGTCTTGGAGAAGGTCCAGCATGAATGGAACCACTTCGTCACCATCAAGCAATTGCGGTGCTGCGGTCACAGCCCAGCCTTGTTTTGAGCCTTCGAGCTCAAAGCCAACCTTTCGGAAGGTATCTTGGGCTGCATCTAAGCGAGCAGTTTGTCTTGGGTCCAAGTCGAGATGGAGGGGTTCAAGTCTGGTTTGACTTGCCCAAATGGATTCATCGTTGCGAAGTCGTTCGTAGCGAACCCGTTCATGGAGGGCGTGTTGATCGATCAAAAGCAGTTCATCTTCTGCCTGAACGAGGATGTAGGAATCAGCAAACTGGGCCAAAGGTTCCATGGCAGGAAGATCATTGATCACCTCACCTAAGGGGGATTCATCACTTGGCGAATGGCGAAGGCCTTGGCCGGAATGCCGGTGAAGTTCCCGCTCTGCAGGTGATAAAGCAGGTGCTGTGGGCTGTTCATCCATGCCCGGTAGCGTGTTTTGCGCTGCGGGGGCTGTTGATTGTGGTCGTGCCTTTATTGCCTTCTGTTGCTCTTCGGCTTCACCTCCATGGAGGTTGAGTTGCGCTCCAGCTGCAATCGCCCATGCTGGTGGACCTGCGACTTGATTTGCTTGTTGAGGTAGGACAACCGTCGAAGTTCCAGCAGCGGCTGCAAGTGAATCAACCGGTTTTGCTCCCAACGGTGGTGGTTCTGGTTGGGTATTGAAGAGTTCCTGAATGCTTGGTGCTTGTTGCTGGCTCAGGCCTTGTAAGCCAGGGATGCCGCCTGCTGCATCAGGTACCGTTGGCACCGACTCAAGCGTGTGAGCAATGGCCCGTTCAAGTCGTTCGAGAACCCGCCACGAATGCCTGAGTCGAACTTCCCTTTTGGTCGGGTGAACATTGACGTCAACTTCGCTTGGAGGCAAGGTGAGCGCCAGCACGGCTAACGGGTGGCGACCCTGCATCAAACGAGTACGGTAGCCCCGGCGAATAGCTTGTAAAAAAGGTCCAGAAGCGACAGGGCGATCGTTGATGAGAATGTGAATATCATCGCCCTTTCCTCGTGTGATGTCCGGGGTGCTGATCCAACCTGACCATTGTTCCTCACCGGGTGCTTCAGAATCGCCTGGAGGGGCATCAAGGGGTAGCATGGATTGTGCTTGGCCCCCTAGAAGGTCGTACAAACGATCAGCCATGCCTTCAGATACAGGCACGTCCAAAACCGCTCGCTCATCAATCAAGAGTCTGAAGGCGACATCCATGTGTGCCATGGCATGTGCGACAACGACATCGACAATTCGTGCGTTTTCAGTTGCCGGTCGCCTTTGGAAAGCAAGACGTGCAGGGGTGTTTTGGAACAAGTGTTCCACATCAATTCGTGTTCCATTCGGCATACCAAATGGCTCGACAACTCCCTTTTGGCCATCGACCATTGAGATTCTTTTTCCTTCCGTTCCTTCTGGACGGCTGGCGATGCCCAATCCCGAAACCATGCCAATGCTTGCCAAGGCTTCGCCTCTGAAACCAAGGGTGTGAATCGAATTAAGGTCCTCCTTGCTTTTCAATTTCGATGTAGCGTGTCGATCGAGGGCTAATGGGAGATCAGTTGCTACGATGCCTCCGCCGTTGTCTTCAATACGAATAAGGTCGAAACCTCCGCGTTCAACGGTGATGACCACGCGAGTCGCACCAGCGTCCAAGCTATTTTCAAGCAGTTCTTTGACCACCTGAGCAGGCCTTTCAACAACTTCACCTGCGGCAATGTGTCCAATGGTGGCATCATCAAGCTGAACGATTCGGTTTGGTTCATTCATGGACATCATCTCCGAGTAATTTCTTGAGTTGATACAGAGCATCATGTGCTTGCCGTGGACTTAATTCATCGACATCCAGGCCTTCGATCCTCTCGATGAGATCACGGTGTGCTTGCGGAATTGGCTCCACTTTTGTTTCTTCAGGCACCTGTCCCATTGCGGCAGCAGCGAAGTAACCCATGAGACTCGATTGTCCCTGGGCCCTTGCTGTCGGTGTGCCAGTTTCTCCTGCTTTGGCTCCCTGTGCTTGCTTCTCTAAGAAAGCCAAGAGGTCCGTGGCACGTTCAACAACCGGCCGTGGAAGACCGGCAAGGGCAGCAACTTGAACACCGTATGAATCATCACAAGGACCATCTGCCACCGTATGCATAAACCTCAGCTCCCCATTGGCTTGCGCCACTTGAACATGGACGTTCACCAACCCATTCACTTCGCCTTCGAGGCCAATCAATTGATGATAGTGCGTGGCAAACAAAGTTCTGGCTTGAATTCGCTTACAGATGTCTTCAGTAACAGACCATGCGATGGATAAACCATCAAAGGTTGAGGTTCCTCTGCCAATTTCATCAAGTAAAATCAACGATTTGGACGTGGCTCGCCGTAGAATATGTGCGACTTCAATCATTTCCATCATGAATGTCGAGCGCCCACGTCGAAGGTCATCGCTCGCCCCAACTCGGGTGAAAATACGATCAACAAGGCCAATCTTGGCGCTCGTAGCTGGGACGAAGGAACCACTTTGGGCCAAGATTGTCAACAAAGCAGTCGTTCTGAGGTAGGTGGATTTACCACCCATGTTCGGTCCAGTGATGAGTAAGAAGTTGCGCTTTTTGTTTAATTCTAAGTCGTTTGGAACGAATCCGGACTGTTGTTCAAGGGCTGGGTGGCGTGCCCCTTCAGCCCGAATGATGCCCGATTCCATCATCTCCGGCCGATTCCATGCTCGCGTTCGAGCAATGGTGCCAAAGCACTGCAATACATCGATTGCAGCAACCTTTCCGGCAATTTGTGCCAAGGTTTGCGCATCATTTCTGCACGCCTCACGTAGGTGAATAAATGACCGATATTCCAATTCCTTCGACTTGGTATCTGCAGTCAACAAGGCATCATCACGTTCCAATAATTCATCGGTGACATACCTTGAACCATTGGTCATTTGTTGCTTTCGCTTCCAGTGTTCTGGTGTTTTTGATTCATTGATCTTGGTGACCTCAATGAACCAACCAATTTGTCGGTTCATCCTTACTTTGAGTGAAGGTATTTCCAGTTCTTTCTTGAGTTTAGTTTCCAATTCCGCAAACCATGTGTGGCCCGATGCAGCAGTTTCACGCAATGCATCGACCTTTGAATCAAATCCAGGGCGCAGTAATCCGCCATCGCGAACACTCAGCGGTGGCTCCTCAACAAGTGTTCTCCGGATGTTTTCAGCCGTGTCTTGCAGAGCATCGAGGTTTGAAGAAAGGTGAAGCAGAAGCGGGTTTTTTGTTTCGGAGCAGAGGTTGATGATCGCTGGCATTCGTTCCAAGGCATCAGCAACGGCCAACAGGTCACGACCGTTCGAACGGTTGTAGGCCAATTGGGTGGCGAGGCGTTCCATATCCCGGAGTCCTTTGAGGGCTTCTCGCAATCCGTCAAGTCTGCGCGCCGAGCGAGACAATGCCCCGACTGCGTCATGGCGGGCTGCGATTGCTTCCAAGTCTGCAAGTGGGCGAAGAATCCATGTCTTGAGCAACCGGCGACCCATGGCACTTCGGCAAGCATTCAGTGTTGAGAGCAGGCTCCCCTCATACTCGCCCGCAAGCGTCGAAGTTAATTCCAAGTTCCGCAAGGTTGTTTGATCCAGAACGAGGTGAGCGTTCTCTTCCATGACTTCAAGGTCACGCAGTGGGACTTCGTCTGTGAGGTGCATTGAGGCGAGGTAGTCTGCTGCTAGTCCAGCTGCTGCCAAAGCCAAAGGTGCATCATCGAGGTCGATATGGCCTAAATCTGCAACGTTGAGAACCTTGGTGAGGCGGTCTCTTCGCTTTGCATCGCTGGCACGGTGTTGGCTAATAGTGACACCATCGAGGTGTGTGAACAAGGCGCGCAGTGTCGCATCTTCTGCGTCCTTTGGCGCAACTACAATTTCGGTTGGTCGCCAGCGTAGCACTTCATCGAGCGCTCGGGAAAATCGGTCATCACCTTCGAGGCTTGAAGCCCAGGCCTGGCCGGTTGACGCATCGACGATTCCAATGCCGAGTGCCTCCTTTGCCAAGCAAATACTGACGAGGAGGGATCGATCATCGCTGCCGAGTAAGGATTCTTCGTAGAGGCTTCCGGGCGTGTAGACACGGGTGACGATACGTTCGAGTAACTTTGCGCCTTCTCTGAGTTCTTTTTCCTGTTCTGCTACCGTGACTTTGTGACCAGAACGGAGCATGGTTCGAATGTTATCCTCGAGCGCATGCCAAGGGAATCCAGCCATTTGGATTGGTGCATCTGCTTTCTTGTCCCGGGAAGTGAGGGCCAAACCAAGCACTTCAGAGCCAGTAACAGCATCTTCGTGAAAGAGTTCGTAAAAGTCACCCATTCTGAAAAACAAAACCGAGTCGGGGTGTTCTGCCTTGATGTCCATAAATTGGTCCATCATGCCCCGTTTTGTCATGTCACTCGGCCTCCTTGCTTCCGCTAGAGTTTTCGGTCGTGGCCGAGAGCAAATGAAGGTTCTCGATGCGATGCTATGGGGATGGCTATTTCTCGTGCGTTCCAAGCGATTCTCTCATCGACGTTGGAAGGTTAGAAAACGGTTGCTTACCGTCCATCCCATAACGAGCATCACAGCCGTGAATACGGCCATGAACATGAAATTCAAAAAGCCGCGACCACTCTCTATAGAACCAGCCGCTGTCGTATCAATGATCAATGTCTTAACATCACCAGAATCGTCGGTACCGTGCAAGAAGATCAGATGGGTGCCGAAGCCACTTGCTTCAGCTTCGAATGCAAGCGGGCGTGAGAGTGAAAGCATCTCAGATTCTCCGTTTGAGATTCTGTGAATCGTTTGACTCCCGACGCTGCCAAACAACCACACACGATCGAGGTCATCAGCAACGGCTGTGACACTGATTGCCTCCAGATGGTTCATATTACCAGCAGCATCAATGTGGGTGCTGCCTGCTGTTCCAGCAGCGAACACCGTTGAGTCGCTAAGTTCGAGCAGGGTGTGAAAGGTGCCTTCTTCCCCGACGTGCATTGTTTCGACTGTAGGTGCAATTGTTCCAGCGCTCCACTTGATCACCGCAACAACGGAGACCATGGTCGGGCTTGCTGGGCTTGAACCTCCACCGTTACCGGTATAGGTCATGTACCCTGATGCAACCCAAAGGTCTCCTTCGAGGGCGGCAACATCTTGCCAAACAACATCGGCGCTGTTTGACATTGCTGGTGAAAGGGAACTTGCGGACATCGAGTTGCCAATGCTGTTGGCCGAAGACGCTCCGTCGCCAATGGTACCTAGACCTCGAAGTGTGCTCTCCGTACCATCCTTGGTGACCATCATCCATGACGTGCCATCTGCATGGGATGCCTCTGCCAAATCAACAATGCTAAAGTTACCAGTTGAGTTGTCGACTTCAAGGGTCGAAATGAGGGGGTCTTGCCCCGGTTCGTTTTCCAATGAATGAATCACTTGAAGGGTGTTTTTTGCCGGTGAAATCACCGTGTTGCCATTTTCGAGGGTGGTCAAGAACTGGATGTTGTCTGCGCCGACTCCGTTGGAGGCGCTGATGATCTGGATGGCAGAGTTGCTGTCAGGTTGCTGATAGAGTTCAACCCCGTCTGAGGTGACGATCCTTGCCGTGAATGCATCATCGGAGGTGTAGGTGATGTCGAGGACGCGAGCACCTTGATGGGTCGCATTGTTGGCACCGACTTCAACTCCAGGGAGGTTACTCGTGCCTTGAATGGCAATTGCTCCGAGCAGAATAAAGATGAAAAAACCGGCCATGGCAATCCATTGGAATTCGGATTCTTCCTCGAGGTATCCTCGCCATCCCTTCGCCATGATGGGAAACAAACGAATGGAGCACATGAATGCTTTTGTCTCCTTGAATAGGAGAGGTTCAGTTCGTACATCGTGGAAAAACCTCCGCATACGCCGAGGCGGAGAGATGATAAAGGAACCATCGGTCGCAGGGTTGCTTGGAGATTTAATTATGGCACGCAAACCAGCATCCATGTATCGCCGACTCAAAGGACCTGCTTACACTCGACGTAAGTTTATTGGCGGTGTCCCGAACAACAGAATCCACCAGTATCACGTCGGAAACCGTGTTGCTGCGGAGACAGGCAAGTTCCCTGTCGTCCTCGAACTTCGTTCCAATAACAACGTTCAGATCCGCCACACTGCTCTCGAAGCGGCCCGTGTCATCTCCAATTCGACCATCCGTAAGATCGCCGGCACCCAAGGATATGCTCTCCGGGTTCATACTTTCCCTCACCACGTGCTACGTGAAAACAAGCAAGCAACCGGTGCAGGTGCAGACCGTGTTTCTCAAGGAATGCGATGTGCATTTGGGAAGAACGTTGGTACAGCAGCACGTGTGAAGCGTGGACAACGAGTGATTTCACTCCAAGTGAATCCAGAATTCTACTTGACAGCCCGTGATGCATTGCGAAAGGCCAGCATGAAGTTCCCAACCCCATGCACCATCCGACTCATCAAAGGACACGAGCACCTCAAGGGTCTCATTTGAAATTCATTGGGCCCAGCCCAATGTCTGACAAACCTCTGTTTGTTGTGGCTTATTGGGCGAGAGTTCCTTAAGATAGAAGTGGAGCCATCGATACAGCAAACAACGGGGGGTTAGAAGATGAATCGTCAACAGTTGAATCACGGTTTTACAAGCGTTCATGGTTCAGATCCCCACTTTCTTTTCTTGCTTAGGGAATTGGTCTCATGAGAGTCGCTATCCTTCTTCAAGAGCGTTGCAAACCGAACAGTAACGCGTTCAAGTACTTGGAAAAGTACGCAGGGTTGTGTGGTGGCGAATGCATTCAAGTCTACGAAGATCAATGTAAGATCCTAGAGTCTGCTTGTCCTCCGTGCCTTATCCGAGCCAAACTATGCCCAGATGGTGCCGTCAAAATCATCAACCTTCCAGAAGAACTGGATACTGATATGATTCATCAGTTCTCATTGAATGGTTTTCGTCTCTTTCGACTCCCTGCCCCTCGTAAACGCCAGGTTGTCGGGATACTTGGCCCAAACGGGATTGGTAAATCGACAGCCATCAAGCACCTCTCAGGATCCCTTCGACCAAACCTAGGGGATTGGAAAAACCCGCCACCTGACTGGGAGGATGTCATTACGATGTTTCCGCGCGGTGAGCTACGAGACTATCTTGGCTTGGTTTCAGAAGGTGAAGTCACGATTTCGGTCAAACCTCAACACATTGACAAATTGCCGAAGGTGTTTGATGGCGTAGTTCGAGAGCTCCTCGAACGGGTCGATGATAGAAATGAAATCGATACACTCTCGGAGCAGCTTGGAATCACGCATATTCTTGAACGCAAACTTGGCGTTCTCTCTGGTGGTGAATTACAACGTGTTGCAATATGTGCAACCTTGCTCAAAGAAGCGGATATCTATTTCTTCGATGAACCATCGTCGTACCTCGATATTTACGAGCGTATGCGAATGGTGTTGATTCTACAAGCATTGGCCGAAAAGGGCAAACGGGTTCTCGTCGTCGAACACGATTTGGCCATTCTCGATGTTCTCTGTGACTTGGTTCACATCGTATATGGAGAGAAGGGTGCGTATGGAATCTTTACGCCCTCTCGTTCGACCCGCACGGCTATCAACGCTTATTTGGATGGCTTCTTGGCGGAAGAGAATGTACGTATCCGTGACAAACCAATTAAATTTTTGAAGCACTACGAACGATCAAATGAACTTGGGAGCACCGTTCTCGAATGGGGCGATCTCGAAAAGAAGCTTGGCGATTTCACCTTGACGACTGGAAAAGGTTCCGTTCATCGTTCCGAGGTCGTAGGCGTCGTAGGCCCCAACGCCACTGGAAAATCCACCATGATCAAGATCCTTGCAGGTGAACTGGATTACGATGCTGGTTGGGTATCAGATGGTGCAAAAATTTCGTACAAACCTCAACACGTGACCGCTGATTTTGACGGGAGCGTCCAACTTTGGCTCGATACAGAAATGGGCTCTAAGTGGCGTTCAGGGGAATTCAATGTCACAGTGATTCGGGCTCTTGGCGTAGATAAATTACTGCCAAAGCGCGTGAAGAAACTATCAGGTGGTGAACGCCAAGCCGTCGCCATTGCCATTTGCCTTGGCCGTGATGCAGACCTGTACCTGTTTGATGAGCCATCGGCTCACCTTGATGCAAATGCTCGTATGGTCGCTGCTAAAGCGATCCGCAAGACGATGGAAACGAATGATAAATCTGCCTTTGTGATCGACCATGACGTCTATTTCATTGATATTGTAAGTGATTCTTTGCTCGTGTTCGAGGGCGAAGGAGCGGTGCAAGGTTCTGCAAAAGGCCCATTCAGACTTAGAGAAGGAATGAATCGTTTCCTTCAAAGCGTCAATATTACATTCCGACGAGACCATGATTCAAAACGCCCTCGAATCAATAAGCCTGCAAGCCGTAAGGACCGAGAGCAACGTGCAATCGGTGATTTCTATTCTTTTGAACACTGAGGTAATGGTGAGATTATGCCAGTCGGGAATCCACCACTTGGAGGGCCATTGGGGCGCTCGAGGTCCAGAATCTCTGCCAGTGGATTGACGACCTTTCTTCGATGTCAGCGACAATGGTTCCTCGGGAGGAAACTCGGGCTTTCAGGCCCGACCAACCCATCCCAGATTTTGGGAATTGTGATCGAAGACGAGCTGTGTGGTTTGTTCATGCATCGCCCTGATGCAAGCATAGACTCACTTACATCGCTAAGCCGGTGGATTAACGAGAAAATACCCGAGGCAGCGCAACGGGCTTATGACGATGGTTTGACCGCCTGGCAAGCATCGCTTTGGCATGCTGAAGGATCTTCATGGGACGATGTTCAAGTCGATGTCTTGGAAGAAAAACTCAGATCTGGAATGACCTTGTTCATGGAGGAAGTCAACCGGTGCCACAGTGAACATGGTGGCCCGTTTGTTGAACGATACCGCGCTGACGACGCTCCATTTGAAATCCCGTCCCCGGCATGGGGCGACGAACCTAAATTTCCAGTTCCAGAAAAAGTACGAAGTTTTGGTATGCGGACCTGGGCCAAAGATGAACCAATGGTTTGGAATGCTCAAGGTGCACCAGTCTCTTGGCATGAAGCCTGGGAGATCGCTCGCCCTTGGGTCAAAGATCCACGGGTCCACCAACCTCAACGGTTGTACCACCCTGATGGTTGGGCTGCGGGCGAATTAGATCTGGTTATGCGCTGGGATGGCCGGATTCGCTTGATCGATGTCAAATCCGGAGATCCTACTTCTCGGTTTGCTTCTTCCTTGCAACACCAACTTCGATTCTATGCATGGCTGTGGCATGAGACTCACGACACCATGCTTGTGGATGGCTTGGAAGGGTGGTACCTCTCAGGGCCCCATCGGATCGATTACACGCCTCCTACGTTGGATGAAATCGCCTCGATGACAGAAGAATTCTTTTTGGTCAACAAAGCGATGCAAAACATGGGTTCCGGCCCAGTCGCCCTCCCGGTTCTTCCTGGGGAAGCGTGCGATGGCGAAGCTGCTGGTTGCCATTGGTGCAGCCTAGCACAAGATCTCGATGGCACCTTCATCAACGACGAATTGCTCGATAGCATCACGTCGATTCGGGAACTGAACATCACGTCACCAAGTCAGACCCTTGCAGAGATACCGAATCGTGTCAACGTTCAGGGTTCCTTTACGGGCGCATGGGGTCCTTTGCCAAACCACTTCAGTGAACCTGTCTTGGGTGCTATGCTGGTTGCGGGTGGCGTCCAATTGACGGTTGAAGAAAGTGAACCAGGGTCGTTTCCAAAGTTGCATGAAGGTCCGAAAGGGGACATTGTGATCCTCAATGCTCTTCCGGGAGTCTGGCGTGGTGCTCCTCGACTTTACCTCGATGCCAAAAGTGAGGTTATTTCGTTAAGCGATGCTCAACAGCGTTTTGATGAAAAAGGTATAGACCTCAGTAAACATACCACCCGGCTTGGTCTTCTTCGAACCCGTGCGAATGTGGAGGGCGTTGTGTTGAGTTTGCAGAAACGCTCTGGAGTCCGCCTGGATGAAAAGCCTTGGACCATGCTTTCAATGCACCTCTGGGATGGTAAGCACGTCGTTGAAATCGCTGCTTTTGGTTCGAGCATTACTGGGCAAATGGAGTCGATTCGTCCAGGGGATGAACTTCAACTCATGGCGGCAGAATTAGGCTGGCGGGCTGGTTTGCCTCAATTGAGAATGGATACAAGAAAGACCAGGCTCACTTTGAAGCCCAAGCCAAAATCATCTTAGAGTTTAAGAAGGCTCGATGTTAGACATTGAGTTATGCCTGTCCGTCTTGCTATTCCTGAAGTCGATGAGGTTGGGCCTTTCAATCGCTTAAGCGCTAGTCAGGTCAATGCTTACTCTTCGTGTCCACGGTTGTGGTTCTATGAAAAAGTACGGCGTTTCAAGATGCCTCAAATTCCAGTGCTCTTTGTCGGTCGTGCCGTTGAAGAAGCCTTTTGCCGCATGTTGCAGGAGACTCCTGCCTTACTTGTTGCCAATGCATCGGGGGAAACCTTAGCAAATATTCCTCTTGACCCAAATGGGGTGCCATCGCGTGAAACTGGGATGGTCTGGCCTGCAGATCGTTTGTTAGCTTTGCCTGAAAATATGTGGCCAGAGGACCTTGATGGACTTCGTACATGGGCTCAACAACGCTTAGGCATTCACCTACCACGGGCATTGAATGATATGAAAATGGAATGGGAAAAGGACGAACGTAAGGCCGGAGATTGGTCGAGCGTCGATTCTGGACGTTGCTTGGAGATGTGCCTTAAGGGCCTTGAAATGCACCTCGCACAGGTTGAGAGGTGCTATGGTGCTGAAGGCGGGCCCAACCTTCAGCAATGGCGTGCAGGGGAACGGCCTCAATGGCCTTCGCCGGATGGGCGCAGTTACAGCCTTCCATTCCAACACCCGCTGGCTCAAGAAGGGCCTGTGACTTGGGTTGAGGCCTGGGAAGTCGCACGGCCTTGGTTTGTTGATCCGAATGCAGGTAAATTTGCAATGAATGCGATTCATCCAGAACATTGGTTCCAAGGTGAATACGATCTTATCTATCGCTGGGACAATAAAATCAACATTGTCGATTTGAAGGCGAGCATAGGGGCGGGGGACCGTTCCGGAAATTATGTCGAACAACTGCGGATGTATGCTATGCTTTGGTGGGTCACCCACGAACGAAAGGAAACGGTGGATGCGCTGGAGATCTGGTACCTTGGTGCTGATGTGATTAAACAAATCGATGTCCCAACCATCGATGAAATGAAAGCAATGGAATCTGATTTGAACAGCCTCTGGCATCAACTCAAGGCCACGAAGCCAAGCATGGAGGAATGCCCACCAGAACCATCACCGATGCGTGGCTTTGCACCGGGTGGCATCGCTGTTCAAGCTCCGAAGACAATCCGTTGTTCCCGCTGTGATTGGAACGCTGTGTGCCCGGGGGGTGAAGGTCCAAGTGAACTGCCAGAAGGTGGTTCAGTGCGCTTGCCGGGGTCCTCTGGTTCCTTCGACTTGACCGCTATTGGTTCACTTGAGCCTCGGATGACATTGATCGCCGAGGTGTTCAGTGTGCTTGGTGGAGGTGAAGGAAAGCGCCCGACGATCAAAGTGACTCAGAGCGGCCACTTTGCTCAATTACAATTGCTGGTCGATACCCACCAAGACGGTCAACCGGCTTGGCCTCAGGACCTGGCAAAAGGCGACCGCGTGAAATTGGACGGTGTGGTGCCTTCTGCAAATTACAAAGGGGAATTGCAACTGAAAGTTGATCCACATGCCATTGTTGTTCATGCAGGGGAAAATGAAAACATGAGCACTTCCCTGTTGGACTTCAGAGCCCGTTGGAATGTCACTGGACGACTGGTGTATCGATTTGAAAAGAAAGGCGTCGGGCGGAACGGTAAATCATGGCACAGAAAAGGCATGATGCTCTTGGATGCAACAGGCTCAATGAAAGTTGAAGGATGGGCTGCTGATTGGGGTCCCCAATACGATCTTGCAGAAATCGGAGACACCTTGGTTGCTGCGAACATCAGTTTGGACGCTTGGGCCACCGATATCAAAGGTCAAATCAATCGCAATTCAAAAATCCAAATCACTGAGCGAGTTGATCGTGAAGATTAACCGCCTGACGACACTGTTGTGACCAACAATGTTGTTTCAGCATTCAGCGTTGTAGCATGAGGGAGAACAACACCTTCGAAACTTACAATCACAGTGGATGCAAGGATGCCGGCCTGAGCCAATGCGGCTCGGACAGTGGTGTTCTCGGCACACTCAACGGCTACGTCATGGTCTCGGCCTTGGAAGCGCACCTGCATGCCTACCTGTCATAGCACCATGCTTATGACGGTGGCGCTGAACCACACATTACGGCCGAGATCGCATAGCCCGGTATTGCGGTGGATTCGAAATCCACTGTCCCTTGGACACGGGAGTTCAAATCTCTCTCTCGGCGCCAATTGATTGATCAATGACCAACTTGCCTCACATGTAGAAGGCATCGGGTGATTCTGATAGTTCTGAAACATAATCTTCTTTGTTTTTAGGAGCAAGGGCTGCCAGTTTTTCAGTCAGCATGGCTTGAGCATCAGCAGGAAGCGCGATTCCAAGATCAAACCAACCATCCAGAGCTTCAAGCAGTCGTTGGGATGCAAAAACATCGCCACTTGCTCCAACTGTCGTGGCTATGGCGCACGCGGAACGAACACCGTACAGTGGTCCCACTGAAGCCATCAATGCCGTAAGTCCAATGGCGCCAGAACGTGGCTCATCCCGCCGTACATCAACGCTTGATGCTTCAAGATCAATACGATGTCCTGCGCTCGATGGGACGACGAAGCATTCCTTCCTTGTTGGTCCATCCATCAGTCCAGCAAGCACGTAGAGTTCCTTGACTCCTTGTTCAGAAAGCCATGACATCAAGGCATGAGCCATGCTGCCCTGATGTTCGGGTTCGAGGGGTTGTGAGGTGCCTGTGAGTGTAAGTAGACGGACTCCTGTCGATGACTCTATAGCGCAAAGCGACAGGTGTGGTGGTGAGAGCAAACCATTCTCGTCCAACATGGCTAATGGTGGGAGTGCGGTGTGGTGCAAGCGCGCTAATTCAGTGCACTGATTGACTTGGGTCAGCCCTTCAAGTGCGGCTTTCCCTACATTGCCCACCCCTGGCAGTGCGAACAACATCATCCGATGATCACCAAGGGTGTTGGGCTGTTGAATCCATTCGATGTGCAATCCCATAATTCCTCGAACGAATCGCGCCGCGCTATAATGTTTGATGTTCAAAATGGCTCACTGGGCCCATTTGGGCACGGTGATGTTGAGTGCGAGGCTTTCACTCTTCTTCGGACGCCACATGGGCATCTTTCATTTCTTGAAGCGGAGGGAGCGTCGGTAGGCCTTCGGTCCATTCAGGTGATTCGACTTGGTACATCTTCCGGCGGATCGGGGCTCTGTTGTCTTCTGGCGACCACTTCAAAGGAGCAGCAGCTTGAGCTGTTCCACCGCATGCTGGGCATGTTGTGGCGAGGGTCCATGCTTGGCAGGTCAGGCATTGTTGGAGAATTTGTCGAGCCATATGTACACCACTTTTTGTTGATTACTCACTCACGGTATGCTTCTGCTTCGCCACCAGCTGCTGTGACATGATCGAGCGAGGCGCTCGTCACTTGTTCCCACAAGGCTTCGGCGGTTTTGAAGTCAGGAGCCCGCAATTCGATTCGGTATTCAGGTGCACCATTGTAATGGCAGGTAATTTCAATTTCTTCTTCTTCAGAAGTATGAGATTCTGCAGCCATCAAGGCGTCACGGATCACTTCAACGCCATTTGTAGTGTTGATGCTGAGTGTGAGGGTGCCGCGGATTTCAACGAATGGAGGAATGATGTTCTCCATTGCGAGTTCAATGAAGGGTTGCAGCCAGTCGCCTTCGAATCCGGCGTCTTGGAGGGAGCCTTCGTTCATGGCTGCTTCTTCGAAAGCAGTGTACAATCCACCAAAGGCATCGGCTAATTCTTCAGCGGAAGAAAGGATTTCTGCAGCGTCCCATCCGACCTTTTCGCCCAAGACCTTGAGCAATTGATGTGCACGTTGTTCGTTCTTCCATTCTTGTAGGCGATCTCTGCGGCGTTCTTCTGAGACCGATTTGAGAGACAGTTCCAGGGATGTGCCATCCTTTCGGGTCCGCATCACCTTGCAGATCAAACGCTGTCCTTCTCGGACAAAGGCACGGATGTTTTTGACCCACCCGCTTGCGATTTCACCAATAAAGATGAATCCTTCAACACCCGTAAATTCATCAAGGGAGACATAAGCCCCATTTTGCTTTACGGTTGTGACCGAAACCACAACAAGTTCGCCTTCAGAAGGTGTGCTGGATGATTTAACAGAAGGCATGGAGGCTCAGCCTCCTTACTCGAGTGCTTCAACAACAGTGCAACCAATGAGATCGGCTTTGCCGCCAGATGGATTGGTGAGTGTAGCGCCACAAACGTTGCAGGATACAACAGTGGTCGCTCGGGAGAAGATGGTTGTTTCATTGCTGCAATCTCTGCAGGCGACTTTGAGGAAATTCTTTGCCATGGTATTCATCTCACTTGTCAATCAATTCAAACTTCTTGGCACGTTGGCAAGGAGCATAATGCGCCTTACCCGTTTCTGTGCAACGGAAGAGAATGTTCACTCGCTTGGTTGGCTTCTCACGGCCTTCAGGCTTTGGACGTGGGAAACCACGGTAACCAGCCATAACACGGCGGAACCGGCGCTGACCCCAGCGAAGTTCGGATGCGCGCTTTTTCTTCACACGCTCGACGGTATGCATAGTGTGCTTGCCAGCCGACGGACTGTAACGCTTTACTTGACGAGGCATTTTCACCATAAGAGCACCTTAAGCATTCGGTCCACCATAGTCGGGTATTTAGGAATGCCGCATCGCACATTGCCATGGAACCAAGCCACTGCGTATAGAAATCGGGGTCGCTTTGATAAGAACAACGGCAGAGCAACCCGTATGGAGGCGATGGCAGAAGCTGCCCTTTGGTTTTGGCTTCCCACTGTACTGGTGCCCTTCGGCATCTGGATTTCACTTTCTTCTAAAGACACCATGGGACGGGCATTTGGACGTTGCCTCGCTTTCTTAGGACTCGCTGGACTTTTGCTCTCCCCCTGGACCGTGCCATCATCACCGTCGAGTGAGGCTGGGCACTTGTTGGGTTTCATTGTCGGGCCATCAGCACTGCTTCTGGTTGGGCTGTACTTGATTGCGTTCTCGGGCAATGTACCCGTCGGACGACTTCCCAAAAGCGATCGCCGCTTGGGTGTTGCAGCGACCATGATCGGATTTGTTTGGTTTGCAAGCATGCATTGGTGGAACCTCACGCCAACTCTGAACGGTGAAGTGAACCGTTATTGGCTCGTGTTTTTACCAACATTCCTTCTTTTGCTGACATGCCTTTGTTCCGGTGCGGCATTGTGCCTCAGGGTCATTGGTCTTCAACGAAGCACGGAAGCAAAGGTGCTTTGGTTTCTTTCAGGATTTGTCTTCCTCATGCTTGTTCTGGCGATGACCATCGACGGCCATTCGGTTGATTCTGCCTCGTTCCGATACCACCTATGGCTTGCCGGCTCCGACCTCCTTGGGACAGCAATTGGCCTTTCCATCTCGATTTTGGTGTTTGGTCTTGTCATTTATTGGCATGAACGTGGCTTGCCTGAACCACAATCCGTCAACCCCCCTACAGGTAAGGAATTAGATTTTGTAGCTAACATTGTGGCAGCCAACCTTGGAGGTGGTGAAGATGAGTGATGGTAAACTTGGCGTCACCTGGCGGGCCATGCTTGTTGCTTTCCTTCTGCCGTTGGTCTCTGTATGGGCTCTGGACCTCACCCTTGGTGGATCTGTCGGGGCTGGTATCGATAGCCTCCCCCGGTTTGGGAACGCAGTGTTGACCTCCTATACGCTCGGTTCTTTCCTCCTTCTTGGTAACCTCTTTTTCTATGCAGACTCTCGACAGCGTCCTCTCGCTCCTTTGGTTGGCATGTTGGCGGCAGCCTCGATCGGTCTTCTTACGACGGTCGTCTTGCTCAATCAAGGCGATTTATTGATGGAAGACAATGGTTCTGTGCGGGCCCAGGTGCTGTACAACCTCGTTCACATGTTTGTTTCTGCAGGAGCGATTCTTCTTGCACTCGGATTGGCCCTAGGTTCCACTTTTGCTACGATAACGGCTCAAAAAGCGCGTCGAACCATCCTCGAAGAAGAAGAATAATTCTCCAGCAAAGCGAAAACCACCTCCGTTGATTTCATAAGGAGGAGGTCGGTGGCCGACTTGAACAGGTGTTTCTATGTCAAAGGGTACTCCATCCAGAGGTAAGCGTCAGAAGACGGCCCACATTCGATGCCGCCGTTGCGGACGCAGTGCATATCACAAGCAAAAAGCCGTTTGCGCATCCTGCGGCTTTGGCGAAACATCTCGCATTCGCAAGTTCAACTGGGCAAAGAAGTCTCACCGCCCTAAGGCTTGAGTGATTTTTCATTCTCGATGAAGCGGAATGGCTACAAAGCGCCACGATTTGGTTGGGTTGAGGCAACAGCATGTGCGGCATCATCGGTATCGTTGGACGAGCAGGTTACCATGTTAACCAATTGATCTACGACGGTCTTACAGTTCTGCAACACCGCGGCCAAGATGCAGCCGGTATCATGACTGAATGCGATGGTCAATTCCGACTCCGCAAATCGAACGGCCTTGTTTCTGATATCTTCTACACCCGTCACATGCGTCGCTTACAAGGCCACGTTGGTATTGGGCACGTCCGCTACCCAACCGCCGGTTCATCGTCTCGGGCTGAAGCACAGCCATTCTATGTGAATTCTCCATACGGATTGAGTTTAGCTCACAACGGGAACCTCACCAACGCAGATGAATTGAACACCTTGCTGACCGACCGCTTCCACCGCCACATGAACACCAGCAGTGATTCTGAACTCCTCCTGAACATGCTTGCTGTTGAATTAGACCAACGCTCAACCAACATGTCAATCGAGGGTGCTCCCCACCTTGACATCGAAACTGTCTTCGGTGCCGTACAGGGCGTTCATGAAGCCGTTATCGGCTCGTATGCATGTGTTTCTATTCTCTCAGGTTATGGCTTGTTAGCTTTCAGGGATCCTCACGGAATTCGGCCAATGGTGTTTGGAAAGCGCGAAATTGGTGAAGAAACTGAATGGATTGTCGCCAGTGAATCCGTGGCCATCACTGCTCTCGGCTTCGAAGTTGTTCGTGACGTGGCTCCCGGTGAAGCAGTCTTCTTCTCGAATTCTGGTCATTTCTTTGCTCGTCAATGCGCAGAACCTGTCGAAGCAGCACCGTGTATTTTCGAATACGTCTACTTTGCCCGTCCAGATTCAGTCATCGATGGCATCTCAGTCTACAATGCTCGATTGAGTCAAGGAAAGCGCCTCGCTGAACGTATTCTTGCAGAATGGCCCGACCACGACATCGACGCAGTCATCCCCGTACCCGATTCAGGACGAATAGCGGCATTGCAGATGGCTGAGACATTGGAGGTCAAGTACCGAGAAGGCTTTGTCAAGAACCGCTATGTTGGACGAACGTTCATCATGCCAGGGCAAGCCTTGCGTGAGAAATCTGTTCGGCGTAAGTTGAATGCTATCGAGCATGAATTTTCTGGAAAGAACATTCTGCTTGTTGACGATTCGATCGTGCGTGGCACCACAAGTGCTCAAATCATTGAGATGGCACGCGATGTAGGTGCGGCAAAGGTGTATTTTGCATCAGCAGCACCCCCTGTGCGCCATCCAAACGTCTACGGCATCGATATGCCAGCGGTGACAGAATTCATTGCCAATGGGAAGTCCATCGATGAGATCAACGACATCATCGGAAGCGACCGTTTGTTTTACCAGTCGCTCGACGACCTTGTTGAAGCAACCAAGATTGGCGACGCACCTCCAAATCGGTTTGATACCAGCTGCTTCAGTGGCGAGTATGTCACTGGTGACATCGATGCAGCATACCTTGAACGTCTTTTCACTTCGAGGAACGACGCTGCTAAACGAGAATCTTCGGAAGACGACGAAGTGATCGATATGCACAATGACGGATCTTGATTCGCTGTTGATTGCGAACCGCATTTGATGGCCCATCCTCATGATGGTTTGACTGAACACATGGGAGGGATGAGGTTAATTGGCATCAGCGTGTGAAGTTGTTCATGGTGCACACCCGTCTTACGCAGGTCGCGGCCAAGCCTGAACACAAGGTCACTCAATTGTGCCTTTCATCAAGTGGGACTTTCTTGGCATGGGCAGAACAAGGTGGCCATGTTTGCCTTGGTTCACTCTCAGCCACCCATTCCATCGAAGTGACCAGCCGTTGGTCTGCAAGCGGAACGGTTGTCGGCCTTTGCACCCGAGGTGAACGTGCTTATGCGCTCGACGATGTAGACGGCCTGACATGTTTGAATCAGGACGGTGAATCCGTTTGGAGCGTTGATGTTCCTGGTGGCGGTTTTTCACTCCATCAAGGGCCGAATGACATGGCTGTTATCGATGCACTGGGCCGTTTGCACCGTGTAGGCTATGATGGGTCCTTCACCAATCTTTCAAAGCGCTTTGACGGCGTGATTAAGTCAACCTTTGTCGGGATCTATCTTGTTCTGGCTCACGAAGACGGGCGTGTTCAGTCCCTCAAAGGCTCAGAGGTTGTTTGGCAACGAACAACACGTGGCGAGGTTGGCGAAGCAATCACCGCCCTCGGAGCAGATACAGCCGGTCACCTGGTTCTTGGTCGAGAAGGTTACGCCCTTGTCGATGGCGATGAAGAAGCTCTTGAGATGGAAACATGGTGCCTTGAAGGTCAAGGTTTGCTCGAACGAAGTGACCTTAGCACCCGTCTGACGCATTGTGTTCCTGGCTATGGTGGCGTCATCTGTGGTTTTGATGATGGCCGTGTAACCTGTTACAAAGAAGGGGCGCATCGAGATTTGCTGAAGACAAATTATGCTGTCCAAAACATACTGGTCCGAGGGAAGCACGTCGTCGTATCCTCATGGTTCTACTTATTCGGGACCACCGAGACTCAAGACTCATGGAAAATCGAACATCAAGGCATGCCAACCCTCCTTGTCGGTTCTGCAGAAGGCGAGGTGTGCTTGTTTGCAGGTGAAGACCAAAATGACTGGACCGATCCAGAACCGATCGGTTCTTTTTCCCTGACAGCCGACATGATTGAGACGGACCCATCGGAGTTGACCACGTGGTTTGCAGATGGCCCTGTGGCAAAAACTCTCTCGGCTGAAGAGATATATAGAGTCGATGACTCAGTGGATAAACTTCTCACCGAAGAGGAGCGAAAGATGCTTGGACAACCCGTGACCCACGATCTTGAGATGCTTCAAGATGCGCTTGGTGAATCCATCCAAACGGACCTTGATTCAGAACAGATGGGCACCCTCAATGTTGATTCGGAAAGCCTGCTTGAAGCCATGGACGATGCGATGTCCAACATGGCTATGATGCCTGATGAGGATTTATTTGACGCTCTGAATGAGCAAGTCGTTGCCCCCATTGCTCCTGTGCCGCGAGCTGGTGATGATCGGGAACTTGTCTGCGATGAAGATGGCACTTGCATCGTTGTTCTCGATGGATTAGCCAGTGAAGATGCTCAAAACCGAATTGTAATGTGGTCTTGGGTCGACGCTACGGGCAAAGAAATAGCAACGCAGCCACAGGTGAAAGTTCGTCTTTCTGCTGGAATTCACCGGTTTGAGTTGCGAATTTGCGACAGTGAAGGGCGTTGGTCGAGCGATGCCCTCCAACTCACGTTAAAGCGGGCTTAGACTGATGAAGGAGTGCTCTGTCGGAGTTCCATGGCCATCGTTGATCCCTGGGTGGAATACTTCTTTGTTGGAGCCCTCCAAATGCGATGTTCGGTGGTGACTGACCGCTTGACGGGTGACACTGTGATCATCGATGGAGGCAGTGAACCTGAACGCCTCATCGCATGGATTGACCGATTTGATGGGCAAGGGCCTGACTGGTCGAATGGACCTTCGGACCGCTCTGAATTTGAAGACCTTGACCAGCCAGAACGAAAAGTGGTGGCCTTGATCAACACTCATGCCCATTTTGATCACAGCGGTTACATACCAGACTTACTGCTCCACTATCCAGTCAAATGGTACCTCCATCCAGATGACACCTATCTTCAATCCTTAGCGCAATCTTCAGCCCGCCGCTGGGGATTCGATGCACCGGTACCTGCACAAGCAGATGAGCCATTGATCGAGAAGGAAACCATGGGGTTCGGTGCTCTGAAATTTACCATTCTTCACACCCCGGGTCACACACTGGGTGGATGTTGCCTCAATTTGCTTGTGGAGGGTGGGCCAGATCATTTGTTTGTTGGCGATACCCTCTTTGCAGGCTCAGTAGGGCGCACCGATTTACCTGATACGGGTGGGGATTTCAATGTCCTTGCCACTTCGATTCATACGCAATTGTGGCCGCTTGCTGCAGACACGATTGTCTATCCGGGGCATGGTCCTCTGACCACAATTGGACATGAGCGTGCTACGAACCCGTTTGTTGGGGAGGGAGCAGGTGCTCAAGGCTCCTATGGACGTGGAAAGTACGCCTGATCACGCCATCATTCCAGCAAGTGTGGTCTGAAGAACGGGGAGGGCTTCTTCCCATGTTGCAACGATTCCGTAATCGGCATGTTGGAAGATTGGTGCGTCAGCATCTTTGTTGATGGCGACGATGTACTTTGAGGATCGCATACCAGCAAGGTGCTGAATGGCTCCGGAAATACCAACGGCGATGTAGAGGTTTGGGTTGACTGTTTTTCCAGTTTGACCGACTTGCATCGAGTGGGGAATTGCTTCCCAAGTATCCACAGCAGCACGTGAAGCACCAACGGCAGCTCCGATGGTGTCTGCAATGGCTTCCAAGTGAACAAAGTTGTCAGGCGATCCCATGCCTCTTCCACCTGAAATGATGATGTTGGCTTCAGCGACATCGAGTCGTTGAGAGGCTCGAGCCATGAATTCTTGCACAGCGGTTGCCATGTTTCCAGTTGTGTCGACGACAGCAACATCGCAAGAGCCACCGCTAGGTGCGGCATCGAATACGTTTGCTCGAACACTGATCACAGCAGGGCCATCAAGAGCGACAGTCTGCATTGCTTTTCCAGAATAAACCGGAGAAGTCAATTGATTTCCATCGATAGCAACCACATCTTGGACGACTGAAATGTTCCTTCGAGCTGCGATACGTGCTGCAAGGTCTTTCGATTGTGGTGTGGCCGATGTTAGGATTGTTCCAGCAGGGGCGATGGCGTCAATTGCCGAGGCCCATCCTGCTGCATCATAATGGTTGAACACATCTGATTTGGCTGCGATGACTTTGCTTGCTCCTTGAATGGATGCAGCAGCATCTGCAACACTGGCATCCGTGCATGGCACGATGACGATTGGTGAACCACCCAAGGCTTGGGCAGCGGTTACAAGTTCTGAGGTTGTGGCGTGGATGGTTCCTTTTGCGATTTCAGCAATAACAATTGTTTCAGTCATATTCTTCACCTCAAATAACGTTGGCCTCATCTCTAAGCAGACGTGCGACTTCAGCAGCAGCAGCTCCTCCTTCGTAGGACTTACCCGCTGGTTTGGCAGGGGGCATCGTGTGTGCCACAATGGCAACGCTGGAGGGTTGAATAGCCACGGATTTCACGTCGACCTTTGCTTTCTTAGCTTGCATGATTCCCTTCACATTTGGTTTGCGAACCTTCATGTTTCCTTTGTCACATGAAATAACGGCTGGAATTGGAACGGAGATTCGAGCATCGCCGCCTTCGCTTGGAGCGACGACGGTAATGCCGCCATCGAAAGCCACTGCGGTGACGTTTGAAACTGAAGCCCATCCCATGCGCTCTGCTAGGCCTGGACCTGTTGAGCCAGCACCTGTGTCTGCTGCAGATTTACCGCAATAGACAACTTCTGCACCAAGTTCGCTAAGAACTGATGCAATGGCGGTTTGAAGAGAGTTTGAATCGTGATCTCCATCGCTGTCAATTCGAACGATGTGATCAACACCAATGGCTTTGGCGTCCTTGAGCACCTTGTCAGCACCAGCGCCTCCAAGCGTCAATGCGGTCACTTCTCCACCGGTTGCTTCCCGGTGTTGTAGTGCAACTTCCACAGCGAACTCGTCGTAGGGGCTCATCACTTTCTTGACTGCCGAAAGGTCCACACGGTCGCCGGAAACGACGATTTTAGCATTGGTATCAGGGACTTGCTTCACGAGAACGATGATGTTTACCATAGGGGTCACGCTCCTCTTCAAAGAGGGGATGATTCCTTCGACATGAAAGGGATTGATGAACCTTAGCCCTCAAAAGATTTGCATAAGGGGGTGAGAATTTGATGCTCCAACCGAAACATTTGATAGCCGTCGTTGTTATCTTCAAGTTCCATGTCGATGAAGAAACACACAGAGCCCACGGATGAAGAACAGCGTCTTCTTGCAGCATGGCGTACATTTTTTGAAACTCACTGCAAAGCCGACTTTGCTGCTCTCGCCGAGATTGAAGACAGCGTGTGGGGCTTTGAGATTCAATGGGACGTTCTTGAGGCACATCAAGGCCTTGGCCTTGCCTTCATGAGCGACCGCCAGAAGTGCCTTGATTCAGGGACCCTCGTACTGGAGGAGCAATTCGCTCTTCACAACCTGGAACCCCGTCCAGTCATTCGCATTGCCGGATTTTCAGAACTCAACCGATATCACATCGAAGACTTGCGAATGCGCGACCGAACCCGTTTCCTCCGCTTTGATGCAGTGGTTCACAGCATCAGCCGAGCGATGGGTTGGTTGAAGCGTTCGGCTTATTCATGCCGTGAATGCAAGCATGAATGGATCGAAAAGGAACAACTTGCTCGTGCTCGAAGAAAGTTGGAGATCTGCCCTATGTGCATGAAAAACGGTATCGCCTTTTTGCGCGATGGCGGCAAGCACGAAGACCTGCCAGATCCTCGAAACTTTGGCATGGACCTTGAGCGTAACTATTACGAAGATGTTCAATACATGGAATTGTTTGATCCGAACAGTTTGCGCAACGATGAACTTCCTGAAGATGTCCCGACCATCATGGCGGTTGTGTCGGATGAATACGTCAATCAATTCCAACCAGGGCAATGCTTGACTGTGAATGCAGCCATTGGTTTGGATCATTTACCATCACGAGATTATCTTCGCGACACCCGGCGAATCCTTCGTTTGGATGTGCACAGTGTCGAAGAGGGCTTCTCGCTCCATGAAGAGTGAGTTCACTTCCGCAAACGGTTCACGGCTTCCAATGTTTCTGGTTTTGCTTCGAAGTGGGCAGCAACCGCTTCCAAGCCTCGGCTGATGCCTGCTGCGACACCCAACTTTGCATCGAGTGGGTGAAGTGTGCCATCGGTGACCGCTGCTTTGAACGCTGCCAAGTCGGTCCATGTTGATGGTTCGCCAAATTTAGGATTCGGCGTCACGACGATCTCCCCCCATTCAGGCAATACGACATGTTCAGCGAGTTCATAGACTGGAGAGTGCTCATCTTCAGGGTTGAGGTAAGCATGCTTTTTCATCTTGTTTCGCAGGATGTTTTCAGCATCGTGCAACAAAATCGCACCTGAGGGGTCTGATTTGCTCATCTTGTGATCGAAACTTTCCATCCGTGTCCCAGTTGCTTTCAGAGAGGAGATGATGGGTGTGTGGAGGCAGGTGGCTTTTGACCAACCCCACTTTGTGGCGACATCGCGCATGAACATGTGCGCTTTGCGTTGGTCCATCCCGCCAAGTGCGATATCGATGTTCAGCTCGAAGATGTCACTCGCTTGCATTGCTGGGTAATAGAATTTGGAAAGGTCATGATCTGAAGAGGCTTCATCCCGGCCCATGATGGTGAATGTTTTTCTTACCATTGCGAGGGTTGCACCTTTCGAGCAACGAAGGACTCGGGCCCAATAATCGCCATTGTCCATCAGGGTCGATGCCCACAGGAACCGCAACTGTCCGGGCCCATCGCCCTCTTCGGGATGGCCGAGAAGGGCTCGGAAGGTTTCTTCCATGTACGTAGCCGTGGTTTGGATGTCGTCCATCACGCCGTTGAATTTATCGTTCACCCAAGCATGCCAATCAGCCAAGAAGACCAACACATTGGCATCAGCATCGAGCATTCTTCGCAATTGCAAGGAGAGGACCTTCCACCCGATGTGTGCTTTCCCTGATGGTTCAAAACCGACATAGCAACGAATTGTACCATCGCCACCAAGACTGGTCGAGTCAGCAAGGCAATCCACCAGATGGGAGATCCCTACGGTTTCATCAACGCTTCCAACCATCAAAGCAAGGCGCTTTTTTGACTCTTCATTTAACTCAGCGATTCTTGGGCACTGTTCCATGTAGGGTTGAAGGACGGCTACGATGTCCATACCATCCACCTCAAGTGATTCAAAGTAAGTCGTTGAGTTTCTTGACCTTGCCTTCTGAAGGGGCAGTGCCGGCGTCGATCATTGTTTGGAGTTCGTTGATCATGGCGTGAGCTTGATCAATGGTTTCCTGTGTGAGGCTGTTGCTCATTTCCATGGACTTGTGGGCCATTTTGATGGCTGAACGGGCCTTGGAGAATTTCTTTCCTTCTTCCTTGGCTTTGTCACCACGTTGTTTTGGCGTGTATCCGGTTGCTTCGTCTAAGAAAGAGGAATACCTTTTGCGAGACTCCATTGCTTCATCACGACCACCTTCTGCACTGAGGAACTGAGAGAGTTCGGTGCCTTTGAGTTGTTCAACATCAAGCGCCAGTTTACCGTCGCTGCCAAATTCGCCACTGATGCGAACCATGATGCCATGCGTGCCGGTGAAAACTCCACTTGCATCAACTTGTAAGTCATTGAAATATTGGGCTGCTAACTTCGATAGTCCAGCATTGCCGCCCATTTTTTTTTCCAAACCGCGCTTAACTGCGAATCGCTCCATACCCGGTCCAAACCGCTCTTGAACATAAGGCTCACCGTGCGGGATGGCGCCCTTAGAGCGTTGATAACTTTTTTTCTGCGGTCGGAGGGGTTTTGTCCTCCAGCACGCTGGCCAATCCATGCGAAAGTTGCTCTTGGCCTTGACAATGCTGCTCCTGATGCTTGTACCGAGCGTTCCAGCAGAGCCTGAGTCGTTGATTCAACTCAAGTTGGAAGGCACCCTTGAAGATCAGGACATCGGCATTAACACAGGTTCAGTTTCCCCTGATGGCCTTACCGTTTTAATCGCTGGCGAAGATGGATATGCTCGCCTCCTCTCTGCGCCGAATGCAGGTGACCGAAGCGGCGACATTGAATTGAATTCAGGGCGCTCTCAATCCTTCAATGACGTCGCATGGCATCCTCGTGGCAACACGGCGCTGATGGCAGGTGATGTTGGCATGGCAATGCGATACTCTTCCGAAGACTACAGCATCGGTCCAGTCAATGGTTCGGGTGCTGTTTTTGGACTTGATTTGACAACCGTCGAATGGCGGCCAGCAGGCGATTACGCCTACTTTGGTGCGGTGGACGGCAGCATTTGGCAATTTTCAGAAGGAACCGGCTTGGTTGCTCTCGAAGGGAGCGGGAACTCGGAAGTAACCGACATCTCCTGCCACCGCCAAGAGAACATTTGTATTGCCACCACCTTGAGCAACGGAATGGCCGTCATCGATCAAACTCATGGCATCACATTCCTTTCAGGCAGCAGTTCACAAACCTGGATTGGCGTTGATTGTGCAGACCCTACCCTCAATGAATGCGTTGGATTTGCGAGTGGATTGAAAACTCAAGCCATTCGTTTGGATTTGGTTGATGCCAGTAAATCAACCACCGAGAACCTCATGCAGTATGGATCGCTTTCGGGCGATTTCACAGCTGTATCCCGTGGACATGACGGGAGCACACTCATTCACATGGCACCCTTTGCAACCGTTCGTCAACAACCGCTGATCTCTGAGGCTTTCGCTCAGATCATCGCAGAAGATGCAGTGGATTGGGATCCAGTTGTCGCTGGTCGCTCAATCTCTGTTGTTTGGGAAAATGGGCATCGTGAAGGATTCATCATCACCTCGTTCGGCAACATCGTGTCCTTTTCACCGGATGTCGGGGTTGAAGTCGATAACAGCCTGATGACATTGGCAGTCCTCGCAGCAGTTGTTGTAGCAGTGCCAGGAACAATCCTGGGGCTGATTTACATGAACAGCAAAACCATGCAACGTTGGTACATGAATTGGCGAAACCGTTCCAAGGACTGAATTGCTTTCATCGACGGCAAAGAGGGTTAGGTTCTTGAAGCGCCTCTGTTCACCAACAGATGAGAGGGTCCTATGGAACCATACGAAGGCGTTGATTTTTACGATATTGAAAGTCTCTTGACTGAGGAAGAAATCATGATTCGCGACATGGTCCGTGATTGGGTCGATGAAGCAGTTCTGCCCAAAATCGAACACGCTTGCGCAGAAGGGATTTTCCTCGATGAATGGCGGGTTGCATTGGGCGAAATGGGTGTCTTAGGCGCTCCGCTCAAAGGCTATGGCTGCCCAGGACTTTCCTATGTGGCCTACGGTCTGATTTGCCAAGAACTCGAACGTGGCGATTCTGGCCTTCGTTCCTTCGCTTCAGTTCAAGGTTCCCTCGCTATGTACCCAATTTGGGACTTTGGCTCAGAAGAGCAAAAAAACTACTATTTGCCTAAGTTGGCTTCAGGTGAATGGATTGGATGCTTCGGATTGACCGAACCAGATTACGGCTCCAACCCTGGTGACATGATCACCAAGGCAGAGGACATGGGCGACCATTACTTGCTGAACGGTGCCAAAATGTGGATCACAAACGGTTCAATAGCACATGTAGCTGTTGTTTGGGCGAAACTCGACGGCGTGATTCGAGGATTCATCGTCGAAAAAGATGATCAAGGCTTCACCGCTCCTGAAATGAAGGGAAAGCATTCTCTCAAAGCGTCGGTGACAAGCGAACTTGTCTTCCAAGATTGTAAGATCCCAAAGGACCGCATGCTTCCAGACGTCAAAGGGCTTCGAGGTCCTTTCTCGTGCTTGAACAACGCCCGCTTCGGTATTTCATGGGGCGCACTCGGTGCAGCAATGTCGTGCTTTCACAGCGCTAAGACATACTCCCTTTCCCGTATCCAATTCGACCATCCAATCGCCTCCTACCAACTTGTTCAAAACAAATTGGCATGGATGCTACGTGAAATCACAAAAGGCCAACTTCTCGCTTACCACCTTGGCCGAAAGAAGGACGAAGGAACATGGATTCCTGAACAAATATCCCTTGCCAAGATGAACAACGTCGATGTGGCATTGGAAATCGCTCGTGTTGCACGGGACATTCACGGTGCCAACGGTATCCTAGATGAATACCCAGTGATGCGCCATATGGCAAACCTTGAATCGGTCAAGACCTATGAGGGAACTCACGATATTCACAACCTGATCATCGGACGTTACATCACAGGAATCCAAGCATTCACGCGAACCATTTGAGTTCCTTGGCTTGTGTTGGCTCACAACGATTCAACCTCTCGCAAAGATCAGGTGTGAGTTTCAAAACGGCTCAAACCTTATCGTTTAGCGATGAGTAAGCGTTGATATGGTCGAAATTAAATGCCCTCATTGTGATGAAGCCATTGAATTAGATGACGGTGATTTGGGATTGTTTGAATGCCCATTGTGCCAAGAGGATTTCGAATGGAACCCTCAAATGACCCTTGCCCATGAAGAATTATTCAGGCCGTTGGATTTTTGGATTGGTTCACTGGTCCCCTTCCTATCTACCTGCATGGGCCTGTTTCTTTCACTTGTTCTTTTAGAAGGCTGGGATATTCTCTTCGGGGGGATGATTTCCATTGGGCTTTGGCCAACCGTAGCCATTGGAATCGGTATTTATGGAGTTATGACAATGCGTAGATTGTTGTGGTTAGGTGCAGCAGCATCGCTTGCAATTTCAGGGACCATCTTCTTGATCTTCTTGATGTTCATGTTCATATCGTGACGGAGATGTCGTCCTGCTTAGAATGAAGCGCCTGATAACAAGAGTACCAAAGAGAACATTCCTGCCATTGTCACGGTTCCGACAACTACGATGTTGACAATGGTCCAGGTCTTTCCGGTCTGATAGGTGTCGTTGTGTTCGAGCATTTTTAGGTAAAAAATGATTTCAAAAACCAGTGCGGTGTTAAAGAACAAACAACACATTAATTCTCCTCCAGCCATAATTTTCCCATCCCCGTCAAGAACTTCAAAATAAAATGCGACAAAATAGATCAGGAAACCAGTTAGAAAGAGGCCAGTGCTCGCAACACGACTCATATGCTTGAATTTCGGCACAGCGAGCGGGACAACATGTTGCTCCGTTTGAACGGGCCGGACAATTGTACCTGCTTGTGATTGATGTTGAAGAGCCACAGGATCGGGTGACTGTTCGACTTGGCCCCAAAATTGTCGCTCTTGAGGATCAGGCTGCATATGCCTCTTAGGCGCAGTAGTGTCATAGCATGTTCGCTTCTTCAATCTCCGATACAAACCACAAGCGTTCACACCTCAGTTTAGCGAGTGTGCACCGATGGGGTGCGAAGAAACGTGTTCCATTCAAACCGCGGGGAGCAGTCCAATTCGTGCAAGACCGCCCCAGAGCGGGTCAAGGAAGGCTGGAAGCAGGCGGTGGCGCATGTAAACAGCAGCAGCAAGGCTGATCTTCTGCACTTTGTTGAGTTTGACACGCTGGGTGAACACGTCACCCTGTTGCTTCTCGATCTGTGCCAAGATTTTGTCGTAGAACGCAATCATAGCGGCGGGTGAATAACGGGTTCGGCGAGGAAGCAGTGGCAACAATTGTCGGGCTTCTGCCAAGTAGGTGCGTGCTCGTCGAGCATAGTCTCTGCAGTAGGGCTCCCATTGCTTGTTCAACACAACTTGTCCACCAAGTTCATCCTCATTGATGCCATTGGCTTCCAATTCTCCAAGCGGGAGGTACACTCTGTCCCGTTGAATGTCTTCCCCAACATCCCGGAGAACGTTGGTGAGTTGCATGAAAATGCCCCATGATTCAGCGAACTTCTTGGCACGAGGGTCTTCATATCCGTAAATTTCGATGCACATCAAACCGACCACAGAGGCGACACGGTAGCAATAGATGTACAGTTCATCGAAACTTCGGTAACGGTTGTTGTAGAGGTCATCTTCCATGCCAGAGATCAAGTCGTCAAACACTTCCCTGCCAATGGAATACCTGTCCACTGTTTCTTTGAGCGCAAGGAACACAGGATCGGTTGAATAGACTTCAGAATAACAGGTTGAGAGTTTCTTACGGAAGAAGAACAACTGTGTGATTTTGTTGAGGTAGGCTTCTTCATCCAAAATGCTTCCTTGATCTTGCAGGCTTTCGAGTTGTTCTCGGTAAGCAACTGCTTCAGGGTCCATTTCGCCCATGCTTCCAGGGAATCGGTCAGCCCAATCACCGTCTGCGATGTCATCGGCTCTTCGGCAGAAAGCATAGACTGCGCACATGGCGTTGCGTTGTTCATCTGGGAGGTACTTGAACGAGTGATAGAAGTTACCAGCTTCCCGCATTGTGAGTTCCTCACAGTATCGGAATGCTAATTTCATAAGTTCTTGAGGTGGGCGATCAGACCAGATTGGAGCATCAAGGTGTTCGAAGGGATCGACGAGTTCGTTTTTCTCACCGACGATACCAATGAACGTGGCTCCTTCTCGGAGTGCTTCCATTGCCGTAACGCTCACAGCCTTGACAGCATCTCTTGCCAGCATGACACCGGCTCGAACGTGGTCGAGAGCGGTCATTGACTGCTTTTCTTCGCCTTCCGTTCGAGTTGTGGCGTTCCCTTTCAAAGGGAACAACAAATCGAGTGGTTTCCGGCGTTCAAGCATGTTGACCACTTGTTGCTCATGGGTTCCCCTTTTTGAGGCCTGCGGAAGTTTGTACCAAGTCCTCCGGTCCGGGTTGTGGATCTTGGACGTGCTTTGATTGTCTAGAATTCCATTTAGATTGAAATGTAACTACTCACTCACTTGTATGGCTACATCACTTTTTGGCTTTCTCAGCCTTCTTCCAAGCACGTCGGGCGCCAAGGAATAATCGCAGTTGTTTGAATTTACTGACCGTCGGTCGCTTCTTCCATGTGTTGTACTTGAGTTTTCGAATTGATTGCAAGATTGCTTCTCCGCCAAGTGTGAACATACGCAGGTCCACTGCCAAGTGCGGATCGACTTTGTCCCAGAGGTCTTTGCCTTGATCAAACCAAGATTGGGCTCGGTCGACTTCGTGTTTCATCATTGCAATCCAACGCTCATCATAGACACGGTTGTTGTAATCCTCTTGGGTGTACCCGTACAGAGCCATCGTTTCAGTTGGGAAGTAAGAGCGGTTTTGTTCAAGGTCACGAGCGACATCCTGCCAATGGTTTGCCAGTTGAAGTGCTGTGCATGTGAAATTACTGATTTCTCTCAGTTTTTCATCATCATGGCCATAGACATACAAGAAAAGATGCCCAACTGGATCGGCAGAATGAACGCAATAATCTCGAAGTTCGTCCCATGATTCATACTGGGTTTTGTTTTGATCGAGCTTGAACGCAGTGATCAAGTCGACATAGGGCTTGAGTGGTATTTTGCAGGCTCGGGAAGTCGCTGCGACAGCGTTGAGGATTGGGTGTTGTGCGGTTCCGGACCAATGCCCCTCTGCAACCGATTCAAGGTCGTTTTGCCAAGCATTCAGCAAGGTAAGACGACCCTCGGTATCAAACGGTGCATCATCGCCGAGGTCATCACCATACCTGCAGAAGGCATAGATGTTCTCGATGTGTTGGCGCACCTCGGCTGGAGTGAAGTAATTGGCAATCAGGAAGTTCTCATAATGAGAACCGGCAATGAGTGTGCAGTAGGCTTGCGCCTCCTCGAGTGATGGGTGTGTCCCCCATCCAGCAAGGTGAACATCCTCACCTTCGATTCGGTGGGTGCCCCAATCAAATTTCTCACCCATGAAATCCCCTCAGTCTCTCCTACTGGTGTTTCTTTTTCAATCCACGCTTATTCCCAAACTCGCCAACCAGGTTCTCTTCGGGCTGGACGAGATGGCCATTCAGGCCAAGCGTCGTCGGTTGAATATGTACGCTTGAGGATGTGAGCTGCTGCCTGCAGTCCTGAACGTGTGGCTCCTTCCATGGTTGAAGGCCAATCGGTTTTTGTCCAGCAGCCTCCAAGGGCGATCCGCTCACTGATGGCATCAGCAGGGGGGCGACCTTCTGCACTTCCCGGCGTTGGGGCGAAGGTTGCTTTCGGAGTTTTGATGATCAGGTGTTCAAACCTCTTTACGTTGGTTTGCTCCGGCCATAGTGCGTCGAGCACCCGGTCAAGTTCAGCAAGAATTTCATCATCCTCCATGCCCATGAATGGAACAGCACTGCTGACTGGAATGGAGAGCCACTGCACACCTTCCTCAACAGGTTGATCCAACTCAGCATTGCGGTTGAAAATGATTTGAATCAAAGGCTCGTCAATCATCACGGCGAAGGTGAAATCTTCTGGCACCCTATTTCCTCTATAGAATGAGTGTATGCCGATAAGTGGTCGGTAATCCATCGAATTGATATTGCGCTCGATTAAAGCGGATTTCTCTTCTAGGTTTGATGCTTTTAGCAGGCGTGCTGTGATATGATGAGGGGTGGTGAAGATGACGTCGGTACACGCAATGCTTTCCTTCGCCAGCCTCACGCTGGTTGGGGCGCCGTTTTCGTGTTCGATGCCCTTTGCGGATGTGTTCAATCGAACTTGAACTCCAGCTTGGTCAAGAGCCTCGAGGTATGCTGGATGAAAGGATTCGGAAAGGTGAGATGTGAAGGCACCGACATCAAAGGCGTCAGCGTCTCCGAACAAACCCTTGTTGAACAACATGCAGGCTTGGGCGGCACTTGCTTCATCCAAATCGATGTTCAAGGCGGCAAGGACAAAAAAGGACCAAAACCGATTGATGGCTTGATCGGTTTGTCCTTGTTCGGTCAGCCATGTTCTGAATGGCATTCCGTCAAGCGCCCATATGTCAGCATGCTTCATGTTGGCGAGGCGTTTTACTGCCTTGCGCATCGCGAGTTTGTCCTTGAACGAAAGGAACGGAAAGGACAACATGCTTCCAATCAGATGGTTTGGTGGTGACAATCGTCCTGAGGCGAGGTTAGCAAACTCTCCCGTGGCGGGAGATGCAAATGGAAGAACGGTTCTGGCCTGAAGTTTGATGGCGTCTTGGCCCTTTGTTCGGCCAACAAGTTGCATGAATCGGTCATAGACTCGGAAACAAGCATGTTGGCAGTTGTCCAATTCCCAACCAGTGCGTGGGTGAGTGACGCTGGACACTCTCCCTCCAAGCACTTTTCGAGCCTCGAGGAGGGTCACATTGCGCCCTGCATCGGCGCAAGCCAACGCAGCAGTAACCCCAGCGATACCGCCGCCAATTACGACCACGTGTTCATCGCCCATGCTCTGGCGACGTGCCTCCGTGAGATGAAGATTGGGATTGAATGAACGCCCACCTGCTTGGTTATTCGGGGGGGGCGGTGCGGCTATATTTTGGTGGTAAAAATGGGAGAATCAACGCAACCCTTTAGGGAGGGTCGCTTAAGCCTTCCAACTGACGGAGGTTGATGTTATGGATTGTGGCTCGTGCGCAGAACTCATTCCCGACGACAGTATTTTTTGTCCAGAGTGCGGTGCAAGGCAGGAAATCTCACGTGCTGGCAGTTTCGCCAACACAGGCTCTGTTGGACTCGGCGGCCAAGAAGTGACCGGTGGTCGAAGCTTCGGCGTCGTCTCTGGCGAGGCAGTTCGTCAACAACGGGAAATGGGCCAAGGACAAGCAGGTGGACTTCCTCCTGAAGTGCTTCAACAGATCGCCATGGGCGTTCAGCAACAACAAAACCTTCCTCAAGGTCAATATCCTCCTCAACAAGGCATGCCGCCCAACCAAATGGGCCAGTATCCTCCTCAACAAGGCATGCCGCCCAACCAAATGGGCCAGTATCCACCTCAACAGGGGATGCCTCCGGACCAAATGGGCCAATACCCACCTCAGCAGGGGATGCCCCCGGACCAAATGGGCCAATACCCACCTCAGGGCCAACCACCTGTGACCAACGTCGGTGGATCCCAATCGGATTTACCTCAACAATCCCGTGGGCCTTCATTGTCGAGCGGCGCTCTGCCTCAAAAAAACCCTGCCAACGTGACCCCCTTCGCCCCTGGCGGTACACTGGTCGGAAGCAATCCATCTTCTTCCCCAACCGATGCTATGGTGAACCGTCTTGCCGATGCTGAGCGAGCCATGAAGGATGAGCGACGCAGTCAATGGCTCAACATCAATCAAACACCAGCCAGCAATGTTCTTGCTTCTCTTGGTGCAGAACTCCCCTCACACTTACGTGTTGAAGAAGGCAACCCCGCCAAAGAAATCATGGCTGGAGCTCTTGGACAAACGACCTCCAACGCACCTGATGAAGCCCTTCTACGCCGCATGTGTGAAGTTGCTGTTCGGCGCGTTGCTCGTAAGCGAGGTGTTGCTGTTGAAACGCCGCAAGCCAAGACCGAAGACGGGGAACTAAGAGTCAACATCACCTACGTGGACGATGGGCGTGTCCTTGACACACCCGAAGATCTCAAGCAAGCCTTTGAACATGCGATTCAAACAGAACTTGCTCTCAAAGGCATGGATCTTCTGCCCGTTTTGACCCTGTTCCGTTCCAAAGACGGCGAAGTGCAAAATTTGGATAAAGGTTCAAAAGACGCTGAAGCTGAAGATGATGAAGAAATGTTTGCATGTGAAATTTGCGACGGTCTGGTCAAGGAAAGCGACAATGAATGCCCTCACTGCGGTGCCATGTTTGAAGATGAAGAAGAGGTAGTCGAAAAAGCACCTCAACGTTCAGGCCCTCCCGGCCGTTCATCAGGACCCCCTGGTCCAAAGAAGAGCGGCGGTCCTCCCGGTCCAAAGAAGAGCGGCGGTCCTCCCGGTCCAAAGAAGAGCGGCGGTCCTCCTGGTCCAAGCAAGTCTGGCGGTCCACCAAAGAAGAGCGGCGGTCCTCCCGGTCCAAGCAAGTCTGGCAGTCCTCCAAAGAAGAGCGGCGGTCCTCCTGGTCCAAGCAAGTCTGGCGGTCCACCAAAGAAGAGCGGCGGTCCTCCTGGTCCAAGCAAGTCTGGAGGTCCTCCTAAGCGTTCGAACCCACCAAAGGGCGGTCCCGGTGGCGGCCCTCCTGGACCAAAACGCAGCCCTCGTTGATTTGGGCAGGGGTGATCACGAATGATCCCACCTCTTCCTGAATTCGGGGCAATACGTTTCGGCGGAACACTTCGTCCATCTCAGGATGCAGCGCGTTCAATCATCCTTCCTCAACTTGAACGGGGTGAAAAACGTCTGCATGTCGTGGCTCCACCAGGTTCTGGAAAAACCATTTTGGGGCTTTATGTCTGGGCGGACATGGTGCGAAAACCAGCATTGGTGCTCTCGCCAAATTCTGCTATCCAGGCTCAATGGGCTGCCCGTACTTCTCTTTTCGACCTCGATGGAAAGGAGGAGTTCATCAGCACCGATCCAAAGAATCCAGGATTGTTAACTTCCTTAACTTACCAGTCGATCACCATGCCCAAGAAAGGGGGCGAAGACCTCGACCTTGTCGCTCTTGAGTTATGGGCTGAGAAATTAATGGAAGACGGTCAAGCAGATGATCGAGAGTCAGCAATCGCTTGGCAACAAAGCCTTCTGACTTCGAACGACAAATACTACCGTTCAAGGTTGAGCACCTATCGCAAAAAAGTGAGGGATGATTTTGCCAAAAACGGTAATGCTCTGTGGACCCTGCATGAGAGTGCTAAAGCAAATCTTATGAGGCTCAAGGAGGTTGGTATTGGTCTGATTATCCTTGATGAATGCCACCATTTGATGCACCACTGGGGACGTATTCTTTCAGAAGTTAAGGAATTCTTTGGCGACCCTGTTGTGCTTGGTCTGACAGCGACGCCACCCGATACTGAATCAATCAGCAATGATGATTCTCAACGCTATGAGGCCTTCTTTGGCCCAGTCGATTACGAAGTACCCGTCCCGGCCCTCGTACGGCATGAAAATCTGGCACCGTACCAAGATTTGTGCTACTTTGTCCGCCCTGCAGCGCATGAACTTCAGTACATTGCCAATGTTGACAAACAATTCGAGGACCTTCTGTCAGATTTACGTGATTCCCCAACCAAAAAAGATTCAAAGCGCATCGCACCGCTCGATGAGTGGGTCTTTACAAGTTTGAAAGAGCGAAAGAATCACCGGGGTGAAACCCTTACATGGTCAAAGTTTCAAAATAAAAATCAAGTTTATGCAGACAATGCTCGTAGATACTTACATCTCCATCAAAGCACATTACCGAGCGATGTGCCTCCTGTCCCAATGGAAGCAAGCGATGAATCATGGACGCGAATGAGTATGTTGCGTTCCGTGCTCGACCGTTATGTTCGTTATGGCCTTCGCTTGTCAAAGAATAAAGAAGATCACGAAAGGGCGAAGTCGGTGATTTCACGCCTTCGAATGCTCGGTGTTCAAATCACTGAAACCGGTTCTCGACCATGTGCTTCGCCTGTTGGCAGAGTGATGGCTTATGCCTCTTCCAAAGTCGATGCATTGAATGAAATTATCACCGTCGAGATGCAAGCTTTAGGCCCTTCAATTCGTGCGGTGGTGGTGACTGATTTTGAGAAAACTTCAGCCACCGCTCTGGTCGACGGCGTGCTCGACAAAGAGGCAGGCGGCGCTATCGCAGTCTTCCGTTCACTTGTGAAGCACCAAGCAGGTGATTACCTCGATCCAATCTTGATGACCGGGAGCACTGTGCTCGTCGATGATGACCTTGCTGAGCGTTTCATCGAGCGGGCTAGTGAATGGATGAAGGAGCGGGATTTGAAAGTTACCTTCCTAAATAAGGCACATGATGGCTATCATGAAATTCACGGGCGGGGAAAACATTGGGTACCGAGGTATTATTCATTGATGATCACAGAACTTTTCCAAGAAGGTTTCACCCGCTGCATCGTTGGGACCCGGGGCTTGCTCGGTGAAGGATGGGATGCTTCACGCATCAATGTCTTAGTTGACATGACCACCGTCACCACAAGCATGAGCATCAATCAACTTCGAGGACGATCCATACGTTTGGATAAGGAATGGAAAGAGAAAGTTGCCAACAATTGGGATATCGTTTGCATCGCTGATGAATTTACCAAAGGTTTCGACGACTATGAACGCTTCAAGCAAAAACATAAGCAATTGTACGGAGTTTGTGATGACGGGACCATCGAAAAGGGTGTTGGGCACGTCCATGCTGCGTTCAATGATGTCCGCCCAGAAGGAATCAGCGAAGGTATGAGTCTGTTCAATGAAGAAATGGTTCGACGTGCGATGACGCGTGATCATACCCGTGAATTATGGGGCATCGGTCAACCCTTTGGTACAGAAGCAAAACCAGCGGTTGAAGCCAAGGCTCGGAGTGGTTTTTCATCTGGTTTCCAATTTGGTGAAGAGAAGCAGGTCTGGACGGATGCCTCTCTGACTCAGGCGATTGCAAACGCCATTGTCGATTCATTATGCGAACTTGGCGATATGACCCGCCATGCCACTCCCAAAGGCGGCGAACGTGGGGGAGGATGGGTTCGTTATCACCTTCATAATTCCACTCCGGACGAAGCTAAAATCTTCAGTGAAGCCCTGACTGAGGCATTGGGTCCTCTAGAGAAACCCCGCTATATCATTGAACGTTCGTCACGATTTTTTGATGAGACATGGCTTTCAAAACTAATGCCAGAAGTCATAGCGGCGTTCTTGAGAAAGCAACGAGTCTCGGTGATGATGTATCATGCAGTCCCTTCGTGCTTAGCAACAAGCAAAGAACGAGCACAGGTCTACCAGCGTCATTGGAACCATCATGTCAGCCCTGGGGTTGTGACCTATGTTCGGAGCGGTGACGGGAGAGAACTCATCCACAAAGCCCAACTCGATGGACTCGTACCGCGTGTGGGCCTACATCAAAAGTCGGTGTATGAGTGATCTTAGTTGGCGCAATCTTCGCACTGGAACGTCGCACCTTTGTGCGCAGTACAGTATCTTTTACGGCAATCAAAACAACGGAAATCAAAGGATGAGACTCTTGCTGTGCAGTTGCTGTGTGCGCATTGATTTGGTTCACCCTTGGCAACGGGCCGGCTTGTTGTGGTGCTTACTTTTGGTTTTGAGGATTTGAAAAAGTCCTCCGCTTCCTTTTGCATGCTCTTTAATCGGGCGTCGCCAGATTGTGCAGGTCGAAGACTTGTTTGTGCTTGTGAGGCAGATCTCATCGTTGCGGCCGCTCCACCTGCCACAGCGGCAATGCCAAGTGTTTGAAGAACAAACGGATTTGACATGAACCCTGACGCCATTGATCGATCCATCATTCCTGAGTTCTGAAGGATTTGTTCATATTCCTGGGCAGAGCCAAACTGGCCTGAGCCCATGTTCATTGTTGAAAGAATACGTTGGTATCCTGCGATTCGAGAAGGTGCCCTCCAATTGTTCGATCGTGTTCGGTTTGATTGACTTCGGCCTCGACCTTGCTGGACTTGCGGGGTCCTTTGATTGGATGGTGGTGGGCAAGCAGCTCCGCCAGCCAGGGGTACGACCATCATGCCACCTGCGCCAAACGCTCCTCCACCACCGCTCGTCTGAATGGTGCTGCTTGACTGTGGTACCTGTGAATTTGTTTGTGAATAATTTGGTTGGCCTTGATGGCCCATTGTCTGTTGTGTTGGGTTTGAGAGTGGAATACGTTTTGGCCTCAATTTGCCCAGGAATCCACCGGTTTTAATATTGACATTCTCAGATCTGTTGGTGAAGATGAAGGCCAGTGCAGGAATGGTCAGCAGTCCAAAGCAGAGCGAGCAACACACATAAAAGGCCCCTGGGGTGGCTTTTTGGGACAATGAGCCATTTTCTGGAGCATCTGAAAGGTAGTAGACAGTGACAGATTTGTTGACGGCATAGGTGTCTTGTATCTGGCTCAAACATGAACTCTGGCTTTCACCCCACGTCACCCTGTCTTGTCCGTCGTAAAGGTAGCCACTTTGATCATCGACGAGCGCATAACTGAAATCAACATCCGAATAGCACGTAAAGTATGTGACCGTTCTATAGCGGTCACACTCTTCATACTCATCACCGTATTCGTCATAATAATATCCCATTTCAGCACATTCTTCTCTGCTCCCCTGGGATTCATGCCATTCTGTGCCTTCAAGGATCGTTCCGGAAGTCGTCATGGAGGTGACATCATCCGTCATGGCCAGAATTCCAAAAACACCAGAAGCACCTCCAAAAATGAGGACCAAAACTACGCCATAGACGTTCATTCAATCCCCCCCTTGTTGTTCATTTCAAGGGGTGGATGGGGCTGAAGAGTTGCCCAGTGGAAAAGAACCATACTCTGATGTAGAGTCCTTAGCACATAATCTTTCAGCCACATAGGCATCCATACGTTGCTAAAATGGGAGTGGGAATTGGACGTGGCGCTGTTCCCATGCGCCACGTTCCGGTGTAAGTTCTGGTCATCTACGATGGTTGGTCATCGCCTTTCGGCTCTCTCGGGAACAAAGAATCCTTGAGAGCCAAGCATATAATCTTCACCAGTCACTTTCTGGTCACGATACGGATTGAGGGTTCTTCGGCTCCAGAGGAGGCTTGAGTTCCTATGTCCAGCGGTTGATTGAGGCGCCTTGCCATTTCGATGTGGGCTTTTGACCAAGGGGTGTGATGCTCCTTTTCGTTTTCGTGTGCCAAAATCCCAACTGGTTCTAGACTGCTTTCCCAACCCGTGTCTTCCCATCGCCGAGGGGATGCACGAACCCAGTTGTGGTCGTTTGCTTCAAGGGCCAATGCTGTTCGAAGCAGCCCGAGTCGCCGGTTTATTTTGCTTGCTTGTTGCCGAGGAAAGGCCCGTGGGAGCATCATCAACACCGCTTCACCATCGGTCCAAAACAGTGCAGGGCCAAGCGCTTTTTCTTCAATCATTGACCTCGCCTTCTCAACTGTGTTCTCTATTGAACCCCAAGAACGCGGCAACCATGCAACCACTGCGTTGCGGTCTTTTGTCCCTGGAACATGGGTGCTTAATTCGATTGATGCAAAACTCGGAGGGTCGACATCATCCCTCATGTTCTGCCTCTTTTGAATGGATTTCGTCTTGCCTTTTCTTGGCATTTTGATGGCTTGTGCATGGCGTGGCATTTCCTTCATCCATTTTTTGAAAGGTTTCCGGAGGCGATCTTCTGTCACAGTGGAACAATACCAGCCAGTCGATCCATGTATCGAACCCGGCAGTCGAATGATACGACGTGTGTCAGCAGTGATTCCAGAATCGACAGGATGGCCGGCTTCCATGACTTCTTTAAGCAAGGTTTTGCGCGCTTCACGCACGCCATGCTCCCTTTTGCGAGGGTCAGGGATTCCGAACATTGTGCGGTCCTTTTCTCGATAGACCAAATGAAATCCTTTGCTGCCTGAAAAAACAATATGCACGCGTTCAAAATCATAACGGCTTTCAATCCAGTCGAGGAGATTGACCGTTGCTTGCCTTGCTCGCTCCATGTTGACTCGCGAGAAGGGGGGAATGTCAATATCAAACACGATCAAATGGTCAATCATCACTGGGTGCGAGACTTTGGTGTCTTTGATTTTCGGTAGGTCGACTGGATTAAGCCACGCACTCGTCGATACATACATGTCTCGCGGTGTGTTTCGTATGGTGTTCTTCGACAACACTTCGCCACTGCGGATTTGTCGCCTCGAAGTGTGCCATCTGTTACGGGTGCAGCGCCAGCGGAATTGGTGGCGAGAAGGTTTTGAGAGCCAACTCAAATCCAGAGGTGGAGCGTCCTGATGGTGGGCCTGCAGAACTTCGGTATCGAAGGTCCGCACGGTCCGCATGCTTCACCTTTTGAGTGCAGGTTATTGGCTTCATCGCAAGCCAGCAGACTTGAGTGATTCCAAGAGCACCTTGCCAAGTTCAGACGGGTCCATTGCACATGCAATGCCAGCCGCTCTGAATGCTTCGAATTTCTCTTCTGCCGTACCCTTTCCACCGGAGATGATTGCGCCAGCGTGGCCCATTCGCTTTCCGGGTGGTGCGGTTGCTCCAGCCACGAAACCAACGATTGGTTTTGTGACATTGGTAGCAGCCCATGCAGCAGCTTCTTGCTCAGCGTTTCCTCCAATTTCGCCAATCATGATGATTGCCTCGGTGTGAGGGTCCTTTTGGAACGCAGCGAGGCATTCGATGAATCCAGTTCCATTGACCGGATCGCCGCCAATACCAATGCAGGTGGATTGTCCTTCATCGATGCTCATGGTTTGAGCAACAGCTTCGTAGGTTAAGGTACCCGACTTCGAAACGATACCAATGCGTCCCTTGGCGTGGATATGTCCCGGCATGATGCCAATTTTTGCTCCACCTGTGTCACCCGGAGTGATGATTCCAGGGCAGTTTGGTCCAATAAGACGGACACCTGGGCGGTTGTTGACGTAGGCAACTGCCTTGACCATGTCGAGGGTTGGGATACCTTCAGTGATGCATACGATGACACCTTCGCCTTTGATTGAATCAAATGCGTCAGCGGCTTCCATGATTGCTTCAGCAGCAAACGGTGGTGGCACGTAAATGACGGTAGCATCGGCATCCGTTGCTGTGATCGCTTCGGTCATGCTGTGCCACACAGGGAAGTCCATGCCTTGCAAATCAACCGTTTGACCGCCCTTTCCTGGTGTGCAGCCGCCGACGATGTTGGTGCCGTATTCAACCATTTTATCAGCATGGAACATGCCTTGCTTTCCAGTGATGCCCTGAACGAGCACCTTTGCGTCTTCTTCAATCCAAATCGCCATTACTGTTCACCTCCAATAAGTGCTACAATCTTTTGAGCACCTTCTGCTAAATCGTCAGCAGCATGGATGTTAAGGGTCGAAGCAGCAAGGATTGCCTTGCCTTCATCGACGTTTGTTCCTGCCAATCGGACCACGAGCGGAACTTGAAGCGACAAAGCCTCAGTTGCAGCGATCACGCCTCGTGCAATGATATCACAGCGCATGATTCCACCAAAGATATTGACAAGGATACCCTTGACGTTTGGATCTTCTAGGATGATTGAGAACGCTGTTTTAACTTGTTCTTCATCTGCGCCGCCGCCCACATCGAGGAAGTTCGCAGGTTCGCCACCGTAGAGTTTGATGACGTCCATGGTCGCCATTGCCAAACCGGCTCCGTTGACTAAGCAGCCGATGTTTCCATCGAGTTTGACATAAGATAAACCGGTTTCTTTTGCACGGATTTCGGTGTCTTCTTCTTCTGAGAGGTCCCGAAGGTCATCCCAGTTCTTGTGACGGAATTCAGCATTCTCATCAAAGGACACCTTCGCGTCCAAAGCGACGATTTCATCGGCACCAGTTCGCACCAGTGGGTTGATTTCAACCATAGCACAATCTTCGTTGCAGAACATTGTGTACAT